>Ga0185299_10000221_pt1 | contig 169916 bp, 148 predicted proteins | sample PaiPotPPA55metaG_FD_128002 | JGI IMG/M metagenome (GOLD analysis project Ga0185299, IMG submission 128002) | Iron sulfur acid spring bacterial and archeal communities from Banff, Canada, to study Microbial Dark Matter (Phase II) - Paint Pots PPA... ...
AAACTGATCATCGTAGATAGCCACATCGGTTTTGGCGCGCCGCACCGGCAAGACACAAAGGAAGCGCACGGCGAAGCGCTCGGCGAAGAAGAAGTCAAACTGACGAAGCGCGTGTACGGCTGGCCGGAAGACGCGAAGTTCCTGGTACCCGACGGAGTGCGCGAGAACTTCCGCGACGTGATGGGTAAGCGCGGACGGCAATTGAGCGGCCAGTGGAACGCGCTCTTCAGCAAGTACAGCGCGCAGCATCCCGATTTAGCGGCTGAATACGGATGTATGCAGCGTTACCAACCTGCCGACGGATGGGACAAGGAACTCCCCACATTTGCGGCCGATGCCAAGGGCCTCGCAACCCGCGATTCGTCCTCCAAAGTTCTTAACGCCATTGCCAAGAACGATCCCTGGCTTATGGGCGGCTCGGCCGACTTGTATCCGTCGACGAAGACGCGGCTCACTTTCGACGGCGCCGGCGATTTCGAAGCGGGCAATTACAACGCGCGCAACTTCCACTTCGGCATTCGCGAGCATGCGATGGGCGCAATCGTAAACGGCATGGTGCTGTCGAAAATTCGCGCCTACGGCTCGACGTTTCTGATCTTCAGCGACTACATGAAGATGCCGATCCGACTCTCGTCCGTTATGGAAATTCCCTCGATCTGGATCTTCACCCACGATTCCATCGGCGTCGGCGAAGACGGACCGACCCACCAGCCGATTGAGCAACTGATAACGCTGCGAGCGGTTCCCGGACTGATGACGCTGCGGCCCGCCGATGCCAACGAGGTTCTCGAGGCGTGGAAAGTAGTCATGCAACTGCGGAAGGAACCGGTGGCGCTGATTCTGACGCGGCAAGCCCTGCCGACCTTCGATCGCACGAAATACCGGTCAGCAGCAGGCGTGGCTCGCGGCGCCTACATCCTGGCCGACGCGGAAGGTGGCAAGCCGCAGGTGATCCTGATGGCCACCGGCAGCGAGGTGTATCTCTGCATCGACGCCTACGAGAAACTGAAAGCGGAAGGCATTCGAGCCCGCGTCGTCAGCATGCCTTCGTGGGACTTGTTCGAGCATCAGGACCAGAGCTACCGCAATGAAGTGCTTCCGCCCGACGTCACTGCTCGGGTCGCAATTGAGATGGCTTCGACTTTCGGCTGGGCGCACTACGCCGGAGCGAAAGGGCGCATCATCGGCATGCACACTTTTGGAGCGTCCGCGCAGCTCAAGGATTTGCAGAAGAAGTTCGGCTTCACTTCCGATGCCGTGCTGCAGGCAGCACGCGAACTACTCGGCAAGTAACGATGTCGTAGAGACGGGGCTTGCACCGTCTCTCTGGACGCGACAAGGGGACGTGGAGGAATTCGGGTTTCGTATCAGGGCATCGCTTTAGCGATGCCGCGCAGTGCCTCGAAATCAGACGCCCCTTTTAGGGGCTGGGCATTGACGTTCAAGTTTTTTGGGAAGCCGGGGCAGTAACGTTTTGTTAACGCCTTGAGTTTAGGAGATGTTTATGAATCCAGTAGAAACGCTCGAGACCGCAAAAGCCGTTAATCCTCTCATCCAGCTTCAGAATTTCGGCCAATCCATCTGGCTCGACTACATCCGGCGCGACCTGCTGAAGAGCGGCGAACTGCAGCGCCTGATCACGGAAGACGGCCTCCGCGGAATGACTTCGAATCCCGCGATTTTCGAGAAGGCCATAGTCGGCTCGACCGAGTACCAGGATTTCCTGGACTCGCTCGCCAGCCGCACCGAGCTCGACGCCAAGGGGCGCTACGAACTGCTTGCGATCCGCGACATTCAGGACGCGGCCGATCTGCTCCGTCCTGTATATCAGAGCACGAAGAAGCGCGACGGCTACGTCAGCCTGGAAGTATCCCCCTATCTCGCGCACGATACCACCGGCACCATCGACGAGGCGCGACGGCTGTGGAAGACCGTCGCCCGCGAAAACGTGATGATCAAGGTGCCGGGCACAGTCGAGGGCACACCCGCATTTCGACAGCTCATCAGCGAGGGCATCAACGTCAACGTGACGCTGCTGTTCGCGCAGGGAGTATACGAGGAAGTAGCCGCAGCCTTCATTGACGGAGTTGAGAAGTTTGCTGCGACCGGTGGCGACATAAGCAAGGTTGCCAGCGTGGCCAGCTTCTTTATCAGTCGCATCGACTCGCTGGTCGACTCGCTCATCAATGACCAACTTAAAAAGGAAACGGACGCCATCCGCAAGGCGAAGTTGCACGGGCTTTTAGGCAAAATTGCCATCGCAAATGGCAAGCTGACCTACGAAGCCTATCAGCGAATCTTTTCGTCTCCGCGCTGGAAAGCGCTCGCCGCCAAGGGCGCGCAAACCCAGCGTGTGCTGTGGGCCAGCACCAGCACCAAGAATCCGAATTATCGCGACGTTCTTTACATCGAGGAACTGATTGGGCCGGACACCGTGAATACCGTCCCTCCGGCGACGCTGGAGGCCTTTCGCGATCACGGCAAGCCGCGCCAGAGTTTGACTGAAGACCTGGACGGTGCGCGGAAAACGATGGCCGATCTGGCCGGCGTTGGCATTGTCATGAAAGACGTAACCGACAAGCTCACCGCCGACGGCGTGAAATTATTTGCCGACGCCTTCGACGAGTTGCTGGCCGCGGTCGAGAAGAACACCAAGCGATCGAGTGCGCCCAAGACCAATCCACAGACCGCGTCCCTTCCGGCCGATTTGGATGCTGCGGTAAAAAAAAACCTTAACGACTGGCGAGCATCGGGAAGAGTAAGACGTCTGTGGCAGCGCGACGCCTCGCTCTGGACCGGCGAAGACGAGGCCAACTGGCTGGGATGGCTCGACGTCACTGGCGAACAACTCGCCAATGCCGCCAAGCTGAAGGAGTTCGCGGACGAAGTCAAGAGCGCCGGATTCTCCGACATTCTGCTGCTCGGCATGGGCGGATCAAGCCTTTGTCCGGAAGTGCTCGCGCTGACCTTCGGGCAAACCCCAGGCTTCCCGCGCCTGCACATACTCGACTCCACCGACCCGGCGCAAATCCGGAGCGTCGAAAAAAAGATCGACCTCGCCAAAACGCTCTTCATCGTTTCCAGCAAATCCGGCAGCACCCTCGAGCCCAACATCTACAAGCAATACTTCTTCGAGCGCGTGCGGCAGGCCGTGGGCAACAACAACGATAAAGACAAGGCGGGCAGCCACTTTATCGCCATCACCGATCCTGGCTCGAAGGTGCAACTGGTCGCCGAGCGCGACCACTTCCGCCACATTTTCTACGGCCTGCCGTCCATCGGCGGACGCTACTCCGCGCTCTCAAACTTCGGCATGGTTCCCGCCGCGGCGATGGGCCTCGACACCGGCAAGTTCCTCTCGCGCACAAAAGAAATGGTCGACGCCTGCCAGGCGTCCACTCCCGTAGAACAGAATCCGGGAGTGATGCTCGGCCTGATCATTGGCACAGCCGCAAAACTTGGCCGCGACAAAATTACGCTCATCACCTCGCCAGGAATTGGCGACCTGGGCGCGTGGCTCGAGCAGTTGATCGCGGAATCCACCGGCAAACTCGGCAAGGGCATCATCCCGGTTGACCGCGAACAACTCGGCGCGCCCGATGTATATAGTAATGACCGAATCTTCGCCTACCTCCGACTGGAGAACGCCCCCGACGCAGTGCAGGATGCCAAGGTCGCCGCGCTGGAAAAAGCCGGGCACCCTGTCGTACGCATTGCCGTATCTGACATCTACAATCTCGGGCAGGAGTTCTTTCGCTGGGAAATTGCGACCGCCGTCGCAGGCTCGATCCTCGGGATCAACGCATTCAATCAGCCCGACGTCGAAGCAAGCAAAATCGTAACCAAACAACTCACCTCTGAATACGAACTCAACGGCTCGCTCCCTCCCGAAAAACCGGTGCTTGAAGAAGCGGGCTTCAAGCTTTTCACGGACGACAAGAACGCCGCCGACCTCGCAAAAGCAACCGGCCCTGAGCATTCCTCCGACAGCCCGCTCAAGAACTATCTGCGCGCGCATCTGGCGCGTCTCGGCGCCGGCGACTACTTTGCCCTGCTTGGTTATGTCGAGATGAATGCGGACCACGAATCTCTGCTGCAAACCCTGCGCATGACCGTACGCGATCACAAACATGTGGCGACGTGCCTCGGTTTCGGGCCGCGTTTTCTGCACTCCACTGGACAAGCTTATAAAGGCGGTCCCAACAGCGGCGTGTTCCTGCAAGTAACATGCGACGATGCTCAGGACTTGCCGGTTCCCGGACAGAAGTACACTTTCGGAGTGGTGAAAGCGGCACAGGCTCGGGGCGACTTCCAGGTTCTGGCCGACCGCAAGCGCCGTGCGCTGCGCGTGCACCTCGGCAGCGATGTGAAAGCAGGTCTCACCAAACTCGCAGAACTCGTAAAACAGGTTTTGTAATCGAGCATCGTGTGGTGACGGGCCTTTGGCCCGTCCAAACCAGGCACAATTAAGGAGCAGGAATGCAACTGGGAATGGTAGGTCTGGGGCGCATGGGTGCCAACATGACGCGGCGCCTGATGCGCGGCGGGCACACGATGGTGGTCGCCGATCTCAGCGCCGATGCCGTCAAAGGTATCGCCGGCGAAGGCGCAGTCTCCTCCTCTTCACTTGACGACCTGGTCGGCAAACTGAACGCGCCACGCGCCGCCTGGATCATGGTGCCAGCGGGCGATCCCACGGAAAAAACCGTGCAGGCTCTCATCAGCACCATGCAATCGGGCGACACCATCATCGACGGCGGCAATTCGTATTTCAAAGATGACGTTCGCCGCGCCAAACTCTGCGCCGCCAAAGGCGTGCACTACGTCGACGTCGGCACCAGCGGCGGTGTCTGGGGACTGGAACGCGGCTATTGCATGATGATTGGCGGCCCGAAAGAAGCCGTCCAGCGCCTCGATCCGATCTTCAAAACACTAGCGCCGGGACGCGGCGACATCCCGCGCACTCCAGGACGCGAAAAACTCGCTGGGACGGCCGAAAACGGCTACATCCACTGCGGCCCCTCCGGCTCCGGCCATTTCGTAAAGATGGTCCACAACGGCATCGAGTACGGAATGATGCAGGCCTACGCCGAAGGCTTCGACATTTTCAAGAACGCGACCAGCAAGGAACTTCCCGAAGATATCCGCTACGATCTGAACCTGCCGGATATCGCCGAAGTCTGGCGGCGTGGCAGCGTGGTGAGCTCATGGTTGCTTGACCTGACCGCGATGGCGCTGACCGAGAATCCCACGCTCTCCGAGTACAGCGGGTTCGTGCAGGATTCCGGCGAGGGCCGTTGGACGATCCAGGCAGCGATCGAAGAAGCGGTTCCAGCCGAAGTGCTGACCGCGGCCTTGTACACGCGCTTCCGCTCGCGGCAGGATCATACGTTCGCGGAGAAGATGCTCTCCGCCATGCGACAGAAGTTCGGTGGTCACGTCGAACCGAAGAGTCATTGAATCATTGAGGTTTTGAATCATTGAGAAATTCATTTCAATATTTTCGAATGACTCAATGACTAAATGGTTCAATGATTCAATAATTCAATGCCTTATGTGAGGAATCAATGGCTCAAACAGAAGTTCTGCCGGCAACAACCAAACCGCGGGTAGGGCGTACGGGAGATCCGTGTGTCATGGTGATCTTCGGCTTTTCCGGCGACCTCACGCGCCGGAAGCTGATTCCCGCTCTCTACAACCTCGCCAGCCAGCAATTGCTGTCGCGCGAGTTCGCGGTGATCGGCGTGGGTCGCAGTCCTATGAGCGATGACGACGCGCGAAAGAAGATCACCGAAGGCTTCAAACAGTTCGCTACCGGCCCGATCGATGCCGAATTGTGGGAATGGTTTGTCCGCCGCATAAGTTATGTAAGTGGGAATTTCGACGATCCGGCTACCTACGACAAGCTAAAAGAAACCCTTGCCAAGGTCGACCAGGAGCATAACTCCCACGGTAACTATTTTTTCTACCTCGCCACCGCGCCCAACTTCTTCGGCGACATCGTCGAGCGGGTTTCGAAAGTCGGCCTGATGAAGGAAGAAAATGGCCATTGGCGGCGCGTGATTATCGAAAAACCTTTTGGCCACGATCTGGATTCCGCCAAGGCTCTGAACAAGCATCTCTTGAACGTTGCCTCGGAATGCCAGATCTACCGCATCGATCACTACCTGGGAAAAGAAACGGTCCAGAACATTCTGGCGCTCCGTTTCGCGAACGGAATTTTCGAGCCCATCTGGAATCGCCGCTACATCGACCACGTCCAGATTTCGGTCGCCGAAACCGTGGGCGTCGAGAAACGCGGCAGCTACTACGATGGAGCGGGTGCGCTGCGCGACATGGTCCCCAACCACATCATGCAGCTCATCACTCTCACCGCGATGGAGCCGCCGATTTCGTTCGAGGCGAACGCGGTGCGCGACGAACAAGCCAAAATCCTGCATGCCATCCAGCCCTTCAGTGCCGAGGACGTGCTCAGCAAAACCGTCCGCGGGCAATATGGAGACGGCGTCATGGATGGTCAGCGCGTTCCCGCCTACCGCTCCGAAGAAGACGTGCCCCCGGACTCGCGCACCGAAACTTTCGTCGCTATGAGGCTCCTGATCGACAACTGGCGCTGGGCCGGAGTTCCCTTCTATCTGCGTACCGGCAAGCGGCTGCCCGGACGCCATACGCATGTCGTGATTCAGTTCCGGCGCGCGCCCTTCATGCTGTTCCGCGAAACCCAGGTGGAAAACATGATGCCCAACCAACTGGTGCTGCACATCCAGCCGGAAGAAGGCATCTCGCTGCGCTTCGCCGCCAAAACTCCCGGACCCACCATGCAACTCGGCGAAGTGAATATGGACTTCGCCTACGCCGACTATTTCGGGCTCACTCCTTCGACCGGCTACGAACGCCTGCTGCATGACTGCATGATCGGAGACGCCACACTGTTCCAGCGCGCCGACATGGTCGAGGCCGGTTGGAGCATTGTCAATCCCGTGCTCGATGTCTGGAAGGCGCTGCCTCCGCGTAATTTCCCCAACTATCCCGCTGGAGCCTGGGGCCCGAAGGAAGCCGACGAGCTGATGGAACGCGATGGCCGGCGCTGGAGAAATTTCGAAAAATGATGGGAAATTTGTAATTTGTGATTGGTAATTGGTAATTTGAAAATTACAAATTCTCTATGCCCTCTACCCGAGCCATCGAAGTCCTCGCCACCGCGGCCGATCTCTTTCACGCCGCCGCCGAAGAATTCGTTCGCGCGGCGCGCGGCGCAATTGGCGCTCAGGGACGATTCACGGTTGCGCTCTCCGGGGGCTCGACTCCAAAAGCGCTCTATTCTCTGCTTGCCACCAATTACGCCGGCTTCGCCTGGAACCGCATCTTTCTATTCTTCGGCGACGAGCGTCACGTCCCTCCCACCGACCCCGAAAGCAATTATCGGATGGTGAATGAATCGTTGCTGACGAAGATTGCGATTCCAGCCGAGAACGTCTTTCGCGTCCCCACCGAGAATCCCGATGCCGCCGCTGCTGCGTCAGAATATGAGACCCAGCTCCGGCGCTTCTTTGAACTCAAATCCGCCGAATTCCCACGCTTCGACCTCATTCTTCTCGGCTTGGGACCCGATGGCCACACCGCATCGCTCTTCCCCGATTCTCCCGCGCTGAATGAGGAGTCGCGGCTGGTGGTCGCTAATTGGGTCGCGAAGTTCAACGCTCACCGGATCACCTTCACCTTCCCCGTGCTCAATCGCGCCGCCGAAGTGATGTTCCTGGCCAGTAGCGCGGACAAAGCCGAAATGGTGCGTCAGGTTCTCGAGGGCAAGAACACGCCTCCACTGCCCTCGCAAAGGGTGCAGCCATCCGACGGAAAATTGTTGTGGATGCTCGACGAAGCCGCCGCCGCAAAACTAACTCGCTGAAAATCGCTCTTTCGCTCCAGTACTTGCTATTGACTACCTCTCCTTGCGGGAGCGCAATCCGCTCGTCGGACTATAGGCCTCTCAGGTTATTTTGCTTACCTCCTAGTTGTCGCGAAAAAGAGCGCTTTCCCACCTAGAACGTGCGCTTTTGAGTCCAGGACCGAGCCCAGGGAAAACCAGCAATTCAGGATGAGGGAGCCATGGGTTTGAAGCTAGTTCGCCCGCGACGGCTGCTTGCATTGACAATATTTTCCTGCTCTGCTCTGACCACAACAGCTCAAACCCTAACTCCAACCAGCCTTAGCTTCGGGAACTGGGTCGTGCAGACCACCAGCACATCCAAGGCCGTCGTTCTTAACAACACCACGAGCGCGCCGCTGGCTATCAGCAGCATTTCGGTCTCGGGAGATTTTGGACAAACTTCGACGTGCCCGATCGCTCCAGCCACGCTGGCCGCGGGAGGGAGCTGCAATTATGTTGATCGATTAACGGTTGTCGGGCGGGTGGGCCACATCAACGAGACGTTTCCTTAAGTGAAGGCAACAGGAAACGTCCCGTCGCTGAAATTCACCGCTTCTCCGACCGCCTTTTTCCATCACAAACAAGTGTGAAGGCCATCACAGACACACAATCAGCCATGCGCGACAATGGTGACGGCCTCAGTACGGGAGCGCATTACGGCAAGCCAATTCAAGGTTGGGATCTTGGGGGCTAAGTCCTTTATTCTTGTATATGATGCAGTAACTACTTTGTATTGAATACTTTGCGGGAATGGGGGGGCAAAGTCAAAACAACAGAGCCAACGGGTGACGTTTGATACAACCATTCGAAAAGGACAAACGGGACGTTTCCTCCCGCATTTTCACGGGAGGTAAAATAAGGCCATGAGTCCGGAAGTTTCCGATCTTCTCAAACGAGCGCTCGCGCTCCCCATTGACGAGCACGCTGCATTAGCCAACACCCTGCTCGACACTCTTGAGAGTACGAATGAATCTGTCTCCATCAAAGAGGCTTGGGATGCGGAAGTAGCGCGTCGGATCGAAGACCTGAAAGCAGGCAAGGCAGTAACCGTCCCTTGGGAAGAACTGCATCGCCAGCTTTTGGCCATAGTGAATGAGCGCTGAGCGTGTTGAGTACCACCAGGGCGCGATCGCAGATGTTAAGAGCGCAGTCGCCTGGTATCAGAAGCGCAGCCCCAAAGCAGCCTTGGACTTTATCGAAGAAATGCATCGAGCCGCTGAGACATCCGTGAAGCTCCGGAACGTTGGCCGTCAGGAAAGAACGACACCAGACGATTCCTGCTTTGGCGATTCCCGTTTGCCATCATTTATTCCGAACAAGAATCCGTAGTCACAATCTGGGCCGTCGCTCACGGCAGCAGGCGACCGGAGTATTGGGCACGTCGGCTCTAAAGCCAAAAGGGCCACCTCCCACCGTGGTTACGTTCCAGACCGTGGCTTAAGAACAAGATTGACGGCCTTGGTTTCGTTCGCACCCACTGTGATCTGCTGCGTTGATGTGCCTAGCTTCTCGTGCCAGGCCTCAACCGTGTAGGTTCCCGGCGGCAGACTGTTCAAATCGAAACTGCCGTCCTTGCCCGTCACGGCAAAGTATGGATGTTTGAACACCGCCACATAACCATGCATCCAGGGATGAATATTGCACTTTACGGGAATCGCAATCTCGGCTCGCGAAAAAGTTTCTTCCGTTTTGGAATTGGGAGGCTCAGACTTGTTCCATTCGCGGTTGTTGGCGGGTATGGGATGGATATTGTGAGAAGTGGGATCGTCGTTCACTACTTCCAACCGCTGATTCGCCTGCATCGCCAGCACGTGAGGCTGATACATGCATCCCTTTTGCGTGAGAACGACCGGCTGACTGGGCGGATCGAAAGTCTGATTGCCCAACCCGTCAGAAATAAACACGATTGCATTCTGTAGCCCGCCGTTTGCGTCGGTGACCACATCCTGGCTCAAAACCGGAGCTCGATGCTGTTTGGCGCAACTTTGGTCCGCCGCCATGTTGACGGTTGTGGACTTTGGCGCCGCACCCACGAACTTGACCACTCCTCTGAGAGTAGCGGTGCGCACAGTGGTGTTGCTTACCGAAGCGGGAGGACCTGCCTTCACAGCCTTCAGGCTGGAAATGCAAATCATCGCTGTCAGAGCAAGTATAGGAATGAGCCTCTTCGTCGTCTTCGTTGTCATGCAAACCACTTTTCTGCCCCGGGCGCGGGGGACCTGATTTTCTATTTGTGAATCGTGCTATCAGTGAGGATACGGACGGAGAAAAGTGGAGTTGTCATTCCGCAGTCAATTTCAAGTCACTTTTGTGTTGCGTTTTTGTCGCGCACGATTTGCGTGAACTTGACAATTTCTAGGGGACGATAATTTTTGGGGACGACAATTTGTGGAGCGTGCGCTCGCCTTGGACGGGCGAGACCCCCCTCCCTCCACTGGCAGAACCGCAGACGCGGCAAGCCGCGTCTCTACGGGAAATTAGTAGGTGGTTGTGGTAGTCGCGATCGCTTAGGCAGCGTGGCCGCGCCAGTCGGCGATTTCTTTCAGACCCTCTCCGCGGGCATGCTCGAAGAGTCTGACTTTGTGGCGGGTGTGTTCGAATTCGTGGATGTCAGCCCAGACCTCGGCCTGCCACGATGTCTCGTGGGTCGCGGTCTCGCCGCAACTGGCGCAGCGGGTGTGAAAGGTGACGCCTGGCTTCGGCGGAGTCTGGACGTCCTGCAGTTCGAGAAAGACGCAGCGCACTTCTTCGATCTCTTCGCTCGGACCGAGAATATGCTCGTAGCGCAGCAGGTATCCAAAGCCGAGCTTGCGGGCTTCGATTTCCGCTTCTTCGCGGGTGTGGAACGGCCCGTATTCGGCTCGTAATTGCTCGGTCGAGTCGCACGCCATCCAGAAAATATCTTTGTAAGCCATACCTGCCTCAGTCTCGGATTGAACTGGTAAGCGCTGACCTGGTGAGCGCTGGATCGATGAAGCGCTGAATTTGATGAATCAGATCGAACGGGTCCACATGCATCTAAGCAATTTGATTACCGGAATTGCGGGCGTCGGCGCGTCCCTGCAAATGGCTGCGTCGGGGAAGAACTGGTGGACTATTCGTCTGAAAACACGTTGCTTACGCCGGCAGTCCCGCGGAACCAACCGCTCGCGGGAACCGATGTGTATAGCGACCGGTGTGCAATATGTTTCCGTCCCCAACGATTGGAGGGAAAGAATTTCGAGATAAAACGCGGGGTAAGAAAATACAGCGCTTCAAAATTTCGGTTTCTTATTTGCCAGTGATGGCATTTGGAACTCCACCAGCGATGGGGGATCCGCTATGCGTGGTCGGTTGCCGTGAGTAGTTCGGACACAATCTACTTTCCGGACTTGAGCTACGGCCGCGTCCGCAAAATCAGCGGTGGCATCATCACTACCTTCGCCCGCTCGGGCTGCGGTTTCAACGGCGACGGATTGTGGCCGCTCTACATTGCGTTCGATGATCCGGTGGCCGTCGCGGTCGATTCCAAGGGCGCGGTGTAGTTGCTGGACGCCTGGGATCATCGCGTATGAAAGATCCAGTGATGGAGGAAAGAGTGCCGGTGGAGCGCCCGGCCTCCCCGCCCGGCAGGACGGGCGAGACGCCCGTCGCTCCACCGATGCATCCCTGCTTCCCTTACAACTGCCCTCCGCTGTGCGGAGGGCTTTGCTTTGATTGCTGCGCTGCCCGAAAATTGATGTGCCTGGTCCACGCTCCACCCTGCCCCCGGGGGGGCAACAGCCCATTGCCCACTTGCATATGCCAGTTCGCCCCGCCGTGGCCGGCCACATAGAGCGCGAGTTCCAGCCGGGTCCACACTCCCAGCTTGTCGAAGGCGGTGCGCAGGTAGTTCTTCACCACCTGCTCGCTGGTGAGCAGTACCCCGGCAATATCTTCGTTGGTAAGCCCCCGCCAGACGAGATCGCGACTTGAATTTCCTTGGCGGTTAGCCGATCACGGGCTTGCATGGTTGCACCTGCTGCTTGATGAACATCGCGGTGGCGAGCTTCACTCGCTTCCGGCCTTCTTTAATGCCCGCGCGCAGAAACAAAGTGCGCAGGTGCTGTTTCACCGTCCGCGGGCTGATATTAAGATGGCTCGCGCGATTTCTTTGTTGCTGCATCCCTGCACGAGTAGACGCAACACCTGCTGGTCACGGGGAGTTATCTTAATTTCGTTAAGGTGAATCACCGGCTTTTCGTCTGCTCATTCAGTTCAGTCTTGGGGTCGCGACCCGCCAAAACAGTAGCAAGCGGTTCGCCAAATGTTCGCTGATCAACAACGTCATTTAGAACCATACAGTTACACTGCAACCTGCTCTCTTCGTGCGCCTTCTCTTACATCGTTCTCATGAATCGCTTCCAGATTGGAATCCCCCATCGGGAACTTCTCCCAAAAGGCCCTCTGTCTTCTTTCGTTTTCAGACTGGCCACACTTGCACTACAATGACCTCAGTCTGGACTGTATTTCTCCCCCGATGCCATGCCCGCGAACCGTCCCAACCTGGCGCTGGACGAGCAATCCTTTCAGGGACTGCTGTCGGCCGCCTTCACGATTCAGGAACACAACGACCGGCTGAAGCTGGCTGGACAGACCCCGGCAGAACCGCAAGCCCGCCTCGAACAAGCCAATATTTGCCCGCATTGTGGCGCTCCGAAGCCGGCAGCTCCGAAGGCAGCAGAAGGATCGCGCTGTGAGAGCTGCGGCCTCGACGAGTTTCGTCCGGGCGAACGTTTGCAGCACAACTGGGCTTCGATGTGGCTGATGAGCCAGGAGCAGCGCTTATGGCCGGAGCGTTCTCCGATCGCGCAGGAGGAGACTGCGATCATCCAGCAACGGGAACCCGGCAAAGCAGCGGCGGAAGGCCGATGGATCACTGAAGCGACCGACGATTTTCCGCGAGAGGGCTTGACGCAAGAAAATTTGACACAAGAAGAATTGCGATCGGAAGATGCAGATCTAGCCGTCCAATCATTCCAGTTATCCGCCTTCGAGGATTCGTACGCGACCGATGCAACGACCGATGCCAGCATCAGCCTCGACGGCAACGCGCCGAACTCCGTGCTTCAGCGCTTTGCGGACTGGCATGTGAAGCTGCGCTTTCACCGCGCCGACCTGTATGTCGGAGTGGCCATTTTCGTGGCCGCGCTGGCCCTGCTGTGGCCGGCAGCCGGCGCGCCGCGACCGGCAGCGCTCGGCCCTTGGGAAAGGGCGCTCGTGACGCTCGGAATCGCCGAGGTTCCCGCGCCCATAGTCCATTTTCAGGGAGACCCCAGCCTCGCGGTCTGGGTCGATCCGCACACCGCTCTCTACTACTGTCCCGGCGAAGAGCAGTACGGAAAAACGGCCGACGGGCGATTCAGCCCCCAGCGCGAAGCGCAGATGGATCGTTTCGAACCCGCCAGCCGCAGCGCCTGCGAGTAACCTTCAAGGCGGACGCTCCTGGATTTCAGAGGTTGTAATACTCCTTTAGTAACACTCAAAGACCCTACCGCCGGTTGAAGCGCCCGGTGTAACTCCGCCCGGGGCCGAATCAGAACCGGCCGCGCAAGCAGGTGACATTCGTCACCAGGGGCTATGTACCGTCGTGCTTTGACCCTTTTTCAGCCCGCCCCTACGATGAGACTAGCACTCGCACCCTCGCGAACCTGGACGAGTCCCAAATCTATGTTGCATTTGACGACGCAGAAGAGAGGTCGCGGCTTCTCCCTGATCGAATTGTTGATCGTGGTCGCCGTGATCATGATCCTGGCGGCAATTTCCGTGCCGCGCTTGTTGAACACCATCAGCGACATCAATCTGCGATATGCTGCGACAAACATCAGCGGCCTTTTGCAGTCGGCTCGCATGCAATCGGTCCGAAAAAATACCTTTTACACGGTCCAGCCGACCACGTTGTCCACGGGCGGTACAGGATACTATGCTCATATTCAGGGCGGGACGTACGCCGTCGGTGATCCGCTCTTACCCCTCGGGAGCCAGATAACTGCCTACACCGGATTGGGCAGCGGCGCACCCAACGAAGCGACCTTTACCAGCGGCACCAGCAGCAATGGCCTGGGTTTCGCCCCCAACGCGGGGACGGACAACCCGAGTTTCAACGCGCGCGGACTCCCTTGTATCGGGGTTCCGGCCACGGGTGCCTGCCCGTTTGTCCCCGGTCTGGGCTTCGTTATGTTTCTGTCGAAATCCTCCGCTCTGGGAAATGTCTCCTGGGCTTCGGTCGCCATCACCCCGAGCGGACACATACAGATTTGGACGAGCGACAGCAGTGGCAATTGGGTACAACGGGATTGAGGGACGAAATGTCTAAGTCGCCAAACACTCTAACGTGCAGTATCCGGCGTCGGGCGAGACTCGGTGAGAGCGGCATGTCTCTGCTCGAACTGATGATCGCCATGACCGTGCTCACAGTTGGAATGCTGGGGTCCATGGTCATGATCCTGACTGCCATGGAATCGAACTCGCGGAACAAAACGGATAACTTGGCAACCATTCTGGATCAGGAAGTCATGGAGAAGTGTGCCACGTTGAACAATTATCCGAAAGCGTTATCGGCAACGATTTATGACTGCGCCCTCACGGGCGGAAACGCGGATTCGCACCTTGTCTCGCTGGGTCAGGGGACCTATGCAAGCGGCGGAAAGGGCGCGGTCCTATATACCTCATCCACGGTACCTGCAGGGTACAACGTGGGAGACATTGACTGGTCTCAGGCGACTCCTACGCTGGCGACTTCGACGACCGCGGGCTATGCCATGCTGTATCGGACGTGCAGCGGAGACAATTATGAAGTCCGCTGGAACATTATGGACGCCAATAATCCTGCGCCTGTATCACCCGCGGTGAGCCGCATCAGCTTGCTGACGGTCTCGGCGCGGGAAACTGCGGCGAAAGGATCGCCACTGGGCATGCTTTTTGCGCCCCCCACGACCCTTCGCACTCTGATTGAGAGTTCGCAATTTTGACATCGGCAATCGATATGAGCATAGCGACATAAAAATGAAGACACCTGGACAAACCGCAATTCGATCGCAAGCGGGCTTCTCGCTGCTTGAACTCGTCATCGTGTGCGCAATTCTAACGATCGTGCTGGCGGCAGTTTTCAATGGGATCGATCTCGTCACCCAACGGAGTCAGGCAGAGCAGACCAAGGTCGATCTGACTCAGGAAGGGCGCGAGTTCGTGGATGAGTTTGAGCGCGATTTGCATCAGGCGGGGTACCCCAACTGCCGCATGGTCACTGCCCCGGGAACTACTAACAACTGTCCGGCAGATTACATCAATACCGTGGCTGGAGTTGCCGTAGTGGCGAAGAGTTCAGCTGTGGCGGCGGGCCTGGTTTACGTGTCCAATACCCAGATCGTTTTCGAGGGTGATGTGGATGGCAACGGCGTGGTCGACACAATCCGGTACCAGTTAGTGGACTCCGCGGGCAATTCCCCACCCACCGGAACCTGTCCCTGTACCATCCAACGCAGCCAGAAGCCGAAAGTGGATGGAACCTTACCCCTTTCCCAGCTCACTGCCTGGAGTCAGGAATTGCAGAATGTCGTCAATAGCGGAGTGCCTGGGGTCGATGGGTCTGGGAACCCTTTGCCGTACGGCGGCGGGTTGAACATATCGGGCAACACGGCTTGGGGAGCAACCAATACTTCCTACTACGCTGCCATCAGCAGCTTCAAGGATTTTCCGGTCTTTCAGGCCTATGACCAGTTTGGCAACATCGTCCCCCTGCCCCAGGACATCACCACTGCGTCGGGCTCGGCAATACTGAACTGCGGTGTCACCTCCACAAATTGTGTTAAGTCGATCCGCCTCACTATTAATCTGCTCTCGAACGCAATCACGGGCGTTGACATGAAGACCCGCGTCCGGCCGGTGACGACGTTGGTGGGGACCGCTCGCTTGGTCAATAACTAAGCCTGGTGAACAACCAAAGAGGACTTCTTTCGTATGCGCAAACGCAATCTTCGCAATCGCAACAATGAAAGTGGCATCGCGCTGCTCATTGTCCTCATGGCGCTGTTTCTGGTTGCCGCGGTCGGCATGGGCATGATCTACATGTCGAATACCGAAACCACGATCAACACGAACTACAGGGACACGCAGTTGGCCTTCTTTTCGATGCGCGGAGGCCTGGAAGAAATGCGCGACCGGATGCGCTCGACCGCCCCAAGCCCAATTACGCTTCCGACGGTGATGCCCAGTACCACTGCGGGTTCCATTGTCTATATCACCAACCCCGGAGCATCGGAGACCGTGGCTCCAGCAACGTTCGGTAGCACCTACTTCGACGACGAGTTCTGCCATGAATCGTTCACGGGGTCGGGGGTAACCTACCGCAGTCCAGGTACACCGTGTGGCTCCGCTGATGCGCCACCCTCGGGCGGCGTGACGACCGTGGCCAGCATTATGCCTTACACTGGTACGTCTTCTTCCCTGAAGTACAAGTGGGTTCGGATCACGTTGAAGCAGAATGGAACCTTCCCGACCGCTCTAGTCGCCCCAATCGATGCATCCCACCCCGCCGCATCGCAGGTCTGCTGGGACACGATCAACAACAAAGAGACGGTCTTGTACGCGCTCGGGTCCACTTATGTCAACTGTGCTGATGCGCGAGCCCACAACCTCCTGGTGGAACCTGTCTATATCGTTACCTCGCTGGCCATCACCCCGCAGGGGAGCCGGCGCGTCGGTCAGTATGAAACAGCGGCCGTAAGTATCACGCCACCCCCATCGGGTATTGGTTTGGATGGATCCGGCACTAATTTTGGCCCACCCAATTCGAACAATGGTGCTATCAACGGCGTTGACAACGTCCCGGCCGCTCCTGCTGTAACGGGCTGCACCCCCGCGACTGGTGCGTTGGTGCCGGCCATCGGTACTTCGGACATGGCTGATGAGATCAGCACCGCTGCCGCCATTCCCAACGGCCGGATTGGCAACTACCCGGGAGCCGCGCCGACAATGCCGACCGGCGTGGCGGCTACTCCTTCCGTTGTTGACATGGGATCGGATGCGGGAGGCACGAACCAGCTAAGCAATTGGTCGACCCCGGCGCAACTCAACTCCCTGGCCGCTGCGATCGCCAATGGAGCCGACCAAACCGTCAGCGGCTGCGGCATCGGCGGCGTAGGCGGATCAGGGTGCAGCGGATCCTACGGTACGGCTGCCAGCCCGCAGATCACCTATGTAGACGGGGATGTTACCCTCAGCGGCGGGGCGGGCGTCCTGGTTGTGGCCGGGTCGCTCACCATCAGCGGCGGCATGCAATTCAACGGTTTGATCCTGGTCATTGGCCAGGGTAGTGTGTTGATAAACGGTGGCGGAAATGGCAACATCTATGGATCGATTTTCGTGGCTCAAACGAACAGTTCGACCTCCCCGTTCACTCAGCTTGCTTCCCTGGGGGCTCCCTCATTCACCTGGCATGGCGGCGGCAAAGCTGCCATCAACTACAACAGTTGCTGGGCCAACATCGGAAGCAATCTACACTACTTTGTGATCGCTTCCCGCGAAGAGATGTACTAAGCCGCACCCGGGCTCGCCACCTTCTTCAAGATAGTCGAGGTTCAAGATAGTTCGAGTAAGTGTCTTGAATTCCAGAGGCCCGTTGGGCACAACGCTGGATGTAGGAACCCCGTGCCGCCGCGTCTGCTATGCCGCGACCGGACGGCCAGTCCTTCGATAACGCCACAAGATTAACGCCAGGCCGGAACTGATCAGCACCATGGTCGAGGGCTCGGGAACAACTGGCTTCTTGTGGCGTTTAGGACGGCAGTGCCCGTCCACCATTTGGTCATCGTTGTGGCAAAGGCCGGAAGGAATCGGCACACCGACCGGCACGTACGGGAAGAAGAAGGCGCCGGCGAAAAGCTTGGGCGCAATCGGTTCGCCGCCGGGCAAGTCGGGCGGGGCGAGCATGGGCCGGATGGGCAAGGACGGTGCCGCTTCGATCCCCGCTACGGGCTGGTCCAGAATATCTTCGTCCGGCTCGTCATCGGAAACTTCGGGCTTGGCGGTGTCGGAAATCTGGTTGCCGCAACGCGCACGCGCCGTGATCTTGCCGTCGGTCAACAGCAGTTCGCCGGGGTGCAGACGAATTCTTCTGCGCGTCCAGAAGACGGTGTCACGAACGCGATAAGACAGATAGACTTCGCGGGCTTCGGTGACGCGCTCCAGACGGGCGTGCCCATAATCGAAGTGGGCGTAATGCCGGCGAACTACCCAGTCGCGCAACGCCTTATAGCGGAGATCGTCGAGATCCTTCACACCCCCGGGCACCACTGAGTAAGGATAGACGCCAGGGATCCGGGCCAGAAACTTCGTGGCCTTGGACGACCGCGCCGCCATGAAAGCGAGATCCTTGCGAACGTTTCCCCGCGTCCAAAAAGATTCAGGCAAAACCTGGGAAGAATGCAAGGAGGGTAACGAGAAATAGCGCGCCGCATTCTGCCAACACGCGCCAACAATCACCGTCCCCACGACCAGAGCGGCCATGGTTCGCTGCACGCGCAAACGACGCCGGTACCAACTCCGCCTCCGTCGCACGGTCTTTCGAGTCGCCGTGTCGTTCAAAACAGCGTCGTTCAAAACAGCACTCCTACCCGGCACAGAGCCAGGGACCAGAGGGGAGAGCCGACTAGTCCAGAGCATTCCTCCATCCAAACCACAGCTCAGAACCGGTTCGGATACAGGAACTTAGCATGCATAACGCCCCATCTTAGCAGAGTTGCGCAAGAAATTTCCCTGCTAAATGATACTTGGAACGACCTTTCTTCCCAATCCAGCAAATACCCTAGAAAGTCGGTGGCGAAACTGCAGAGCCCTCGTCGCGAATTCTCAACCCCGTCCAAGATACAGTGACATCGAAGAAGTCCAAATAGCACGGATGGGCAGTGTTCACGCGGGTTGTCCGCTGTTCCCCCTTCACCTGTACCCGAGCGACACGATGCGAGAACGCCCGACACGGGCAGGGATCGAGCGGTTGCGACACAAGTCACGACGCATTTTTCCCGCTGTGCCGCGTCGATTGCCTCGGGGCAAGCCGGGAATGGAGTGGCCTAATTCAGGGGTGAAACTGGGGTTACGACACAAACAACGACACAACACGAAATCGGGCTGACATCCTCTCCCCCTGAAGTGCTTGAAAACATGGTGGAGCTAGTCGGGATCGAACCATTGGGCGGTGTTGACAACACGTAAGTTATTGATTCTTATAGTGGCGAGAAGGGCAAAAAAGGCGGCATTGCCGAATGATGGGTACAATTTGGGTACAGTGGATTCGTTCGCGACACGCTCTTAATCGACCAGAATCCGCCCCAGAAAACTGCCCCCTCTCCCGATGATCGAAGTCGTCGGCTTCCCTGCCGACGCCTTTCTTCCCTCGCTTTTCTGCGGAATCTGATGACGTCCGCATGGCTTGCCGTGCCGGTTGTCATGCTTACAGGTCCGCGTGAACGTGGCAAGACAGCGCTAGTACGCAATTTTGATCGGGGATAATCGCGACTCCGCCAATCTTGGACGCTGGGGCCTGGGACTGCCATTCGTGGTCGTCACAGCCGGGAACCATCGAAACGAGACCGCACAACCGCACAGGCACTGGGCGGCACTGAGGCAGGTCGCCCGGTCGTCGATGGCAGGAAAGCAATCGGAACGGCGTTGTACAGCTTGACGCCGATTTTCGCGCAAAGTACTGCCACGCAAAGTACTGCAAGGGGAAAGGTAGACGGGGTGAATTCTGGGACTAGGGAGAGAGTTGACAGCGGGAACAAATCTTACGCAGAAGAACAGAGCAGAACAGACTTACGATTGAGCAGCGGCTGAGCTGCAGTCTTAGCCGCTGGCAACAAGGAACGGGCTGTTGCGAACAATGTCGAACACTGCAAGACCCGGCACTACCGTCCGCGCTTAATCACACCAAACGGCAAGCGAGAAATCATCCCGCGACCGCTGGGTGGATAACAGTCGGCAAGGGAACGCGCAAGCCCGCGTCGCCGTGTCGCGCGATAGAAGACATGGGCTCCGGAACGCCGACAGCCCGGCCAACGCTGTAATAAATCAAACCAGCACCCGTCATCCGGTCGGTCGGATAAAGATTGCGTCCATCAATAACAATCGGGTGCTTCAGAAGTAAGCGGATCCTGCGAAGATCAAGATTCGAGAACTCCTTCCATTCCGTTAATATCAGCAAAGCGTCACAGTTAGCGGCGGCTTCGTACGGATCGTTGGCATACACCACATCTTTGCCCGGTAGGACGTCCTTCGCCTTTGGCATCGCTGCCGGATCGAATACCTGAACCTGCGCCCCTTCCTTGAGCAAAGCCTGTATAGTCGCGATCGCAGGCGATTCCCGGACATCGTCAGTGTCTCCTTTGAAGGCGAGTCCCAAGACCGCCAGACGCTTACCCCGAAGCGTCCAAAGCGCGCTTTTGACCTTCTTCAAGAACCGAGGGCCCTGCTCGGCATTAATTCGCATGACCTCAGTCAAAAGTCCGAAGTCATAGTTGCACTGATTGGCCACCGCATAGAAGGCCTGCACGTCCTTCGGAAAGCACGACCCGCCGTAGCCAATGCCAGCGTTGAGGAATTTTGGCCCGATTCGAGAGTCGGATCCGATACCGGCACAGATCTGCTCGATATCGGCGCCGACGCTCTCTGAAATATTTGCGATGGCGTTGATGAAGGAAATTTTCATAGCTAAGAATGCGTTGGAAGCATGCTTGATGAGCTCCGCGCTCTTCGCATTGGTGATTATCAGCGGAGCTTGCTTATATGCGTATCCACAGAATGGAATCACTTTCTCCTGGCTGTAGTAGCTGCCACTGGTCAGGGGTTCATAAATCGCTCTAAGCACCGAAGTGCTGCGCTCGTCATCGACTCCGATCACGATACGATCCGGATATAGAAAATCGGTTACCGCTGTGCCCTCACGCAAAAACTCCGGATTTGACGCTACCGCAAATGAACCGGGTGCGGCGCCATTCGACATTAGGGTTCTGTGCAGCGATTCGCATGTGCGCACGGGTACGGTACTTTTTTCGATGATTACCTTTGAACCGTGAATGGCAGATGCAATCTCGCGAGCAACTGCGTCAACGAAAGATAGGTCAGCCTCCCCGGTCTCTGATTGGGGCGTTCCTACGGTGATGAAGACCGCCTCGGAAGCGCTGACTGCCTCTTTCACCGATGTGGAAAACCGCAACCGCCTTCCACGATGGCGAGAAAGCAATTCCGGAACAAAGCGTTCGTGAATCGGTACCTCTCCTCGCTCCAACGCGGCAATCTTTGCGCCGTCGCTGTCGACGGAAATCACATCGTGTCCAATTTCTGCGAAACATGCCGCCGAAACCAGACCTACGTAGCCTGACCCGATTACTGCTATCCGCATTCTTCGCTCCTTACCCCGCATTTGTTCTTCCGCTGCGTTTGACAACTTGATTTGATTCGCCCGCACTTTGATACTTTCAATTTGCCCCACCTGAGCGAGTAAGCTTGGCTCTTCGGTTCGGCAATCGACACATTCTCAGGGCCTTTTATCACGAGTGATAAGGAATGCTGCGATAAACCCGGTATCCGTTCTGAGCGATCTCGAGCCTAAGTTGAGGGGTTTCGTCGACTAGGTGCGCACAGGTCGGGTCGTGCAACACGACCCAGACATCCCGGAACGAGCGGTCAAGAGAATCACTCACTTTGCTAACAACCTTCGCCATCACCTCGCTCCCGAACGGGTTAAAGAAGAAGAGGACGAGTTTGTCGTTGGGAAGTTCGTATTCGGCAGCATCCATATTGATGGACTCCATGGTGCAGGGACCCAGATTTCGATACTCACGGAAGTTCTTGCATGCTCGATCGTGGAGTTCCTTGCGCAATTCGATGCCACGCAGCTGGCGAAAACCAAGCCCGGCCGCTACTAACAGCGCTCTGCCCTTCCCCGACCCGTAGTCAATAAACGTATATTCTCTTCGAATGTCGACAGGTAAGTGGCGCAGCACTCGACGGATACACTTCGGGCGTATGGGCAGGTAATGAAAGTTGACTTTGTCTTCTCGCCAAACTCGGTTTTCTTCTTCGTGGAGTTGGGATGACGTGTCTACGTTGTGATAGAAATCAAACAACCGATCCTCAATCACGACGTTCAACTTAATGAGGCCTTGAACACCAGGTATTTGTTTAATAGCGTGCCGCCAGTGTATTGGTGCGTCAAAGGCAAGCAGCTTTTCCGATTGAGTAGTCAATTGTTCCTCCCCGCTCATATTTCAAAAGTTTATAGTGCCGCTGACAGCACAAGCATTGGCGATGGATTCATGGCAGACGCAAATACGGTCGGCGAATTTCGCGACTCCATAATGTTTGCTCAGTGTACTTCTGCTTGTTGAAGAAGCAATTTTGGCAGTATGGAAAGAGCGTTGCAACGGCTCCTGTAATACTCAACAGCACAGTTGTCGATCACCGCATTGTCTTTACCTTGACTTCCTAAGTGGCGCTCTGTTGAACGTGTTTCAAAACGGATCCCAACGGTATCGAGAACGGACTTGCGAGCGGCTTTTTCAAAATAATCTTGGTCGCTTTTGTGATGGTAGTGATTGATCCATGCCCACTCAGCTGAAGGCGGAACATTGGTGCTGCCACTAACCTCGCGGCAGTTTTCGGTGACGGCATGCCGCATCCATCGGTAATACCAGGAATGGGAGTTTCGGCATCTCGCAACTCCCTCAGGACGCACAAAGCATTTCACATGGCGATTGGGATCAGACGCCCTTCGCGTGTATTCCGCTATTACAGGGCCACCGGGTCGGTTCGTATGCCCATTGGAACCGAACATATACCAGTGAAGAGCGATGCCGACCTGTGTTCGATACTTTGAAAGGAATTCCCCGATGCTACTATGATCTCGAATTACGACGAATTCATCAGCATCGATAAAACCAACCCACTCAAAACGTCCCACCGCGCGGAGAATGCAATCGTGCTCCGCCGCCGGAGAAACGGGAACATGTGGCCAGCCTTCCAAGAGCGTCACTATGCCCCGGTCAACATAGGGCTCTAAGACAGCCCGATAGTTGTCTTTACTTAGCTTCTCGTAAAAAAAGAAGTGCTCAATTCCAGCAGCCCGGTAGTATTCGATAAACTCCTCGAGGTAGCGAGACTCGTCGCGAATGCGGCAGCAAAGCGCCACGCCGCGCGGTTTGCCAGGGTGTTTCTCAGTTGCGCGAAGGACTTTGCTGCGAAAAGCCCCAAAATTAGAATAAAGAAAGCTCTGGCCGAAGTAGACCACCCTACCCACGAAAGGGCTCCGGCGTATCTTTTCTCGCAATTTGAAATAAGAGGCTTTGAATTTAGACACTGCGGTTACCCCGCGATTGTATTGATCACATCCACAATCGGGCAGTTGCCAACCGGTTTTCGGGTCAGTTTGGTCGCCGGGTCGATTGGCGCCGCCGGTTTATCTTCCCGCACCGCTTGGACTAAGGTCAGTAATAGAAGTTTTCTGCCTTGAACAGTGACTTGGCTCCCATCACCGCCCGGGCGAGGGGGCCCATGCGAACGGCTACATAGCGAGGGCTCACCGCGCCCCCGAAACCTGTGTAAAGCAGAATACTGCCTTGTGTACCCAAGCCAGCAAAATCAAAGACTAGCCGTCTGCGAACAGAATCCTTTATGGCTTCCCATATGAGCAAACTACTTGCCCCGTTTCCAGAATCGCTCCCTCGAGTAGAAAGCAGATAATACGAAGCGGTTTCATCCCAAACGCAAACGTTCGCTGCAACCACTTGGTCGTTCTTATCGCAGGCGGCAAGAATCCGGCCGCGTTGCCGCTCAAGTGAAGCGGCAATTGTGTTTCGACAGAGCGTAGTATTAAGCTCGTTCTGCATTCCTCTCAAAGCGAGATTCCGCTCAAACAGCTGAACAAATTCACCGGGGTCAGTCATTTCTCTGATGGACAATCGCTCTTCCGCTCTGCGAATGACATTTCTGGTCTTGTTGCGCATCTGTTGCCAGAGGGCATCGACCGGATCCGGGGGGACCTCGTGCGTGAACTGCACGCAGGTTCGAAAACCATGTTCTTGAAACGCGATCACATCAGTGATTCCGGCGTGGCATTTCACATACCGTGATGCGGCCGGGGGCAATCTGTCGATCAGCTCTCGAGTTATTTCCAGTCGCTTCAGGAAGCGGTTATTCCTGGTCCCTTCACCTTCGTCGATCGCGGGTCCCAAAAAATAGGTCAAATGAGGCATGTGAATCATTTTCAGCCCAAAGCGTTTCCTTATACAAAAAGGAAGGCGTCCCACCGTCCGTCCGCCGCCGGTGACTTCGGCGACGTCGAAATTACTTCCTGTAGCAGTGTCTAGCCACCACTCTTCGTGGAATATGGTTGGCGCCAGCGGGTCGTAGCTAGACGATCTTTTGTGTTGCTCCTTAGCGCACTCGCAAGCTGACGTACTGCCCATAGTGACTAGAGCGCTGCTGTTCATGGCTGATTTACCTGTAATGGCGGCACTTCCATCGGGCGAATCCGTTCTACCGTGCTGTTTGAGCTGCACTCGATCGGTCCCACAGTTTACGGTACCTCACAAATTGCGCGGGGTTGCCGGCATGGACTTCCATCTCAGGAATATCCCTTGTCACCACACTTCCGGCCGAGACAATGGCACCGGCACCGACTACAACCCCAGGGCAAAGTATGGCTTTCGCGCCGATCCAACACCCGCGTCTGCACGTAATTGGTCGGCGAAACAGGCGCATGTTAACGGACGACCAATCATGATTGCCGGTGCAGAGATACACGCCTTGAGATAAGCAGCAGTGCGCCTCTATCTTTACGTCCGCTAGATTGTCGATCCACAGATCTTCACCCAGCCACGAATGATCCCCAACCTCGAGAGACCAGGGAAACTTAACTCGAAGCCCGGGTTTTATGTGCACCCCCCTGCCGATCTTTGCCCCGAATACGCGTAACAGCCTGCACCGAAACGCAGAGGATGTAATCAGAGGAGATCGAAGCATCGGTAGACCTACGAAATACCAGAGAGCTTCGAGCCAAAGGGGCGCACCACGGATCAGCTCCGTGTTGTCTGGGCGACTCAGGTCAATGGAATCAGCCCCCAACAACAGACCTTCTCCGCGTTCCGCTGTTTCGTTAACAGTGTCCATTTGAATGCTTACAAGCCAAAAGCGTTTCATGCACCGCTAAATAACGGTTGACCATCTCCGAATCGCTGAAGCGCTCGGCATTTCTTAAGCTCTTTTCGCAGGGTTGGTCACGCTTCCGAAGCCTGCGAGCAATCGCCGAAGCGGCTGAATGTGCGTCCTCAGGGTCTATATATGTCGCGGCGTCGCCGCCGACCTCTGTCATCGGCACGCGATCCGAGGTCACCACCGGACAACCACACGCTTGCGCTTCGACGATAGGCCATCCGAAGCCCTCTTGAAGGGACGGAAAACACATCAGGTCAGCACACGAATATAGTGCCCTCAATTCTTCATTGCTGGGGTTGACCAGCTCCATTACGTCGTGACCACATGCGTCCTGACGAAGAAACCGCCGCATCTCTTTAGTGATTGGCTGGCCTGCCATGACCAGAGACAAGTTTTTTCCTTCCGGGCGCGACTTCAGCGCGGAGAAAATCTTAAGAACACCGAGACGGTTCTTGTACCAGCTATTTCCGCCCACATGAAGAATAAATCGTTGATTCGCGCGTATGGCAAACTTTTCAAGTTCTTTGTGGGCTTGCGCGTCTTCCAGCGGGCGATAGGGGTAATTCAAGCCGTTATAAATTTGGGAAACGCTCTTTTGCGGAACTCTTGCCACGCGCAAAATGTCGGAGAGCGTCGATTGGGAAACGCAGGCAATATGTCCGGTCCGACCTGCGTTCTGAAGTCCGCGCAAGATCATACTTTGCAGTCTGCGGCCCGTCCACGATGTCCGATGGCAAGCAATCTCACCAAGAGCGCTTCGGATGGCCAGCATATCGTGACATGTGACAACGTGTGGGCGATGCTGGACGTACTTGATATAAAACGCATTCGAGTGATCACATATGTGCACGACGTCTGCCCACGCTACTGATTTCTTAAGCAATGCCGGGAAGACGATGAACTGGTCTGCATATCCGAGCCATTTGGCTGCTGTGCCGCGGGCTGGGAACTTTCCGACTATAACGGGCGGGCGTATCAGCCGAGTTTCGTGGCCAGCGGCCCTGAATCCGCGATCGAGCATCGCAGCAAAACGCTGCATACTTTTTTGGCAGCTCGGTCCGTAGTTTCCAATGAGAAGGATCTTCATTCGTCGCTTTACGATTTAACTTTAGCTGTCGTGTAAACCGGACGATTGTGGCATCTTGCTAAATCCAGGAGCGGCCTGATCATTTAACATGTTTTCGCACAATCTGACACTTATTGCCTTCCTCAGTGTTCTGTGACTGACCTTGTTGCTTTTCAATCACACATTTGTATGCTGGTGCGTCGTCTGGCGTGCCATTTGGAACCTCGATCATCATCTCAACTGTAGTGTTACCGCTTCTCGATTGAATCAACGCTGAATATTTCTCTCGATCCGGCGGCGCATCAGCCGGGATAAGCGGCTTGTACTGAACATTGGTGAAATGAGTCGATATCGAGCGCAATGTAATAATTCCTAGGGGGCTAGCTTGATTGGGTGGGAACACAGCATCGCTTTCGATTTTCAGGCCATCTACGCTGATATCCCTACTCAGAGGCCCGCTTCCACTTTCCTGTGAGACTTTGAAAGTGGCAGGATGGCTGGGACTTCGCAGGTTGATGTTCCTGAACCGTACTTTACTACTGAATTGGCTATCAGAATCCACTGGTCCTGGTTCAAGATCGACGACCGGAATGCCGCAACTTGCTGGGGAGTGCTCGTCGGTGCAAATGTCGACATCTGACGACCAACTTAGAGAGTCCAATTCCACTTCGTGCGCGTCGATCATGCTTTGGATTAGCCCCGCAGGATGTTGCGAAACGACGTTTGCCACCATTCCATGGTCGATGTTCTTGAGGGCCAATGTGCCAAGGGAGTTCACGTTGGACAAAGTCTGAGGACCTTCCTTGATGTTTCGAACGACGACGTCTTGGTTCCTGGTAGTGCTGTGGAATACCTGGTGGCCCGTGGGGGCGTCCAGTGAGCGTTCCATATCGTATGCAGTTTGGAAGCTGAGATAGATCAGGTGTCCGGGAGGGCCAATATTTTTTATTTCCGTGCCTGTTTCGTGTGAGGGATTGAAAGAACGATACCAGGAGCCACGGTAGTTCCCGTCAATATTCTCAAACATCGGCGAGCATTGTCCGCTCGCAAGGATCCCCATGACATAATCTTGAAATCGCAGCGACCGGAAAACATTGTTGGATGCACACTCCGACAATCCGCCACCGGGTATTTTGACTCCGAACGGAAGCGCTTTGAGCACATTCGGGTCTGGCTGGGTTACCGGACCTTTCCCTTTTAAAACGATTCCGAACGCGAGAGTGTGTTCGTTATCGGCTGGCTTCTTGCCGGACCGGAAGGAAATATTGTCGAATCTCAGATTACTGGATCCTATCGCATAGATCACAGTTGAGATTTCATAAGGTCCGCCGAGCCATCGGCTCTTATAGCCAACTTCTTCCAGGAACTTCTCTTGCGACCAGGGAAAGAACTGCGGCTGAAGACCATCGAAGACGAAGGCGATATCTTTAACGCCTGAGCCGTCAGAGTTGATAAATGAGAGTATCGGGAAGCTCGCGGCATTCCAGTGGATCCGTGTCCTGGGATTCCCCGACTCATCCAGAGTTCCTTGCACAAGAACGCCGGGAGGAACCAGGATTATTTTTTCCTTCTTTAAGTCCTTTTCCTTGAGGAGTGCGGCATTCTTTGCGTCGTTAGAGTCGACGTCGCTCGCAATGTCCGGAAAATTCAGGTAATAGTCACCCGGAGAAATGGATAGGATGCCGCCGCCTGTGACTTGCAGCTTCGCCATGGCCTTCTGAAATGGAAGCCGGCTGTTGAAGTTAGGATCATTCGGACGCGCGCCCATGGACTCAAGGCTGATAACTGCGTGCGATGAACGAGCCTGTTGGTCAGACGTAGCATAACCCAAGCCTGAAAGAAATACGCAAACTAGCGCCAGCAAAATACGGTTCATTGTCCTGATAGGCTGGCCATCGATGGACTGGAGAAGGGCTTCAGAACGTGCGACAACGGTCGAGACGCAAGTTGCCTCCGGCGAATCCTGCGGTATCCGCCTCCAATGAAGAAGGCTACCAGTACGGCCAAAGCAGCGGCTCTGGTTACGTTGATTACGGCATAACCCAGGTCCGCTTCGAGCGAATGAATAATTTCCGGAAAAAGAGCTGCATAGAGAAACACTCCGGTGCGGTTTTCGCGAGACGGCGAGCAGAAAAGATACACGTAACGCGATATCGCGCCGAAAGCAAACATGCCGCACAAGACTCCCGGATATGAACAATTTCTGTACAGGTCAGAAATGAGGTGCATGGAACTAAATCCGTTGAAGGTGGCCGGTTCACCCATGTATGTCGATTCGAACTCGGCGCTGGGCATGTTGATTGGCTTGTCCTTCCATATCACGCGCGGCACGAACGTAAGCGGAATCTCCAGCCAGTGCCATCCATATACGTAGGGAAACGGATGCGGAGTGTACTTCATGATTAGTGCCAAAGCATCTGCGCCCGCATTTCGCTCCACCATTTGTTCCAGAGCGGTGTGCTCGGTAGCAGCCTGGTGTTTTGAACTCAATAAATCGGATGCCGAAGAAACACGAGAAATCACGTCGCTCAAGCTTTTGGGCGAACCTCGTTGCCCAACCACAACGAAGCGATAAAAGTTCACAATGCCGAACGCCATCATCAGCACCGGTACTCCAAAAACAATCATCTCCCAGATGCGAAACCGCCGTTTGCCGTAGTGAAAGACAATCGCCGCTGCAATTAGAGGCTGAATCAGAGCAACTTTTCCACCGGTCACGGCAAGCTTCGTGAAGAGGGTTCCCAGGGAAATCCCCAGCAGGAGCCAAGCCAGACCGAGTTCTGATTTTCGGCGCGGGGCGACCAGGAAAATGCAAATTGCGACCCACGACAAATCGAGGAGGTTCTCAAGAAGGACGACCATGCCCGGCGGCGGATGCCGCTGGAATTCGAGATTCCCATAATTGCCTACTGCCATCCCGATTTTGAAGAGGTAGAACAGGGATGCCAGCCCCACGGCCATCATTGCTAGAAGCCGAAGGGCGGGCACCGATCTCGGCCAACTTTCTGATAGGGGCGGCAAGCGTCTCAACCATTTCCCTGCGAGCCTCGATCCTATCCCGGCGGAGAATGATAAATATCCGACGCAGGCGCACCACAAGGCTGCAGGCAGGTAATCGTCGTAGGGATTTCGGCCCACTCTAGCGAAAAACGGAACTGCAGCGAGATAAAGCGATCTGGCTGCAAAGTCCACGGAAAAGTAAGCCGCGACCATAGTGGTAGGAAAGAAAAGATCGTTGCCGGCGGAGTTTAACAGGAGCCGGAATCCCTGCTGACTTATGAGCCCTATCAATAATGAAAGAGGACCAGCGATCGTCAGGGCGATGCCGAAGTAAAGGAAAACGGGAACTAGCACCAATGTAAGAACGGCGCTAGCCAACAGATCTAAGCCGGCGATCGACGGGTGATTTGCCATTCGCGGGGCCGAGTTCCGGACCCGAGAAATCGGGGATGCAGCCATTTGAATATCTTGAACTCTCATTTGGAGAGCACTTCTTCCTCGTTCACCCGGTCAAAGGCACGAGCAATGATCTGTGTGAGGATGGCCTCATTCGTTGTGGCGTTTCGGACGCTTCGGAGCCGGCCATTTCGCGCCACCTGATTTCTCCAGGGCTCGTCGGCTAGAAGACGCTTGCACTGTTCGACACACTCGCCGGGATCGTTCCAGAACACAGCCTCGACATCCTGCCTGTAGAGAGAGAGATGCTCCGGCGTGCGTTCGGCGCAAAGAACGCCTCCTAACTGAGGAATTTCAAACGACCTCTGCGTGCACAGGTCGCGGTTTCCTTTCGACAGCATACCGATGCAAACTTTGGCACACTGCACGGCCATGGCATGGCTGTCATCGTCGTACAGGCCAGGGCCGCGCCAGTGAGAACGCAAAACCGGCCATTCGTCTGCCTTCGACCAGCGGTCACCCCAAATGGTCAGCGAAATTCCGTGCTCAACCAGGTAAGCCATGAACGGTCCACGCTCCGGCATCCAGGTTCCGATGAATGCCACGTCGGACTGCCATTTGGCCCGATCGCCAGGCGAGAGTTTTCGCGGGGCGTGAGCCACCTCATCCGATGACATGTGTACGCGCAGAACGGCGGCTGCGCCCATTTCGTAGGCTTCACTAACGTTACAGTCGCGAACCACCACGACGAGATCGTAAAAAGGCACGGAGCTCAAGTACAACCGCCACTTGTTCTTGTCGCGGGTGCCGTACGGATCATCGTTGTTGTAGTTGAGAACGTAGTTAGCCTGCTGCCTTAGGTCACGAACAAGCTCGGGGCACACGAGATCTCCCCCATTCACCCACACCAGGTCAAATTCCGCGGATCCGATGGCTGCCAATACTCGCGCGCGAATATAGTTCTCGAGACCAAACGCACCTGTGTGATGTACCCAGTAGTCGGTCAGTCGGCTAGACGGCAGAAAACTGTGCGGGTCGACAATCTGGACTTTGTGGCCAAGTCGGCTCAGACTAAGCGCCCGGTGGCGCGATGTTCCCGAGTTGCACCCGAGGTACAGGATGGAAAGGTTGGACGCTGCAGGTGCCCTCAAGGGCGGGACGGTCAAGTCGTAAGTCATATTAGGGATGAATTAGCATCCTTTCTGCATCCAGGTCCAGGCACTCGAGACGATGTCGTCGAGATTTCGCCTGGCAGTCCATCCCAGCAGTTTTTTAGCCTTTGCCGGATCGGCCACCAGAATCGGAGGATCGCCCGGCCGCCGCGGTCCAATCTTTCGTCGAACCGAGCGTCCTGTGGCACTTTCCGCTGCACGGATGACTTCGAGAACGGAATGTCCCCGGCCGGTCCCTAGGTTTATAGCCAGCGAGCCACCGCCTCTTTCCAGATGTCGCAGCGCCTGGACGTGCGCATCGGCTAGATCGTTTACATGAACGTAGTCGCGAACGCATGTGCCATCCGGAGTCGGGTAATCGGGTCCCAAGATTTGCAACTCGGGTCCGTTGTCAGTGGAGGCGGCAAGCGCCAGTGGAATCAGGTGGGTTTCCGGGTCGTGGATCTCGCCAATCTCGCCGCTTTCATCGGCTCCAGCAGCGTTGAAATATCGCAAACTTACTGACCGTAGTCCGTAAGCTCGGTCGCAAGCCTCAAGCGCGTTTTCGAAAAAAAGCTTCGATGCGCCATAGGGATTTACCGGCTCCCGCGGGGTCTGCTCGGTGATCGGAGTTCGCTCGGGGATGCCGTAGACGGCGCAGGTGGAGGAAAACACGAAGCGGCGGATACCGGCGTCCACCGCGGAGTTCAAGAGGCTGAGCGCCGCGACGACATTGTTCCGGAAATACTTGCGCGGGTTCTCAACCGACTCTCCAACGTAGGCGTGGGCGGCAAAGTGCATCACCGCGTCCACGCGTGCGAGTACCGGCCGGAGCATGGCTTCGTCGGCGATGTCGCCCTCTACTAACTCGAAGCCTTGTGCCAAGCGACGGAACCCAGTCGAGAGATTGTCATAGAGCACGACCTCATAACCCGAACGCCGCAGCGCACGCGCCGCGTGACTCCCGATGTAGCCTGCTCCACCCGACACTAAGATCGCCAAAGAAAGACCTCACATGATTCACGTGCTTCGAGGACATGATTTTTTTCTGCCATCATGTTGTCGCGAGAAGCGGCCGCCCCGAGGTGATACTCATCTCTCATAGGCCCCGAGCTTGTTCGTGATCTAAAGCACCGTATAAAGCTCATCGATTAGCGTGGCCGCGGGGAGTGCACATTGCATCGCACTGTAGACCTCCCGTACTGCGATCATCAAGAGTCTGAACGTCGTACTCCAGAGACCCTAAATAACCGATCAGGTCCCTCGTTGTATATCCGGCTCGCCGAAAATTTGTCTCTGACAATTCGGTAATAATGATCGGCCGGTATCGCTTTATGAAACGCTCTGCTCCACGTAGTACCATCATTTCAGCCCCCTCGACGTCAATTTTCATAACGTCTAAGCGATCCAGACCGGATTCGCGGGCAACATCGTCAAACCGTCGAAGCTGTACCCTGACCTCTTGGGGATCATTTCCGGTCGAAAAAAGACTCGGCACTCCTTCATTGATCGTCCCAAAGTTGATGTCTTGCTTTCGGTATAACGGGAGTGAGTCAGTCTTATCAAAAAGACCGATATTGAATAATTCAACACCTGATAAGTGGTTAATAGAAATGTTTCGAGAAAGCTGTAAGAAAATTTGAGGATCGGGCTCGAAAGCCAGAACCCTTCCGTTCACTAGCCGTTTAGCCGCAAGTAGCGTAAGTTCTCCCAGGTTAGCTCCCACATCCACAAACGTCATATCAGAGCGCAGATGTTTTCTTAGCACCTTGGCTACGGCGGCGCTGTGGTGACCTCGCCAGTAAATCACGTTGCTTATATAGCTTGCCGTGTCTATGTTCATCTTGAGATCGGTGTCAAAATTGTGGATCATCGTTGACCCGCGCTTAACGGGGTAGTAGCGCCGCAGCGCTTCAGATATCTTGTGTAATCGTGTTTGCGCAATTTTCCTTGATGCGAAGGCTATAGAGTCGGTTAAATTCATTATGCCAAACGCGCGTGACGGGACCGAGGCTAATTCATCGCTTTTCGTATTCATCTCGATTTCTCCTCCTGCGTGCCTACGCCTCTGAGAATTGCTGCTATGATCGCTCGACCGGTTCGGCTACAGGCACACTGAGGGGAAAACTCAGAATCGCCCGAATGAATTCCCCAAGTTTTTCCTGCAACTGCCGAAGCGATGTTCTGAGAACCAGGTAATTCATGGAAAGGTCGGTTACTAACAACGCGAATGCCGCACCGCTTAGTCCGTGCTGACGCACCAAGGTCCAGCCTAGTCCCAAGGAAAGCAAAGAGAGAGCAACAAAAATGGAAGTAAGCCGGTGGTGCGCATTCGTCGACATCGGCACTACAGAACTGGTAAACCACAACGAGTTTGCAAAGGTCACCAGCAGGAGAATGTGAAAGCAACTGGCGTCAAATGTAACTGCATTCCGTATCCACATGTGGTAAAGCGCAGGTCCGAAATACCACAATGCGGATCCTGTCAGAATTGAGAGCGCGAGTCCGGCTTGGTAAGCGCGGTGGTGGAGAGTTCGCGCCAAGGAGACATTCCCTTCCCCGAAAGCCCGCGACAGTTCGGGCCACATCGCCCATCCAATTACGGTCATCAACTGGAAGTTGACACGCGTCAGTGTGCGCATGGTCGAGAACTGCGTCACCGCCACCGATCCGAGTAGGGTTGCGATGAGCAAGGTAAAGCCCTGGATACTGATAGCATTCGCAAGCGGCAGAGCAACGAAGCCAAAGGCAGGCGCGGCCAGCTCCTTGATCCTGGATAATCTGGCATTGGAAAACCCGATCGGGAGCCACGGACTTTTTCTGCGCAACAGCAAACCATACGTGATTACGCCCGTCGTGCGGCAAATCAAGTAAGTGGCGGCGGCCCAGAGGAGGCTGCCGGTTAGGATTCCAACGACCGTGGCAATTGCTGTTTCGATCAGCCGCAAGAGCGTAGCAAACACGGTACCCGTCGCGAAGTTCCCATCGCATCTGAACCCGCTCTCGAAAACCCCGCACTGCTGACTCACTAAAAGGTAAGCGCCAAACACCAACACGACCGCCGAGGCCTGAAAATCAGACAGGGAGGCTAATTTTATCCAATGATGCCAGTGCACCCGCCAAACCACCGTTGCTGCCAGCAGACCGGCAAACAGCGAAACGACGGACAGGAGCACCCATGAACTTTGAAAGGTTTCGATCGCGCCTTTCCGATCTCCGGCGGCGACCCTCATAGTCATGTCGCTTGCAGAGGCATCTCCGAAGCCGAGATCGGTTAAGCTCAGGTAGCTCGGAATCGCGGACAATATGAGCCAGTCGCCGTACCTCGCCGCGCCCCAAGCATGCAGCAGCAGGGGAACAGTACCGAGTTGAATGACAGCAGTGACCACGGGCGAGAGTGCAGTAGCACCGAGACCGCGAAACAACCTTTCCCGGACCGGAGTAGATCGGAACCAGTTGCCGGGGTTCCAACCTCGTTGGGGATTAGCCAAAGCCGCCTGGTGGCTGTCTTCGCCCTGTAAGTTATGCAATCGTTTCTTCTTCCGAAAGATAGTATGGATAGGCGTTTCCAGAACGGCTTGTGTCCCAATCGTTAAGGATGCATCCAAGAAGATGGATCCGATCCTCCGTAAAGCGCTCCTGTATGGCAAGCAATGCTTCGCGAGTAGTTTGTCCGGCTCGAGCGACGAGCACGACGCCATCTGCCATGGCTCCAATCACGCGAGCATCAGTGAAATGCATGGCTGGCGGAGTATCTATGAGAACGAGGTCGTATTTCCCTCCCCATGTTCCGAGAAGCGACGAGAACTCGAGTGAGTAAAATAAATTGGTGGTTGCTCGGCTGGACCTCCCGGCCGTAATTACGCTCAAACCTGTTATTTTGGTCTGCTGAATCAAAGCCGGCCAGTTCGCAGAGACTGCTTCCGAACAAAGAATTTCTGCGATGCCCCCTACCCTCCGCAATCCGAAAACGTCATGGATGCGGGGACGGCGAAGATCGGCATCCACCAGCAAAACCTTCCTGCCAGTCTTGGCGGCTGCAATCGCAATGTTGGAGACAACGCTGGTTTTGCCGTCGCCAGGCCCGACGCTGGTGAATACTAAAACCCGGCCGGTTCCGCGGTTTTGGCCTGCAAGCAAAATGGAGGTTAGAGCCGAGTGAAATGCCTCTACCATCGGTGTCGGCTTATCCCAACCCTCGGCTAACGTCAACAAATCCGATCGCTCGCTGAGCATGGGAGATCGATCGCTCTTCGCGGACTCGCGCTCCGCCACGCGTTTTGGGCCCAGGGTCCAAGCGCTTCGGTTAGCGGTGTACTGAAGGCGCGGGATTGTTCCCAACTCCGGAAGGCTTGCCCATAGCTTCACGTCGCCGGGTTGCCTCAATGTGCGGTCGGTCCTCTCGCGAATGAAGATAAATCCAACGCTGCAGACGAATCCGCTCAAAAGCCCCAACGCGCCGTTAAACTTGAAATTCGGGAAGACCGGCCGGTCCTGAAGATACGCTGGATCGACCACCCGCACGTTGCTCGCGTGCAGTGCGGTCGCAATCGAGGCCTGCTTCATTTCCTGGAGCATGGTGTCGTAAAGCTGCCGATTGCTGTCGACTTCTCTTTTGAGAATGTTGTATTGCACCGCCCTTTCATCCTGGCCGGAGACTTCCCTTGCTTGCGCATCGTACGCGGCGGACAGCAATTTTTCACGGCGTGCCGCGCTTAGATAGTCGGTTTCGATCCTCTGGAGAAGAGCAGCTCGGCGGTTTGTAAACTCTTCCCGGAGCGGGGCTACTTCCGCTTGAGCCTGCTGGAGCTTTGTGTATCCCGGGTTATAGACGGCGCTCAAGCTTGCGACTTGACGAGTTGCATCCCCCAGTCGCGCGCTGAGCGACTGCAGGTTGGCGTCATTTAGAACATCTGCAAGCGCATCTGGCGGGCTGTTTCTCGCCAGCTCAAAAACCGATTGTTTGGCAATGCGATCGGCAGTAACCGCTGACAGTTCTTGCTGTATTTCCCGCAGCTTCTCCGTACCTATACCCACATTCGTCTGTTTTTCGTTGTCACCGCCAATAAAGAATAAATTGGAGCTGCGGGCATAAGCTTGCAGCGCATCTTCCGAATTCTTAAGCTTGTTACGGGTGTCATCGATTTCGTGGCTGAGCCAATCGCCGGTTTGCTGGGTGCTCGCCCAACGGGAGTCTATATTTTGCTTGATGAACTCCTGAACGAGCACGTTCGTGAAATCCAGCGCCAACTGCGAGTCGGTAGAATCAACATCAATACCCAGAATCCGCGTCCGAGGGGCATTGGTCACTTTAAGGCTCTTAACAGCTTTACTCAGCAGCTTCTCTCGGGACGAGGGTTCCCCACCCTCCCGCAAGTGGAACCAGCTACGCCAACCAGCGGTGGCAAGGTGAGCCGGTGGAGTCGGATTTGGGTTAAGCTTCGCGCATACACGGCTAAGCAAAGGGTCGCTTTGAAGCAACGTCGCCTGAGTCTCCTCTTCCGATATATCCGAGTCTGTGCCTGGCACGGCGGCCTGGGTCGGCCTCGTGTTCATGAAGTCTTCGTTGACATTGAGGACCTCAAGCGTTGTGCTCGCACGGAATACTGGGCTCATCGGAACTCCTATTAGAATGCCCAGCAACAAACCTCCGACGCTCGCGGCCAGCACGACAGTCCTGTGCTGAACCAGCGCACGCCAATAATCCTGCAGGTCTGCCGCCGATTCCGGTCGATCTATTGTGTCAGCTAAGTACGGCCTTCCTGCGTCGTCAAGCGGAGTTAGCTCGGGAAGAGCTCGGGCAACTGGAGCGCCGAGCCGTCGTGCGAATGCATTTGGCGATATTTGTTGCTTGTTTTCCATCTTAGTGTCATCCCTCACGGCACACGTATGATCGCGTAAGTCGAAGCACTGACGATTGCATCAATGGTGCGGAGACCAGCTTTCTTCGCTTTGCTGCTCGGCACGAACAGAATATCGTCGGCACGTAATTGTAGATCTGTCGATTTACCTGCCATCAAGCGATTCAAATTGACTGGTATTTCAGCGCGATTCGGAGAGCCTGGAATGGTGCGAAGAATCCGCGCCTTGGACGAGGCGGCCGTGGGTAGCAACCCTTGCGCAAGGGATAAAACTTGTAGTGCCGAAAGGGATTCATTTTCGTCTAAGGCGTATCCGCCAGGCTTGGTAACGGATCCAACAATGTAAACGACGCCCGCCTTAGGAACCGAGATTGTGTCACCAGGAAGGATTTCGATGTTCTCGCGGGCATTCGGAACGTTGATGATGTCCTTCAATCTTATCGACGCAACGCTGACTTGAGTGCTTGGATCGGTTTGCGCGGTTAATAGCGGAATATTGCCGTTTTTCAAAGATCGAGTAATCTGCACTCCGTAACCGGCATCTGGTTGAAGCCCACCAGCCATTGAGAGTACCTCGAACACTGTTTTCCGCCCCTGGAGCTGTACAATGCCTGAATTTTTGACGGCACCGAGGACAGAAACCGGCTCGCTTCCGAAAGATGCAACGCTAACCACAACTTGCGGATCCTTCAAGATTGGCTTTAACCTGACTTGAAGTTCATTTTCAAGGGCGGCGGTGCTCAGGCCGGAAGCGTGTATCCTCCCGATTAGGGGTAAAGTGACGTCGCCGCTTGCGTCTATTCGAAACATCTTCTCACCACCGCCGGCAGGGTGCGGGTACTGGTCCTCAAGCCCGGGAACGATGAGTGCAATCTGGTCTCCAGGTCCAAGCACATAATCTGCATGTAAGTCATGTAACGGTAGACTGGCTGCTTTAGCTTCGGATATTTGTTTGTCGCCTGATTGGGAATCCGCCGACTCCTGTGCATTGAACGGGCGACAAAATGCGCTATTTGCTAAGAGAAGGACGCACGAGAATATTGAGTATCGATTCATAAGTCTTCCTGCGGTGCAAGCGATCTAGACGGGTATTTTTCTTCTACTTTTACTGGTGATTTCCGAGCTCCAACGCTCTTGTTGCTCCGCCTTCTGCACTAGGGTTCTTTGAGAACCACACATCTGCAAGGTGCCTCTCGATGGAAGCAGCGAGCAACCGGTCGCCACGCCCGTTAAAGTGAATCCCATCGCGGAGCGTTATGGCCTTCGTATCATACGCGGACACCGCGCCCGTTAGGTCAAGAAGGTCGACTCCATTGGAACCAGCCCAGTCCTTAACTGCCTGGGGAACTGAGCGGGCTACGCCCTGGGCTATATCTCGACGGAACGGCACGAAAACGAGCAAGAATTCGCTACCCTCAGCACGTGCAAAATTGACCATGCTGGTAAGTACTCGCAGATTAGCCTGCTCTGTGCTGGGGTCATTTTGGACTGTTATGCCAGCATCTTGTTGGGAATGCTGCTTCCGAAACATCAATACCCTGGTTAACAGTTCACCAATTGCAGTACCGGGCCGTAGCGTGAGCCCTCCTTGCATGTCTGAGAGAGTCGAGAACGGCTGTGGCAGGTCTCCGCTGTTCAGGACAAGCACAACGTAGTCGGAATTGTATGTTCCGCGGGAGCGGAGAAAGCCATACTCATTCGATATCGCCCAAGCATTGGCCGAGGCGTTGATCTCTTCTACCGGACGGTGGATCTCGACGGAAAGGTTCTTTCGAACCTGTTCCACAAAGATATCATCTTGATCGATCTGCGTCGTTCCGTACGTGATGGAGTCCCCCAAAAACATAAGTCTTAGTGCCCCAAGGGGCTTGTCCGATGTGAATTCCCGGCATCGCATCCCACGACTGTTAATTGCTGTCCGCGCAAACAGCCGCCGGGTCTGCTGGCTTGGTCGCAAGGTATAGCCGCAGGCAGGATCGGTTTGATACAGTATTGGGTTCCCTAGGCCTAAGACGGTACGAAGCGCGACCTCCGTTAGGGTAAGGAGCAGCAACGGTCCACCCATAAAAAGGAGCATGCGTTTCCGCAGCCGGGCAGAAGAGCCACAAGAGACCGAACTCGACGGTTTGAGGAACATGTTTATGAATGTGAAGTGAGGATACAGATAGCCAGGTACGAACGCCCTAGGCTACTAACTCCTCGGCAGATGCTGTCTTGGCAATCTGCTGCTGGATCCATGAATAAGTCTTTTCCAGACCCTCTCGCAGAGGTCTGGAGGGGCGCCAGCCGAGTTTTTGGTCGATCAGCCGATTGTCCGAGTTGCGACCGCGAACGCCGAGGGCGCCAGGTATATGACGCAGCGTGAGATTCTTACCGGCGACATCCATAACTAAGTAAGCAAGATGATTTATGGTGACCATCTCATCAGACCCGATATTTACCGGCCCAGTAAAATCGGATTCCATCAGACGTCGGATACCATCCACACACTCATCTATGAAAAGAAATGATCTCGTCTGGCACCCATCTCCCCAGACTTCGATTTCACCACCGTCGGAAGCTTCGGCAATCTTGCGGCAAATAGCCGCCGGCGCTTTTTCGCGACCACCCTTCCAGGTGCCTTCGGGTCCAAATATGTTGTGGAAGCGCGCAACCCGCACGTGGATGTTACGATTTCTCATATACGCGAAGTAGAGGCGCTCACTAAACAACTTCTCCCAACCATACTCGCTGTCGGGCGCAGCCGGGTATGCCGAATCTTCAGAACAATTTGGATTATCGGGGTCTTCCTGGTTGTAAGCAGGATACATACACGCGGACGAGGAGTAGAAGAACTTTTCGACACCTGCGCGACAGCCGAATTCCAGAATGTTAAGATTGATTGTGGCAGAGTTGTGCATGACTGCGGCGTCGTGCTCGCCGGTGAAGATATACCCTGCGCCGCCCATATCGGCAGCAAGTTGATAGACCTCGTCGATACCCTCGACGACCTCGCGTGCGACGGCCTGGTCGCGGAGATCACCAAGGATGAACTCGTCGGCGGCTGTCCTGGCAAAGTCGTGAGATTTTATGTCGGCGCCGCGGACCCAGTAACCTTCGGCTTTCAGTCGCTTTACTAAGTGTCCGCCGATGAAGCCCCCGGCGCCACAGACGAGAACTCTTGTGCTAATCATTGGTGTAAGTCTCCCGGTTGAATAGTTGTGAATAGTGTTGGGTAGTTAGAGCAGGCTGGAATTAGTACGCACCTTCGGCGCTAACAACGGCCCTGGCGGTGCGAACCAAAATATAGGTATCCAGCCAGATCGACCAGTTGCGAACGTAGTATTCGTCGAGCGCGACTCTTTCTGGGTAGCCGGTGTTACTGCGTCCAGACACCTGCCAGAGGCCGGTGATTCCGGGGCGCACGCGACTATAGAGATCGTAGCCGCGTCCATATTTTGAAATCTCAGCGGAAACGATCGGCCGCGGGCCAACGAGGCTCATCTGCCCGAGGAGGACGTTACAGAGTTGGGGAAGTTCGTCCAAGCTGTATCGTCGCAGCCATCGCCCCACCGGAGTAACCCTGGGATCGCGCTTGAGTTTTTGATCGCTCTGCCATGCGGCTAGTTCTTCCGGGTGCTTGTGGAAATGTTCCAGCAATATGGATTCTGCATTCCGAAACATAGTGCGAAACTTGAGCGCTTTGAATGGCTTGCCATCGAGGCCGTGACGAGTATGCCCGTAGAAGGCGGGGCCGCTAGACGTGAGCTTGATAACCATTGCGATTAACACAAACACAGGCGAGAAAGCGATTAAAGCAGGTAAAGTGAAGATTAGATCGAGCGCGCGTTTCATCATGTTGGCGCTTCTATGAAATAGTCGCTGAGGCACTTCAAAGCCGATCTCACCCCCGAGATCACGAGCACTGATGCCGAGGCTGCATATACCGTCGAGGTCTGGCACTAACAGAACATGTCGGTAACCTCTGCATTGGTCCTGAATCATGTGGTGTAAAGCCGCTTGTGACCGGGGCGGTTCGGCAAGAATCGCGTAATGTGCGGTGCCGCCGCAGTTCAAGGGGAAGAGATCGCCCGACACGACTGCCGTCACCCGAACTCCGAGTTGCCGGTCCGCAAGGGCGTTGAGCACGCGCCTTGCTGACGCTCCGGACCCGAAGACAACCGCCGAAACGCCCCACCAACCGTAGCGAGAGAGCAGGTATCGCGCCAACTTTCGAGCCAGCAGGATGGCGGGCGCGCCCAGCGCCCACATAACCATTACGATGGATCGCGAATACGATCCCGCATTGTGCCAGAGGAACGTTGTACACAGGACGAGGAGGAACACAATCGTAACGGAATGGAACACGCGGCGGATCTCCTCCGCAGGATGAAGAAGTACGCCGGGATAGAGACCGTGAATGGCGAAGGCTAGAACAAAGAACATTACTCCAGGAAACACTTCGAGATAGAAGTGCACATCGCCGGGAGTGATGAGACGGCGGCCGATCACCGCAATCCAATAGATAACGGACAGCGCGAGAATGTCGACCAACAGGATCGATACTGATGTGCACCATGCCGGCGCCGTATCGATCCGGCTGGAAGATATGAACGGTGAAGTCGCGAGAACTGGTTCGGCTCCCATATAACCTCTCAGAGCTGGATATGTGCTTATGCGGTCGCCGCAAAGACTGCGGACGTTGTCTTGGCGTAAGGCTTGTAGGCGGAGAACAGAACGCTCTCAAATGTGTCGGCTATTCTTTCAATATCGAAGGTTCGCTCTGCGTAGATTCGGGCACTGCTCCCGAGTCTTGCTCGGAGGTTCAGTTCGGAGATTAGTGTCGTAGCAGCTCTGATCCAGGCTGAAGGGTCGTTTGGATCAACCACCATGCCTGCCCCGCTCCGCTCTATTATAGAAGCGGACAAATTCTCTTTCGGGCCTGCTAGCAAAATAGGACGACCAGCACAGAGATACGTCAGAATCTTGGATGGTACAGCGAACTGCCCGGCATCGGCTTCGAGCGTAGCGAGAAGCACGTCGGCGCTAGCGAGGACTTCCGGCATCCTTTCATAAGGCTGGAATTGGAGGGTCCGCAGATTTCCGAGCCGGGGCATTTTATCGAGGTAATCTCGCCCTATTCCCTCCGTGATGACGACGACTGTGCACTCTTGCCGGAGTCGCTCGGCTAGCAGATACAACAGATCGGGTCGGTGTTTCATTCCAAGCGTGCCGGAATACAGAAGTACAGGACGCTCCCCCAGTTCTTGGCTTCTTCTCCATTCATTGTCACGAGGTGCTTGGACATTTTCCTCAAGGGGCGCCCAGTTTTCGATCACAGTGATTCTGGACTCAGGGACCTTCCATCGGCAAAGCAGATTACGGAAATCGGGAGAAATGGCTACAGTATGATCGCTACGCGAGACAACCGCTCTTTCGAGAAGTTTAAACATCGTGGCGATCGGGCTGGCAACCAAAGGGAGTCGGCGCTTTAAGAAAAATCTCAGCGCCTCGCAGTAGATATCCTGGAGCCAGTGAACAAAGCCGACGCGGTTAGCCCGGCAGTGCCAAAGCAATTCTGCCTGGATATCGATTGGCGTATTACCGGACAGAACAACATCAGGCTGTGTCCGGTGGATCAGTTTCTTGAGATCGTTGGCATACTTGCGCTGCGTCACAAATCGGCGGTGAGCCGAATACTTTCTAAATTGCGAGGATAATTGAATTCCACGAATGTTAAGGCGAGTAGAATCGGACTGCACGGCTGTGAGTAGACCTTTTGGACCTGCCAAGCCCACCGGATACACGTGGGTAACTGAGTGATCGCGCTGCGCTAGTCGACGACTAAGTTGCGCCTGAAAGGGATGACCAGCGAAATCGTGAATCAAAAGACGCATTCTGAGGAGTCCTCGTTGCCTTATATCGCGTGTGGCTGCTCTAATGCGCTAAATAGATTGCTACTCGTCTGTGCTATATCGAAGCGACTAAGGAAGCACTGACGAGCGCGGTCACGCATGGATACCCTCTGTTCAGGCTCTACTCTGCTCCACCTCTCAAGCAACCGGCATATACCGCTCACGTCATCGGTCTCGGCCAGACCACCGCCGTCCACCACAATTTCACGCCAGATATTCACCTTATTGGTGATGAGAACCGGTACGCTGCACGCTAAAGCTTCAACGACGGAAATTCCAAAGTTCTCCTGATGAGACGGGAGTATGTACGCTTCCGCTTCCCGGATAGCAGCCCATTTGATCTCTCCATAAAGAGGACCTGCCCAGATCAGTTGTTTGTCGAGTCCCAACTGTAACCCAATCGCTTTGAGTTCAGATACATAGTTGCGTTCTCCAGGGCCTGCGATCACGAACGCGTGCTCTTGATAGTTTCCGCGATTGCGTGCAATCGCCTGAAGGAAAAGATCGATCCCTTTCTTTTCGTGGACGCGCGCTAAGAAGAGCAAGAACTGCCTATCTCCAAGCGCAGGCAGGGCACTGATAAGTTGCTGTCGAGCTTCCAGGCGATCCTTCGATCCTGCCTGCGAAATGAACGGGTCCCCAATGCCATAACCCACCACCCTCGAATTGCACCTGTAGGGCCAAAAGGCCCCGCGCGACACTACTTCCTCTTCGGACGTTGTGAATAGCACTGCCGCTGCATCTCGCAGGACTTTATGTTCAAACAAACTCCAATAGGCTTGTTTCTTAAATTGTTTTCTTGGGTACTTGCGTTTAAACCACGGATCTAGTGCGCCATGAGTGAATACGAAATATGGAACGTTGGCTCGTATCGCGGCGCGTCGAACGGCAGCGCTGAAGTACATCCAAATTCCGTTCGCGACGACGACATCAAATGCATTAATGTTCCCCGCCAGCCATGTGTCGAGACGACGGGAGTATCCAAACTTGCCGCATGTGGCCGGACCAATTGCATTTATATGTACATCCAAGGCCTTGAGCCATGGTGAGTCCGGTGCGTCCAAACACGTGATATGCAGCGTGTGACCTGCGGCCGCTGCTTGCGCAGCGATGTTCTTTAGTCCTTCGACCGGCCCCCCCCACGCCGGATCCATCGTACGTATTACATGCAGGATCTTCATTTCAATAGAGAATGGTTCAGCCTCGACATTAAAGCGGTTCGGCGTGTTTCCAAGATAATCGTCAGTTATGTGACACCTTCAGATGGCGGTGGGACTGCAAAGTCTTGGGCGAATGAGTTGGCACAAAGAGTTTGGCGGGAACACAACCGCTCAGACCAAGGTGGTAACGACCCGCAGCCAAACTACACGGGTTCGACGGAGTAACCGTCGAGTTTGATCGCCAGCGAACGCTGAATAGGTTCGACTGAAATCACTAAGGTGTCGTTTCCATTGCGCGCGAGGAGAATTCCCTCAATTCCATCCAGGGATCCTCCACGAACTCGAACGCGTTGGCCGACTTTCAGAAAGGGGTAGGACGTAAACGGCACCATCCCGTTTAACAGTGTCCGAATGCTCTCAATTTCGCAATCCGGAATCGGAATGGCTCCGCCGCAAAAGCCTACAAAACCAAGAACTCCATCCGTGCGTACAATTGTTGCGCGAACTTTGGAGACGCAGCAAACATTGACGAATGCATAACAGCAAAAAAGCGGAAGGTCCACGAGTTTTCGTCTATCGCTCCACTGCCGTACTTCGCTCGTAACAGGAAGGAAGGTCGTGATTCCCTGTTCCCGCAACCGGGTCGTGACCAGCTTTTCGTGACGCGCTCGCGTGTGAATTGCGTACCACCGAGGTGCACCATCCACTACCGGCTTGTAGATTGCCGGGTTTTGCCACACCGTGCCGCTACTCATAGCTTCGCCCTCTCAGTCCCACAGCGCCTCATGCACGAGCGGTACCGACGCTTCCGCTTCGCAAACGATTTCCCAGCTCGGTACCCAGATCCGCGTTAAGTTGTGCTCAGAGAGTCGACCGCAGTACACAGCTTCGCCCTCTCAGTCCCACGAAAAATCATCGGTCACGTGCACGAACTTCACTGCTGGCCAAACGCCCTGGCAGTAACGCGTGCATGGATTGCAAGTTCGTTTTCAAATTGTCCAGCAACAGCAAAACCGAGCAGATCTTCGCATGCCTGAATTCGGATCACTCGGCCGCTATGGCGAAACAGGATTTCTTTCGGTGCCGGATCGAAAGCCGGCACGACAACGTCGATCTCTATTTCGATGTCTACCGGTGGACAGTCACCGGTTACGATGAAAATGCCCCCTAGTCCGATATTCCTGCAATAGCCAACAGCGGAGTGCTCCGTCCCGTCGCTCCAATGGAAGATAACCGGAAAGACCAGCCGAAAGCGTTTGCGAGTCCTTCGCTCGATCCAAGGACTATCCTGTACGTCTGCAGCTGTTCTTGACATCAGTTCTAGGTCTCGGGACATTGAAGTTAATCTCATACTTGGACATTTCTTTGTTTCGTGGCGAACCAACGATATCGAGCACGTGACCTGGCCACAAGGGGGTGAGAGTCCGTAGCACCGGGTACTCAGCTCCCTGACAGGTCGAGTTGGTTGGCCTACCTAAGTTGTGGAGAACCGAAGGCAGTCGCTAGGCCATGTCGGTTTAGGGACAAATGAGACATGAGGATCACTCGATAGAGACAAATAGACTACAAATGGTGCCCCGTAAGAGAGCGCAAACCGATTGCACCATCCCTTGTGCCCTTGTGTAAGAAGTGAAAAATGTGGGGATGAAGAATTGAAAAATTCGTTTGACTTGATTCATGCACATGTCTATAAGCAACGCTACAAGGTTTTCGTTCCCCAAGGCCGAGCATAGTGTGGAGTTTCTGTATGAGAATCACTTTAGAACGTCTAACAAAACCTCCGACTTGTCTGCTGATCGACTTGGAGAGGATTCAGCCATATGGCCCAATCGAGCGGCAAATTGTACTCAAGAGCCATTTGCGCGAATGGTGTCACCGTCTCCCCTCGCGCATCCGGGATAAACAACCTGAATCGGCAAAAGCAGACCATGCGGTAGACGGGTTTTGCCGGGCAAAGCCTCCGCTCCCACTGCACAACTGACTATCTGCAAAAAAACGCCCGGGTCAGAGTGAAGGGATCGCTAGAACTAACAGGAGATTGGTGATGTCGTCGATTTCGTTGTCGAATCGTTCTCAGCCGGCGCAGCCGATCCGGATTTTGATTGCTGACCGGAACTGCATGGGGAGTCAACTGCTTGCGGAGTCGTTAGACCGCGATTCGCGATTTGAAGCAGTTGCCGTGGCTGCCACAGCGGCCACGACGGACATCCTCGCTGCGGTCAGCGCACGTAAGCCCGACGTCGCCGTGATCAGTGCTGACTTTGACGGTGGCGCGAAAAAGGGCATGCAAGCCGCTAGAGCGGTAAATGCGCATTATCGTAACGTCCATATCGTGGTTTTGCTTGAGCTTAGTGCACGAGAGTCGGTTATCGCCGCCTTTCGCTGTGGTGCAAAAGGTGTGTTCTGCCGTAGCAAGCCGTTGGATGAATTCCGAGCCTGTATCGAGCGTGTGAGCCGGGGAGAGATTTGGGCCAATTGCGTCGAAACGGAGTATCTACTTGAAGCAGCGAGAAACGCGCCGTCTTGCGACGGCATCGATAGCGACAAGGTTGGCATGCTTTCGAAGCGGGAGGTCCAGGTGGCAGAGGGTGCTGCTCAGGGCTACAGCAATAAGCAAATTGCAGACCAATTTCGACTCAGCGAGCATACCGTGAAGAATTACCTGTCTCGCGTCTTTGAGAAATTGGACGTCTCAAACAGGTTCGAATTGCTTTTCTTATTGTTCAACGAGGGCAATGGCCTGTCTAGCCGAGCGATCGGACCGAATGTGTCTGCGCTGGGCAATCCGATAAAAGTTTATCTTAAAGCAGCCGAAGAAGGGTACGCTGCTGCCCAATTCATTGTTGGATTGGCCCACCTTGAGGGGGATGGCGTCGAGAAAAATGGTCATTCCGCTTACTACTGGCTCAGGATGGCCGAAGAAAATTCCTCCGCAGTACGAGAACGCAGTCGTGCTCTCACCGAGAACCTTAGGACCAAGATAAAACCGGGCGAGATTGAGCGCATGGAAAGGCGGATTGCGGCCGGGACACAAAACGACAAGATGCTTGCGAGCAAACCGGTAGACCTTTTCAAGCATGGTTTGCCTTTAGTAGCCGATCGGCAAGCAGTCTGAGTTGGAGATGTAAGACGAGGCGCAGAGCGAGCGATTATGGATCGGAGTATTCGCAGATCGCCGGATCCAGCGGCTCCCAATGGAGAGCGGCGCCGCAGTGTTCGTCAAAAACTCCACACTCCGGTTTACGCCAGCTTCAACGGCCCGCAGACCGGCATGGTTGTGGACTTGAGTGAATTGCTCGACCTGCATGAAGACGGCTTCGCCATCCAAACCAGTGAAAAGCTGGAAATGAACCGGACCGTAAACCTTTGCATCCAGCTGCCGGAGACTAAAAGTTACATTCATAGCAGTGGCCAGGTGATATGGAGCGATGACGCTGGCCGCGGAGGGATTCGGCTTTCCGGGCTTTCTGAGAGTTCCCGGCAAATACTGAGAACATGGCTCTTCGCCAACCTGCTGATCGCGTGCTCCAACCACGCGGCTCGAACCGAGCAACTTGCGCGGCGCGAGGGCGAGGAATTACACGAGCCGGCGCCGGTCATCGCTACGAAAGCACTCAGGGTCGTCCCAATCTCCGATGGAAGCGAAACACTCTCTTCCGTGGAAGCAGTTCGCCGCGAGGTGTGCGAGATCGACGACGACGTCGATGCAGTTTTGCACCTCATCACAAAGCGCGCCTTGAGTCTCACGGAAGCCAGTGGCGCGGCCCTAGCGTTTCTCGCGGATGACAAGATGATCTGCCGGGCGCGAGCCGGTGAACCAGCTCCGCCGCTGGGAGCGCCCGTGGACGCAAAACACGGGCTGTCGGGAGAATGCGTTCGCAGCGGCCTCCTCGTCTTGTGCGAGGATACGGAAAACGATCCGCGTGTCGATCCGAAAATCGGTCGCATACTGGGCATAGGCTCGCTCATCGCCGCTCCCATTGTGTCCGATTTCCGGGTGGTCGGCCTGCTGGAGGTTTCCTCTCCGCATTCACGCGGTTTCACGAAGACCCACGAGACGGTTTTGGAGCGGCTCGTCGAAATGATTCCCAAAACCCATTGTGAAAAAACTCAACCGGAAAAGACTCAACCGGAAATGCCGGTCAGGTCAGAAGCCGTGTCATGTGGGTCGCAGCCTCCCGTTTCGGAGTTGGGTTCGATGGAGTCAGGTTTGATCCATGCGACGCGCGAGGCTTTGTGGGACCCGACGCTTGAAGTTCACGAGCAAGTTTCGCAGCAGGTCTCCGGACAAGTCGTGTCAAAGCGAGTTCCGGAGCAAATCCCCAAACCTGCGCCAACATCTCCGTCGCGCCTGCTTGATCGCGCACTCCTCGGGCTGACCATTGTTGTTGTATTTGTTGTGCTCGGCTATTTAATCGCTCCCATGATCGATAAGCATTGGACCGACTCAGCGCAAGCGTCGCAACGGTCAGTGGCCGAGGCAGCCTCGAAGGTTTCAGGGCAACGCGCGACCGATCACAGCCCGCAAGCGAAGTTCCTGGCAGACTTGCGAAAGCTCGCCGATCAGGGAGACGCGGACGCACAATGCCAGATGGGCGTGCGCTACCACAGCGGCGAGGGCGTTCCGCACGATGACGCGCAGGCCGTGCAGTGGTTCCTGCGCGCCGCCGAACAGGGGCATGTTGGGAAACTTTCATGCACAGTTCTTAGAGGGCTGGACGGGAGCAATCCCGTCCGGCTACTCGATTGCTGGTGGCCCCCCGTACAGACCCCGACGGGCGCTGATTAGCGCATCCGGTTCTTATCTCGAATGACTAGCGGCAAAGCGAGCATCAGGAAAGGGATGGAGCGCTCGCGGTTGGGGAAGCCATTGCTGAGCCATAACGAGGATGCGCGTCCAGTTGATCCGGCGTTTCTGGCTCCGGCGGCGAATGGTACGCCACCAGAGCGCAAGCGCCCGATCGCGGAATACACCCAGGCTCTTGAGGTTTCCTGGTACCGCGTAGCCACTTTTGCCATTCGTCATAAGAAGAAAGGCCAAACCCCTGTCCGGTTTTGACCAGTTTGTTGCATTGACGGTCACCTATCATACCCATAGGAGGTTTTTATGCCGTGCTCCGCTCATCAATCTCTATTCGAGTCTGACAAAAGAATATGGGGATCGTGGAATTGTTTGAACGATAAGACAAACAGAAGTGCTTCGGAAACCGACGGGATGCACAGACTTGCCGGGGCTGGTCGCGATAGCAGCCACGCAGTGACGAAACACATTGACGACTGTCCTGAATGCAATAAAGAAATGGATGTGACAGCCAGTTAGATCCGGTAGCCGCGCTTGGTTGTAAATGAAAAGGTTGGCTCGGTTATCTCGACGGACTCGATGCGCCCCTCGGCGGTGGGCCAACCACCTGCTCTCTGTCGTCGGAACCAATTCCACGCGGGCTTCGCCAACCCAGCTAGGGTGAACGCCTGCCTGTCTCGCAGGAGGCCGTTGACGCGCCTGTTGCACCATCTCGACCAAGACCTTCCGAGTCTCTACCGAAGTCCTCACCTCCCGTAGAAATGCGATCCGGGCGCCACGCATGCCCGCGGGAGTCTTCAATCGCACATGAAAACCGAGGCGATCGACGGCGGTCATCGTCGCCTCCTCGGGGTCGATGCGAGCAAATTCCCGAGCAAGCAGGACGAGCGCATCCTTGTGGTCGGCGTTCATGTGCTGAATGATTTCGGCCATCGTGTCAGCAAGAGGGTCGGCTGCGCTGCGGTTATATTCGACGGCGGATACCCAACCCATCACCCCAAAGCCGCCCACGTGTTTTAGGTCGATGCCGATGCCGCCCAAGCTCAATCGGAAGCGAGCACTGTTTGTCCTCACCAAGATTGACGAGATTGTGGCGTGGGAAAGGCAGAAAGAGTTGGAGCGCGACACCCGCTTTGTCGACCGCGGCAGGTATCTGTGCGAGGTGCGGGCGGGACAGTACTGGAGGCTGGAGAACCTGAAGTCGTTTGACGAGTTCCTGGCGCGGCGGTTCCCGGAATCGAGAAGGAAGGCTTACTACCTGATGTCCATCCACGAGCACCTGCCGCCTCAGGCAAGACGTGAACTGAGAGATGTGGGATGGACGAAGGGGCTAGAGCTAGCGAAGGTCGCGCGCCGGGACGGTCAGCACTTCGATTGTGCAACCTGGTTGCACAAGGCTCGAAAGCTGCCAAAGGAGGACTTCAGGCGGGAGGTGGAGAAGGAACTGACGGGAAAGGAAACGGAGCCGTCGGAGCTGATCTACTTCAAGGTCTACAAGAGCCAGATCCCAGTCATCGAGCAGGCGATCGAGACGGCGGCTCTGATGCTAGGCACGGACAAATCGCGCGGTTACTGTATGGAGATGATCTGCGCCGACTTCCTGGCAGGAGCGCACCTGGACAATGGCGACCCGGAGATCCTGCTCAATTCGATCTCACGCTACTACAAGTTCTTGCCCGGCGAACAGCAGCAAGCTTTCCTCGAAAACCTGCGTGAGAAGGCGTCATGAGAATGATTCGCCCCAAAGCCGATCGCTTGCGGCTGGAGCCCCTGTCATACGAAGGTCTGCGCCAGCAGATCCTGCATCGCGACGGCTGGCGGTGTCAATCCTGTGGCGCGATGACGAATCTTGAAGTGCACCACAGGGAATTCCGCCGCCATTCGGGTGCAGACTCGGAGGAGAACTTGATCACACTGTGCGTGGACTGTCACCGACGAGCCCACGAGTCGCGGTAACGATTCAGTTCACAGCATGTCCCGCGTGAGTTTTGCCCAACCGAACTATAGCCGATACGTCCCCTCTTAGAAGCGTGCGAGGCTTGGAAGTTCTTTCATGAACTGATCCAAGGACATCACCTCTGACCTCGGATCGGTCCGGTAGGATTCCTTTCCGGGGTAAAGAATAATTTGGCGAGCAGTTTGGAGGTCTGCGCAGCCGATGTGAAAGCCTTTACTAGGCGCGGGGTTGCTGATCGAGCGTTTGATTTCTATCGCCCAAATGTTTTTGGGGCCGAATTCGAGCACGAGGTCAATTTCCGCGCCAGCGGATGTTCGATAAAACCATGAAGGAACTGCCGCAGGTAAGCTGCCGAGAATATTCTCGATGAGCATACCCTCCCAGCTTGGGCCGACGACGGGATGTCCGAACAGTTCCTCCTGAGTTCGAATGCCCAATAGCGCATGAACGAGGCCACTATCCCGAACATAGACTTTCGGAGATCGCACCAGCCGTTTTCCTGCATTTGATGCCCAAGGCTGTAGTCGCCGCACCAGAAGCAAATCGACCAGAATATCCAGGTAGCGAGCAACCGTTTGCCCGCTTACTCCAAGGCCCGCGGCCAGTTGAGCGCCGTTCAACATCTGTCCTTGGTTGTGAGCCAACATTTGCCAGAAACGGCGAAGCGTTTCTGCTGGCACTCTGGGCCCGAGAGCGGGCACATCCCGCTCCAGGTAGGTTTGAATGAATGCCGTGCGCCACTCAAAGCTGCCTTCGTCATCGTCGGCGAGAAAGCTCTCCGGGAAGCCTCCTCTCAGCCACAGAATATCTTGAGCAGAAGGGCCAGTCCCGCGAACTTCCGCAGCCGTGAACGGAGTCAGTTCCAGATAGGCGATTCGACCAGCGAGTGTTTCCGCCGATTGGTGCATGAGATCAATCGATGCCGAACCGAGCAACAGGAACTGATTGACTTTTCTGCCCGTTCGACGCCTGCGATCAATCACACTACGCAGCGTCTGAAAAATGCCGGGAAGGCGATGAATCTCATTAAGTATGACGAGCCGGTCGGGATGTTGCGAAAGGTATAGTTCAGGATCAGCGAGTTTGGCCCGATCCGAGGGGAGCTCCAAGTCAAGGTACAAAGCCTGGGGTTTAAGCTGCTCTTCTAAAGAAAGAGCCAGAGTCGTTTTACCAGCTTGGCGCGGGCCGAGCAACGCTACGGCCGGAAAGCGCTGCAGCGAGTCCAGTAACCTGGTTTTGGCTGCTCTTTTAATCATCATTGTAATTATGCCACGCTATAGCATAATTGCAATGTTATTGTTGAGTTGGGCGGCGTCACGGCAAGTCGAGGTGTCCGATCTGGACGATCGCGTTGAAATTTTCTGGTTAAGTTTTTGGCGTTCGTTTTCAGAGGGGGATGAGAACGCCCGGCTCCAAAACCTATAGCGGAGCTAAGCCTGGAAGAGGCACGCACTCCCGACGCTGATCCGAAAAAAGGCTGGAGCTCGGAAGCAGTTATCGGGAAATGAGAGGCAGGAGGGGGACTTCAACTAGCGGCGGGCATGCGGTCTGATAGTGGGGGCGGTGTCGAAGGGCGGTGTCGAGTACCGCGAGGCGCTCAGACGACCCATCGCGAATGCTATCGGCGGGTGCATGAGTTGCTGCGGTCCTGGGGAGAACGATAAATCACAAGTGCGGCGGGTATCGTCCGAGCCGCGGCTATTGAAAGTCATCCCGCAACAGCTGGGCTGGTTACAGTCGGGAGTGGAAGCTGTAATCCCGCGTCGCAGTGCTGCGGGATAGAAGACAGGGGCTCTGGACACGTTGCTTCGACCGCTCATTCTCCCCAGGACTTGACGTCCCCGCTGATGGCCTCGCGCAATGCGTCACCTGCATCCGCCCCTTGTCCTCGATGCTGTCGAGAAGCGCAGAAGGACACTGCCCAAGAGGACAAGTCTCAGTGTGTGGCTACCTCGGATTCTCGCGCGAATTTCGACCGGCGCCAATGCAGATCTACTATTTCGTGCAGATGTACTTCCGACATCTATGCAAAAGTCAGACCTGAGCTCAGCCTAGTTACAGATGAGCAGAGCTAAAATAACTCCTCTTAAAACTGCGGCCGCTCGTAGGAACCTGGTTGTTGTCCTCGTCCTGCTGTCTTTCGTCACAGCTGGTGTCTGGGGACAAGGTCCGACAGCAAATTTCATGCTTGCCCCGAAGACCAACGCCAAACCCACTGGGGATTGGTCAAAGCAGGTTTCAGATCCAACAATTCATTTTATCAACTGGGATGGCGCCAAGTGGGTCGCGAAGCTGAACGGCACCAATTTCGAGCTCGCCCCGGAGACTGAGGCTAAACCCACCGGGGATTGGTCAAAGCAGGTTTCAGATCCAACAATTCATTTTGTCAACTGGGGTGACGTCAAGTGGGTCGCGAAGCTGAACGGCACCAATTTCGAGCTTGCCCCGAAGACCAACGCCAAACCCACTGGGGATTGGTCAAAGCAGGTTTCAGATCCAACAATTCACTTTGTCAACTGGGATGGCGCCAAGTGGGTCGCGAAGCTTTCTGGGAACGGACTGGCACCAGGCTCCCTCACTGCGAACCCCTCGGGCCTGAACTTTGGAAATGTTCAGTCTGGCACTAAGCCGACGCTTCCCAGCGTGCTGACCAACACGGGTGCGTCCACCGTGACCATCTCTCAGGCAACGGTGACAGGAACAGGGTTCAGCTTGAATGGGCTGACTACACCCTTGATCCTCGCGCCAGGCAAACGCTTTACCTTCGATGTTGTTTTTTTTCCACTTTCCGCTGGGAATGCGAGCGGGAGTATTTCCGTCACTTCAAATGCCTCGACAGGGACTCTGATCATACCGCTGACGGGCACAGGCGTCGCCGCTGGTCAGGTGGCAATTTCCCCTTCAACTGTCAACTTCGGCAACGTAACCGCAGGATCGCATGCAAGTCAGGCGGTCAAACTCGCAGCGACCGGATCGAATGTGGTGGTCTCCTCTGCCGCGATGAGCAGTCCGGAGTTTATCGTGAGCGGACTGTCCTTCCCAGTTAGCATTTTAGCCGGCAAGAACGTGCAGTTTGCGGTGACGTTCACGCCCAAAGCTAGCGGCCGAGCGTCCGCCACCGCTTCCTTTGCCGTCGATCGGTCGAACTCGCCAGTCAAGATGTCGCTCAGCGGAACGGGGCAAGCACAAGCGGCAGCGGAGTTCAACGTCGTCAACAACGGCGCAGTCGCCGATGCGACGGAAGGGTATAATTGCGCCATCGCCGCGGGAAGCGCTACGCTGGTGTGTTCAGATATTTCCTTCGCAGATAGTGATGCTACTCGCGCGATCGCCATCTATGGAGCCGTTGCCAATGTGAGCACAACAAGCACATCCTCTGTTTTTCCAGGCAGCGTGACGGTGAAGCCGGGAAGCATGGCCCATATCACTCCCGGTATGACGCTTTTTTGTGCGAATGCGAACGGCAGCAACGGGGAACAGTTGGTCGTCACCGCAGTTAGCGGATCTACCTTTACAGCTACCTTTGCCAAGAGCAAGAGCGGAACTTGGCAGATTTCTAGCAATTATGTTGCCCTCTACACCACAATAAAGTCCGTAACCAATGTTTCGACGGTGGTGTTAGCCACTCCCGTCAGCCAGACTGTGAGTTCCGCGATGGTTCAGATTGCCGGCGCAATCGATAATTTGGAAGCGGTGCAAAAGACCATCAATCAAGCATGCTCTGCGGCGAGCGCAGCCAATCCCAGCACGGTGCTGTTCCCCGCTGGCATCTATGGAATGATCGGGACGCTGTTCATTCCGGATGGTTGCAGCTACATCAACTGGGCAGCTGAGGGTACGGTGGTTCTGCTGGACACGGACATTGTGAGCCATGACCCGACGAATGCTTACTATGGACAGGGCGCAAGTATGCTGGCCTTTGGAGATGTAAGAGCTTTGGGCCGAGCAATCGCTTCCTACAAAACGAGCATCAGCGCGGGCAGCACGCTATTGCAGTGTCCGGCTTGTAGCTTTACGACTGCGGATGTCGGGAAACCCCTGTACTTGGAGTATGGCGGAGATTCTTATTTACCGCTGTGGACCACAATTAGAGGAGTGAGCGGCTCGCCGGTGAGCGGAATCTATCCAGCGGTTACGCTTGCGCAGACGGCTCAAACTTCACTCCCGTTGCCGGTTCCAGGACTGGGCGGCCCGCTGGTAGTGTTGGGTTACCAGGTGATGCGAAACATCGACATTGGAGGGATGGCTTTTCATAATATGGGGTATTGGTTCCACCCTGGGTTCACTAGGGTTGGCTATCCCCTGATCCAACTCGGATCTGTCAGCCAGGCTGTTAAACAGGGACTCACATTCCATGACAGTACGCTGATTTCTGCTACAAACGGCTGTATTGCCAACAATGGTCCCAACGACCAGTACACCATGGAGAACATTAACTGCTTAGGCATGAGCGATACCGCGTTCTATCTGGCGGGCGCGAATAGCAATGTAACCATAGACAATGTGGTGGTGGACAACACCCAGTATCCGGTTCCGAGCACGGCCCTTTGGCAGGCCTTTTTAATCAAATCGGTTAGTAAAGTGCTAATTAACAAAGCGACAGTGCGTTGCAATTGCTTTAACGGGCTGATTGAGATCGGAGACTATGCGAATTTCAACACCACGATCGAGAATGCGGTCCTCAACGGCGAGGGAAGAACGCCCGTAGCCATTGGCTCGAATCTCACTTCAGGGTTAACGGTTCTGGATGCCCAGATCCAAAACATCGCAGGGAGTGTTTTCCGCTTTGACAACCTTTACGTAGGAGGCATTAATGGTGTCACGATTACGGGCACCAAGGCATCTAACGCTACCGGCGACGCCATCTGGCTCAAGGATGGGACCGACACCGGTCATGGTCCGAGCAATATCGACTTCGAGAACAATGAGATGGAGGTTTCAGGCATCGCCATCAACGCCCAGCAGGTTGAAGGCGTTAACCATTGGAGCGGCAATCAGTTGATTAACTTTCCGGAGAGCATGGCAGGAGCATGGCAGATCTGGGAAGGAAGCTCGAAGGCAACCAACTATGTCCAATCCAACATACTCACCGGTTACCAGGCCCGGCAAACCTATTGCGATTCGTCCTGTAAATTCTAACTATTGAGCTTAGTAAATTTGCGTAAGGACATTACACTAGCTGTTGGCGGGGAAGGCACGCGCGAGGGTCAGCGCGCGTATCTCACGTTATACTTGTGTACTTTGAGTTTTGAGATAAAAGGGACGCAAAAATGAACTGGCCGGAACAAGTAGTGCTGCGTTCGGCCCTCCTGCGTAAGATTTCTTCCCGCCGTCCGTAGTACACATTTCCGGGGTCACGTTGCCAATGACTTCGTAATAGCGTCACGCCGCAGCCAAATGCTTGATTTCGCTACTCTGAAGTGGCCCCACATCGATCATTACATTTGGCCCCAACTCATTACCGGCCCGTTTACTTGCTGTCGGCACACCCTGCTTTAGCCGGGCAGCAGTGGATATCGGATAGAACATTTTCTTGGCTGCGCCATACCGCACTCGATCTGAATCCGAATGACGCCGTCTATCAGGCCCGGGTAGAGTTCCGCATCAGGGCGTAGACAATCACTTGCCCAAAGAAGAGCCCAATGGATGTTACTACAAAGTATGCAACCACCAGGCCCGGAAACACATCATGTGCATGGGACCTACCAATAACCAATGCTCGAATTGTGGCACCTATTATGGCGACTGTGACCATTACGAGCACAATCGTAACTTTCGATGAGGCTTTGAGGGACGGCGTTTCGCTCGGAGGAGCAGCTTCTGTGCGCCTGTACCAATACAAAAACCAAATTCCGAGCGCAGCAATTCCGAAAATGGAGGAGCCATAATCGAGCAGTTCGAAGATCGAGAAAGAGCCAATCAGCGGGATGATCATCGAGCGATCCGCCGAAGGCACTAACTGATAAACCCAATTCTGCGGATGAGTGAACGAATCCCAGAGCACGTGAGTCGCTATTCCTAACGAGATGGAAATCAGTACCGCCAGAAACCTCCGCGAACTAGTGTTCTGAATCGTTTCCACGTCTCGGATTAATCGCCGATGAATCCCAGTCGGTAGCAATTCCACCACCGGTCGTTTGACGACCGCGTGGAAGGCCCAGAAGATTGCGAGTGCAGTCGGAAGTGTAAAAACGAAAACGCCAGGAAATCCGTGGCCATATCGACTTTCCGGAGAAAAACGAAGGAAGTATTCAAAGTCGGGCGCAAAGCTGCCGATTACGAATGCCGACCCCACAAGGTTAAGCCTTCGGAGCGGCAGCGCAGCTGCGGCATGTGACAGAGTAAAAGGCACGGCCTATGCCGGCTCTATCCGAGAAACATCTAACATTCTTGCAAGTGGGATCAATCCGAGATTTCTATCGGGTGACGTTGACGTCAATCAAGAGCTCTCGTGGGTCGCGCTCTATGGCGCTCATCGCCCTCGGTCCGGTAGTCGCCCTCATTTTCCAGGCTCATTTCCTTCAAGATTGCCCGTCTGTCGCTATTCACTGACTAGAGCACCAGCTCCGTTCTCGTGGCGACTCCTACTCTCTCAAATATTCGGAAGACATGGCTCTTCACAGCGGGCTGACTCAGTTTCCAACATCTTGCAATATTCAAATGATCCGCGCGTTCTTGTTCGCTACCGCGACGCAAGTCTTAGTTGTACCCAGATTGCGCTGCTTCTCTGTGATCCATCGACTGCGGCTGTCTTCTTTGTTGGGCGCCCGGTAGATGACAGACCTCACGCCATGAATCAATAGCATGCGCAAGTACGGATCGCCTCGCGCTTGTCGCTACTGGAGTGTTGTCTGGGAACTGGTCCGATCCACGCCGCGAACTGCCGACCGTTGTGGAAGGTCCCGTCCATCCGCAATCGCCGCCACCACGGCGGTTGCAGTCACTGGCCCAACCTGAACTCGGTACCCAGACGCGGGGGAAGCGATCGTCCAGTAGCAACTTCACAACAGTTGCGCATCCTGGCGATCGGTTTTCTGCTTCCGTACCCGCTCGCTCGAGTCAACGCCAGCGGAAGCCCATCGAAGAGTTATTTGGCTGGATGAAGGTCATCGGACTGCTGAAGGAGGTGAAGTTGTGGGGCCTGGACGAAATGGGCTGGCTACCGGCTCCACCCTAGATAACGTGACGCTCAGTTGCTGGCGATCTCAATAATTTGCTGGGCGAGCCATTGAGCCGATTGCTTTGGGAGTGCTCTATAGAGTGGCAGCAGCACCACATTCTGTACCGCCCAGACTGCGTTTGGGAACCGCGCATGTTCGGATTTCTGTGGCAAGATTCCGTAGTTCGGTGCCAAGTACATCCCGCGCTCTAAGGCCCGACGCAAGATCTCTTCCCGCTCCTTCCCGGGAATGGCAATCGGGAAGCGCATCAAACCCGCGTTATCGCATTCGGGAGGCAGCAGGGTCGCAACGGACGTGTTCCGAAAGGCATCGAGGTAAGTGGCTGCCAGACGCGCTATCCGGTCACGGATCTCATCCATTCTCCTTAGCATGCGCAGAACTAACTCTGCTTGATAAGGATGGAATTCCCGGGTGTAGTTCGAAGTGCCTGTTGCCGCAGCCTGCGCGTTGGCGGCTTCTGCAGGTGGCGCGTCACGATATCTCCTCCGTAGCAGTGGCAATACGAACCTGCCAAAAACCCATGGCGTGGTAGCGACGTTGTAAACCAGTCCATGAGCCAGATCTCTGAACGGCATCGCCCGTTCCGCTCGAACCAGCCGGCAGCCTCCGAGCTTAATTGGATCTACAATCTGATCGTTATTCACTACGATAGCTCCCCCGCCGAATGCCGGAAGACGTTTCGACCTCTGGAAACTGAAAATTCCGAAGTCAGCGAAAGTGCCCAGAAGACGTCCCCTTCGTCGAGCCCCAAAAGCAGGGACGGCATCCTCAATAACCACACAATTCCGGTCCTTTGCCAATGCACAGATAGCCTCGATGTCCGTTGGAACTCCAAATAGGTGGGTAGCCAAGAGGATTCGGCCTGGCTTGGCGGAATCGGCGTACTCGGCCGACGTGGCATTGACGCTGTTCTTTGCGAGATCCACATAGATGATGCGTTTGCCCGCGACCTCGGCCGCAGTCTTGACCACGCCACAAGTGCAAGCTGGCATTACCACTTCCCGCTGGGGAAGCATTGAGAGGACTTGAGCAATGGCACATTGGCCGGAGGGGGCAAAAAAGACATTTTGCCGGCCCATTAGGTTCCGCAATGCGTCACGCAGGGCGGCCAATGGGTCGGGGTGGCAAACCCAGAACAATCCCGCGAGCAGCTCCCAATTTCGAGTTTCTAGCCTGTTGCGAGGGACCACTGTAGGCGGGCCTCGATAGCCCCGAATTGGACGTAGAGCTTCTGCCTGTGCAATTCTCATTAGAAGATTGCGCCGTAAGGGCCGGGGATTCGGAAGAGCAGACATCTCTTATGCGAACATGTAGATGTAACGAATTTCTCTGCGACAGGCCGTATCGAAAATCATTCACATATGAAGCATCTCAGTGAGCAAATACTGTTCCTCGATGTGAGAAAAACTGGGTCCGAGAAACGGAAAGTTACAGGGGACTGACGTGAAGTGTATTCGGTATCACACTTTGGAACTGCTGGGCTTAACAAGGGATGATTTCCGAGGACGGAGATCTCTCCGACGGAGTAGGACTAGAGAGACCTCGAGTCCCATTTGAAGGTGACCCCGACGATCGAGCTGAACGAATCTTATTCACCAAATCGATCCAGTCTAGTTGAAATCTCTCGCATGTGAACTGCCCGGCGAACTCGCGCCCCTTGCGGCCCAATTCTTCTCGCCGCTTTTCATTCGCGAGCAGCCCTTCAACTAAACATCTTAATGTCCGGAAATCGGGGCAGACAATCTGCCCTCCTTCCTCTAGAAGTTCCCGCATCCCCCCCAGGCCCGAACCTAACACCGGTGTTCCGCAGAGCATCGCCTCATGGGCGGTTCGACACCAGCCTTCCGCGAATTGAGACATCGTAATTGCGATTTCGGAAGCAGCAAGAAGACGAAGATAATCTCTTCGCCCCAGGAAATAACATTTCACCTGACTATGTCCCCGGTGCCCACGTCCGGAAGCAACGAGATGAACATCGAGGTCTTTCAATACTTCCACTGTATTCTCCACTCCCTTGCCAGGACCATAATTACCAACATAGACTATTGGCTTGCCAAGCAGGCCATACCGCTTCTTGAAGCCCTCGATTTCTTCGGCTACAAGGTCGAACTCTTCCATCTTAAAGCCATTATAAATTTTGTGGACATTATTGAACCCTTCCCGCAATAAATAACGCTTCCAGTATTCTGATACCACCACGACCGCGTTCGCCTTTCGAACCTGTTTAAAGATATAGCCTTCGACTATTGAATAAAGCGGATTCTCGGAGGCTCCGACGTGGTGAAGGATAACGATGTTCGGCGGCTGTCGCATGGGGTTCAGAAAGGCAGAGGAGAGCGTCTTGACTACGACTACATGGTCGCGACAGTCCGTCAAAAGGCGGCGCGCCTCAGCAAACTCGAATGGCGCTGCCAGATACTTCAGGGAGCCCCATTTTCTGAAGTCCAGTGTATACTTGTGTAAATCGAAGGGGCCAGCCAAAGATTCCGCCACCATGACCTCGTAAGCGCTTCCCCCATCACCCACGTTGTAATCGATGATGAGAGCCCTATGGACCGGAGGTCCCTCTTTACTCGATTCGCTCGCCGACCCAGAAGTTGCCAGCCCGCGCCGTGGGCTGAAAGACTTCTCGGCAGGCACCTTCTCGGAAAATAAGAGGTGCAGCTTTTGATATTTTGAGTATCCAAGTAAACGCTTCGGGACCTGCAACGCTGTTTCTCGCACCTGTCGCACAAAGAGACCTTTCCCGGTGCATAATCGCTCGAGATCACGAACGGAAGTACTACGCAGCACCACAACTCGGGCCAAGCGGAAAGGGGGAGCTGAACTTAAATTGACCCCCGGCTGGCTCGTGGCAACCGACCTATAGCCCGCGTCCGTCGCCATTTGTGCCACCCTTCGACTCCAGAAACCGCCGGGCGCAGAAAAGTGGTCGATGTTTCGGCCGAGGATATCTTCCAGCTTCTGCTTCGCGTCACTGATCTCCACGCGAAGCTGGGTGGGATTGAGTTCATTGAGAGTCGCATGGGTCATGGAATGGCATCCGATCTCAAAACCGCAGTTGGCAAGCTCCCGCAGTTGGGCAGGCGAAAGATAGCCGCGCTTCCCCAACCAGCCGGCAACAACATAAAAAGTGGCATTGAACCCACTTTCTTTGAGTAATGGCGCTGCGCCGATCAAGTCTGTTTCGGAACCATCATCGAAGGTGATGGCCACTCCCGGTTTTCCTGACTCTAAATCGGCAAGGGCCTCACTCACGCTCATACCTCGCCAGTTGCGATCCTTTAAGTGCAGAGTCTGCCTCCGAAAATCGGACAGAGGGATTGCATATCGGTAGTGGCCACTGAACCCCTCGCACAGCTTCCTGCCAGGAAGTTCCAATTCGTGGTACATCAAGTACACCCTGGCCGACATTATGGAACTCCGTCCCCGACCCCACTTCACGGAACTATGTGAGGGCTCGATGTTATAGTGTTCGGGAGTCATAGATTCCTTTCGAAGCGGCGCGATGCTCGAATTTCGAGGAGCGATTGTTCCAAGGTTAGAACCAAAATCGCGGACTGCCGAACGAGATCAGGCCAGTCGGCATGACGAGACAACCTTCGCATGCACGGGGAATCGTTGCGTCCATGTTCTGTAGGGAATCGAAGAACGTAGCGGTCAAACCACAACGCCGAGATTAGACGTGCGTCTCCGTGTGACCAGAAGAAGGGGTGGCATCAGATACTCACGTTGGCCGAATGACGCGACTCTTCAAGCGGCCGAGAAGGCGTTGATCCAATTTAACGAGATTCTTAGCTCCTGTACGCAGGATGCCGACAAAGGCAAAACGTGATTTGCGAAAAACCGGGTAGGCCAACGGCTGACCGCCATACTTCCTCTTATAGCGACCGTAGTCGGATGCTCCGCCCCAGTCAAAGACTTGTAGGCCACGCTGTTTCCAATACTTCATCGCGTGCCAATGCATTAGTTCATTAGGCCGAAAGTGCTGACCGTGACGAAACATGGCATTACCCCATTGCACCGCAATCTTGTTCAGTGCGAGATAAATACCCGTGGCGATACACTTACCTTGTGGGTCTCGTGCCCGGAGCAATAAGAGATTACCAGTTGGCAGCATATACCGAATCAACTGTTTCACGCGATTCAGTCCGTAAGTAGGTACCAAGCCCTGCCTTGCAAATACCTGGATAAGCTGCTCGTAGTAATCCTCAGCGAACCCCTGGTCTCGGGCCTCCTCAATTCGAACGCCGCTCTTTTCTGCTTTACGAATGCAGCCTCGGCAGGCCCCTGTCATTCTTCCGAAGATCGTCTCCTCAGATTGGGTCAGATTAGTAGCCAGCGTGTGGCCAAGCTCGCAGGAAAAACCAAGGATTTCACCTTCCTGCTTGGAAGAAAACAGATCTGATACCTCCAAGTGAAGGCACTTCAAATCTTGAAAAGCGAACAATTCCAGAGCCCTCAGAGCTTCCGCGCGGCGAACGTGCGATAGCAAATTAAAGCCCATATACTGGGTCGTCCACCCCGGAAACGGACTTCCTAGTATGCGAATCCCAGCGCGTCGGAATATCAAACCGCTGAAGTAGCCCACAGTTGTGGACGCGTCAACCAATGCAGCAATCACTGGCGTGGCGCTCTGAGTCTCAGCTAAGAACTTCATCCACTCACGTGTCTGGAACACAATACGGTCTTCGAACTTGTTGAGGTTATCCCAGTCCACTTGCGAACCATCCAGAAGTTCGAATTTCATCTCAATCGCTGGCCTTTAGCCACCACGCTGAGGGCGCCACAGTCGCGCGTCCCGGTGTTCCGTAGGTAGTTTGACAGATTCGCGCAGGCGCCTACCGGCAAATGTGCCTCTACCATGTCTAGCTCGAGCTGGCCGTCTCAGTCACGGTGTGGGGGTGACTTCCCCACAACCAGGAATTCCGACGCGTGAGGCTGGGCTTTTGTTCCTGTAGATCGCGTACAAGTCGGTAGTGCGTACAACTTCCAGAAAGCCGGACCGGACAATAAGGTCATGGCAAACTGGGTTGTGATAAACAAAGTAAACTTCCCTCGGATGACTCTGCAGGGACTCCCTCAGGTTAGTCAGGACTTTGGATACAATTGGGCGCTCAAACGGATTTGAGAGGAAGAGTACCATGTTGTCAGATGGCATTTGATAGAGTTTCGCGTCACAGCAAGTTGATTCAATGGCGCTGCACTTTTGCGTTGTGCTCCTGTACGCACGTATGTTCCTTTCGGCAATCAAGTGGAATTCTGACAAGAGTTCTACCCCAATTATTCGCTTGAACGGAAACTCTGAAGCAATTAATAGGGCCCTTCCTTTACCGGACCCGAGATCAAGAAAGATGTAGTCTCCGAAGTTAATGCGAAGCTCGCGGAAGATATTCTTGAGCCTTTTGATTTTCGTGGGCTGATAACCTATTCCGAATGGTGCTGCACGGAGGGACCAGTCGCGTGTAGTCCCGAGGGTGTCAATGCCGAATCTCCGGTCGAACCATATATCCTCAATCTCTGCTACACAGCTCTTCAGCGTTCCAACTAATCCTCTGCGATGCAAAGAGTTGACAAGCTTGGTCGCGACCAAGCTAGCCGTCCCAGGCATCTTACTGGTCAGCATCTTACTGGCCCTCTCCTTCGATGGGAGATGTAGCCGAAGGTCTTTCAGGGCCGGTGGGATTTGAAGCTTTTCTCATTAGTCGGCGCTCGCCGCTTCTCGGACGGCTTTGGGCGCTGACGGGGCCTTCTTCGCGACGCTCGTTTCCGTCTGACTATTCGACTTGTATGAGTACTCGGGGACGATTTCCTTCATCTTTGCGCGTATGGGGGCTGCGCCACCATCGATGTTCATAGATGTCCTGAGTTCCTCCAGGTGGCCCCGGATCTCGAACCAGCGGTTGTGTGCGCCACAAATCCGTTTGATCTTAGGGAAAGAGGTGGATTGCACCTCTTCAGTCGCGTAGAAAAGCTCCTCCATTAACTTCTCTCCCTCTCGCAGCCCCGTAAACTTGACTCCTACCTCGTCCTCGGACTTGCCGGACAGGCGAATCAGTGTTCGGGCAAGATCGAGAATGCGCACAGGCGTCCCCATATCCAGCACCAAGGTGTCTGCGTGGTTTCCAATCGCAAAAGCCTGTAAGACTAGGGACACGGCCTCGCGGGTCGTCATAAAGAAGCGGCGAATCTCTGGATGCGTGATGGTTAGGGGCTGATTACTTCGCAGTTGTTTCTGGAAAACGGGAACGACACTTCCGTTCGAACCAAGGACGTTTCCGAATCGCACCGAAACGCAGCGCATGGAGCCGGTCGGCCTGGCGGCGATAATTAGCTCCCCAACGCGTTTCGTGGCACCCATAATGCTCGTGGGGTTAACTGCCTTGTCGGAGGAGACTAAGACGAAACTCTGGCAGCAACCCTCCTCCGCTATCTCAAGCAATGTGAGGAGCGTAAAAACATTGTTTTTTATAGCTCCGTGGACATTCCACTCCATGACAGGCACATGCTTGTAAGCAGCCGCGTGGAAGATAACTTGGGGCGCGTGTTCTAAGAACAAGCCTCGCATCCTTTCATGATCCCCAACATCTCCAACGTGGTAAACTAAGTTACTCCCGTTCTTGTTCAGCTCTGAAAGCTCGAGCTGGAGATAGAAGACGGCCGTCTCGCTCTGATCCACACAAAGCAGGGTGCTCGGGCTGTACTGCAAGATCTGCCGACACAGCTCTGAGCCGATTGTGCCTGCGGACCCAGTTACGAGCACCACACGCCCTTCAATCTGCTTCCTCACGGACTCCAGATCAATCTCGACTGGGTCTCGACCGAGGAGATCTTCCAAGCGCACGTCGCGAAACTGGTTGATGCTTACCCGCCCGGTGATGATGTCCTGCAGCGCAGGCAGTGTCTTGAACTTTACCGCAGCTCGCTCACAGAGGCTTACAAGTCTCTGCATCTGTGTTCCCGTGGCCGAAGGAATGGCGATAAGGATCTCATTTACGGCACGGCTGGCGACTAACGCCGGCAGTTGATCGACGCTACCGATTACGGGCGCGCCCTGGATCTTAATTCCCACTTTCGATGGATCATCATCGACACACCCGACAATGCGATAGCCGCTGCCGGGCCGCTTGGTTTCTCGGATAACCATTTGTGCGGCAAAGCCAGCGCCGATGACAATTACCCTTTTGGCCGAACCATCTCTCTGAGCAGATTCGGCAAGCGCATGAGAAAACGCTCGACTACCGGCCAAAATGGCTTTTGCCGCACCCTCTTTCTGAGCGGATTCGGCAAGCATGCGAGAAAATGCGCGAATACTGACCAAAAAGGCGGTGCTAACAAGGGTTTCGAGAAGGTAGATTGACCGCGGGAATTGAGTAACGCCGAGGACAAACCGCATTATAAACAGAAAGACTACAGAGCCTAGCGCAATCGCTTTCAGAAGGTCCATGATATCGCCTAGTCCCGTGTAGCGCCACCACCCGTGAAAGAGTTTGAAAGGAGCCATCACTGCGAGCCGAATCACAATGAGAATGGGCGCTGCGGAAAAAAGCAGCATGCGATATGGCAGAGAAAAATCAAAGCGCAGCAACCAAGCTGTGCAAAGCGAGCAGAAGATCAGCACCGCCTGAAAGGATGCGAACAGGACTAACTTAGCTACAAAACCTCTTCGTGACAATGCTCTGACTAATACTGTGGCCATGAGTTAGTGAAGACTCCTTCTTGGCAAATGTTGAGAACTAGTTCCCGCCGCTCTTTCCAACCAGAGTGGGCGGACAAGCCGGCTCACAGCTGGCAACGGGCGGAGCCTGCGAACTCTGTCTTTCGTTGAGGGCGATCTGGTTTGTGGATAAGCTAGCTGAGTGAGATGGTTGTGGCCTTCGCAAATTCAATATGAAGCTTGGCGCCGCGATCTCGTCCGGAGTTTCGAACTTGTTCGGGCCAGCTGGGGTGCTCTCGCAGCGCCGGGCGTTGGCCGGTTCGTTATTCGAGACCGGCGAGTCGCTGGCATGCCTCCGTAAGTTCAGCATCACTCTTGGCATAGCAAAAACGAACGAATGATTCGCCTTGCGGTCCGTGAAAGAAAGCGCTTCCGGGCACAGTGGCGACGCCGGTCCGAGAAAGCAGGTTCATAGCCCGATCTTTGCTGTCATTCCCCGGCAGACGAGACACATTCGCGAGAATGTAATAAGCCCCCTGAGGTGAGCATGGGGGAAGCCCTGCACGTTCTAGAGCCTGGCACAAGCGATCGCGCTTCACAGAGTAGTCCTTGGCAAGTTGACAATAAAACTGGGCTGACAGCTCGTTGAGACCCGCAACCACCCCCCATTGCAATGGAGAGGGTGCGCAAACGTAGACCAAATCATTCATATAGCCGATCATCCGCGCCCACTGTGGATCGCTCGCGCTGTATCCTATTCTCCAGCCTGTGATGCTGTAGGTTTTCGAGAAACCTGACATTGTGATAGTGCGATCTTCCATTCCGGGGAGCGCACCGGGGCTGATATGCCGACGACCATCGTAGAGGAAGTATTCATAGATTTCGTCGGTGAATACGAACAAGTCGTGGCGCATGGCAAATTCAGCAATCCACTCTATTTCGGCCTGGCTAAAGACTTTGCCCGAAGGATTGGCCGGCGTATTGACCATGATGCCCTTCGTCCTCGATGTCACGGCCGCTTCCAAATCCTGTGGTGTAAAAGACCAATCGGGCGGTTGCATGGTCACATAGGTCGGGACTGCCTCGGCCGCGAGCAAAGTATTCACGTGGTAGCCGTAGTAAGGTTCAAACAAGATTACCTCGTCGCCAGGGTTCAACAGCGCAAGACAAGCACAGTAAAAGGCCCCGGTCGAGCCGCTGCTGACGATAATCTGCGTTTCGGGGTCAGTGTTGAGGCGATTGTACAAACATAATTTGCGAGCGATCGCCCGACGAAGCTCCCCGATCCCGTCATAGCGAGTGTAACTGTTGCAGGCATTATCAATCGCATCTTTAGCTGCTCTGCCTACAGAAGGCGGAAGGGTAGTGTCACAAACCCCCTGAGCGAGATTGATCCCATGGACCCTCTCGCATTCGATCGACATCGCGCGGATTTGAGATTGGGCGATTCCGTCTGCTCTTTTGCTCAGAGAGATCAAGGCCCCCCCTTTAGGTGACGGTCAGCTCTTCCTCGCTCGTAAGGCACGAAGTAGAGACGGATTCGGAGAAGAACCGACGAATGCTTTGGACAGTGATTTCCACTTGCTCCGGAGTAGTTTCTGCACTCATTGGAAGCGAAAGGACCTCGCGACAAATACGCTCGGTCTTCGGCAAGTGCGGATCTGCTAGTCCCAGCCCTTGGTGTTGCCACATTGGCTTTGGCCAACTGACCAGCGTCTCGATTTCGTCGTTCCTGAGGTGCTCTCGGAGTCTGTTGCGCCCTCGAGTTCGGATCACAAAATTCTGAAAAGCATCGAAATGCCCCTTACCGTCGTAAGGCGGCAATCCCAAACCGGGAATTCCTTCCAATCCCTGGCAATAGAGACGAGCCATCTTTCGACGGTGTTCTATCCAATCACGCAGATGCCGAAGTTTGACGTCAAGCACAGCCGCTTGAACGTTATCCAAAAGGGCTGTCTGTCCATGGTGGTGGAATTCTCCAGTCTGTCGGTCCTCTCCGTTGTAACGCAGTCTGCTGACGAAGCGCGCAACCTCTTCATCGTCGGTAGTTATGGCCCCACCGTCGCCGAACCCGCCTAGGAGCTTGAAAGGGTAGAAACTGAAGCAACCCGTCAGTCCGAACGACCCCGCTCGCTTGCCACTAAATTCTGCCCCCAGAGCTTGGGCCGAGTCCTCGATGACCAAGAGGTTGTTTTTATTTGCGATATCGATGATCCGATCCATCTTGCAGACGCGGCCGTTGAGGGAAACGGGGATGATGGCTCTTGTGCTCGGCGTGATGACCGCCTCGATGGCGTCCGGGTCCATATTATAATCGTCGCTAACTTCCACCAAGACCGGCTTTGCACCCACATTCACGATGGCAGAGACTGTAGCCACAAAGGTGTGCGCCACGGTGATTACTTCATCGCCTGGTCCCACGCCCGCGGCCTGGAGAGAAAATTGAAGCGCGTGATACCCGCTATTAAGACCGACCGCATACCTGACACCAACGAAAGAAGCGAGGTGAGCCTCGAAATCTCGCAGTTGCTGCCTAAAAATCAGATCTCCCTTTGTGAGGCAGTCACCAATCGCTCCGTTAATTTCGGATTTCAAATTCTGATAATGAGTTCTCGGATCCACGAACGGTACTTTATATGTCATAGGGTGTCCTCTTGATACGCGAAGTAGCCGGGATGGAGCGCCTGAATGCGCGAGACCTAAGCAGCTCGGGTGACCTTGGCCGGATCGAGAACCTCGGCAATAGAGTTGATAAGCCCATCCGTCGTTAGCGAATAGGCGTCCTTGAGATAATCCTGACTTCCGACCAAAGACGTGAACGTTGGCGGTATACCCAGGCGTTTGAATGGGACTCGGAACTCACGATATTCGGCCAAGATCTCCGCGACGGCGCTTCCAAGCCCCCCAAGAATGCTGTGCTCTTCAATCGTGACGATCGCGGCAGTCTCCTCGGCCGCAGCGAGAACAGCCTTTATATCTAGCGGTTTCACAGTGTGCATACTGAGCACTCGTGCTTGAATGCCGTCCCGCGATAGCCGCTCGGCAACCTGTACCGCGGTAAAGAGCATGGTACCGGTGGCTATTAGAGTGATGTCGCTGCCTTCCGTTAGCTGTATGGATTTGCCCAATTTGAAATCAACACCATTCGAGTGCACCTTAGGTTCGCCCGACCTCCCGAGGCGAAGGTAAGCTGGACCCGACTGAGCAACCAAAGCGCGTGTGGCGAACTCTGCCTCGAAGGGGTCGCCCGGGGCGACTACAGTCATGTTGGGTAGCGCTCTCATCACCGCAATATCCTCGGTTGCATGATGGGTTACTCCTAGGGCGCCGTAGGCCAACCCGCCTCCAACGCTAACTACCTTCACATCGGCATTGTGATAGCAGACATCATTCCGTATCTGTTCGAAGCACCGGAGAGTGGGGAAATTGGCGATTGAGTAAGTAAAAACTACTTTCCCGCAAAGTGCCATCCCGGCTGCGATGCCTGTCATGTTCTGTTCCGCGACGCCCGCATTGACAAAGCGGCTAGGAAATTTCTGTGCAAAGGGTTCGACTACCCCGAAACCCAGATCTCCAACGACAAGACTAACCCGCTCGTCTTTCTCTGCTAACGCTACTAAGGTTCGGATGAACGCTGACCTCATGCTGATTCCCCCAACTCGGCAAGGGCATTGCTCAAATCTTCCTCGCTAGGTGTTCGGTAATGCCACAAGAGCTTATCTTCCATGAAGCTAACGCCTTTGCCCTTAACTGTGTGCGCGATGATGCAACTGGGAGTTCCCGGCAGAAATGGCGCTTCCAGCAGCGTGCGCTCAATCTCTTGTAGATCGTGCCCGTCGATCTCACGAACCGACCAGCGACACGCCTTCCACTTCTCCGCGAACGGATGGAGGTCCAATACCTCAGAGACACGGCCGATGCTTTGTATCTTGTTGTAATCGACGATCGCGACCAGATTGTCGAGTTGATGGTGACCTGCGAAGAGCATCGCCTCCCAGGTGGATCCCTCGTCGCACTCCCCATCGCTCAGCAGGGCGAAGACGCGGTAAGGTCGGGCGTCGCGCTTGCCAACGAGTGCCATTCCACACGCGATTGGAAGGCCGTGGCCCAGAGATCCCGTCGACACTTCTACTCCAGGAACTCCCGTATGAGTTGCATGACCCGCCAAGGGCGATCCGTTCTGATAGAAGGTCCGAAGCCAAGCCGTTGGGAAAAAATCCGCTTCCGCGAGCGCTGCATAGAGGGCCGCACATGCGTGTCCTTTGCTTAGGATAAAGCGGTCGCGTTCAGGCCAGTTTGGCCGCGCCGGATGAATGCGCAAGACGCGCCCATAGAGCACAGCCAAGAGATCAGCCATCGACAAACATGATCCGATGTGCGAGCTCTTAGCGGAGCAAATCATCCGGATGGTGTGAATCCGAATAGCGCGCGCAAGACTCCCGGAATCCCGGGCATTACCGATTTCAGAGAGCAGAAGATTTCCCCCCCATACCACTCACTCCGTTGGCTGACTCTTCGCTCGAGTTCTTACAAGTAATTCCAAGGTTCCAACCAAAATCTGTAAGTCCACCCAAAACGAACGCTTCCGTACATACTCAAGTCCCAACCTGATCTTTTCCGGCCTGATCTTTTGTTGATACGTCTGATGCGGATCGGAACTCCCCTTAAGTATTTCACCCTCGTTGTGGAACCTCATGGATGCCCAGTCAGTGATACCCGGAACGACTTTAAGAAGCTCACGCTGCTCGGGACTATACAGCTCCACTTCCGCTGCTACTTCCGGACGTGGTCCAACGAAACTCATTTCGGCCTTCAAGACATTGATCAACTGAGGTATTTCATCGAGCTTGTATCTTCTAAGAGCGCGGCCGATCGTAGTTACCCTCGGATCGTCATCCGCGGTAGATGGGCCTCCTATTTTGTCGGCGTTCACCACCATCGTGCGAAACTTAAGGAGTCGAAATGGTTTTCCACATCGTCCTATCCGAGTGCCTGTATAGAACAGCGGTCCCGGCGAGCTCAGTTTCATAAGAATGGCGATTACCAGCATTAAAGGGAAGAGGACCACAAGTCCCACAAGAGAACACACAACATCAAACAAGCGTTTACTCAACAATCCGAACTCCTTGATCAGAAACATTCCTATGGACAATTCTTTTTCGTAGATCACCTGGTGATCAATGAAATAGCGAGGTTCAGGCAAAGGCCGAATTATAGATGTTGATAATAATTATTAGGATAGCGCGCGACACGAAAGCATGAAACAAACTTTCCGGCCTTGCTTGCTCTCGTTACAGATTTATAGTTGTTTATTTAAGGACGTTATTGGGACCAAGGATATTGGAGGGTACTTCCGATGTGAGGTAGTTCATGCTTGCATTGCGAGAGAACTTGGTGTCGCTCGCGTCCAGGTGCAGCATGTAAAATCCAAGCAGCTTCTTGCGAACAGAACTGCTGGTGACGATATTATCGTCGACGATGTTAGAGCCTTGTAAACCATTCACCTGGATGCCGCCCTCACATTCGTACAGACGATTACTTTGTATGACAACATCGGTGACATGACCTTGGTTACGACTTTCCGCCACTATGCCATACCCAGCGACCCGACGGATAACGTTGTTTTCGATGCGGATTTGCTGAGTCACATTATCCGGGTGAGTACCGTACACCCAAATGCCGAAGTGTTGGCAACCGTCGATGGCGTTATTGGACACCGTTATTGCCTTTTCGCCGCCTACTCCGATGCCGGAACCAACGTTAGTAATGATGTTCGCGTCGACTAGGATCTGCTGGTCTGAAAACTCTGGCGTCAGCAGAACACCGTACATCGCGTAATCGGCAATCTTATTGCGAATAATGCGTACGTTTCGCTGATTTTTGACGACAATACCGATACTGTTATACAGCTGTGCGAGCGACGGTACATTGTACAGAGTGTTGTCATGGACGTAGCCGTTCCTGCCTCCTCCCGCTAAATAGAAAGCGTGAAGGCCTCCAATCACGTCTACATTGTAGATCTCATAGGTATCCGTGTCGGCAGCGAGGGTGATGCCGCAGCGGCTGGCGGTCTCAATCGTGAGATCGTGAATCTTGATGTTGCTAACGGTCGCGTAGTCGGGTGCCTCTATTAGGCCGGCTCCGTTGACCTTGTCTTCCACCTGGCTGCCCACGTTAACAAATTTCAGGTTGTCGATCTCGATGTTCGAGAGGGCTGGACCGTGAGGCTGTCCGACAAAAAGCACGGGCAGGCCATCACCACTGTCGTGCGCGCTGGTTTTCGAAGTGTAGACATTCCCCATCAACAAGACGCTCTCAGTGCCCTCGCCCTGCAAGTGCACATTCGATGAGTCGAGAGTGAGAACCTCGCTGCTGCGGTAGATGCCAGTGGGAAAGTAGACAACAGCACTCCCCGCTAAAGCCGCGACGTCAAACGCCTTTTTGATGGCAGGCCCGTTATCGGTACCCCAAGAGGCCCACGTCCCGGTCGCTCCGGTGGCCGCCGGACAGGCCAAACGCAATGTTTGCGGGCCCATCACTGCGGCAATGGTGGTGACGAGTGGGTCCGGTTTACCATTGATCGCCGGTCCGGCACCTAGCACCACGATCGGCTTGCCCGCATCAGGGATACGAAACCGGCCCGAGGGCGACGTCAACTTGCTCGAACCCGCAGCGATGGCGGCGTCACTGACGTACCCGCCATCGCCTCGGGCGCCATAATCTCTTACGTTTATCGGTCTGGAAACTCGGGAAGACGTCGCAGATTGGACAGCATGCGTCTGAGGGCGCCACAGCCCGAGAGCGGCCAAAGTGAGGGCGCCCAAGCCAAGAATTCGAACCGAGTGATAGATCACTAGTTTCCTCAACCGCAAAACCCACTTGTCCAGACGTCACTGTGCTGCCGGCGGCCACCCCCCGAAGTCAGAACACGCGACAGTGCTTGCGCCGGCTGCCTCCAGCGCGACACCTGCGACGCAGAATAACCACGAGTAACGAGCGCTGGTTTCTCTTCTAGATATTTTTGTGTGTGGTGCTTTTCGCTAGCCAGCCGCAAGGAGAACTCCTGAACGCGACCTACTACCGGGTTCTCTTGCCGAAGAGACTAGGCACAGGAGCCCTTGGTCTCTCATTTGATTGAGAAACCTGAGCGTCCGCTCTGCTTCTCTCGGGGTCACTCCCGCATGACATGGTAACGTGACTATATGCTGGGAAACCGATTCGGCCAGTGGGCAGCTACCCTTTTGATAACCTACGGCACTCCATTCCTGCTCGGGCAAAGGATGCACAGGCGATGAGAACCAATCTCCGAGTTCTACCCTGCTTCTTCTAGCCTCCTCGAGAAGACGGGCTTTATTTGTGAGCTGCAACGGGTAACAGATCAAGACAGCTTCACATTCGGAATTAATTTGCAGTCCGGAAACGCCCAGAGCCTCTAACCCTCGCTCGTATTGGTCGGCCAAGCGCTTGTGGCGGGATATGACTCTATCCCCCTTTGGAACCATCGCGCAGAGCCGTGCTTTTAGTGATGGCGATAGGCCCCTTTCATAATCTGGGCCGAGCCTTCCTTCAAGTGTGTCGCTGGTCCAGGTAGCGATCGCCAACCCTTTCTTCGATAGAAACCGGTAAAAGTCCCTTGCACCCCAGAAGAGTCGAGGATGCCGGGTCAGGCGGTGTGCGACATATTGAATGTGTAGTTTCGCGGTCTCCACCGCCCCGGGCTTCTTGAAGCTCTTATAAAGGCTCTGCATCTTGGACCGCAAGCCCTCAGAATTAACCGTCGCTGCGCCTCCCATTCCAATGATGAACGGCTTTCCCGGATCGTAAGAATAAAACGCGGCAACACCAATCGAGCCCAGATCCTTGCCCTTGTATTTCGATCCCCAGACGTGGCAGGCGTCCTCGATCACCGCTAGGCCGTGCCTCTGCGCCGTAGCCATAATGGGGTCCATGTCACACGGAATCCCGAACGTATGTTGCACGACTATGACTTTGGAGCGATTGGTAACTTTTCGTTCAAGCTCAGCCGGATCGATGTTATACGTCCTTGGGTCGATGTCCACATAGACTGGTCGCGCCCGCATACCGAGAACAGGGCTGGGCACTGCGACACACGTAAAGCCGGGTATGAGAACCTCGTCCCCGGGCTGAACATTCAGCGCCCTAAGCAACGCATACAGTGCTACTCGTCCGCGGTAGAAGTAAAAGGTGTTCTCTGGCGAAAAAAGCTTCATAACTGCACTCGTCCTCTACGCACTTTGTTCCCGCACTACTAGACGCAGTGCATGGACGAAGCGGCGGTTTGCCAACAGTCGAACAGCACCCCACAGCGAGCCCAAGCCCCGGATCACATGCATGCACGCTATGATGAAAGGAACTAAGAAAAAATATCTGAAATCAGATTCAGCAATTGCAATTCTAGTCGCGAGGGTTAGCGCCGCAATGACATAAGCTCCTGCAATCGCGGCAAACACCCAGCCGAATATTGGAGCCACTAACGATAACAACCCGGTTACCAGCAGAGTTCCTACCAAGCATGCGGGTGCTAGATGTCGCCAGCGTACTGGCATCAACTCGGCATGCGCGAATGCTAATACCGTCCACAGTCCGTCGGACCAGTTGTGCTTGCAAAAGGATCTCAGGTCTGAGCGAGCTTGGTAGTCAGCGGACGCGCCCGGCGCCAGCATAATTTTCCCTCCCGCACGCGTGAGCCGGCGCTTGAACTCCATGTCTTGGATTCGGGTTAAGTTTTCATTAAATACTCCGATTTTTTGAAATAGCTCTCGCCTGCAACAGAAGAACGGCACTGTATCAACGAGTTCTGGTTCATCCGGTTGAGAAAATCGATAACGCAAATTACCCACACCAAAGCGCTGCGTCAGCGCTTTCACAATTGCCCGGCCTATGATCGTGTCGTCCCTTGCCGTGATCTTCAGGGTTCCGCCCACGTCATCGGCACCGTACCGTAGAATGACCCCGACGCACCGCGCGATGTAGTCTCTCGCGCATATGGTGTGCGCATCAAGGCGCATGATGACGTCGCCTTTGGCCTCGCGAATTCCGATGTTGAGCGCGTAGGGCGTGACTCTGTGCAGATTATCAAGCAGTCTGACCAAAGGATATCTTGCGGCATAATCGCGAATGATCGCCCTTGTGCCGTCATCACTCATTCCGTCGACAATCAATATTTCCAGCCGCTCCAAAGGAAATCCATTGCCCAGTACAGAGTCCAGGCAGTTGGCGATAAATCGCACTTCATTCCGGCAGGGTATGATGATCGAAATCATTGGCCAAGTCATTACGTCTCCATTTTGAGGGCATGAGCTTCACCGAAACGCAAATAGAACGAAACAAAGGACCGGGCAAGGCCAGCGAATTGGTTCCTTCTCCGGATCCAATTCGAAACGAGTATGCGTGCATGGCCTCAATTCGGGCTAAGGTGGGCCTCGAATTGCCTGAGCCAGATTTCGAGCGCGAGTGGATTGAAAACGTCTTTGAACGAAATCGGCCCACGATCACGCGGCTGCTTACAATATGCGTTATACCGCCGCTTCAGCGCCTGACGATCGATTAGGCCGAAACTATCAGAAAGCATGTCGCCGCAGATGAGGTGCTCGATCTTCTCGCGTAGCTCGTATTTGAGCCATTGGGCCTGTGGTATCGTGAAGCCCTGCTTGTCCTTTCTCCAAACTATCGATTTCGGCAAATAACTCTCCATGGCCTTGCGGAACACCCACTTCGTCCAGCCGTCGCGAAGCTTCCACTCTGGTTCAAGGGAAAGTAGAAGCTGTACCAGGCGATAATCGAGAAACGGCAGCCTGATTTCACGAGACCAGGCCATAGACGTGCGATCTTCGTAATGCACTAGCGAAGGGACAGACAAGCGTTCAAGATCGGTTTGTTGCCTGTCGGCCAAGCTGCCATTACCCAATCCGGTCTCTACTGCGAAATTGTGATTTCGAAGGCGCGGTCCACTAATGTCGATCTCTCTTGGTTTAGCGAATTGAGGCAGGTATCGCTTAGCCTCACTCATCTTGAATTGCGAGAACACTGTCCTGTTTTTCAGGAAACCCGACAATACCTTGACTGCAGAAAGACAATGACCATTTCTAGATAGTTGCTGAAGGTAGAAGACAACGAATTTGAAGTAGCCGCACAGGTTCTCGTCTCCTCCCTGCCCGCTCAAAATTACCGTGATCCCAAGCCGCTTTGCTTCTTCCATGAGCAGATAATGAGCCACAGGGGAGAAGCTACCGACTGGCTCGTCGTTGGAGTAAACGACCGCGCCAAGCAAATCGAACCACCTATCTGGATCATGCTTTAATTGGACGTAGTGCACGGGACACATGAGATGCCGACTCACGACGTCGATGAAGCGCGTTTCATCGTATTCGGGATGCCCACTGACCGCAGAGATCGCATGCAGGTCGGCTTGAGCTCCGAGGCTGCGACGCATAGCCGCAGCGATGGATGAAGAATCCACACCTCCAGATAGCAGAATTCCTACGGGCACGTCGCTCCGCAGTCGCAATCTTACAGAGTCGAGAAAAGTTTCCCGTACCGCTTCAATTCTCTCTTCTGCGTTCACAAACCCATTAACGTGACCGAAGGACCAGTAGCGCACCAACTCTGCTTCTAGGTGGCCGACTCCGCTAAGGGTAAGTCGCAAATGGTGTCCCGCGGGCAATGCTTCTATTTCAGAAAAAAACGTCTCCGGTTGCGCATCGAGAACGCTTTGACGAAGAAAACGCCCCACAGCTTGTGCATTCACTCCAAATCGACGCCCGCTTCCCGCCAGAATTCCCTTGATTTCCGATGCGAAGAATAGCGTCCCACCGCGTCGGTATAGATAGAGAGGTTTAATCCCAAAGCGATCGCGGGAAAGAAGCATTTTGCCATTGTTCAAATCGATCCAGGCGATCGCCCACATTCCGTTGAACTTCTTGAAAGCTTCCTCGCCCCAGATGGCTAGCGCCCAAAGAACGACCTCGGTATCTGACTCAGTTCGAAAAATCACCCCTAAGTGCTCGAGTTCCGTACGGAGCTCCCGGTAGTTGTATATCTCGCCGTTAAATACTAGCCCCTGGCTCCCGTCAGGCAGAAACATCGGTTGGCGGCCGGCATCGGTCAGATCAATAATCGCCAGCCGCAGATGACCCAAAGCAACGTCACAGTCGCCAACGCGCCCAGACCAGGAACCCTCGCCGTCGGGGCCTCGGTGCTGCAGCGCCTCTATCATGTGCTTGGTGGCTGCCTCACCCCGAAAGTTCAATTCAGTTGAGATCACGCCCGCTATGCCGCACATCTATTGCCTCACTACGGAGTGACCCACCCCGATGGTCGAATAGTTGCGATTCCGCGACCATGAGAAGTCCGTGGCGTCAGAGGAAAATGATCTGGCACCGAATGGAATTTGCGCTTCGCTCACCTGGAGTGTGCCTTGCGCCTAATATCTGACTTCAACTACCTGTGCCCTCATCCAAGGTGTTGTGCATGCTGGAGAAGAGACCGTGCATTGTGATGGACATCCTCTTTACGACACCAAATCAGTTGAGATGTACCGCAGCCGTGAACTCGCGGTCGCGACGTTTTCAATTCGCCACGCCAAAACTCTTCATCATTGAAAACGTCCAGTACCAGGGGCAAGTGGCCGTCTTGGGAAAACAGTATCCCACCAGGTGCCAAAAGAGGCCAGATATACTTTAGACAGGTTCGAGTAGAGGAAGCTAGGTCTACGTCCAGATACGCAACCACGACCGGACGGCCGAAGTGGGGCAGCGTTTTCTCAAAAAGTCCTTTCACGAACTGACAAACCTCCACATTTCCAAACTTTGTCACGTTGTCACTGACTTCCTGTAGTCCTCCGCAATAGTCACCTTTTGAAAATTTCACGCGCCCGCCCCAGATATTCTTTTCATGCGGCTCCGAGTTGTCAGGAATACCCTCAAACGAGTCAAAGACGATTAGCTCACGTCCGGCAGCTTTGGCGGCCACGCTAATCTTCGCGGTTCCACCACCCTTGCAACACCCAGCCTCAACGACTACGCCTTCGAGTTCGGGAGGTGTCAGGAGTACTGCCTTTATTGCAGCTATGATCTCCGACTGCGCATGGAAGCAGGGTATGTTGTAGGTGATCCGATAAAGCTGCGCAACAATTCTCACGCGACATAAGAATGATTCTTTCGGAGTAGCTGTTCGCAAAAGCGAAATCACACTGAAGAGTTCTCCGGTGCGAAACAACCGGTAAATCAGCAAAATCGCCATTGGAATCCGTGCTCTGATTCTGTCCTTTAGTGTCGGGGGCGTCATGACGGCGGGCAACGAGCTTTGCATTTGCTAGCCTCTACTAGTGACGAAGTCATTAAGAACGTACAGGTCGACTATTGTGCGAGGAATCTTTTGAAACATAAGTGCTTGGCTGCCGTCGGCAGCAGAATGGGCAGGTGCCCAGCTTCCGTAAGATCGATAATCGGCAGCCGTGGGTGACCCAGCGCAATGTCAAAAGTCCCAACCCTCCCGGACCAGGAACTCATCATCAGGGCCTCGGTGCCGCTGCGCATTTAGCATGTGCGGTGGTGCCGCATGCAAAATTACGTTCAGGTGAAATGACGCCCGCTATTCCTCATCTGCTAGTCTCGAAGCTTCAGACCATCCTCCAACCTCGACCAGCGACAGAATGGGTTGGGACGGATCCAGAACCAAGCTTGTACTCACACAAGCCCACAACAGCAAGATGAGCGAGTCCGGCCGCGGTAAACGTCAAAATGAACGTGTAAATTAGGTCCGTGATACCAGCTTCGGAGGATAGACCTCCGAATAAGGCAAAACAGAGATAGGAAATATGCCATTGAATCGGACTCCGTCGACCTGCCGTATAACGTCGAAGAAGGCCTAAGACGAATCCGACAATCAGGAGATACGCCGCCAAAGTGTGGAATCCGTCGTCGGCATATACCGATCCCACGAGTCCGATGGCCGGAGTCTCGTCTGGATATGTGTGAGCATCGGCGTGAACCATGAAGCCAAATCCTTGTGTGGGTTGAGCTTTCTTGTTCTGATCAATCGCCCGAGGGATCCAGGCCGTCAGGGCATTTATGCCCTCAGGGTAACCTTTAAAAAGATAGTGGTATTTGGGGAGCAAATTGATGAACTGGCAGAATCCTCGGAAGACACCCTCGTCACCCCATCGGGTCCCAGTTGCCCCCAGGATGTTCTGCGTCATCTTATCCGACGTCAAATCTTCCCCGTCCCGCGCCAGCAGCTGAACCTTAACACCCACTCCCAGAAGAGCGATGAACAGGCAGGGCAGAACTATTCGCGACTTGGCCAGCGACCAAAATCTGCTTGGATTGTAGGTGTGCAGCACCAAAGCTGTCCACAAAATCGGTGTCTCTAATCCACCCTTGTTCGCTCTGAGAAAAAATGACACAAAAAACATGCCCAGCAAGATGACGATAAAACGTGCCTTGTTTCGTACACTGGGAAGAATCAGCGCCATTCCAAACACGGCTATATCTGCCCCTCTGTAGAAAAAGCCACCCGCTGGTCCCGGGTCACCACCTCCTCTGAAAGTGTCGAGGTCACGGAAGAAGGCGGCCCCACTGTAGGCACCCGTAAGATAGATGGCGAATCCCGCCAATGTCAGCCCTAATATCGCCAATGCGACGCCGGTATACGCTATAAAATCCAATTCCGACTTCGAGAACTTTCGGCTGATCGGGTCGGGCTTAGGATTGCCCAAGAACAGACCCGCCATCAGGACAAGCAGGGCAATGATGTGAACGATGGTCGGGTAACCGCGGAAATTGAATTCGCCCGTCCCTAGCAAAAGCGTCCGAGGCCGAAAGAAATAGTCGAAAAGCAAGTTCAAGTTGTCCGTGAGCATGGCCATGCCGAGAAAGGCGAGGCTGTATCCCTCAACTGAAGCCATTCCTTGACGACGAATGATCCAGTAGATTATCGACAAGCAACAAACGGACAGGACCACAAATTCAAATATATCCATGGATCTAAACCAGAACCTAAGCGGCCGCGCGATGTTTACTTGATTGGATTCTCGCCACTATGGACGTTGAAATACTAACGAGGTTGCCCGCTACCACGACAGGGTAGGGAATGCAAAAACCTCTGCCGAGCTGGCCCATTTGGTGGACCACCACGACCATCAAGCCCCGGCAGACAGAACGATGAATTCGAAGATGTCACGAGGGCACCGCTACGTCGCCGACTGGTTGCCTGGGCATCGTGGCGGAGACTTCCGAGAAGATCGCTTTGGCAAGGTTACTGATGTTGTTTCCTTCCGTTACTCTTGGCGAGCGGAGCGGGGAATCCCAAAGGCCTTCATGTGACGATCCCAGCAAAGCCCAAATAAACTTCAAGAGCAAATCGCGATTGGGTTTAAACCCCCGGATGGCTTCCGACAAGATTGACGGCAAATCACCGATGTTTTTGCAATGATAGAGAAGATCAAAAAAGCCATAGCATAAGGGTCCGAAAGCGACAACCGGCTTCTCGTAGAGGATGCCCTCCCATGCTGTGGTCCCAACAATGGTGAGAATGGCGTCGGAGTTCTGAATTAGTTTGTGGCTATCCACCGAAGGAGACACGAGCTGAACATTGTAGAGTTTTCTTATCTCCCGATAATAGGCCAGATTCCGATAACCTCTCATCGCCGGATGTTCCTTCACCGCCAGTTTGTATCCAAGGGGGATGCTTCTGGCGATACCCTCGATCAGAGCAAGCTGGTTTGAACAGAACGGTGCTCGCACGTCGATCGTGAATTCGGGCTGAACATGCAAGGGAAAATAGACTTTCTTGCCCTCACTCACGCGGTCCCAAAAGATTGGCGGCTCAGTGACGACATTCCTAAACAGTCTGAGAAGATCTATCCACACCGACTCCCAGGGCGGGGTACCATCGTAGGACCCTATTTCACAATAGCCATCCTCGAGATAGGTTTGAACTCTGGATGGAATTCTCAGTATTCTTTGCGCCAGCTGGCCTATGTCAATGTCGAAGGCTGATCTCACGGACTGGGGGTGGAGCCTCGGCTTCGGTTTCTTCGCTCGAAATGCAGACAAGAAATTCTCAGCTAATTGCGCTTCTTCCCTCGACAAACCTGTTGCTTTTGCCTGTTCGTAGAGTTTTTCGGCGCGCTCCCAGACCCCCGTGGCCGACTGAAGGAAAAAGAGTCGATTAGTCAAGGGCGGGGGATAGGGCACAAGGTAGGGAATGTCAAATTTCTTTGCCAACACAGAACCTATCCATTCGGAGGCCGATGCAATTTCTCCAACCACAGCATCGAACTGCCCGTCCTTGAATAGGGTATGCCAAAACTTGTAAACCCCCGCAACGATCTTAGTGATCCTTTCAAAGGAGTATCGGCTAATGATGCGATCCGCATATACCATGGTGTTCAAGCCAGCGCCGAGCTCCCCGCACAGATCCAGTTCCTGCAAGTGCTGGACACACTGCTGGGTGTCGGATTGAGGAAGCCAAAGCTTGAGATAAGCGGCCAAGTTGTGCACTTCATCGAACTCGCGCGTCCTTTCAAGCATCCGCGCGGTTTGCGTAGAAAACGTCATTGCGCTTACGTCGCAGCCGTACTGGTGTGTGAGCGAGGCTGCAATCTTTGGAAACCAATATCGATACTCGCCTTTGCATATAAGCAGAATTTTCATGGCCAAGCTCGATGATTAAATTGACAGATACGCCTCAGCGAAAAGCCGTTTACCTAACTGCAACCTCTCGGTTCCAACTTTGTTACAAACAGGGCATGTCTCAGAAGCTTGACATCCCTCAAGCCCAAGTAGCCTGTCACTGCCAGCCCAAGTATAAAGGTTGCTGTTCCGACTATCAGTCTTGCCACAGAGGGGAAAAACCCTGCGAAGTTACTGGGCCACAAGAATGCGGTGGCATAGACCCCGGCAAACGCCACTCCAGTTTGAAGCACCCATGAAGCTAGAAAAGTCCGGCGGAAAAGCTGCCAGTTGAGGCCGATCACGACGGCGGCACCAGCGATCGATGAGATCAATTGGGCCAGTGCTGCCCCCAAGAGCCCGATCCGAGGCACTAGGACGATCTCAATTAAGATCACTAAGGCGCCTATTCCGGCCCATACCAGCGACGTGGACAAAACGCGCAGCCGAACATTCAGCACCACGATGTAAAGCATAAGAAGACTCATAAAGACACCTTGGAGTCCGAGGATCGCCAAAATATAATTTCCCGATAGGAAATCCGGTGTCGTCAGGATGCGCAATATGTGCTGTGGAAACGTGACTAGTAGTGCCGTGAACCCAACCGAGAGACCGAAAACAAACTTTTGGATGCCAGAAAACCTGCGATGACAGTTGTCCCAATCGCCAGCGTCGTATAGCACGGACATTTCCGGAAGTAGAACATCATTGATTGGCCCTACAAAGAAGAAGCCAAGCGCTGATATCGTAAAGCAAACGCTATAGATTCCAACCTGCTTCAGGTCGAGGTAATAGGCTACAAGATAGCGATCCGCGTTGAAGGATAGAGCAGAAGCTAGACCTCCCGGCACAAGACTAAGTCCATAAGGGATGTATCGCGAAAGGATTGCGCGGCTCGGCTTGACCAGCCTAAAATTCTGGTAACGGACTAGGTACAGCATGCCGCCGCCAACCGCCAAGGCACCGCCGGCCAGGTAAGTGCCGAGTGTGACGAATACGCTTTTTAGCCTCCAGGCAATTGCCAATGTGACCAGAGTTTCCGGAGCCACCCGCGCCAGCGTGAAAAAAGCCCACGTGCGGTTTAGCCTTTTGGCACGCAGGAGCCCGCGCATCTCCTCATACAGGAGATCAACGAACAAAATACCCGCCAAGAGAAAAAGCAAATTCCTGTATTCGGACCCGCGGAATATAAGATTTGCGAGCGGCTTAGAAAAAATGATGAAGAGAAACCCGATCGTGGCTGCGGCCGTCGATACCGCCGCGACAACTGAAGAGAGTATCTGGTTCGTTTCCTGAGTACTTTTCTCGCCGCTTGCGAACCGCATCATTGAGCTGCCTAGGGTCATGCTGGCGACTACCGTGGTCCAACCGAGCGTCACGTAGAAAAGTGACCATGTGCCGTAACCCGATGGACCGAAGGCGTGAGACAAAACCACTAGCCACAAATAGGTGCGCAGTTTGAGGAACGGAAGAGGAAGATTCGAGAAGAACACGTCACGAATGAACTTTGCGGCCGTCTGCTTCTGGCTCGATTGTTCGGTATCTCTTCCGTTAGCCGGACTGGCGAGCACCTCTGGCATTTTAGAATTCGTGATCAGGAGGCTAGCAAGACCAGCTTCTACGACGAGCGGATCCAATGTTCTAACGCTAAAATCAGCGCTTCCGGGATTTCGTCCCTTTGTGGTCATCTCGCAGTCATGCACGATTGAGGAACTTGGTTGGCCCTAGCGGTCGTTCTGCTCCACTGTTCCAGGGCAGCAAGCTTGGAGATGAAGCCGTAGTCGGTTCTCTGCTGTGCCTTGCGAAATGAAGTGAGCTGATCATGCAGGTAGCGCTCGTCGACTAACTTGAAAAGCCCGGGCACCCGATCGACAAACGTGAGGTCTCGGAGTAGTTCGCGAAAATGAGCACCAAGACTGCCGAGCAGCAACAACTCCTCGACAGACTTCGCTTCTGGAGAAGGAGCGCCATTTCCCGCTTCATAAACCATATCCTTGCGTCGTAGCTGAGCGCGGATCATGTGTTTTGGCTCTCGATATATGGCGCGGGACGAATAAGGAAGATCGGCGAAGAAATTAACCACCCGCGTGTCCATAAACGGTAGTTGCGCCGTTCCGCCTTCCAGACGATAAAGTTGAATAAGCAGACGAGAGTCAAGGTGCAGCATTACCATGTTCAGGTTCATTTCAATCATCTGGCGGTAGAAGTTGGAAGGTTCGAGGCGAGCAACGATGGGCCTAATAAAGTTAGAGGAGTACCAGTCGGCGACCTCGTCAAAGCCGGGAACTGTAAGCATTGGGAAGTATGCCGCGCCACGTCCGGGCATCTCACCATATCCAAAGACGCGTCCTTCGTAAAACCGCTGCGTATCACTCATCCCGTCAAGGAGGCTCAGCAGCATACCTGCGAGCCGCGGTCTTCCTGAAGTTCTAAGAGCGCCAACGAGGAGCCTGGCGATGAAACGATCCTTTTTCGGGCTCAGCCGTCTCAGATATGGCATCGCAGCTAGGAACCACGAAGAAAAGAAAGCCCGCCTTAAGGTGTAACCCGGTGACGGAAGCGTGTAGTTGTTGTCCGCCAAGGTGTCCGCCAACTGACCAGTGAGCACTGTGTAGCCTTCGCCGAGGCGATTCCTCAAATGCCGTGCGTAACGAAGCCATAGAGGAAGTGCCACTCGTGCGCCACTCATGAAAGAGTTCGTGCACAAAGCCCAGTCTTCCGGAAGTGATTCGTCCTGAGGATCAAGCACGACTCCTTCGTGCGGTATCTTCAAAGCCTGCGCCAAACCTTTCGCGCGTCGAATCTCCAGTTCACCCGTTGTGTAGCCCTTGATCGCGCCAGTGATCGCGATGAACTCGCCATCGCGACGTGATGCGGCAAAATTGGCAATTAGCGATGAGTCGGCGCCACCGAGGAGAACAGCGGATTTCTGGTCAAGGCGAATTTCGACTGCGTCCTTCATGAGGCCAAAGAAATCACTCAGACCTTCTCGTCTTGAATCGATTTTCCAGCTCTGACTGGGAGTCCAATACTTTTCTATCGCGAATCGCAAAGCGTTCCGGCTGACGTCTGCTCGCAAGAAGCGAGCTCTGCCGATCGTCCTGATTGTGGGAGACAGGGTAAAGGGCGAAGGAATAAACCCCTCCTGCGCTAGCAAGAATGAAATCGACACCGGGTCAAACTTGGCTGAGCCGTCAAGCAGGTATGCTGGATGGGACGCAAATAGAAGCTGCCCATCCTCTTGGCGAATGAAGATGTCGTCGCAGCCGAACTTGTCGACGACAAGAAATACTCTCTTTGACTGCGGATCAGACAAAATGACTGCAAAATCGCCATCCAGCCTCGCGAAGGCCTCCGTACCGTGTTTTTCGTAGAGTTCAGCAATAGTATTCGGCGCATCCGCAACAGGAAGTCTTACAACGGAGGTCTCCGCACCGAATCTCGCATCGCTCGAGAGGTAAGGAGAGCCAAAGACGAAGACTGTAGGTCTTACGGGGTCGCTGGACCAAGAACTTACGGCTTTGAGACGCTGACCTGCGGCATACAATGAAGTCTTTTGGCTATCGGAAGACCATATTGGCTCCGACCTTTCTAACGAGGCCTGTACTTCGTGGCCATAAGGTGCACTGCGTCTGCCGACTATTCCCCAGAAGTTGGGTTGTGTGTCCATTGCTTCACCAATTAGGATCTTCTCGACTGCTAGTAGAGGAACAGTCTATGAGGTATCTAACAGTGGTTTCGAAAGCTCCACTAGATCGAGTGGGGTTAGATGTTATACAAGCTAGGCTTGTATTTTCGAAGATTCGGCTCCAGGAGTAACCAATCTGAGGTTCTAGTGAGACCTTCTCGCAAGGAAACACTCGGCTGAAAACCCGCGGCTTGTTTGAGTTTGCTGTTGTCGCATCTCAAACGGCGAACCTCACTTTTTTCGGGACGCAAGCGGCTATTGTCCGTTGTGGGTTTTATCTCTCTTTCCATAATCTCTCCGACCAAAGACAGGAGCTGACCAATGCAAATTTCATGATTGGACCCGATATGAAACACTTCTCCCAATCCATCGTCCAGTTCCGCGATTGCGAGGAACCCTCGGCACGTATCTTCCACAAATGTAAAGTCTCTGGTGGGGGAAAGGTCGCCGAGACCAATCTCTTCCTTGCCCGACGCAATCTGAGTGATTATTGTCGGTATCACTGCGCGAGCGGACTGGCGCGGGCCATACGTGTTAAATGGCCGGGCGATCACAACAGGCAGTCGAAAAGAGTGATAAAAGCTCATCGCAATAGCATCGGCAGCAATCTTCGTGGCGCTATAGGGCGATTGCGCATTTAAAGGATGCTTTTCATCAATCGGCACGTACTGCGCCGTGCCGTAAACTTCGCTCGTTGATGTGTGGATGAATTTGGTGATCCCATTGGCCAACGCTCCCTGACAGAGATACAAGGTGCCCTTTACATTCGTATCCACGAAACTGGCCGGAGCCTTGTACGAATAGGGAATAGGGATCAAAGCGGCGAGGTGGAAGACAATATCAATATTTTTAGTCAGCTCAAGGCAGAAGTGGGCATCGCGGATATCTCCGGTGACCACGGTAATCCGATCTAGGCAAGGAACATCTTCGAGCCATCCCCAAGCATTAAATGAATTATATTGACTTAGGGCAGTCACGAGCCCGCCCCGTTGTGCTAGGTTCTCTACCAAATGCGAGCCGATAAACCCATCGGCTCCGGTCACGAGAACTCGTTTGCCATTAACGTTCATACCGAGGGATTCGGACTCGCATGCAACAGCATCTGGGCTACTGCTAGGTCGAAAGGTTCATCGATGTCTACAGAATGATAATTGTCCATAACGTAGCCGTAAGTGTTGTCGCCCCAGGCGTATTGGTCGGAGCCAATGATCGTCGATGCCCGGTAGACGTAAATCGAGCCGTTGAGCCTATAACACTCCTCCCCTTCTTGCCTTCTGGCTCTTCCGAAGTCTGGTTTTTGAAAGAATTCGATGCGCCCGTTCTCCAATTTGAACAACCATTCTCGCGGGACCTTAGAGCGCACGACTCCCACTACAGCGTCGGCATTCTTGGAAATCAGCATTTCAATGGCACGGTCTATGTCATCCACGCTTCTGTAAGGAACCGTCGGTTGTAACACGACTACGATGTCAAACTTGCCGCTGCCGTTGTGCTCTAGTTGATTCAGTGCGTGCTTTAGGACGGGTAGCGTGGGGCAGTCATCACCTGCCAACTCGAGCGGCCGATCTATGACCTCCGCTCCGTACTCGTGTGCTGCGGCTTTGATCTCGGGATCTTCGGTTGAAACAACAACGCGTTGAACCAATCGAGATTGCCTCGCCGCGCAAATCGTGTAACTGATCAGGGGACGACCGTTCAGTGGAGCAAGATTTTTTCGTGGGATTACTTTGGAGCCCCCTCGCGCGGGAATGACGGCCACCGTGCTCTGTGTCATATCAACTGTGTTCATAAGATTATGCGAGCAGCAACACACGTAGAACCATTTGGGCGACGACTAAGCTTGGCAACTCGCTCGAATGAGTCTTGCAACTTTGAATACCGCGTCAGGATCCAAGCCCACAGAGGACGGAAGACTCAGGGCATCACGGTTCAGCGCTTCGGCCACTCGCCCCCCAGACGCTGAGCAATTTTGGTGCGCCTTACTCCGATGCAAAGGTTGCCATAAGGGCCGCGTTTGAACGCCGTTGGCAGCTAGCTTGTGAAGTAACTCGCGGCTTCCTATTCCAAATCGATCTTCATCCACCAGTATCGTATACATCCAGAACGTCCCGAAGGCCCAGGGCGCTTCAGGCATGGGGGTAACTCCTGGGATAGCTCCGAGTGCCTCGCTGTACAACTCAGCCAATCGCCGTTTAGCAGAAATATATTCGTCGAGCTTCTCCAGTTGAGCACAACCCATGGCAGCCTGGATGTTCGAGAGCCGATAATTAAAGCCAATCTCGTTGTGAATATACTCTAAAGGATCGTCCTTCGCTTGGGTGGTGAAGTACTTGAGTCGTTGGGCCCAGACCTCGTTGTCGGTCACGACCATTCCGCCCCCGCCAGTGGTAATAATCTTGTTGCCATTGAAACTAAAGCAGGCTATATCGCCCAACTGACCGACGGGACTCCCCTTATATCTCGCCCCCAGGCTCTGAGCTGCGTCCTCGATAACAACCAGCTGATACTTGCGCGCAACCTCCAGGAGTGGATCCATGTCCACAGGATGACCGAGGATATGCACGGGAAGGAGAGCCGTCACCGGTCTGCCAGTGGTTACATTTATCAAGACTCCATTTTTCCAGCAGCACTTCTGCTCGATGAACGCGACAAGTCTTTCGACGTCCATTTCCCATGTCAGCGGCTCAGCATCGATGAACACCGGCCAAGCACCCACATACCGAATCGCATTCGCAGGTCCGATAAAGGTTAGAGTCGAGACCAGCACTTCGTCCTCGGGCTTCACGCCCCCGGCAAGAAGGGCTACATGTAACGCCGCCGTGCCGCTCGCAGTGGCGATCGCGAATCTTCTCCCTACATAGCGCGCGATCATGCGCTCGAAGCGGTCAACGAACGGCCCTACCGAAGAGAGCCAATTTGTATCCAAGCATTCCTTGATGTATTCCCATTCTCTTCCTCGAACTTCGGGTATACAAAGGGGAATCATTCCCTCTGCCGCAGCTACACCGGGTTCGAAGCTTGGTTTCGCTGTTTCTGTCATACGCTGTACTCAAGAACATCGCTCGGTGAACGGCTGCCGAGGGCCCGAGCTAAGTCCGAAATGCGGCCAACATCGATCCAATCTTGGGTGATGCTGTATGCACCGATTCGTTCTCCCCGGGCCAGAGCATCTTCGAGAAGAGATACGATCGTACACTCCTTGCGTTTCGGCATGCGCACTATCAACTCGGGGTTAAGCACATAACAGCCGGTGTTGACCATCCATGAATAAGTCGGCTTCTCGGAAATAAGTTGCAGGTTCCCGTTTTGAATCTCCACCACTCCGAAGGGTACCGAATGACAATACTCGCGGATACCTAAACTCGCCACGTACTCGCCCTTAGTGTGGAAATCCAGCATGTCGGCAATGTTGAGGCTGGTGACGAGGTCACCGTTCATCACGATCAGCGCGTGCTCGGGTAGCTCTGGAAGAAGAGTCAAGCTGCCTCCAGTGCCGAGCGGCAGATCCTCGCAAAGATACTCGATTGCACAGCCGTACTTTGATCCGTCCCCAAGAAACTCTTGGACCATGTCTCCGAGATAGTTAATCGAAATGAAGATCTGGCGAATGCCGTAGCCCACGAGGTGCAGCACCAATCGTTCCAGGATGGGACGGCCAGCAACTGGGATCAGAGGCTTTGGAACTGCTTCCGTCAACGGCCGCAGACGAGTACCGCGGCCACCCGCCATCAGGACCGCCCAATTGGGGCGTTCTACCGCCCCGATCAGCTCGCGCATGAGATGAAGGCCTAATACGTTGCCGTCAGCACTCAATATTGGAACCTGCTGGATTTGTCGAGCTCGCATTAGGTCTAATACTTCGGCGCGTCCGGCCTCCGGCCCGACCGAAACACACTTTCGCTGTATATGAGGACTAATTGGACATTCGAGGGTACTCCCCGCCAGCAGTCCGCGCCGTAGGTCCCCGTCCGTGCACGTGCCCACGAGCTTGCCCTCTTCGTTTACCACCAGGGCGATCTCGACGGCGCTGCGACCGAGCGCAACCATCACTTCCTTTATAGTTGAGCTGTCCTCAACCAAACAATCTCTAAGACGCTTTGAATACATTGCGATTTATCACCTCGCTGGAACTCCCGCAACCATTTGCCCCGCAGCGACGCTTTTAACGACGGCAGCGCCCATTCCTACCGTCGCTGCCCGACCTACAGTCACGTGATCACGAACATTTGCTCCGAGTCCGATAAAGCAATCCTCTTCCAGCACAGCTCCTCCGCCAACGGCCGCGCCTGGGGAGACCATTGCGAACGAGCCAACCATCACATCGTGTTCGATAATCGCGCCGGTATTCACCACGCAATGAGGCCCTAGAACGGCACCCGAATTTACGGTTGCTCCTGCCAAGACGACCACACCCTCAGCGACCGTGGCCGTTGGAGAAACCCAAGCTGTGGAGTGGATCACCGCAGCCCACCTTAATTTTGCTCCTTGATAAGACTCGACAACTTTTCGACGATGATTGGCGGGACTAACTCCCCCAACTCCGAGAACGACCCAGCATTCACCTTCCCTTTGAGCTCGGTCGATCAAGTCCTGGTCAACGCCCAAGCGTGGTATCCCAAGCACACGCTCAAACGAAGCGCATGGCTCTGGATCTATGAAGCCGTTCAGTAGCCAGAAGTCTAATTGCGAGCGAGCTGCCTCTGCTACGACTCGAGCGTGCTCGCCTCCGCCGATTATGATGAGACCTTTTGCCATTCGACTTGAGCGTTCAGTGCGAAAAAGGACTTACGGGGAGGGTTGGGCGGCTGCCAGTCACGCAAGATCTGTACTATGGCGCGACCAGAATTGCCCAGGCCGCAACAAATCTTACTCTCGTTCGCTTCCTCCCTGAATCCGGCGCTCAAGGCGAGTCGTAGCGCGTTCGCAATTTCTTCCTTGTTGCCAGCAACGTCAATCACATTGTCTTCGCGTGTTCTGCCCTTCTGTCGATCGCCAACATTCACGGCGGGAATCCCAAATGCCGGAGCCTCGATGATCGCGCTCGAGGAATTTCCCAGCAAAGCATCGGCGACCCGCATGAGGCCAAAGTAAAAACGGCTCCCCAACGCTTCGGTGATCGTAATTCGTCCGGAATGGGTAACATCTTGTTGAGAGGACCGCAATGCCAGCAGCAGCAGCCGAATGTCCAGGTTACCGGGATCGGAGTTCGGAAGCGTGACCACATACGTGACATCAACAGCTCTCATAGCTCCAATTACTGCATCGGCTTCTCCGCTGTGGCTGTCGGCGAGTGTGGTCGGATGAAGCGTCACCAGTACTACGGGCGGCGTCAGTTGCGTGTGGAGAATCTGTTCCAGCTCACTCCGACTAGGAAGGTCATTTCGGGAGAAGTTGTCTAGTCCGGGTGCTCCGACCACATGAACTGTACTCGGTTCTTCTCCCATTTGGATTACACGCGTGGCATGACGCGGCGCGCTCACTAAGTGGAGGTGACTCATCTTAGTGATCGCGTGTCGCAACTGATTGTCAAAAGCACCTTCGGTCTCCTCCCCACCGTGAACGTGGACGATGGGTATTCTTTCCACAGTGGCGGCCAAGGCCGCGGCAGCGACTTCGTACCGATCCCCTACCAGCATCATGAACTCCGGCTCCCACCTCCGCAGCGCCTCGGTCAACTTCAACACCGCCAGTGACATTTGCGCGGCCACCGAAGCCTCTTGCTCCCCGTCGAGCCAGTCGATTTCCTCGGCGCACGAGAACCCATCCTCCTCTATTTCGCGGATTGTTAGTCCGTAGCGATGGCTGAGATGCATCCCGCCCGCGAAGAGCAGAAGCTCAAAGTCTGGATCAGCACGTAAGAGGAGCAACGTACTGCGTAGGATGCCGTAATCCTGTCGTCCCGTCGTCAGTACGGCGGCGCGACGCCGCTTACTCAAGATCTTGCTCCCGCAACATTTCGCCTTCAGAAACCGATCTCGTTAACCTACGAGTAAGCACCGATTCGAGGTCGGCTGCTGAGACGCCAGTTCCCGGACGTCGCGCTACGAAGTCTTCAGCTCTCAGCGGCCCACCTTTCTCGAGGTCGTGTGCCGCATGAAGACTACGCCGTGCAACACGGGCGGTATCCCTCTCGTTCGGGGTGGGCCTCTTGGTTCCATCACCCAACGAGCTCTCCACACGTCTAAGAGTCATACAAAACTGCTTAAACTCTTCTGGTTCGAAGGATGCGCGGTGGTCCGGACCTGGCATGGCCCGATCTAACGTTATGTGTTTTTCGATCACACATGCCCCGAGGGCTACCGCAGCCATGGTCACCTCCATTCCGAGTGTATGGTCTGAAAAGCCAACGGGCGTGTGAAAAGCCGCCGCCATTGTCCCCATGGCGCGCAGATTGGCCTCTGCGGGGTCAGCGGGGTAACATGATACACAGTGAAGCAAAATCAACTCGTGGCATTTCGCATCGCCGATAACCCGGACGGCTGCTTCCACCTCGTCCAAGGTGGACATTCCTGTCGAGAGGATGACGGGTTTGCCGCGTTGAGCTACGTATCGAAGAAACTCTGAGTTAGTAAGATCTCCGGAGCCAACTTTGAACGCGGGCACTCCTAAAGCGTCCAGCAGATCCACGTTCTCCTCGTCAAAAGGCGTTGACAAAAACAGAATACCGCGCGCCTGACAGTGCAAGAAAAGCTCGCGGTATGCTTCAGAGGAAAGTTCGAGACGCCGCAACATTTCAAGTTGGGACTCTGCTGCGTCAGTTGTTTGCAGTTGGTAGACCGCCTTGGGTGCAGCAGCCGAGACCAAACGTTCGGCCCCAAAGCTCTGGAACTTAACTGCGTCCGCTCCCGCATCCTTCGCAGCATCCACCAACTGCCTTGCGAGGCGAACGTCACCGTTGTGATTTACGCCGGCTTCTGCAATTATGAAGACTGGCTTGCCGAACCCGACACGTCGCTCGGCAATCATGACGCTTCTCATCTCGACGGACTCTCTTCCGCTTGAGAACCGTCTTTTCTGACCGAGCGATTGGTTGTCACTGTTGCTCCTACTTGCCTCTCGCTGAACATGTCCATAGCGCCGGTCGCCCACCAATGTCTGCGAGCACTTGGGCAAGCTCGCTGAACGCATTCGCGCTTGAACACTCGGCAACTGTAATTTGCTGTTTACTCCTCAGTGAGACTTCTCCTCATGTGCCCTTCAACAGTCTAGAACTGACTAAGCTCTTGGAGGCAGGGCCTCTATCCTTCCGAATAGTAATGCCCGTAATAACTGCCTCCTCGCGCATCTACCTTATTCAAGGCGGCGCCCATGATCTGACCACCCGAGTTCGTTACGACACGGCAGGCACGCAAAACGGCGTCTCGGGAAGTCCTCTCCATTTCCACCACCATGATGACGGAATCAACCAAGCTGGAGAGGATAGTTGGGTCTGTAACTAACAGCACCGGCGGAGAGTCGACTACGACATGATCGAATTGCTCCCGCATTAACTGCAGTAGGAGCTCCATGCTTGATGCGGACAGAAGTTCGGCAGGGTTGGGCGGCAAAGGCCCGGTCGGAAGAAACCAAAGATTGCTCTGCGGTTCAAAGTGGCGAATGCACTGTTCCAGACTCTTATTCCCACAAAGAACATTGCTAAGGCCGGGATCGTCGGCAAGCAGCAAGAGTTGCGTTATACCTGGTTTCCTGAAATCCGCGTCCACTAGGAGCACTTTACGAGGTGCTGTGTTGTTTCTGTCGGTTCCCTGTGGACGTATAGATGTGGTAAAGGAGCCTCTCTGGGCTAGCGCTAGGGCGAGGTTGAGGGAGACGGAAGTCTTGCCCTCCTTCGGAAGGGCACTCGTAACCAACACCATCTTTGGTGGCCGTATCACAGACGAGAACAGAAGTGATGTGCGAAGCGCACGGAATGCCTCAGAAATTGGCGACCTTGGCTCGTGGAGGACTGTAAATTCCACCGCATTTCCGGGCAGACGCTTCGCCGCGCTCGTGAAGAGTGAAAGTTTAAACCAGCTGTTCTGTTTTGACCTCGATTGCACGGTTGACGGAGTCCCGCCAAATGCAAGACCTCGAAATCCATTCCGTAGTGGTATAGCTGCCAACGCCGGGGCAGCAATTAGTCTTTCCACTTCTTCTGCACTTTTGACCGAATTGTCGAGTCCTTCCATTACCATCGCGATCAAAAAGCCGAGAATCAACCCAGCCAGCAAACCAATAAGCGAGTTGTGCAATTTTCTTGGCCGCACGGGAGTCGCCGACGGTACAGCCTCGTCAACTACATGGATGTTGGTAGCCCTTAAACCAGCGGAAACAGTGGCGTCCTTGAGGCGCTGCAGCAAGCTTTCGTAAAGTTGTTGGTTTGATTCAAAGTCATGTTTCAGAATGTTATGCTGGATCAGCAGCTGATTGAAGTCCTCCACTTCATCTTTCTGCTTAGCCACTGCGGATGCTAAGCGCGTTTCTCTAGCTTTGCTCACGTCGAAATCGTTACGGAAATGCTCGATCACCCGCTTTTTCGCTCGTTCGATGAGGGTCTGCAGTTCATCAATCTGTCCCTTAAGCCTCACCACCTTGGGAAACGCCTCCCCGTATTGGGCAAGTGCATCGCTATACTGTTCTCTTAGATCTGCATCTCTCTCTTCAAGTTTTTGTAGTAGATCATTCTGTGCAGTAACGCCGACCTGCGATCTCGTTGAATTTGCTAGCTCGTAGAGCGATTCTCGTTCCATGCGGTCACTTTGCGCCTGGGTCAAGTCCCGGCTCAGGTCCTCCAGCTTCTGCTCCGCTACAGATTCTTTGTTCCCGATGTCCACGATCGAGTTCTGCCGTTGATAGTCCACGAGCGCCTGCTGCGATTGTTGAACCTTGTCCCTTAGTTCTCCGAGCTGCTTTTGCATCCAAACCGTAGTTTGCTTCGCGGATTTGAATCTCATTTGAAAGCTATATTCGACGTAGTTGTTGACAAGGGCATTGGCAACGCGAGCTGCCAGCACAGGATCGGTACTCTCAAAGCTCACCTCAACCATGCGGGTATCTCGCTTCCGATCCACGACGAGCCGACTTTGAAATGCCTCGACAAGGTTAGCCTTGTTTCCAACCGACATGGCTAACCCGTTCGACAACTTCGCATCCTTGGCGAACTCAGCGAACTTCCAAAGCTGCAGCAGCTCGATCGTCTGCCAAGCCAAATTATCGCTTTGCAGCACATTGACCTGCGTCGCAAGGAAACTGTCGTCATTTGCTGATGCATTGCGAAAGATACCGTCGATAGTCCGGAGTTCGGAATTGTCCGGTTCGACGAGAATCCGGGCGGTCGCCCGATACTGCGGCGTCGTCAACACCGAAGTCGCGGCCACTGCGACAACTACGGCTAGAGCGACAAAAAATATTTGCCATCGGCGCTTAAGGAGAATTGTCTGGTAGGAACGAAAGGAGGAGTAGGCCTCAATAGTATGGAGCTCGGGGAGCAGACGAGTAGTTCGAAGGTTCCGTTCAGATGCAACAGCTTCTCCTGTAGCTATCGCGAGATTTGTACATTCTTGAGACATGCTAAAGTTCGACGAACTTCGATGAATTGCAGCAGGATTATCGTCTGTAGACGATGACGCCAGATGCGGCGGTGGTGGTGATTGCGCCGACAGAACTGAGCACAGCGCGTCCCGCCTTCTTGCCGCCGCTTTCCGGAACAAGGAGAACGTCATCCTTGTTCATCTTTTGATCAGGCGCGCGCTCCGACATGACGTCTTTGAGGTTTATGGGGATTTGTTCCTTCCCGTCCGGAGCCTGAGAATTTTTTCGAATTAGTACACATTTTTGGTTCTTCGCGGTTGGGGTCAGGCCTCCGGCAGTTGCTATGGCCATCAACACAGTTATTGGTTCCTGGGCATCTCGCAAGTTATATCCGCCGGGCCTAGTAACTGCCCCGAGCACATAAAACACTCCTGCGTGCGGCACCGTCACGCGATCCCCGGGATAAACGATTGGGTTCGACTGGGAATCCCCGGTCTCCAGAAGTCGCTTCAGGTCAACAGTCACACTGGTAGTATCCATGGGGTGCTGATTCTCGCCTCCTTGCCCCTTCATCCCCAGGCGTCGTTGGGCGACTGCCCCGCGTGTGATTATGGCCGCGCTGCCGGCGTCGTCCGTCAGACCCTCCGCCTGGGAAATGAGATCGAGAAGTGTAGTTTGACCAAGGACAGGATAAATTTGCGGTCTCTTGACCGCCCCTGTGATCGCAACCGAGTGAACTCGCGATTCTTTCACTTGCACGTTCACAGCCGGGTGCCCTACATATCTGCTGGTTCTAAGGCGTTCGCTAATCCGATCTGCGAGCTCAGAAGGCGTGAGCCCCGCCGCTGCAATGGGACCTGACAACAAGCGCAGACGGATCAAGCCGTTTGGGCTTACTCTATATTCGCCGGAGAGTTCGTTTACCTCGAAAACATCTATGCTTAAGAGATCATCGGGGCTGATTTCATAATCGTTCGGGTCAGCAGGGGGCCTGGCAGCCCAGTTCGTGAGAAGCTGCGAAGTGCCCGAATCTATGGGTGAAGGCGCAGGGGGGCTTTGGCTCCACAACGGGAGAATGGCAGCAGCGAATATGATGGCGATCATCGCCGACAGGTTTCGAATGATTCCGTGCTTGCGGATTTTGTAGAGCAGGCCGCGGTAACTGATGTTTAACAGCCGGGCTGCCCGTTTGCGGTTCCAGACAGTTTCTTTGAGTGCCTCAGCGATCGCTTGTATCTCGGTTTCATCTTTCAGGGCGCGCAATACTGATCTCACCTCCGGTCCCTGCGCCACATGACCGGCCGGAACGACCTCCAGACATGACGCCGTTGGTGCCAGAAGCTCCTTGACGCTTTGATTGGGGCGCCAGTTGGCCCGCAACTCGGCTATTGCCATGGCCTCATCCCGGATGACCAGATACCTTTTCACAAAATTTTCCAGTTCTCTCAAATTGCCCGGCCATGGATAGCGCAAACACGCCTCGATTAGACGTGGCGAAAAGCGGATAGGCGGACGAGCATACTGGGTGGCCGTCCGTCCCATGAAGTGCTGCAACAAGAGGGGAATCTCTTCCTGGCGCTCTCGCAATGGTGGCAGACAAATCGTGAAGGCGTTTAAGCGATAGTAGAGGTCTTGTCTGAACTTCCGCTCCGCGATGGCCTGGGGAACGTTTACATTTGTGGCGGCCAGTATGCGTACGTCGACGTCAATCGTGGTTTCGCCCCCGAGTCGGAAGAATTGCCTGTCTTGGATCACGTGCAGCAGCTTGGCTTGAAGATTGGCCGACATCTCCGCCACTTCGTCCAGAAGAATGGTTCCCTTGTTACACAGTTCGAACTTGCCCTGCTTCGTGCGCGTCGCCCCGGTGAATGCCCCACGCTCGTAACCGAATAGTTCGCTTTCCAGTAATTCCCCGGGAACAGCCGCACAGTTGACCTTCAGAAACCTCGACCGCGATCGCGAAGATAACTCGTGGAGAAGATGAGCGATAACTTCCTTCCCCGTACCGCTCTCGCCGAGGAGGAGAACTGGAGCATCAATGTTCGCCAGAAGTTCTGCCTGGATTCGGACTTTGCGCATGGCTGGGCTTGCCGCGACAAAGAAGACGCCTTCGCCCAATTCTTCTACGGAGCCGGTCGGGTCGGTTGTCGCAGCCGTGCTCATCTTAGGACCAAGGCAGCGTAAGAGCACCTGCTGTAGTTCAACCGGCTGCAATGGGGCGTTCAGATAATCTCGTGCTCCCAAGCGGAGTGCATCTACCACCTGCTTTGTATCGCCGGAAACCGAAAGGACGACGATCGCAAGGTCCGGCTGTATGGCACGCAGTTGTTGTAATGTCTGCAGGCCGATACCATTTCCGTTTCCAAGATCGAGGAGGACGAGATCCGGGGCGGGTTCGCCATGTACTCGCGCAAGCACTTCCGCGCCGATTGCCGACTCTTCGGCACGGTACGAACTCCCCGACAGCATTGCACTAATGGTGTGCAGGGTTGTCGGTTCGCTTCCTACGACCAGAATATGTGGGGCGATCATACCTCTAGGACGAACGGTGTTCGCACTGTTTTTGGCTTGTTGATTCGATGAGTTGCGTAGAGTTGACTCGATGAGTTGCGTAGAAATGCCTAAACGAACAGGAACAGATCTAGATGGGCTCAACGTTGTAACCGTCGATCCGCACAGCCAGTGAACGCTGGATAGGTTCGACTGAAATAATCAGCGTACGATCTCCGTTACGCGCCACTAGGATTCCTTCAACGCCCTCAAGGGATCCTCCGCGAACTCGCACGCGTTGACCGATTTTCAAGAAGGGACACAGCGTATATGAAAGGCTGCTCGACAGAAGCCTCCGAATGCTCTCGATCTGACTCTCGGGGATTGGCACACCCAGTCCGCGAATACCGACGAACCGAAGAACGCCATTCACGCGCATCACCCTGGCCCAAGACTCAGGCACGAGATACATATGCACAAAGGCATAGCACGAAAACAGTGGCAACTGGACAACCTTCCGCCTATCGCTCCACCGATGTACTTCCGTCACCAGAGGAAGAAAAGTGGCAACGCCCTGGCTCTCCAAACGAGAGACGACCGACTTCTCATGCTGCGCGCGTGTGTGGATGGCGTACCATCGCGGTTTATTATCCGTCGGTGTATTAATCCACTCGCGGGCGATTGACGGTTCACAAAATTGACTGCTGAGGCTCACACCTCTATCCTCCGAGTCACATTTGGTTCTCAGCACCCGTTACTTTTCGGAACCGAATCGCTTGCCGGAGACCCATTTCCAGCCTCGTACAACCTCTTTTGGGCCTCAGCAATGCAATTTGTCGCCGTCCGGGGTATGCAAAGTTGCTATGTTGCTATTTGACTGACCGGAATTACGAAATCCTTGAACGCTTGTTCAGCATTGCAAAATTAGGCAACATCGCAATTCCGTTCAAGATTCAGAAATTCTCAGGGACTGGACTACCTACGGCCGCATTATTGGCTCATCAATACAACATCGTTTGTAGTAAGGTCGTCTCTGGGCCAAAGCTAAATGGACGGGACAACGTCGAGAACACGGCCTCAGCCCTCTTGACCAAAGGCACTGCCAGAAGTGCGAGGCGATTGTATGTCTCGCATTTGAAAGGAGATGAATCTTCGCCGATGCCGGAGCGCTTAGGCGGAATCGTGCCCCGCTCTTGCGCGAGGTTGATCCAAAACAGCTTCTGACGATACTGAACATTCCAGCGCCGGGTCTGGACTTACCGGCGAGAATTCTTATTTCACTCGAATGTTGGCTATCGAACAGAGTCGGCTCTGGGTTATCGGTGTGTGGTTGGGTGGAGTCCGCTGAGGCTTGACTTTAGCAGGCAATCGGGGTGACATGAATCCTGCATGCTCGAACATCAAAGGCAGCCAAATTGCGCTACTGCCCTTCTGAGTGAGTTCGCTTGTGGAAGGGTATTGCATTCAGCAGCGCGCACCTCTAGAATGGCGCCTCAAATAACATAGCCTCCAGTTTCTGGCTCGTGTCTATGCTGACAGACTCTCTCGACGCTAGCAAGGCAACGAGCGTCATCGTTGCCGATTTCAATCGAATGGATTGCCAGTTGCTGGCTGACACTATTCGTCGTCAGAAGAGTTTTCGAGTAGTGGGCTGTGCGACCAGCTCCACGGAGGCTATTTCAGGAGTCTGCAAAAGCCAGCCTCATATTGCGCTGGTCAGCACCCGCCTTCGAGATGGTCTCTTTGCCGGCCTGCTCGTGATTCAAAAGCTGCGCACTTTGCAGTCGACATCTCGCGCCGTCATGCTGCTGGACGATGACGACCCAGAGTTGGTTGTGGAGGCGTTCCGCACTGGGGCGCGGGGCATTTTCTGCCGAACCGGAACATCCGCGGCGTTGCGCAAGTGTCTACAGTGCGTCCGGAACGGTCAGATCTGGATGAGTAATATTGAGCTCGAATACATCGTAGCTGCGCTGATGCGGGCTCCAGCTACTCGATTCACCAAGGTCGAAGCCACGAGGCCTTTAAGCCCGCGGGAAGAAGAAGTCGCCTGCCTTGTGGCCGGAGGGTTATCCAACCGCGAAATATCCGAGAAACTTGGGCTGAGCAAGCATACAGTAAAAAACCATCTGTTTCATGTCTTCGAAAAGCTGGGTACCTCGACTCGCATCGAACTCGTGCTCTACATCCTGAGCCACGCGAAACCACCGAAATCCGAGGAGAGTGACCAGGTCCCGCAATTTACCGACAAGGTTAGCGCCTAGCTAGCAGCCCGTGTCTAAAATCGCGTTAATCACTTTGCGCCGGGAGCGTGAACAGTGCCTTTGGGGGTCAACTCTCTTTCAGAGTGAACCCCAGCCCGACATGATCTCACACCAAGATGAATGGTCCGCATGTAGCGAACCCGGCTTTTTCCCCCGCCTGCGTCACCCGTGTGATAATGGCATTGGCTTTCAAGCGCAGTCGCTGAGATGTAATTCTTTCGAATGGCGGTAGATGTACTTCAAGGCTGACCTGTGCCCCGACGGGAAGCGGAGTATGGCAGACTACAAATGTCCCTGAAACGCTGATATCGAGGGTTCGTCCCACATCTTCTTGTTCCGCTCCTGATTGATCGACCCATCTGAGAATTACTGGAGAGTGCAACGCGTACCGAACAGTTTTTCTCTTCTCCACGAACCCTCCAGCTAAGTTTGGGACACGTCTGACAAATTGTTTCAGGAATGAAAAGTGAAGCAACTTGACTTCCACTCCCGTTGGATCACGTAAAGATTGCGCCTCAGTTCCCCTCCACCCAGCTCGCTAATGAGAGAGAATTGAGATCGTCCGTTAGTTCAAGAAAGATGCAGTATTGCTCACAATATGCGCGGTTTAAATCGGAGAGGAATTAAGGGTGATGGTGGTTCGATTTGGATGTGCGGCGCGGCAAAAAAGATTCTAGTGTCGTAAGCAGTGTTCCATTGCCGATTATCTGCAACTTCAGCGCATGACTCGGCTGATCGGGCGCAGGCGATTCGAATCCTGCTTTCACTTTCACCGGGACAGCCTACTAGACTAGTTTTTGTCGCGAAACAGCTTTTTTCGGGAGCGATCGGATTCCTTCGCCGCGAAAGGAAGAGATCTCAGGATCCGAGTGTAATTTTCGACAGGGCGCGACGGTCAAACAGGTGGCTGAGCCAAGCTCTACGGGAACGAATGATTGAAGGTAAGGATTTGCGAACGTCGAGTCATCGGTGGAGTCAGGGTGAAGAGGGTTAGGCGGCCTTTTTCTTGCGGGACGATGATTTTCGCAGAAGGCTTGCAATCCGCATCAGGTTGTTGGCCAGCACTACGGCAGCGACGAATAATTCAAAGCGCTGCCGACCCTGAGCGAGACAACGTTTCATGCCCCGACCGCGGAACAGTACGGAGATGCGACCCTCGATACCGGCGCCGGAAGCGCTGCCCCTTTTTGAAGGCGGGGCTTTTTTCGTAAGCGTGACGCTGGGGAGTTTTCTGACCCCCGCGCTGTGGGATGGAGACGATCTTGACCCCGACTCGCCCGCAGGTCATGAGATTGGTCTCACTGTAGAAACCCCGATCGGCGCTATACCAGTCGGGAGCCAGGTCGAAGGTTTTGCGGTGTTGCCGGAGGGAAGGCTGGAGCGCTGTTCGTCGCTAGGATTTCCATCCAACACCTGATTTTGGGTGATCAGGCCCTGAGCGCTTTCGGCTAAAAAGATCTTATGGCCGAACTCGACCGGAGTGAGCACCTTGCCACGTTTGATCAGATCCGTGTGGGGTTCAAAGATGGAGTAGATTTTCTCCGCGTCGGGGACCTGTTGCGCCGCCGGGCTTGATGAATTACATTCTGTCCCAACTGGCAGTTGTGGTCGATCTGTTGGCGGAGCGCGTCGATGACCGCATCGTCGATCCAGTCTTTCCCGCGTGCGGTCCGGGTCTGCTCGAGCACCCGCCGTGCGCTCTCCACCACCTGCACGGTAATCGCAATGAGCTCGCGATATTTTCGGGTTTGTTGCTGATGACGTTGCGTGGGTGTCATGCGCTGGATTTGTTGCACGCGCCGCCGCGCCGCGCGAGTACGACGGTGGAATCCCTTCACGCCACGCCGAAGGGCGCGGTCCAACTGGCCAATGAGGCGGGTAATCACGCGCACCGTATCCCACAACAGCGTATTGTCAGTAGGATGATGGATGTCGGTCTGCACCACGGTGGTGTCGACCCGAAGTTTCTTTCCATCCTCTAATCCAAGATCGATTGCCGTCTGCAGCACGAGTTGATTGACCGCTTCCAGCGTCTGGGGAGTCAGGCGATTGAAGGCGCGGTTGAAGGCATCGTGTTTGGGAACCGGCCGGCTCAAGAACTCGGTGAACCCGCGCAAGGTATATCCGTCCGCAATGCGTTCGCGAAGTTCACGATAGTCCCAGTTCTTGATGCGCATCACGATCAACGAGCGCAGAACTTGTGGCGGAGTCATGCCCCTGCGACCGCTATGAGGCTGCTTGAGACCGCGCTGCAGATCGCAGCGCACGGCCTCGATCATCTCGGCGTGGGCATCGAGAAAATCTGCGATGGTTTGCAGAGTAGGATCCAGCCAGATTCCCTGCTTCCGAAATTCACAATCCGCAAAGGTGAGTTGGGGCTCGATCATTCTGGACATGGCCGGAGGCTCAATCTTCTGCGTCTTCGTTCGCTGCCGCTTCAGAGCAAGGAAAAAATACCGAGAGAACCTATAAAATCTCCTGATTGGACGCGGCCCCGTTCGATTTTGCGACAGAAACTAGACTAGGGCACTCAGGCTTTTGCAGCTCTTAGTGAGTCAATGCGTCGAATGGTCGCAAATGGGCAGCGGGTTTGAACTTGAAGTATGCCGGCGGATCGGGGATCTCCTGGCCATTCACAAATAACACATTAAGCGTTGATCCTAGATCCTAGCCCGTTGGCTTCGTTGTTCAGCGCTTGAGGCCAGAGGTTTGGCCAGTTCCCTGTGTCCAAACGGTTGACGAGTGCCTCGAGAGCTACGACCGTTTCCGTGAAGGCGCAATGCCCGGCTCAATGCACAAAACTTCATGGGATTAGGAAGTGAAGGAGTACTCTTGGACCGTACACCCTAGCGGGCCACGTTTGCCGGAACGTTAGATTGCAAATGATTTTTTGTTAGAATTTCGTTAAGCGGTTTCGTACGTGCCTTCTGACGGGCGGCGGCGGCGTAGAGGACGACCTCCACTCGACTGGACACACCGAGCTTGTTGAAGATGCGGAATAGATAGTTGCTAACCGTGTTCTCGCTGAGTTTCAGCTTATGAGCGATCTTAGCATTTGTGAGACCTTCGGCAAGCCACCGGACCACATCCTCCTCCCGCCGCGAAAGTAATGCCTTACCCTGCGTATCCACAAGGCGTGTCGCTGGAGCGTCGGATAAAGCGTACAGCAGGAACTCAAGGTGGGTGTTGTTAACCCAAAGCTGGCCATCGTACACCTTATGAACACACTTGCTGAGCATTGTAAGTGAATCGCCGCGGCAAAACACCCCGCGAGCCCCGCTGCGAAAGGCCTCCACGACCAGATCACGCTCGCCAAAATCCATAAGAATGACCGTCCGGATCTTGGGAACGGTTGCCCGCAGGTCCCTCAGTACCTCAAAACCTCTGCACGGGATACCTTCTAGTCTTTCACTCAGGATAACGATATCGGGGTTCAGTTTAGCCGTTGCCGTAAGGACGGGACTGCCGTTTGCATCGTTGATGGATAGTGCACGATCTCGCCGCAATGCGTCGGCAATTAGGCGCCCTGTCAATGGCGTATTGTCGGCCACTAACACGCCTATGCGATGGTGTCCCTGGAGCGAAGTACTGTCATCCATAGAGCCCACCGCTAAACCTCTCCTGAAACTAACATGGCCCGAAATGGCTGGTTTGTTGGTGGCCCATCTATCTCAGGGATAGCACTTTCGGGCTTATAAGCTCTAACAAAACTTCCGCCGGAGTTCAGAATTTGGACAAACACGTACCCGGGAAAAAGCGGCACGTCAACCGACTTGCGTCGGTCGCTCCAGCGATGCATCTCGGTCACCAGGGTAAGGAAGGTTGTGACGCCCACGCTGATGAGTGTGCTAGCCACCATCTTTTCATGCCACGACCGACTCCAGACCGCGAACCAGTGAAGTCCGGTCGCCGTTTCGTTCTCAGATCCGATAGGCTTATGCACAGCTTCTCCCTTTCACTCCCATTTCTGTCCTTTCCGTCTTTTTTCGCAGAGGATGCGAAAGAGCGGGGGATACAGTCAACAGGCAGTGTACGGAATGTAGTTACTCCAAACCACTCCCGGTTCGGGTTAGTCCATGCCCAGACCTTTGAGAAAGGCCGAGGCAGGCTGGGCGGCGGCGGGAGTGTTGCGAGCCTGGGTCAAGAAATACGGCATACCGGTGGCGCCGTATACGGATTGGAAGAATGTGTATGTGCGCGAGGCGAGCACGAAGGAGCAGTTGCAAGGGGTGGTGCCGGTGACGCAATTTGGGCAGATGTGCCAGCGCCTGGGGATCCGCATCATTGCGGCCAATTCGGCGCAGGCGAAAGGTCGAGTGGAGAGAAACCACGGTACCCACCAGGATCGGCTGGTGAAGAAAATGCGGCTGCAGAAAATCAAGACGCATGTGGAGGCCAACACGTTTCTGGAGAAGATCTATCTGCCCGAGCACAATCGGCGGTTTCGGCGTACTCCGGCGCAACCCGAGGACTATCATCGAGCGGCCCCGCGGGCCGTGGAGTTGGAGGAAGTTTTTCATCTGGAAAGCGGGCGAGTCATCGGCAACGACTGGGTGGTAGGGCACGACAACCGCTACTTTCAGGTGAAAGCTCAGGCCCGGAATTATGCGCCGGCCAAGGGCAAAGTCACGGTGTGCGAATGGGAGGATGGACGATTACAGATTCGCTATCGCGGTAGGGCGGTGGCTTGGGAGGAGATTCCAGGCCCGGTTGCAGTTCCGGCAGCAAGATCCCGGGAGGCCAAGGCTAAGAAACAAAAGCCGCCCACGCCCCAAGCGGATCACCCCTGGCGGCAGGAGTATCGCAAGATGCGCCCGTGGAGCAAGCCCGGGCAGGTGCCGCTGATCCATGAAATGTCCGGTGGAGATCGCCCATGAAATGGCCGCGTGGCAGGGAGCAGAAAAAATGGCGGCGCGAAAGGCTGTGGAAAAGCCGCGGAGTGGAAAAGTCAAAAAACGACTTTCCCACTCCGCTTGGAAATCCCGCAAACCCCGCGGGATTCCCACTTTCCCACAGCCTCGGCGACTACGGGAGATTAACTAAAAATCGGACATTTCATTTACTAAGAAAAGGGGACACTTCTAATGTCGTAAGCATGGGGACATTTCTAATGTCGGTTGACATTCAGAGCATAATTTCATTGACAGGCGGGCCATTCGAGAGCAGAATTCGTTCGCTGCAACTGCCAGGTCTTGGATGACAAGGCGTTCGGACCACTGGCCGCAGTTGCAATCGCGGTTTTCGCTCGCGCCAAGACCTTTTTTCAATTTCAGGACTCCCCTTCCTGATTCCAGGTTTTGTTTCGAGTCCAGGCAGAACTTCCCCAAGAGAGAACGCGCCATGACTGTCAATCTCCGCACCATAGACAAAAGACATCCTGACAAAAGATAAAGAGAGAGGTTCCGATGACCGGACTTTTGACGACCGCTGCTACACTAACGACCCTGAAGAAGGTAGCCTTTACGCTCTTCTGCTGCACCGTTCTCATGGTCTTCGCCGCCCCCGCCCAGACACCACCCCAGACAATCAAAGCCGATCCGGGGACGAACAATCCTCCGCCTGCAGGTGCAATTCTGGACCTGAGCGGTACACCGATACCTGGCGGCGGCAATGCGACCTACCATCATTACACGGTGAATTTCATTGCGGGCATCTCCCACACAGCCATCACGTTCGCCTTTCGTGATGACCCGGCCCAGATCTCGTTCGCCAACGCGTCGGTGGTTAACCTGACGACTGAAAGCGAAAACTTGTTGACCAATGGCAACTTTTCGGGAGGTGTCTACACCAACAATGGGAACAGTTCCACGCCGAACGGCTGGACCTACGCCAATATCTACGGCGCCCAGGCCGGGGGGGGTGTGATCGGTTCCTCCGCCTATTGCTACACTTCTAGCTTTTGCTGGTTTGACGGCGCTGTGCAGGCTTACGACGCCATCAGCCAGACGATTACCACCATCGTGGGGGACAATTACCAGATCGGCTTCGACGTGGCCGAAGACAGTGCCATCTTTGCATACCCCGGCAACCCCGCATTGCCCCCCGGATACCCCGGAAGCGATTGCTATCTTGCAGCCCACGAATTGCCGCATACTTTTCCATGTAACTTTTCCGACATCAGCATAAACGGCGACACAACTAACCCGGGAGGAAACGGAATCAACGTTACCGTCTATGCTCAGGCGGGGTTACCATCGGAATCGGTCTCGGTGACGCATATCCTACAGCCGGGAGTCCAAACCATATATACGTTCCCGGGCAAGAATGACCCAGTAAAGATCACACCGTCCCCTTACAGTACGGGAGGGGAAACGTTGACTTTCACGGCGGTGCCGGTTGTAAAGTTAGGTTTCGTTCCGCCCAGTAACTTCCAGAATGAAACCTGCGTTCCGTTCGCGGATTACAGTACGGACGGCATTGACCGGTGCGTCGAGTATCAGGCGGATTGTTCCTTCAATGGAGTCGCGGACGGCGGCGACTGCAAAACGCTGCTCTATCAGTTGCTTGAAAGTTACGATCTGCCGGCTGATCTGCCTGCAACAGGCGGGCCCGATTTCCTGGTCGTGCACGGTTCTAACTGTCCCACATCTGCCACGGCGGTTGCACAAAGCATCTTCACTGATTACTTCGTGGCCAGAATAGACCCAACCCTTAAGGGTAAGGGCACTGGCACAGGGTCGTGCTTCGAAGGAATGTACACGCCTGGGGCCACAGTGATCACGAGCGGTACCACGTCGAGATTTGTGGGATTTGCATCGCCAGTGTTGGACAACGTGTTGAACATCGTTAAAGCGGGATCAACCCGGCCGTTAGCGTTTCAATGGCTGGACAACCTCGGCAATCCCGTCACTAACCTCACTTGGTGCGCGTCACCCAACCCGGCTCCTGGGGCTTGCACCGCGCCATGGGTAAACCTAGAGTATTTCTCGATCTCCTGCGTGACCGACACTCAGATAAGTACAGCTACTGACGTCTCGTCTCCAGGCAATTCTGGCTTCCAAAATCTGGGAGGCGGAAACTACCAGATGAATTGGCAGACTCAGAAATCATGGAAGGGCACCTGTGCCAACATTCAGGTCACTTTTGATAACGGTGTGACGCTGGACCCCGCAGTCGGCTTCCAGTTCAACTGATTCGAAAGACGTTCAGTACTCAAAGGTGCAGGATAAAATTCTGCACCTTTTCTTTTTGCATTCAGAGTCCGATGTCGCCAAGTTGGGTTTTTTAGAAGCCGTCCGGCCCGGTTGACATCCCCGACTGCCAGCCCACGACTCGCCCATGAGGACGCCTGAAAATAGCCCAGCGTTTCAACGTCGGTGCTCGCGCAAGCCCGGTTAGGGGCGGCTGAAATCCCTGGCATGTACGGGAGGTCGCCAGTTTGCGCCGTGCTTACGGCACTAACTCGGTAGCCTGCTAACCTGCCACTGAAGTGTCGTGCTCTGGTCGCTTTTGGCTAAGGGGCGGTGGGTAGAGACTCAGCCCATCAGTTCTTGGCAGCTTGTGACCAGCGGCTGGCAGCGTCGTAGATGGCCTTGAAATCAGAGCGTTGCAAGATTTTCTCGGCACCCGGTTCCTTGCGCATGGTGTCGATCAACTGGGCGGAATTCCGGTAGTGGTCTTGGGCGTCGGCCGGATTACCCGATTGCCGCAGCACGGTCCCCAGCACGTAATGAGCCTTAGTGCTCAGCGGTTTCAGCCCCAGCTTGTCGGCCTCTAGCAAGGCGCGCTCCAGTTCCGCACGGGCATGGGAATAATCCCGGGCTTGCATCATGGCTTCCGCCATATAAATGGAGCACTCCACGGCCATGTACGCAAAGCCCTGTTCTTCCGCTTGTTGGGCCAGAGACCGCAAAGTGCCGATCGCCACCGCCGTATGTCCTTCTTCAATGTCCACGCGGGCGAGGTCGGCCTTCGCGATCAAGGCCTTGTCCGGTTCCTTGGTGTGCGCCGCTGCCTGCAACGCACTTTGGTAGTAAGAACGGGCGGACTTAAGATCGCCGCTGTAATAGGCGAAGTCTCCTTCAAAGTCCAACGTCTGAGCCACCATTCCATCGTTCTTCAGCTCACGAGAAAGACTGAGCGCCTCGTCGAGGTAGGCCTGCGATTCCTGTCCACGCCCGGCAAGGGTGAGCGCCTCGGCATAACCGCCCAGAATCTCGGCCATCCAGAAGGTTCGATCCTTGAGGTTGCGGAAGGTCTTCAGCGCATCCTGCTTGGAGTTGATGGCGGCGCCGAACCGGCCCTGATAATCAAACAATGTGCCGATGCTGTAGGACTCGATGGCTGCCCCGCGCGCGTCATTCATACTTCGTTGCAGCTCCAACGCTCGCATGTACTGAGTGATGGCCTGATCGTACTGCCCCATTCTGGCCAAAGTCTCCGCCAGATTATGGACGCTCTCGACGATGTCTTGGGGCACCTTGGATTTTTCCCGCAGTTGTATCGCCTGCTGGTAGTAGGTACGGGCGTCTTCATATTCGTTTTTTTCAAAATAGACGGCGCCGATATTGTTCAGGCAAATCGCCTGCAAGCCCTCGTTGCCGGTATCACGCTCCAGTTGCAGCGCTTCCTTATACATTTTTAAAGCCCGATCATGATCGCCACCGTCATCGTAAAAATTTCCCAAGTCGAGCAATGTGTCGCCGAGCCCGCGCTTGTCTCCGATTTCACGCCGCACCTGCAAGGCCTCTTGGTAGTGAGCCAGGGCATCTTTAGATTTTCCCAACGAACTTTCAACAACAGCCATCTCATTCAGGCTGAAGGCAATCCCTCTTTTTTCATCGGTGCTACGTCGGATAGCCAGCGCCTGCTGAAAGTTTCGCAGTGCGTCTTCGGGCTTGTTCAACATCCGGTATGCAACGCCCATCAAGTGCAGACTGGCGCTTCGTTCTTCATCATTGCCCAACTGAATGGACAGGCTTAATGCGCGGTTGAGCGGATCCAGACTGTCTTGCGGGTTGCCGCGCTTGATGGCGAGACGACCGGTCGACACAATGGCCGTGATGTCCTTCGGGTTCGCCTTGAGGACCTTCTGGTAATCTTCATAGGCCTTAGCAAAATCTCCAGTGTTTTCGTACAATCGGCCCAACGTGGACTGCACGTCGGCATTACCCGGAGAAGCTTTGGCCATGTTCTCGTAAGCTTTGATCGCGTCGGAATAATTGTTGGCGACCTGGGCGAGGATCGCTGTGATCAAATACTTTTCTGGCGGAGGTAGGTTTTCGCTCAGCCCCACGGCCTTCCGTGCCGACTGCTCCGCTTGGCTGTCGTAACCGAGATTGGCGTAGGTTTGTGCCAGCTTGGAGAAAGCCAAGGCAAACGTCGGATCTTCTTTAGTGGCCGCCTCCAACTGCTTTTGTGCGTCCACGCTCTTGCCATCGCGCAGCAACTTCACGCCTTCGTTGTAGTCCCGGAGCGCAGGCAGTGATTGCGACGTCGGCTGAAAAGAACTGGCCCGCAATTCTTTCACTACATCGCCGGACACGCCGATGTTTTGCCGGAGGGACTCGGCCAGGCGGTCCACTCCGCCCGGAACATCTTTTTCGCTCGGCACCTCAATTTTCAGTGGAATCCGGCGGTCATGTTTCAAATCCTGGAGCGAAGCATCAATGCGAATCTGGTCGCCAAACTTCGCATATTGCCCCCAGACGACGGTGTCGGCTCCACTGAACTCGGCAATGCGGCGAAGCATGGTTGGATCGATCACCACATTGGCCGTGATTTGCAGGTCGGTCAGCACCTGGTGCAGTCGGTCGGGAGAAATCGTGCGCAACTGCGCTGACTGGCCCACGTCGGTGCTTAGCATGTCCGCCAGGCTGGGACCGAGCCAGTCCAGGGCGGGGTCGCCGGAGGCGTTGCGAAACGGCAGAATGGCTAGCGAAACCACTGGGCCGGATGGGGCTCGGGCAGCGGTCGGTTTGAACAGCTTGTCGCGGAACAGGAAGCCGACAATCGCCAGCACGAGCACCGCTGCAACTCCGCCGATCCAGTGCCAAGAGATGGTTTGTCCCCAGGGCCGGCTGCTGCTCGGGAACTTCAGTGTGGCTGCGGCGCGTCCGCCCTGCCAGGCTTCGAGGTCGGTCAGGATCTCGCCCACATGCTGATAGCGGTCCAGAACTTTCGGTTCCAGGCACTTGCTGACAATATCGCTGAGCGCATGTGGAATGCTGGCGCTTTGCTCGGAAACTGGTACAGCGCGTTCGTGTGTGCGCTTGACCAGACTCGCCAACGCGCTGTCAGCTTTGTAGGGCATCTTGCCGGTCAGCAATTCGTAAAAAATCAATCCCACCGCAAACAGGTCTGAACGTTCGTCCAGTGGCTTGCCCAGTCCCTGTTCCGGCGACATGTACTCCATGGTGCCCACGATGGCGCCGGTTTGAGTCATGCCGTCGTGGCTGTCCAGCAAGCGCGCCAGGCCGAAGTCCATCACTACCACCCGCCCCTGTTTGTCGCGCATGATGTTTTGCGGCTTGAGATCCCGATGAATGACGCCCACCGCATGGGCTGCTTCCAGGGCGCGGCAGACCTGCCGCATTATTTCCACCGCTTCCTCTGGCTGAAATACCTTTTGCTGGGCAATCAGACTGCGCAGGTCCTGACCCTCGATGTACTCCATGGTGATGAACTTGATTCCATCCGCATCGCCCATGTCGTAAATGCGAACCACGTTCTTGTGCGTGACCTGGTGGGAGAGCACAAGTTCCTGCTTGAAGCGGTCAAGGATGGCGGAATTTCCAGTCAGTTCCGGACGGATCACTTTAAGCGCGACCGTGCGATTCACTTCGCGATCCCGTGCCCGGTAAACCGCCCCCATGCCTCCTTCACCAAGAATCTGCTGGATTTCGTATCGGCGGCCTAGTACGGTGCCGGGCCGCAAGAGGGTTTGGTTGTTCAAGTCGGAAGCGTGACTCGTTCCCGCTCTGGCCGCGAAAGTTCCTTCCGCAATAGTAGGAGCATCTGAAACGAGTTCTAAACGAGTCGGGGACGAATCAGAAGGGAGACTGTCTGATGCTGGAGATGAGCCAGATTCCGAAGGGGATTTTACCGCGGCAGTGCCTTCCGCCTTGGTTGCTGGCTGGTCATCAGGACGGCGCACATGGCGTCTTTCCATGGCTCTGTCTCCGCAAAAACTAACGAGGGGAATGTCGACAGAAAGCGAGCCAGTCTTGCCGCACCCGACCAAGCGTAACTGGCGGACCTGCCGCTCGGTTAACGGAGTATATAACACCGGCGCGTCTCTGCGTTAGCCGGTTTTGGCTCGTTCCCACCGTGCTCGGCGACGCTGCGATGCCCTCGGCTGTGGGCAACGCCCAAGGGAGGGCTAGGCCCTAGGGCAATTTCCCCCCAGTGGCTTGGCTCGAAAACGAGCCGGGGGTTCTCTGCTGGGGAAGTTCCGAGCGTTGATTCAAGAGAGGATACAAGACGTTGCGCATTCCCGAGACAGTCATGCTACGGGTGCATCGCCGGTTACGCAAGTGCGGGCTGAGATCCCAAGGGTCGAGTCCGCAAGGCTTCAGTTCACTTGAGCAGAGGCAGGCTTCGACACCGAGGGCGCCCTGCTTTGTATATCTGCTACATCCACTGCAGAATCTTCCCAAGCCATACGCGCATACATTTCGAGTTGCTGCTGCCGCTCTTTCACAAATGGTGCATAGTGCTTTTCCGTTACTTTGACACTGCTATGCCCGAGCAACAGTGACACCCGGTCGATCGGTACGCCTTTGTTCAGCAGTTCAACCGCAAAAGTGTCGCGGAACATGTGAGCGTGACAACGTTTCGGAGTTCCATCCGGTTTTCGAATGTTGGCGATTTCGAACAGCCGAGTGAGGGATCGGCGCCATCCCTTGCACGCGGTCTGCGCATCTCCATTGCCCGACCAGAAAAAATATCGCGGATTGCCGCTCGGCAATGCTCGCAGGACTCCAGCAATATCCGGGGGGATTGGAACGTAGACGGGAACGCCAGTCTTGGCACGATAGAGGAAGATTTTCCCGTCATCGCTTTGGCGGTCACGTTCCAAGGTGACCGCATCTTGAATCGCAAGTCCGGACCAGCGCATTAGCAACACTAAGGCCCGAAGTCGATCCGCGCGGAACTGAAAATCACAGCCTCCGCGCCAGTCGCCGTAGGCGTATGTCGCATCAACAATCCGCTTGAATTCAGGCTTCGGGAACCAGCCTGTGGGAAGCGAATGAACCGTCGAGCGCTTTACCTTCGTCGCAGGATTTTCATTTAGCCAGCCGTTTTGAATGCAGAACGCAAAGAAGCCTACAAGCCGCGAGAGTTTACGGTTCGCGGTGAGACCGCTGTTCTCCCAAGTCGCCCGAAAGTTGACTACCTCCGGCGGAGTGAGGTCGCGCAGACGGCTCAGGCCGCGGTGCTTCGCCCAGGAAAGAAACTGGTTCTGAAATAAAGTTTTCGACTGCTTCGTCGTCTCTTTAGAAAGGTTGCGGCCCTTCTCATCCGCCAAAAATATTTCGACCGCGTTCGCAATGGTAGTGGGAATCGGCTGGCGCTGTTTTGCTGGATCGGCAGCCTCTTCGATCAAGCGCGCCTTTAGTTCCGCCTGTTCCCAACTGCGGGTTTGGGCTGACTGGCGTGCTCGCTTGCTATCAACATATCCGTCCATCCATTTCGGACAGCGGCACCGGCGATATTTGGGATCGTCTTTGTGATTGCACTCAGGAATATGTCGGGCATAGATAAAAAGCATTGGTCCGACTCCGTACCTAGGTTGGCTTCAACGGCGGCGCCATTGTAACGTGACGGGTACAATTTGGGTACAATTTTTCTTACGATCGCTAAAAGCATTGATTTTACTGGGTGTTTATATGGTGGAGCTAGTCGGGATCGAACCGACGACCTCATCGTTGCGAACGATGCGCTCTCCCAGCTGAGCTATAGCCCCGTACGGAGGGAAGTTACTTTTTTTGATTTTACCAGCCGTCGCTCGATTTCACCTATACAGGTCATTTTGTAAGCGTGTCCGCCGCGCCCGGTTGAATCACTCTACGCGTTAGATCATCTAAACGTCTGGTGCTCAAAACATGAGCGCTCAAACATTGGGCGCTCAAGCGGTGAGCGCCTGAAATCGAGGTCTATAATTTACTTGTGAGTTCTTTAAAGGTAAAACAAGTGGCATCCGCGGACTTTCCTACGCGTTGGGGGCATTTCCTGATCCACGGGTTTGCGACCAGGGCGTCTGCATCGGGCAACGGCGCCAAGACCGAAGAGGCCGTGGCGCTGGTGATGGGCGAAGTGCACTCTGGGTCGCCGCTGGTGCGGATTCACTCTCAGTGTCTGACCGGCGACGTTTTTGGCTCGCTGCGCTGCGATTGCCGCCAGCAACTTGAAATGGCGCTCTCGATGATCGCCCATGAGGGGGCGGGCGTCCTTATCTATGAACAGCAGGAAGGACGCGGCATTGGCCTGATGGCGAAACTGCAGGCTTACGCGCTCCAGGACAGCGGATTTGACACGGTCGAGGCCAATGAGCGCCTTGGTTTCAAAGCCGACCAGCGCGAGTTCCTCATGCCGGTTGAGATCCTGAAGGCGTTGGACATTCGGCGAGTCCGCCTGCTGTCGAACAACCCCGATAAAGTAGCCGCGCTGGAACGCGCCGGCATTCGAGTGACGGAACGCGTGCCCTGCGAAGTCGCGGCCACCGAACATACGGAAGAGTATTTGAAGACGAAGCAGGAAAAACTGGGGCATTTGTTCACGAGTCGCCGGAGCCAGCATTAAGGGTTCAGCACTAAACCGATCGCAGCAACCGCCTTAGTCCAGCCCGATTCTTCACCGGCAGCCCGCGGAACGCGGCTCGCGCCAGTGCAACATAAACCTCGCGCGGACCGGGATGCTTCTTCAGCGCCGCCAAGTGCTTCGCCACTGTGCCCGCGTCTCCACGAATAAGCGGGCCGCTAAAAGACTTTGCCGGACCGAGGCGCGAGTAATTCGCCAGAGTCTGCCGGATGATGGGGAGGCTCTTGCGACGTGCGTCCTTGCGTGTAAAGCCGGCGGCGCGAGCCGCTTCTTCGAGCGTCACCAGAAACGCCAGCAGCAACGGCGATGTCAGAGTGGCCCATGCGTGGTACGCCGCTTTGCGCGCGGCGGGCAATGAAAAACTCTCGCCTTCCAACTTGCGGATGATCTGCCGTGCAATTTGCGTCGCCGCGTGATCGCCTTCCATGGCAAAAGGCACACCCGTTAAAGAAGGATGCGTTCCCGCAACGAATGTCATCAGCGGATGGACCGACGCGACCGCGATGCCTGCCTCACGCAAAGGCTCGAGTTCGCGGCTGAGTAAGGCTCCGCTGGAGTGGAAAGCGAAACGAACTTTGCTCGGAACTTTGCTCTGAACTCTATTCTTCTTGTGAGCAGCCGCGCGAGTAGACAGATGACCAGCCAGCGCTGAAGCCGAACCACGAATCTCGCGGTCGGGAACGCAGAACCACAGCAACGTGGTGTCCAGCACCGCGGAGCGTGTGGTGACTGTCCGCGCGCCCACCCTCGCGGCGAGCGCGCGTGCGTGTCTTCGCGACTGGGGCGAATCGCGCGCGATGATCTCGGTAATTGTGAAACCGGCGTCGTTCAGCGCCGCGGCTAGAAAAGTCGCCAAGCTCCCGGCTCCGACGATGGCAATGCTGGGCTTTCTCGTCATTGTTGTTGTTGTTCTTCCGGCAATCGGTTTTCGGTTCAACGGCGCAGCATACCTTATATTGTTGTCATGGCGAAATCGGCACGAACGAAGTCAGCAGGAACGAAGTCGGCAGCAACGAAGTCAGCGCAAGCCCGCGTTCTATCTTCCCGCATTAGTTACCAGGGCCCGGTGTTCAGCGTCACGACCGATGAGGTGGAAGAGCCTGGAGGCGTGCGCGCTCGCCGCGACGTCATACGACATTCTGGCTCCATTGTTGTTCTGGCGGTTGACGACCCGGTGAAATCCGCCCGCAGAGCTGAGCCACGCATCCTGCTCGAACGCCAGTATCGCCACGCCGCGCAGTCGATGATGTGGGAGCTGCCCGCTGGACGCATCGACGATGGCGAAACGGCGCTCACCGCCGCCAAGCGCGAGTTACTCGAGGAGACTGGCTACAGCGCTCAGCACTGGAAGAGAACCCTGCATTTCTACGTAAGCCCCGGTTTTCTCGACGAAACGATGACCATCTATCTGGCTCGCGGTCTCCGGGCCGGCAAGGCCCAGCCCGAGCCGGATGAGAAAATCGCAACCAGATTCTTCACTTTATCGGAGGCGAAGCGGATGGCGCTCAAGGGGCGCATTCGCGATGCCAAAACCATCTGCGGCATCTTGTGGCTCGCCCAGATGCCGCGACCAGCGCGCTAGAGAGCCAGGCGGGTGAGAATTCCTCACTGCCAGGACCCGGCCATGCCCCCGGGCTATGTATTGCACAGTCTTGACAGTCCTTCCAGTCAGCAGCACAATGCCTACACATTTTTGCGGGCCCCTGGAATCGCGCCTTTTTTAGGGGGAAATCCGCAAAAAAAGAGGGGGGGGCGCACGTGGAACGTCTGAAAGGCACCGTCAAATGGTTCAACAATGCCAAAGGATACGGCTTCCTCGGTCGCGACGATGGACCGGATGTATTCATTCACTACAGCTCAATCACCACCGAAGGCTACAAGAGCCTGCAGGAGGGCGATAAGGTGGAGTTTGAGATTGTGCAGGGACAGAAAGGACCGCAAGCGGCCAATGTAACGAAAGTCCCCTGAGCGGAGACCACTTTTGTCGACCGGTTTTCCCGGACCGAGTGTGCGTCAGGACGCCCACGCTGGTGCCGCGACCGCGTGATTGTTACTGCTGTCGATCCAAGATTGCTGGTGGAGAGCCGGGCGTCCCCGCCCGTCCCTCCATCGTATGAACTCACCTTGCGGCCATGGTATTAGTTGTGTCCTCGGGCGCTGGCAACCCCCTGCGGTGCCGCTTTCTTCAGCGTTACAATCGTTCTCTCAGATCTACAACTCTGAATGGACAACAAAGCCATCGCCGGACTTCTCTACGAGACTGCCGATCTGCTGGAGATTGATGGGCAGGACTCGTTTCGCGTGCGCTCCTATCGCAATGCGGCGGAGGCTATTGAGGCGCTGCCGCAACAGATAGCCGACCTTATCCAGGAGCCGAAGAAGCTTCTCGAAATTCAGGGCATTGGCAAAGGCATGCAGGCAAATCTGCTCCAGCTTTTCAAACAGGGGCGCATCGAAGCGCATTCCGAGCTCCTGAAGAAATACCGTCCGTCGATGCTCGAACTGCTCAAGATTCAGGGTCTCGGGCCGAAAACGATTGCCTTGATCTGGAGCGCCCATCAGGTGAGCGACCTGGAGGGCGTGGAGAAGTTGGCACGCGAAGGCAAGATCCGCGAACTGCCGCGCATGGGCGAGAAGCACGAACTGAAGCTGCTCAAGGCGATTGAAGATTACCGCCGCATTGCTGGGCGATTCCTGCTCGATACCGCCGAACAGCTGGCCGAAAAACTCGTAGAACATTTGTTGGCAACACCCGGCATCGAAAAAGTTACGCCTGCCGGATCGCTGCGCCGCGGACGTGAAACTGTCGGCGACCTCGACATCCTCGTCACCGGCAAGGGATGCATCGAGGCAGAATCGCGTCAGACGCTCATCGAACTTCTGCTCCGCTTCCCCGGCTTAATGGACGTCATCGCGCAAGGAGAGAATAAAGTCAGCTTCCGGCATCGCAATGGCATGCAAGTAGACGTGCGCCTGCTGCCTCCCGAGTCCTTCGGAGCGGCCATGCAATATTTCACCGGGTCCAAGGCGCACAACGTAGCGTTGCGGCAGCGCGCGCTCAAGATGGGCTTCACGCTTAACGAATATGCTCTCGCTACACTCGAAGACGAGAAGCCGGTCGCGGGCGCGACCGAAGAAGAAATTTACTCCAAGCTGAAGCTCGACTTCATCCCTCCCGAACTGCGCGAGAATCTTGGCGAGATCGAAGCCGCAGCCGGACACGCGCTGCCGATGCTGATTGAGCCATCCGACATCCGCGGCGACGTGCATATGCACACGGTAGAGACCGATGGCCGCAACACCATTGAAGAGATGGCCGAAGCGGCGCGGGAACGCGGCTACGAATACATGGCCATCACAGATCACTCGAAAAATCTCGCCTTCGCCAACGGCCTCACCGACGAACGCGCGCTCGAGCACGTCGCCAGAATTCGGGCAGTTGAGAAGAAGATGAAGGGCATCCGCATCTTCGCGGGAGTCGAAGTCGACATTCTGGGCGATGGCTCGCTCGATCTTTCCGACTCGGTGCTCGAACAGATGGACATCGTCATCGCCAGCGTGCATTCGCAATTCAATCAGGATCGCGCCACCATGACGGATCGGCTACTCAAGGCTATCGCCAATCCCAACACCTCGCTGATCGGACATCCCACCGGGCGGCAGTTGCTGCGTCGCGATGCTTACCAATTCGATTTTGACGCGGTGCTCAAGGCAGCGGCCAAACACAAAGTGGCGATGGAGTTGAATTCCTACCCCGAGCGGCTCGACCTGAACGACGTTCATTTACGTATGGCGAAACAGCATGGGGTGAAAATTGTCATCAACACCGACTCCCACCACACTTCGCACATGGAGAAACTTCGTTACGGAATCACCCAGGCGAGGCGCGCCTGGCTCACCAAAGACGACGTGCTGAATACCCTGCCGCTGCAAAAATTTGCCGCGGCGATGAAGCATGGCTGGTAGCGCCCGGCCTGGCAAATGCACTTTCATTTCCTTAGTTGGCGGCGCAAGGTTGCAATCTGCTGCACACCCTTCCAGCGGACTGGCACGTTTTGAGGTAAAATGGTTCTTGGCTATTGTTTTTAATGATTTACAGGTGGGCCGTTGGCTGGCTTTCGGAAGGCGAATTGCACCTTCCCAATGTTCCATTGATTCTGCGGTCGGATTTCACACACGGCGCACCGATATTAAAACTAGTGGCTCCGCTGGTGTTCCGGCGGTTACCTGCAGCCCCAGCAAGTAGCTTGACGAGCCATGTCAAATAGGGCGAGCTTTGAGATAGAGACCCCCCAATTGATTTCATTCAGCATAAATTTTGGTTAGAACATCCGGGAGGATTACTGCTTTGAACGCAACGACCAGTCACCTTATCGCCCCACACGGGGGAGAACTTATTCAGCTGCAAGTGCCGGCCGCGCGCGCCGCGGAATTAAAAGCGCAATCCAAGGACTGGCCTTCATGGGACCTGACCGCGCGCCAGCTTTGCGATCTGGAACTGCTGATGAGCGGCGGTTTCTCGCCGCTGCGTGGCTTCATGAACCGCGCCGATTACGAGGGCGTCTGCCACAACATGCGTCTGGCAAACGGCACCCTGTGGCCCATGCCGATCACGCTCGATGTGAGCGAAGACTTCGCCAAGAAACTGACGCCGGGCAGCAGCAAGATCGCACTGCGCGATCCCGAAGGGGTGATGCTCGCCGTGCTCAGCGTTGAAGATGTGTGGCAGCCTGATCGCAAAGCCGAAGCCCAGTCGGTTTTCGGTTCCACCAGCGCCGCGCATCCGGGCGCCGATTACGCCATCAACAAATCGAATCCCTGGTACGTGGGCGGAAAGGTTGAAGAGATACAGGCTCCGGCGCATTATGATTTCCGCTCGCTGCGCCTCACTCCCACCGACCTGCGCGCCCAATTCGGCCGCATGGGCTGGACCAAAGTCGTGGCCTTTCAGACGCGTAATCCCATGCATCGGGCGCACGTCGAATTGACCATGCGCGCCGCTAAGCAAGTCGAGGCGAATCTGCTGATCCATCCCTCGGTCGGCATGACCAAGCCGGGCGACGTCGATTATTTCGTCCGCACCCGCTGTTACCAGTTGCTGCTCTCGAAGTATCCCCACGGCACGGTCGAGATCGCCATGCTGCCGCTCGCCATGCGCATGGGCGGACCGCGTGAAGCAGTGTGGCACGGCCTGATTCGCAAGAATCATGGCTGCACGCATTTCATCGTCGGCCGCGATCATGCCGGTCCCGGAAAAGATACCGACGGCAAGAACTTCTACGGACCTTATGACGCCCAGGAACTGTTTAAGAAGCATGAGAAGGAAATGGGTGTAGTCATGGTTCCCTTCCAGATGATGGTGTATCTGCAGAACGAAGACCGTTACGTTCCGGCCGACGAAGTACCGCAGGGTGCCAAGGTGCTCGACGTCTCCGGGACGGAATTGCGCCAGCGCCTCAATGAAGGCCGCGACATCCCGGCGTGGTTCACCTATCCCGAAGTGGTGCAGGAATTGCGCCGCAGCTATCCGCCGCGGCACAAACAGGGCGTCACCATTTTCTTTACCGGGCTTTCGGGATCGGGCAAATCGACCATCGCCAACGCTCTGATCACCAAATTCCTCGAGATGGGCGGACGTCCGGTCACTCTGCTCGACGGCGATCTGGTGCGCAAGAACCTGTCGAGCGAACTCGGATTCTCCAAGGAGCATCGCGACATCAACATCCGCCGCATTGGCTATGTTGCTTCCGAGATCACCAAGAACGGCGGCATCGCGGTCTGCGCCCCGATCGCTCCCTATGAGGCGACTCGCAAAGCGGTGCGGCAAATGATTGAACCGTTCGGCGGGTTTATTCTGGTTCACGCTGCCACCTCGATCGAAGTCTGTGAACAGCGCGACCGCAAAGGCCTGTACGCCAAGGCTCGTGCCGGCATCGTTAAGGAATTCACCGGCATCTCAGATCCGTACGAGGCGCCGATCGATGCCGAAGTCGTGATTGACACGGCCAAGCTGAGCCCCGAGGAAGCGGCGCAGACCATTATTCTGCACCTCGAGCGTGAGGGTTTTGTCGGCGCCAACGGCAACGCGTAAGGAAGTTCTCGGTTCCTTGACCTGGTTTTGGTTTACTGAGAACCGGGAACTGGGAACTGAGAACTCATCAAGTCGAAAGAGGGCATGGAATTCTTGCTGCTAAAAGTGCTGATCGGCTTCACGGTTGGAACGCTGATCGGGTTGACGGGTCTGGGCGGCGGCGTGTTGCTGCTGCCCATGCTCATCTTCGGCCTGCACATTCCCGCTATCATTGCCGTCGGTAGTGATGCGCTGTTCAACTTTTTCACGAAGATTCCCGCCAGCATCATGCACTTGTGGAAGGGCACAGTGCGGAAGAAGGTCGTACTGGCGATGGCCGTCGGCAGCATTCCTGGATCTTACCTCGGCGTGACGCTTCTGGTGCACCTGCGGCAGGTCTACGGCGCCGGCGTGAACGACTTCATCAAGTCCGCCGTGGGATTGCTGCTGGTATTGATTCCCACGCTGCTTCTGTTCCAGGGACGGATTGAAGAACATCTCGCCAAGCGCGAGCCCACCATGAAGTCGTTCGCCTTCATGGCTGTTATCGGACTCGTCGGCGGATTTCTGGTCGGCATCACTTCGGTCGGGTCGGGCAGCATCATCATGATGTTGCTGCTTCTGTTTTATTCGTTCGCTCCCAAGATCATGGTGGGCACCGACATTGCCCACGCCGTGATTCTGACCGGCGTCACTAGCCTGCTGCACTACCGCGCGGGCAACGTCGACGGGCATCTGGTCGGCGCACTGCTGATCGGCTCGATCCCCGGCGGAATGCTCGGCTCGCATCTGAGCACGCGCGTTCCCGTACTGTGGCTGCGGAGAATCCTGTGCACGGTTTTGCTGATGACGGGAGCGCGCATGCTATGGGCGTGATTTTTCTCCCGTAGAGACGGGGCTTGCCCCGTCTCGCTCCGCGCAGATTGCAGTGCGCCAGCGGGAGACGCGGCAAGCCGCGTCTCTACAGGAAAGTAATCACGGAGTTCTAATGTCTTCTTCCAATTCGCAAGAAATTCTCGAACGCATTCACGCCGCACTTGAAGCGGCGCGGGCCGTGCTCAACCGCTTCACTCCCGGCGCTATTGAAGCCGAATATAAGGTTGGACACGATCCCGTCACCGAAGCCGACCGCGCCGTCGACGACATTCTGCGCAAGACCCTTCTCCGCCCGGGCGAAGGCTGGCTCTCGGAAGAGACCGTGGACGACTTCACTCGGCTCGACAAACAGCGCGTGTGGGTCGTCGATCCGCTCGACGGCACTCGCGAGTTCGTGCAAGGCATCCCCGAGTTCTGCGTTTCGATCGCCATGGTGGAGAATGGAATTCCCGTCGCTGGCGGAATCTGCAATCCGGCAACGGACGAACTCATCCTCGGCTCGCGCGAAACTGGCGTGACCTATAACGGCAAGCCCTCACAGCCGAGCCAGCGCAAGGATCTGCACGGTGCGCTCGTGCTCGCCAGCCGCAGCGAAGTGAAGCGCGGCGAGTGGAAGCAGTTCGAGTCTGCCGAGTTCAACATTCGCCCCATGGGGTCGGTCGCCTATAAACTCGGATTGGTCGCCGCTGGTCGCGCCGATCTTACCTTCACGCTGGTCCCGAAGAATGAGTGGGACGTTGCCGCCGGGGCGGCGCTGGTCGAAAGCGCCGGAGGCTGGGTGCTGAAGCTCGACAATTCTCCGCTGCGCTGCAACCGGAAAAATCCGCTGATCTCCGGTCTGCTGGCGGGGAGCCCGTTTCTACGCGATCCGCTGCTCCTTCTGCTCGACCGGCACCCGCAGACAGTTGGCAGCGACAAGCGATCTGAACCGTAGAGACGCGGCTTGCCGCGTCTCCGGCGTAACTGGATTTCCCAGGCTCCCGAAGGAGACGGGGCAAGCCCCGTCTCTACAAGCGAAGAAGCATCATGTCGTCATCGCGCATTGTGTTCCTGATGTACCACGAACTGGAGATCGCTGGCCGTAAGCTCTCCCAGTCCGAACCCGGCTATGTGCGCTACATTCTGCCGCTCGATACCTTCCGCCGCCAGATGGCGTGGATCAAAGAATCCGGCTGGCGCGGCCTGAACGTCGGTGAAGCTCTTCGGTATCCTGCCGAGCCGGGCGTTTGTATAACCTTCGACGATGGCTGCGAGACTGATCTTATCGCCGCCGCACCAGTGCTCCGCGAGTTCGGCTTCAACGCAACCGTTTACCTCACCGCTGGATTCCTGGGCACTCCTGGTTACCTCAGTGCCCGCCAGGCGCGCGATCTCGACGCGCAGGGTTTTCAGATCGGCTGCCATTCGATGACGCATCCTTATCTCTCCGATCTCACGGAACCGGAACTGAAGCGCGAAGTCGTGGATGCGAAGTTACAAATCGAAGCCATCGTCGGACACCCAATCGAACACTTCTCTTGTCCTGGAGGACGCTACGACCAGCGCACGCTCCAGATGGCGCGGCACGCCGGATTCGCTACCGTTGCCAACAGCAAGTTTTATGCGAACTCGTCTAGCACCAGTCCTTACGAACTCGGCCGCGTAGCTGTGCTGCGAGATCTCACCATCGAGGAGTTCGGCGCCATCTGCCACGGCCACGGGTTGTGGAAGAAACGCCTTCAGCATCAGGCTCGCCGCAGCGTGCAGCGCGTGCTCGGAAACCACGCGTACGATCAACTGCGCGCGGTTTTGCTGGGGGAACCCCGCCAGTAAACTTCAATGTTGGTTACTTTAGTCTCCCCTGCGTCCCGCCTCATTGTTCCAAGCCATTCCGGAATAACCAGATCGACCAGATCGTCCAGATCGTCCAGATCGCCCGTCCCGCGCCTGTTTTCGCTTATTTAGATAAAACACTGGCGGACAGTGACGCATGCGAATCTGGACGCGCAGCGCCCGCATGTACTAACTACGTCACCGATGAACTTCTGGCATCTGGGAACCGTTACCACATCCCGGTACATTCAGCGTGAGGACAATCGCCTAGTCCCCCAATTTCTGTAAGGTCGAGGGCTCACAATGTTTGAAACAGTGGTAACGTTTAAATCAAAAAGTGCTCTTCTCAAATGTCATTCCAAATTTTCCCCTGCGCTCGCACAGCGCGTGAGTCTTGTAATCCTCCTGCTGGCAGTCGCGCTGACCACCACCTCGTGCGGTACGCTGGCGCAAGCCGCTGGCGTGCAGAATAACGCGACCTCGAACAACCTGCTTATCCACGGAACTTTTCCCGCCGGCACCGTCAGTGAGTCTTACAATGCTGTGCTGGCAGTTGGTGGTGGAAAATTCCCCTACCATTTCTCGGTGAAAACCGGCGCCCTGCCCCCGGGGATCAGTCTGAACCCAGCCACCGGTTCGTTCTCGGGCAAGCCTACAAGCGCGGGCACCTTCTCGTTTGAGGTAATTGTGACCGACTCCCCGAACCTCGATCAGGGGAATAAGACGATCGTCATTGACGTCAGTAGCAGTATCAGCAGTGTAAAGGTCAGCGTGTCTCCAGCCAGCGCAACTTTGGTCTCGAATCAGAAGCAGCAGTTTACCGCCACAGTAAGCGGAACTTCCAACAGCGGTGTGAAATGGTCGGCGACGGCAGGCTCGATCGATGCCAGCGGTCTTTACACAGCGCCAACCGTAACATCGCAAACCAACGCGGTCATCAAAGCCACCAGTAATGTTGACTCGTTGAAGTCGTCTAGCGCCGCGATCACCGTTGATCCGGTGAATAACCAGGCCCTGAAAATCACAACCACCAATCTTCCCCAGAGCCTACAGGGGAACACCTACAGCGAAGTTTTCAGCGCGACGGGCGGCGCCACGCCTTACATCTGGAGCATTTCCGCAGGAACTCCTCCGGCAGGAATCGCGATGAATGCGAACGGGGATTTTGCCGGCATGTCTACCGAAACCGGCACATTCAACTTCACCGCCGTGGTCACGGATGCCGCCGCCAAGACTGCAACCGGCAATTTCAGCGTCACCGTCGTTGCCGGCAGCAATTTCGATGGTCCCGCGGAACTGCCGCGAGTGACCGTCCCCAGTGCAATGTCCGACACGCCCGCGCCGGGATCAGTCATCACCGTCAACGCCGGGGGCGATCTGCAATCGGCATTGAACAGCGCTCACTGCGGCGACGTGATCGACCTTCAGGCGGGCGCCACCTTTACCGGCAGGTTCACAGTGCCGGCCAAGAACTGCGACAACAACCATTGGATCATCATCCGAACCAGTTCTCCGGACAGCGCTCTGCCCGCAGAGGGCCAGCGCGCCACGCCCTGCTATGCCGGGGTCGCATCTCTCAAGGGGCGCCCGCAGTATAGCTGCCCCAATCCAAAGAACGTGATGGCGAAAGTACAGAATCCAACCCAGGGCGATGGTCCGTTCGAGTTCGACAGCGGCGCGAACTACTACCGCTTCATCGGCCTGGAAGTTACTCGTCCCGCCGGAGCTCTGGGGACCGCCCGATTGATCTCGGGCAACGGCACCGCGGATCACGTCATTGTGGATCGCTCATGGCTGCATGGACTGGCTCAGGATGAAACTCACGACGGCGTGGGCCTGAACGGCATGACCTACGCAGCTGTGGTCGATTCCTACTTCAGCGATTTCCATTGCATCTCCTTGACCGGGGCTTGTGTCGATTCTCATGCCATCGCCGGAGGCACCAGCAACACCCAGGATGGTCCCTTCAAGATCCAGAACAACTTCCTGGAAGCTTCGGGCGAGGCCGTCATGTTCGGCGGCGGAGCGTCCAATTTAAGTCCCACCGACATCCAAATCCTGAATAATCACTTCTGGAAGCCCTTGATGTGGATGAAGGACAGCCCGGGTTTCGTCGGTGGACCGAATGGCAATCCGTTCATCGTCAAGAATCACCTGGAACTCAAGAATGCGATTCGCGTGCTGGTCGAGGCGAATCTCATGGAGAACTCATGGGGAGGCTTCAGCCAAACCGGCTATGGCATTCTGCTCACCCCCAAGAATCAACACACCCCGAGCGGCTCGAACGTTTGCCCGCTTTGTCAGGTAACCGACGTTACCATCCGCTATGTACGCGTCTCGCATGCCGGAGGCGGACTCCAGTTGGCGACCGTCCTCTCCGGGAACGGCACGGGTGGAGCGCCAGCGTTGTCAGGTACTCGCTGGAGCATCCATGACGTGGTTCTCGACGACCTCAGCAGCAAGTATGTGGGCGGGGGCACCGCGTTCGAGATCATGAACGAATGGCCCAAGAATCCGCTCAACACCGTCACCATCAATCACGTCACCGCTATCCCCGATTCCAACAGCCACCTGATGATTGTCGGGAACACGATCAAAACGGCGCCGATGTATGGATTGGTCTTCACCAACAACCTGGTGATCACGGGCAGGTACCCAGTGTGGAACACGGGAGGCGGCCAAGCGAGCTGCGCCTTTAAAGACGTGCCGATCATCAGCATTACCAGTTGTTTCACTACTGTCACATTCGCCAACAACGCCCTGGTTGCGACTCCATCGGCGTTTCCGCCGTCGAGCTGGCCAGCGAACAACGCGTTCCCGCAAACCATCAATGATGTTCAGTTCACCAGCTTCAGCAACGGCAATGGCGGAAACTACGAGCTTCTATCGAGCAGCCCTTACGAAAACAAGGGCACGGACGGCAAGGATCTCGGGGCCGACATTGTGGGGCTCAATGCGGCGTTGGCGAACGTCGAATAACCCTTCGAAGGATTGTCAGTTTCCAGGCAATCGAGGTCCGCGGTTCACCGCGGACCTTTTTTTTTCTCTGCAATCACGAGTTTACCCGCGGATTTAACCCATCCGGCCCCGTGCTATCATCCAGTCAACTCAGTACACTGTGGAGGGAAGGCCTCTCCGCGGTGATTGCAGGCGCATTGCGCGGGGCGTGCGATAAATAATGGCGTGCGATTGATAATAAAGGAGAACTGAAACATGCCTCCGCTTCCTTTGCGATCCTCTCGCTCTGTTTTTGCGGTAAGCTCGTCGCTGAAAAACTTACATTTCTTTTGCCTGGTCTTCGCTTTTGCCGTCTGGTCCACGCTGCCGGCACTGGCGGCTGGGCCTCCCACTGGTGAAAATGCTTATTGCGGTAAGGGCAATGTCGCGACGTTTGGCACCAAGGACGGCATCGCCGAACTGCCCAAAGCCTGTTACTACACTGGGCTCGATGGAACGCCTTCGCCGGGAAAACAGATTCGCGTCCCCGCCAAGTCCAATCTGGCCACCGCCATCGATGACGCCAAGTGCGGAGATACGCTGCTTCTGCCCGCTGGAGCCTCTTTCGATGCGACCGTGCTGCCTTCAAAGAAATGCGACGACCAGCACTACATCACGGTGCGAACCGACACGCCCGATTCCAACCTTCCGCCCGAAGGCACCCGCATCTCGCCGGCATGGGGCGGAATCGCCAGCCTTCCCGGGCGTCCACCCTTTGCTCAACCCTCGGGTGGACCGGCCAGGTTGCTCGCGACCGTGGTTGCGCGGCGCCCTGAGGGCGTGTCGGTTGGAGATCATCTCCGCTTCATTGGAATTGAGTGGACTACGCCTCCCGAAGCCAACATCGGCCGCATTTTGGCCGCGGAACACACAGACCACGTCATCTTCGATCGCAACTGGGTCCACCCGGCCAATGGGGCGGAGGTTGGCCACGGCATTGGAATGGTCCACGGCTCGCATTCCATTGCTGTCATCAACTCCTACATCAATGGACTGAATTGCGTCGCACGCACTGGAAAATGCACTGATGCCACCGGCATCGGGGGCGGCGGAGGCGACGAACCCATCTCCGCCCTCAAGATCTACAACAACTTTATCGAGGCCGCCGGAGAGAACATCCTGTTCGGCGGTAGTGCGGCCACCATTGTTCCCACCGACATCGAAATTCGCCGCAATCATCTATTCCGGCCCATGCTCTGGAAGGAGGGCGAACCCGGCTATACACCCGCCGCTTCGGGAAATCCCTATATCGTCAAGAACAACTTTGAACTCAAGAGCGCAATCCGTCTCTTGTTCGAAGCCAATCTGCTCGAGAACAGCTGGGGAGGTTTCAGCCAGACCGGATTTTCTATTTTGCTCACTCCCAAGAACCAGTCCAACAAATGTCCGGCTTGCCGCGTCAACGACGTCACCGTCAGATTCAACCGGATTCGAAATGTTGCCGGGGTTCTGCAGATCGCCAACGCGCTGTCAAAGGCCGGCGGCTCCACCACCGACGGCGGCCGCTACAGCATTCACGACCTCTTCGCCGACGACCTGCACGATAAGGATTACAAGGGCGGCGGCCCCTTCCTGCTTCTGATCTCCGAACGGCCACCCCTGCATGACGTCCAGATTGATCACGTAACCGCGTTTGTCACCAGCGTTTTGCTCTCGATTCTGAACAACGGACCGAAGTTGCCAAACTTCACGCTGACCAACAGCGTGTTTTCCGTTGGAGATCGGCGGCCGCCGGTGGCCTCGGCTGGCGGAGGTCCCGAAAGTTGCGCATCCAAGACCCAGTCGCTAGGCGCTGAAGCCGTTCTGCAAGCCTGTCTTGACCCCTATAAATTAGATAAGAACCTCATCATCAGCGGGCGTGGGTCCTTTCCCAAAGGAAACATCGTTGTCGGATCGCCGGAAGCGGCCGGCATTCGCGATCTCAAAGACGGCGTCAGTAAGGATCCACGGCTCTGCCACGAAAAAGGGCCGGGCTGCCCCAAGGTCTCCCCGGGAGCAGGCGCTGCTTCCGATGGACGGGACTTGGGGGCGGACATTGACTCGCTCGAAGCCGCCATTGCCGGGGTGGAATAGAGTTCGGCGACAATGGTTGGGAATCCGCTCAGGGTCGTGATCTTCACATCGGTTCCGCCGCGGCAGGTAGCGCGAATTTTGGCGCGTATTCGCCGTGACGCTTCGGAAGCGCACGCGGTCGGCGTGCTCTACGAACGGCGCCCTCCGAAGACTCTGCAGCAGCGGATGGGAATATGGCGCAAAAAGATGAAGCGTCTGGTGTACTGGCGCTATGTCTTGCATCGCGTCTTAGCCGCGGCCGCGGCCACGCTGAGCGGCCTGCTGGATGCGGTCATCCGTTGCATTCATGCGGCTCCGAGGTGGCCCAACGGCAAACCCGGATATGGGATTGACGATCTGGCCGCGGCCTCCAAAGCCAATGGAACTGAACTCTTCATCACCCGCGATATTCACTCCGCCGATGCACTCGACTTTGTTAAGCGCCTCAACTCCGATCTTGGCCTGATATTCGGTACACGCATCCTGAAACCTGTCCTCTTCCAGATTCCGAAACAGGGTTCGATCAACATTCACAAGCGCAAGGTACCGGATTATCGCGGAGGCGGTGCGGTCGGACTCTGGGAGTTGCTCGAAGATCAGAAAGAAATCGGAGTCACCGTTCACCGCGTCGAGGAAAAAGTGGACGTGGGAGGCGTGATTCGCTCGGCGCTGATTCCAATCGAGCCCTTCGACGATGTGGAGAGCCTGGCGCTAAAGGCCGATGTAGTGGGTGCGGACCTCATCGTAGCTGCCATTCGCGACTTCGCCCATGGAACGGTGACGGAAACTCCGCAGACTGGTCCCAGCAAACTGTTTCGTAGTCCGGCAGCTGAGGACTTGCTGCAGATGAAAAAGAAACTTGCGGCGCGGCGCAAAAGTTACAACAACCCTTTTCGCCGGCCGGCATGGAAGCTGCTCGTCAAGTCTCTGGTCTATACCCTGCCGGTCGCACTCCGTAACTGGCGGCATCGGCGCCGCGGGGATTATCCCGTGATGATCCTCTACCACCATTTGGTTTCTGACCGGCCACATCGCTTCGGAGTTTCGACGGCGTACTTCCTGCGGCAGGTGAATTACCTGCTGCGGCACTACCGCGTAGTAAGTCTGAGCGAGGCAGTCGATCTGGTGCGGAAAGGCGGGGTCAAGATGCCGACCGTCGCCATCACTTTCGACGACGGGTACGCCGACAATTTTGTGAACCTGCGCGCCATCACCGAAGAATCAGGCTTGCCAATCGGATACTTCATCTCGACCGAACACATCTCGAGTGGCCGCGAATTTGCCCACGATCAGATGTTCGACGAACACGGGTTTCCGCCCAACACCTGGGAGGAGGTCGAATTTCTGCAGCGCTGCGGCTACGAAATCGGCAGCCATACGCGCAATCACGCCGATTGCGGCTCGCTCGATGAGGAGTTTTTGCGCCACGAGATTGTTGGTTCAGGCGAAGATATTCGGCGGAAGCTGGGGCCCACTGCGCACTTTTCTTTTCCGTTTGGACTGCCCGAGAATATATCGGCCTCCGCGGCGCAGATTGCCTGCGCCAGTTACCAGAACGTTTTCTCCGCATACAGAGGTGGAAACTTCCACGCAGAAGCCAGGCGGATTCTGAAGCGCGGAAATTTTCCGCACACGGTATGGGAACTCGAGCTGCAACTGCAATCCGTGCTGACTCGGGATGCAAAAGAGCCGCGACACCTGAAGGTTCGTTTCGACGAGCACGGATCAAACAACCGCGTATAGCCGAAACCAACCCACTCATTCTGGATAGAGACCCGCGGAGTAACTGGTTCAGCATTCTTTCTGGATCACTACTTCAATCCACAGGCTTGGGACCGTTCCCCACAGGCGGTCTGACAGACGGAACCTCCAGGATGTCCATTGCTTGACTCGACGGTGCCGATTCGGATTCGTACTGCTCAGCCAGAAGTCCGCCCGATCGCGCACGCCGTTCGAGCGCGGCTGGACAATTCGGGCGCACTTCTCTTTTCCATTTGTGAAATTTTGGACGATCTCACGCTCCGTTCCTCCCCGCAATCCGCCGCGCAGGTGAACGTTCCAGTCTCCAGACTCATTGATCGCCTTATTTCTCCCGGCAAAACAACGTACAACCGCATGCGCGAACCGATCCGGCAGGTAATTGACGAACCACAGCCCGGTGCTATGGATCTCCATGGGAAAGTACCGGTACGGTGTCCGATTGATGAAAATCATCCCTCCCGGTGTCAATGCGGACCACAGCCGCGGCCTCACGACCTTCCACTCGTCCGGGAGCAGATGTTCGTAGACAGCGCTAAGCATGACGAAACGAAATGCCCGATCCCATGCGGTAGCTCACTCCCCGAAGGCGAACAGAGAAACTTTACGTTGCCCAGGGAGCGAAACGCTCTGATGCGGTTTGCCATTTCAATCTTTTCCGGGCTGAGTTCGACTCCCGTCGCCTCCACCAATATCTCGTTTATTATCAATCGATTACAGACACATTTTAATTTCGTACAATAGTATTCTGCGGAGGCGGGTTCTCCGCCGGGCTTCTCTCACGGTTTTCCTTCTCGCCGATCAAAAACCAATCGAACGACCGATTATTCCTGGCAGGAATAGCTGGGAAGAAATGGATGCTCGGTTTTCGCACCGCCATTCTTGGGCAGGATCTATTATAAGTTCCTGTTTGCCGACCATCTGGGAGTTATTCTAGCCGCTCTCCGTCAGCGCCCCTGAACTTGGTGCTGCAAATCTCATGCCAACCGGAACGACCTGTTCTAACATCGAAACGTAACGAATGACAATTGGGCAAGATTGTGCGTAAGCGCCTAACTGTTTCCGAGTCGCGGTCCGTCTCCGACCAAGCCTGGCTGAACCTGGAAACAGCCTCGACCCTCGAACTCACGTCTGAAGACGAACGCCATCCTATCGAAGCCGCCCTTTCGTCGCGAGATCGCCAAGGGTGGCGCGCTTCGGGCCCTGGACCGCAGACCATCCGCCTTGTCTTCGATCAGCCGCAGCGACTCAGGCGAATCAATCTGGTGTTCAATGAGGCCGAGACCAGTCGCACGCAGGAATTCGTTCTTCGTTGGCGCTCAGAAGCTGATCCAGGTTTTCGCGAAATCGTGCGGCAGCAATGGAACTTCAGTCCCCCGCAAACGGCACGCGAAATTGAGGACTATCAGGTTGACCTCGCAAGCGTGAAAGTATTGGAGTTGGTGATCGTTCCCGACATTGGCGGTGGAAACACGTACGCGTCGCTCGAAAACCTGCGGTTGGCTTAGTCCCCGCAGCGCCAAAAAAGCAGGCGGAATGCTGGAAAGAGCCGCTGGATGAACAAATTGTCATCTTCCGGAAAAGCTCCGGTAATGTTTCGGTCGTATCGTAAGCGTTGGTCTTTGTGTCTCAACAGACATGGGGAATTCGGTTTGAACATGCCCGCGTACGCCCGATATGCAAGTAGTAAGGAAAACAGATATCGCCTTCAAAAACCGTGAGGTGAATGATGCTGAAGAACGGGCAGTGCAATCTTAATGCTTTCCTTCGGTTCCTTGCGATTTGTTTGCTTCTTCAAGTCGCTCCTTCTGTGGTTGCTCAGACAACGACAGGAGTAGTGAGAGGTACTATCAGCGACGAGTCCGGTCAGCCGGTTGCAAATGCCTCCGTGACGGCGACGAGCATAGATAGTGGGCAGAAACAAACCGCGAATACAGGGACTGATGGTACGTACAAACTGGACTTGCCTGCGGGCAACTACCGGCTGACGTTCGAAGCCACGGGCTTCAAGACGTTTGAGATTTCTTCAGCAACGGTCAGCGCGACCGTGCCAGAAGTTCTGGATGGCAAACTGGAGAAAGGCGAACCAGTCAATGGCAAACCAGCAGCAACACAACAGGATAATTTGCCGAACGCCCCATCCAGCAGTACAGCGCCTTCGCTTTCGGATTTGGGTCTTACTCCGGAACAGACTCAAGGAAACCCCCGAGAGCAAGCGCTGCTGGATAAAAGGACACACATGCTGAAAATCCATCAACGGATGGGTCTGATCACGACCATTCCGTTGATTGCCACCGTTGTCACTTCTCTGAATGCCGGGGGCAAGAACACGAGCACAGCCTCGCGCGATCTGCATACGGCTCTTGGCGGCCTGACTGGCGATTTGTATTGCATTACGGCTTACTATGCAATTCGTGCGCCTCGTGTGCCTGGCACGGAAACCCGCGGTCCGATCCGTTTTCACAAGATCATGGCCTGGATCCATGGTCCCGGCATGATTGCGACGCCCATCCTTGGAATTATGGCTTTCGATCAAAGAAACAAAGGGGAGAAAGTCCATGGGATCGCGCAGGCGCATGGCCCGGTGGCCATCGTTACGGCGGGGGCGTTTGTCGCAGCTTTATTGTCGGTATCAGTGAAGTTCTGAGCACAGTTTATGAGTAAGAAAATGTTGATCGTGTTCTTGCTCATGACGATCCCTACGTTTGCTGCGGACAGCCAATGGGTCCTCAAACAAAGCACACTCACCTACCATGTGTCGCACCCACTGCATGAGTCCGAGGGTGTGAGCCATGCGGCGCGAGGCAAGGGCGTTTGCCACGACGGACAATGCGATTTCTTGATTGCGGTAGCCGTGAAGTCGTTTGATTCGGGGGACAGCAGTCGCGACCTTCATATGGTTCAGGTTACGCGCGGCGCGGAGTTTCCTATAGTCACCGTACGCACCCGCCTGCCCGAATCGGCTGCCTCATCGGAGACCATCAATGCTGATCTGGAGATTCAGTTCGCCGGCCGGACTGCCCAGTACAAAAAGGTTCCTTTCAAAGTGGAAAAACAGGGCGGCGAGACGCATATTACCGGGACCATTCCGGCCACGCTCTCCGATTTCAAGATCGATCCGCCTTCGCTTCTGACAATGCCAGTCAAGAATGACATTCCCGTGCGCGTGGACATGACCTGGCGTCCGCAGTGAATGCTGGATTTGCTGGCTTAGGTAAGTTTCCAGGATCCTGTTTCCTGCATCCCATCTGGAGGTGTAAAGTCTTGGACGGGAATCTCCGATGCGATTGTTGGTGGTAGAAGACGACATACCGATCCAGCACTTTCTCAAGCGAGCGCTAGTAGAGGCTGGATATCAGGTGGATACGGCCAGTACAGCACAGGCTGGCGAAACGATGGCCTTGGAGGGCATTCACGATGCCTTCGTTATCGATCTTGGACTTCCAGACTTGGATGGACTGGACTTGATTGCGCGTTGCCGAGCCCACGGTAATGCAGCGCCGGTTTTAATCTTGTCCGCTCGCCGCTCTGTCGACGAGCGGGTCCGGGGACTGGAGCAGGGCGGAGACGACTACCTCACGAAACCATTTGCACTGCCGGAACTGCTGGCAAGACTGAGAAATCTCCTACGCAGGTCGGCGGTTCCGCAGAATGAATCGGTGCGTCTGCAAGCTGCCGACTTGCAGCTTGATCTGGTTCGTCGCGAAGCGCGACGGGGCGAACACTTGCTGCAATTGACCCCACAGGAGTTTTCTTTGCTGGAATATCTTTGCCGTAACGAAGGTCGAGTGGTGACCCGGACCATGATTCTGGACCATGTCTGGAAGATGAGGATTGACCCCGCAACCAATGTCGTCGATGTTCACATTTATCGTCTGCGCAGCAAAGTGGATCATGACACCCCGCGACCGCTGATTCACACAATTCGTGGCGTTGGCTACGTTCTCAAACATGCCTAGGAATTTGCGCTCTACCGCCGCTTGGCGGATTTCGATTTGGACAACTCTGGCGTTCGCGCTCGGAACTGCTTTGGCTTTCTCCATAGTTTATTTCCTTGTCGCTCAGGGCATTCGGGAGCGCAGTGACACCTGGCTTAGCGGCGAAGCAGAGGTTCTGGCTCAGGTCTCGGCCGATACGCCGAGCGATCACCTGTACAAACGGATAGTTCGAGAGGTAGCTGAACTTGCTACTCAGGAAGTGCCGGATGAGCGCAACGCCCGCGGCGAAAGGCTGAATTCCGTATTCTTCTTGGCAACAGACCCCAATAACCCTGAGGGGCCGTTGTGGGTAGGTCCAAGTTCGAAGGATGCTTTTGTAGCAGCGATTCAGCGGACGAATTTGGTTCCGGGGCCACCGAACTCCATAAGGGTGGAAGGATATCGACAAACGTTTCGCGTGGTTGAGAAGGCGCAAAACGGAAGAACTGTTTATCTCGGACTATCAGATCATGGCGCCCAACATGTGCTGCACACATTGGCCCGGCGTTTTCTCGCACTTTGGTGCGGCATGTTTCTGCTCGGCTTCGTAATCTCCTACTGGAGCGCACGCCGTACCCTGCACCGTGTGGAACGAATTGCGGAAACCGTCGCGCGAATTGGAACCGAAGACCTAAAGGAACGCTTGCCTGAACCTGTGAATTCAGATGAGATTTCTCGATTGGCTAAGACTTTTAATAACATGCTGGATCGGCTCCAGGCTTCGGTGAATCAGCTTCGCACTGTCACTGGTAGTGTCGCGCACGACCTCAAAAGTCCGGTGACCTTGATTCGTGGAACTCTGGAATCGGCATTATGTAATGAAGGAAATGATACGTGGCGCGACTCGGTTGGTGAGGCGATCGAAGACCTGGACAGGCTCTTGCAGTTGCTGAACACCACGCTGGACCTTGCCGAAGCGGAAGCGGGTGCGCTTCACATCGATCGCCGCCCAGTTGACTTCTCCGATGTCGTGCGACAACTGGTCGATATTTACCAACCGGCGATGGCTGAGCATCATCACGAAGTGACCACTGAGCTCGAAGAGCACGTGGTCGTGGATGCGGACGTCACCCTGCTGAATCGTGTGGTCAGTAATCTGCTTGAAAACGAATTGACTCATTTACCCGCGGGATGCCGAGTGAACATCCGACTCCGCTCGCAGCAAGGGTCGGCAGAACTAGTGATTGAAGATAATGGTCCGGGATTCTCGCCCGATATCGGCAGCCAGGTTTTCAAACGATTCGTGAAGGGAAAGAATTCTCCCGGTCACGGTCTCGGACTTGCCTTTGTGGATGCAGTTGCCCAGGCGCATGGGGGCGGTGCACGGGTCTCCGAACGTCCGGGAGGCGGCGCTGTTATAACTTTGTCGCTCCCAGTGAGTGTGCTCCAAGCGGTATAAGCACCACATTTCTAGCGGGCTTCGAGAATCCCTCAATCAGGAAACCACCGGTGAGAAGGCCCAGAGAGAGTTATGCACTCACTTCGCTGGTGACATCCGGTACCGCCACAGGTTCGTACACATCTTTCGCGTCCGGATTCGTTGGTCGCGTCCGGCGGCCAAAGAAAGCTTCTCTTACCAGTTTAAGAATGGTTCGGCGGTTTTGGGCGACAACCTTGAGCCATGCCATTTTCCCCATCATGGGGAAATATATCCCGCGGAAGCATAGTCGCGCGACGAAGACGTTGATGCGATAACCAAGAGGCTGGTCACTGAGCGCGTCAACCGCTTGAGCCAGTGCTTCCGGCCTGTACGCTTGCTCCCAACCATATTTCACTTCGGCATGAGCTTCTTCAATGGTCATCTTGAGCGGCGTGTGAGCCATCGCAAACGGGATGAACTCCTGCCAGTGCTTGGGGCGCGTGAGCCGGCCCGAGGTTTCCAGGCGCTTGTAGAGCGGGGTTGCGGGCAAGGGCGTCAGCAGGCCGAAAATGGGCAGCCCCGGAGGCCAAGTTCGGACTTGCGTCAGGGTGCGCTCGGCCACGCCTGTAGTGTCGTTGTCCATACCGAAGATAAATGATGTGATCGCATAGACGTTGCGTCGCGCGAGCCGTTCGAGCACAGCCGCATACTCACCCGGCTTATTGAATCCCTTGTTTACGTCTTTGAGATTAGTCGGGTCAATGGATTCCATCCCGATGAAGATCCATTTGCCCCCGGAAGCGGCAATTAGGTCGACGAGTTCTTCGTCGCGCAAGAGGTTAGCGCTGATTTGGGCTACCCAGTGGACCTGGGCTTTGGCAGCGATAATGTCGCGAAGCAATGATTTGGTGCGCTTTACATTGATGGCGAAATTGTCGTCGATGAAGAAGACGGCAATCTGGCCTTTCTCGCTGCGGGCGCGCGCCTTCAAGAGCAGCAATTCATTTACCACGCTCTCATTGGTGCGGAAGCGGATAGAGTCACCGAAGAATCCGGTCACGGTGCAGAACTCGCAGCCGTAGGGACAGCCGCGTCCCGACTCGACGGGAATGATGCGGAAGGAGCCCCAGCCCGTACCGACACGGTTGAGTAACGGCGCGACGGCCGTTGGCACGAGATTGAATTGAGCAAGATCGATCGATTGCCAAGGAATGACCGGGTACTCCTTTAGCGACGGCTTCTTGTCTTTCCCCGCTGCATCCACGGGCGCGTAGATGGGTTTGAGTTCGCCGCGGGCAGCGTCGTTCACAATCTGCGGCCAGGTTTCATCGGCTTCGCCTAGGGCCACAGCGTCGGCGTGGCATGGTCCGCCATCGCGACCGAGGGCCTCGTCGGCCAGTTCGGTGACGTGAGGACCACCCATGACGACCGGAACTCCGGTGGCGCGAATGGCATCGGCGATGCGATAAGCTTTGGCGATCATTCGGGTCATGGCGCCAATGCCGACCAGTCCGATGTTTTCGTCTCGAACGTACCGTGCGATCTGAAGCTCGTCCATCGGCTGAGCATTGCCGTCGATCAACAGCACTTCATGTCCGGGAGGAGTCAGGGATTTGAGCAAAAACATCCAGAGGTGCGGCATGAAGTTGCGAGTCACGCCGTTGTCGGGGTTGTAGAGCAGAATTTTCATGACAGGTCCTTACTTGAATCGTCTAGAATTCACCGCACGAGACCGTCACGAGCGATGCCGATCTGTTGATCTTTCTTTTCGTAGAGCCTGCTTTAGAACGGCTTTTGGCATCTTTCTAAGGATGCCTCGGCTCACAGTCTTCAAAACTGCGGCTCCAACTGCACTTCTGGCGTTTGTGCCTCTTCAGGATCGCCGGAGCCGCACCCAGACGGGGCAATGGTGCGTAGCCTGTCTGGCTCCGTGACATGCAGCAACGCTCGCATTCTTGTTTCCCCAACATCCTGCCGCGAGCAGCCAAGCAGAACGGAACAATCCTGATCCGAGTATTTTTCAAGGACGGACATCACAAAGACAAAGCGTTCGAAGTGTTCAAGCCGGAGAATGCGCGCGCTTGCGTAATAGAAATCCTGCGTCCGTCCAGAACTGCAACTGACCGCATCACTCGGTACGTCTGCTAGGGTCGAGTGGTCCTTGCGGGGCGCCAACATGCGAATTGCATTCTGGATAATCGTCCGGCGAGCCCAGGATTGCGCCCAGTCTCGAAACACGTAAGTTCCTTCGACGCAGTCTTCCAAGCCCGAAACAAAACATTCCTCAGCCTTCGCCTGATCGGCTGTGAGCAAGAACGAAAGCAAATGCATACTATCCATGTTTTCTGCGAACACTCTGCAAAACTCGATACGCGTTACGTACGCTTGCGATGTCTCATTAGAGATCGGGGGTCTTCGTGGCATGGTCAGCTTTGTCCTCTCTGCTCTCCAACGCCCCTCAGCATTAACCAGGTGTCAGCGTCACGCGGTCAATGCCTAAACATTTTGTTGCGCACGTCAGGCCAGAACTCTTTTGCCACATTGAAGAAGGTATCCAGGGCTATTTGTTGTCCCCGCTTTGTTCGCGGTATTTCCAAATGATCGATTCACGGCTGGATAGTAGAGGTTGGAGATGCCTGCTGCCACAGCATTTCCGGCCAGTTCGGATGTGTTGAAGTGGTTGTGGCCATCATCGCCACGAGTGATAACTTCCCGGCTTATCGCGTATTCCGTTCGCTTCCAAAATCCACCCGTGCCTTTCACAAAATAACGAGGATCCTGGTGCGGAGCGACTGGAAATAGCCCTTCACTCATGATGTTGCCAATTGCTTGATCTGCGAGTGCTCCTCCGTAATATTTGCCAAATCCCTGAGCTCCTGTTCCGAATGAGCTGTACTGCTTCTGAGCCATGGATAGCCCGGCGAAAATACCAGCCACCAGAAACGCTGAGGGATCGAAAGAGTCGTCCAATGCAACTTTCATCTTCTCGGCAGGCGTCAACGGTTTGATCTCCGCGGCGTTTTCGTCAGAGCGATAGTTGGGGATTATCCACAAGATGTGATTCTTGCTCGGTTCATGCGGCGGTACACTCTGCGCAACGCTGGATGGACCCGCCTGAGTCTGACTTGCGCTTGGCGCATCTGGCAGCCTTGACGATTCCTGTCCAATCGCGACAACCCCTCCCACCAACAAGTTAGCGGAGACCAGTACACGACAGACCATAGGAACAAACGAGGATGACGGCAACCTCCTCATACTACTAAGGTTGATGCACGTTGGAGCGCCTCGCGAGGGAACATGAACAACTTGTCATTTGTTCGCCACGATGAATTCATTCTGTAGCTGATAGTCTTCCTCATGGGATGTTGGGACTGCGATCGGACGACGCGTTACCGCCAACTCGCGATCGTATTTCTAATCCTCATCTTTGCTGCACCTCTCAGCCGTGCTCAAGACAACTATGAAATCCAGGTGTACGGGTCCGACCTGGTCGATCCCCGCCACACTATGGTGGAACTCCATAGCAACTTCACCATCGACGGCTCGAAGACGATCGTAGATGGGGTTTACCCCACCAATCACGCTGAGCATGAGACCGTTGAGATCACACATGGCTTCAATGACTGGTTCGAGTGCGGCTTCTACATTTTCACTTCTATAACAGAAGGCCAGAGTTGGCAGTGGGTAGGAGATCACATCAGGCCGCGAGTTGCCGTGCCGAAGAAATGGCACTGGCCCGTGGGCGTGAGCCTCTCGAATGAAATCGGCTACCAGAGGCGGCAATATTCGGTGGACACATGGACCTGGGAAATTCGCCCCATCGTGGATCAAAAGGTCGGACGCTGGTATTGGTCGCTTAACCCCACTCTCGACCGATCGTTCCACGGCGAGAGCGTGAACCCGGGCGTGGTATAACTTACGTGCTGTCAACACGCTGATTAGTTCGACTCCCACTACTTCAGTTCGGGGCAGGAGCCGCCCAATCGTCATGGTGGATGCGCCGTTCCCGCAACCGAAATCCAGCAACCGCTTCTCCGCAAAATCTTCAGGTGTCGAGTAGCCGAAGAGTTGGCGCTCCAAATATGACCGTTTCCGAGGTTGAGGTTTCATGGCGGGCCACGCTATCACACAGCCATGCAAAGTCGGATCGTTCCATCAGTGCCAGGAGCAGGTCCATCGAAAAAGTGGTTCGACATGTCTTCCTCGGTATGTAGAGATCCGGGGCCCGCGGCAGTAGGGTCAGTTCATACGGCTCGCCCAGAGACTTACGTCGAATCTGAACGATGCCCTCCTCACAAGCGCACTGAACCAAGTTTTCTTCCTGTGCCTTTGGCGTGCCATAGCTCGCCGTATCAGTAATTTGGACGATATCCATTCCTTCGGCCTTCAACCGTGCCGCTCCAATTTGCACATTCTATACGGGCCAGCAGCGCCGCAGGTGACTTCTGTAACCCCTGTTTTTAACAAGGGTTTCAAACGGCCCCCGCCACTCTGCGTGATAAGATTTTTAGGGTGCCTACGCCCAGCCAAAGCGATCGCAAGCATTCTCCTGTCTTCGTGATGGGCTGCCACCGCTCCGGGACGAATCTGCTCTACGACATGTTGTTGTCCTCTGGCGGGTTTGCCATCTACCGCGGTTTTCTGCCGATTTACAAAATTCTGATTCCCCGCTTCGGCTCCATGAAAAATCCCGCGCATCGCGAAAGGATCCTCGAAACCTGGCTCCGGAGCAAGGGCTTCCGGCGAACCGGCCTCGATGCAGAGGAGTTATCGGCGCGCATCCTGAACGAATGCCGCACCGGGGGAGACTTCATCCGCGTCGTCATGGACGCGGTGGCCCGGAGCCAGCAAGTGCAGCGCTGGGCGGTGTACGATCCTGACAATGTGCTGCACGTCGAGCGCGTGAAGCGCGACATACCCAACGCGCTGTTTGTGCACATCATCCGCGATGGGCGCGACATTGCGCTCTCGCTCAAAAAAATGGGTGGCTTCACTCCTCTGCCCTGGGACCGCAATCAAACCGCGAGCCTGGTGGCGACTTCGCTCTATTGGGAGTGGATGGTCCACCGAGGCCGCGCCCATGGCCGCAAGTTCCCTGCCGACTACATTGAGATCCGCTACGAAGACCTGATTACCAAGCCGCACGAAACACTCGGCAAACTCGGCGGCTTCCTCGATCACGATCTGGACTACGATCGGATTCAGCGCGCCGGCCTGGGCCGCCTGTCGGAAACGAACTCTTCGTTTCGCGAAGAAGGCGCGAAAGAAAAGATCAACCCGCTCGGCCGCTGGAAAGAACGCCTGCCCCGCGCCGATGTCGCCGCCATCGAAGCGACCGTGGGCGACTGCCTGCAGGAAAATGGTTACGAACTGTCGCTGCCCGCGGCCGAGCGCCGCCGGGGCTTGCGGCAGTCGTGGATGCGCGGAATGTATCCCGCCTTTCTCGGCAGCAAGCTGTGGCTGAAATTACATACTCCCCTCGGCCGGTTCGCCAGCATGTCTGCGCTCGATCTCGAAGAAGAACCGTCGCCGGTGGCCGAGCCGGTCCGGCCCTGAGACTTGTGGACGAACAACTTCATGAATCCGGCAACCAGAGTCACTGAAGACGCCATGGAAAACGCCAACGCCCTCGTCGAAAATCATCCGGCAGCTCAGGCTACAGCCCCGGGCGCACGAGGCGTTCGTTCTCGGGCTCCGGTGTTTGTGCTGGGTTGCGGACGCTCGGGAACCAAGTTCCTCTACCACACGCTGCTTTCCGCCGGAGGGTTCGCCGTCTATCATGCGGAGAGTAACGCCTTCAACCTGCTCGGCGTTCGCTTCGGCAACCTAGCCCGTCGTGGCAACCGGCGCCGACTGCTCGACGCCTATTTCACCAGCAAACTGTTTCAGCGTACCGGACTCGATCCCAAGGAAATCGAAGATCGAGTGATGGAAGATTGCCGCAATGCCGGCGACTTCCTGCGCATCGTAATGGAGGCCATCGCGCGCAAACAAGGTGTCCGGCGCTGGGCCGAATCTACACCGCTGCACTTGCTCTACCTTCCGCTGATCAAGAAAGTGATTCCCGATGCGCTCGTCGTCCACATTATTCGCGACGGCCGCGACGTCACCGCTTCCTTGCACCGCATCGGCTGGATTCGTCCACTGCCATGGGACCGCAGCCGCGCCTTCCTGGCGCCTGCCATCTTCTGGCGATGGATTGTAAGCAAGGGCCGGCGCTACGGTCAGGCGCTGGGCGCCGATTACATGGAAGTTCATTACGAAGATCTGGTCCAGAATCCGCGCGAAACGCTGGCGCGCATCGGCAAATTCATCGACCACGATCTGGACTACGACCGCATCCAGCAGGTCGCGCTGGGATCGGTGCACAATCCGAATTCTTCGTTTCGCGGCGACGGCAAGGAGACCGAAGCTAGCACCATCGGCCGATGGAAACGCATGTTCACTCCCCCGCAGGTTCGCGACATCGAGTCCAGCATCGGCAACCTGCTCGTCGACACTGGGTATGCGCTCGAAACGCGGCGTGCGGAGCTGCATTCGTCCCTGCCCGTGCGATTCATGAATTTTCTGTATCCATTGTATTTCGACTTCAAACTTTGGCTGAAATCGGATACTCCGCTTGCCCGCATCGCCGATAAGGGACGCATGGGCATTCCTGAGTCTGATGCGGAGTCCGATGCCAAGACCGATGCCAAGTAGGGTTGTGCCCACCACGAATGAGTTCTCACGATGAATGCGATTTCCCTAACCTGGCACCCCGAAGGCGCGTTCCACCACGTCGGCTTCGTCGTGGCTTCGATTCCGAATTCCGTCCAGGGCTTCGCCAGCATGCTGCAGGCGAATTGGGACGAGCAGGTTTTTCATGATCCCAACCAGGGCGTTCGCGTCACGTTCCTGAAAAGCCGGCGCGCGGGCGATCCGCTCTGGGAACTGGTGGAACCGGCCGATGAACAATCGCCCGTGTATTCCTTCGCCGCCAGGGGCGATGGCCTGCACCACGTTTGTTATGTCGTGGACAATATGGAGCAGGCGCTCGCCGACGCGCGCGCACTGGGAGCGATTGTCACGCGGCAGCCTATGCCGGCAGTCGCGTTCGGCGGCCGGCGCATCGCGTGGATCTACACCCGAAACCGTCTGCTGATCGAGTATCTGGAACGCTGATTCGATATCTACTTCAATGTCTGATTCGATATCCAATTCGCCGCCGGATCCAAAGGCCACTGAGCACAATCCGTCAAACCTGCGGGCAGAAGTTGACGGCTTAATCGCTCGAGGCGCTTTCGATCTGGCCTCGCGGCGGCTGGCCGAACTTTGGCGGCGCGATCCTGCGTCGGGGACGGCGAGCTTCGTGACTTCGCGACTCGAAGAGTTACGCGAAAAGACGCGCGACCCGTTGGGCGACAAGTTCGCCCTTACGAAATTTAAGCTGGCGATTCTGCGCTCGTTCACGGTCGAGCCCATCGTGCCGCTTTTGCGAGCAGAAGCATTCGCCTACGGCATCGACCTTGAGGTCCATGTCGGCGATTTCAGCACCTACGTGCAGGACATGCTCGACAGCCAGAGTTCGCTCTACCGCTTCGCCCCGAACGCGGTCGTGCTGGCCGTGCGCGCCGACCAGGCCGCGCCCGAACTATGGCGTGACTTCGCCGATCTGGCGCCGGAAGCGGCGCAACAAGCCGCCGAGCGCGTGGTTCGAAGTTATGAGCAGTGGATCGCCATGTTTCGAAAACACAGCCAGGCGGCGCTGATCGTTCATTCCCTTGAGCGCCCGTCGTCTCCAAGTCTCGGGATTCTCGACGATCAATCCGAAGCCGGCCAGTCCGGACTCATCCGGCAGATCAATCGTGAACTGCGGCGCATCACCGCAGGATTCCACGGCGTGTACGTGCTCGACTACGACGCGCTGGTCGCGCGCCATGGCAGCGAGCATTGGCACGATGAGCGCAAATGGCTGACGGCGCGGCTTCCCATCGCGGCCAGTCATCTTCTTCACATGGCCCGCGACTGGATGCGTTTTATCGTGCCACTCAGCGGCCGCACCGCCAAAGTTCTGGTCGCCGACCTCGACAACACATTGTGGGGCGGAGTGATCGGCGAAGACGGAATGACCGGCATTAAAGTTGGCCCCGAATATCCGGGCGCGGCTTATCAGGCCTTGCACCGTGCCCTGCTCGATCTGTCGCGCAAGGGAATTCTGCTCGCCGTGTGCAGCAAGAACAATCTCGACGATGCCATGGAAGCGCTGGAGAAGCACCCCGGCATGCTGGTGCGCCCGAAACATTTCGCGGCGATCCGTATCAACTGGACCGACAAGGCGCAGAATCTCCGCGAGATCGCCGAGGAACTGAATGTCGGCATCGACGCGCTCGCCTTTCTCGACGACAATCCATTTGAGCGCGAGCAGGTTCGCGCCGCGCTTCCGGAAGTTACGGTCATTGATCTGGGAAAGAATCCGCCGGAGTATGCGTCCGCCGTCAGGAATTGTGCGGCATTCGAGCGGCTCACCCTTTCGCCCGAAGACCGGCAGCGTACCGAAATGTATGCCGCGCAGAAGCAACGCGCCGGCGCCGAGCAGAACTTTCAATCGAAGGAAGATTTCTTCCGCTTCCTGGAGCAGGAAGCCGAACTGGAACCCGTGTCGGACCTGACGCTGGCACGGATCTCGCAACTGACGCAGAAGACCAGCCAGTTCAACCTGACCACCCGGCGCTACACCGAGCCGCAGATCGCGGACATGGCTAAAAAGCCGGACTGGCAAATATTTTCCATCCGCGTCCGCGATCGTTTCGGCGACCACGGGCTGGTTGGGGTCGCGATCGCGCACGACGAAGGCGAGCAGTGCGAGGTGGATACCTTCCTGCTGAGCTGCCGCGTCATCGGAAGAACAGTTGAAACCGCGCTGCTCGCACATCTCGCCGAAAGCGCCGTCCAGCGCGGCTGCAAGCGGCTGGTGGGCTGGTTTCTGCCGACAAAGAAAAACGCTCCGGCGCGCGATTTCTACCTGCAACACGGCTTCAACCGGCAGGAGGCAAATGGCACCGGCTCGCTGTGGACGCTCGATCTGAAGAGTTCCACTCTACGTTGCCCCGATTGGATTAAGCTGAAGGCAACGACACCGTTGAATCACGGAAACTAAACCGGGAGGAAAGAATTGGCAGACAGTACGTTTGAACGGGTGCGAAGCGTGGCCAGCGACATCTTCGGAATTCCGGCGGACAAGATCACGGCGGAGTCTTCGCCGGAGACGATCGAGAATTGGGATTCCATGCAGCATCTGAATCTGGTTCTGGCAATTGAAGAAAAGTTCGGAGTGCAGCTCGAGCCCGAAGATATCGAGCAGATGAAGAACATCGGCGCGGTAGCGGCGCTGGTCGAGAAACTGCAATCGGCTCCGCGCTGATACATTTAAGTTGTCATTCTGAGCGGAGCACGGAGTAAAATCCAACAGCAAACGCAGCCTCGCCCTCAGAAAAAGCAAGCTTTAACTGACAGCTGAGAGCTGATAGTTAGCTGTCAGTCTTTGAAAAGATTGTCAAACGCCGCGCGAGCATCATTTGGACGCTGACTTCCCTTGCTGGATGTTTCTTTTTCGACCATCACGCGAATGGAATAAAACGAGCAGTCGTTGCGCTTGTCTTTGGGAGAGATTCGGACGGGGATCGGCTGGTTGCATTCGAAGCGGCATGAAGGGTCAAAGTGTTCGCATTGTTTGCAGGCGTGCAGATCGAATCCGCATTTCGGGCATTGCCCGACCGGATCGGTGAGATGCAGCAGCAGCGCGCCGCATTCCGCACAGCGGGAGACGGTTCGCGTTCCGGGCATGTTCATCGGCCGCGGTCCGAAAGTGTTTTCTTTTTTCGGCGCCGACGGCTTCTCGAACTCTTTTTTCGGTCCGGCACCAGAATCCTGGTATCCGCGTTGCCGGTACTTGCGGTCGGACAAGAAGTGCCTCCTCGAGAACGCTCATTCTCCACCTTTGGCGCGCCCGGCACAAGAGGTTCTTTGGTACGGCCGGCGGAGCTTTGTTGACGGAGAGCCGGGGTTGATGGAGAGCCGGGCGTCCTCGCGCGGCCACGGCCACGCTGGACGGGCGAGGACGCCCGTCGCTCCACATCGGGGACCGTGAATTGTCTTTCACATATCAGGATGCTACCATTCCGATAGACAGAGAAATTGAGGAGGTAGTTATGGCGGATCGTGATGGCAACAGCTTTTTGTGGTTCCTGGCAGGGCTCGGCGTCGGAGCTGTAGTTGGCGTGTTGTACGCGCCGCACTCTGGAGAAGAAACACGCGACGTGCTTCGCTCCAAAGCGCAGGAAGGCAGCGAGAAGGCGCGCAAGCAGGCTCGTCGGGCGCGGGAGCAGGCGAATGACTGGGTGGATCGCGGGCGCGACGTGCTCAACCAGCAGAAAGAGCAGTTCCGCAACGCTTACGAGGCCGGCCGCCAGGCATATAACGAAACGACCGCCGCCGGGGCTGAACCAGGCAAGAATCTTTAGCGGCGAAAGCAGAAGGAGCAGCCCAAGAGCAGCTGAGGAGCAGCCATGGATGACACTCTCCTAAAAATTTTTATTGCAGTGACGACGTTCGCTGTCGTGGTGCAGGCGGGAATTCTGGTGGGCCTTTACGTTGCAGTCCGCAAGAGCACGGCGAGGATGGAAGCTCTCGCCACCGAAGTGAAGAGTAGAGTTCTGCCCACGGTGGAAACGGCGCAGAATTTGATGGTGGAGCTGCGCCCAAAGATTGATGTCATAAGCAACAACCTCGCCGAGTCAAGCGATCTGGTGCGCAATCAGCTTGGCCGCCTCGACGCTACCGTCACCGATGTGCTCGACCGCGCCCGGCTGCAAGTCATCCGAGCGGATGAACTGCTGAATCGCACCATGGACAAAGTTGAAGAGACCAGCGAAGTCGTCCACAAGACCGTGATTTCTCCGCTACGTCAGGTGAATGGACTGATGGCCGCGATCAGCACCGGAGTCGACGTCTTCCTCGGCCAGAAGAGGCGCCATCCGAGAAACGGCGGCGGCGTCCCGCAAGATGAGATGTTTATTTAATGGATGATGGTGTAGGGACGGGGCTTTTGCCCCGTCCAAGCGGTTCGGAGCCCCGCTCCCACACCGTTTTCTACTCTTATTCTTCCGCGCCGCCCGCCACCCGCTCACTTCTCACATCGGGCACGTAGATGGAGTGGACGTTCTGTTCGGCGGCCAACTTCTGGAACGTTGTGATATCCGCATTCCGAACCTGCTCCCAGCTTGCCAGTAATTGATCGGTCTGTTTTTTCAACTTGTCGAATTCCTGGTACTCAGAGTCGGTCGGAGCAGAGTCGGCGAAACCACCCACTGCCATGGCAAGAAACGCCAGCTTCGCGTCGATCCCCGGCGCGTAGGCAAGAGAATCCTCGCTGGCGCTGATTTTGAAATTAATCAGCGGATCGCGAACTGCAATCAGCTTTGCGTCCAAAGTACCCGCGCCATCGAACAAGGCTTTCGAGGAGTTACCCGGCACCAGGCGCTTCTTGAGCCCGTCCAGTTGCTCGCGGACGTCCTGTATTTGGTTCACCGCGTAGTAGACGCGATTCAACTGTTCGCGCACATCCATCTGCAACTTGAACTGTTTCTCCAGATCGCTTTGCGAAGCGGTGACTCGCGGATCAATCTTCACCTCAAACGGAGCCGTCAAGCTCTTGCCATTCGCCGTGAGCCGCACCTGATAGTTGCCGGGCGGCGCCATTGGTCCGCGCGCGCCGTCATTGTATTCCCACAAAAAATAGCCGGGGACGCGGTTCGCCCCCTCATAGTGCAAATCCCACACAAAACGATTCAGACCATCTTCCGGCTTGATCTGCTTCTCCGGCTTCTTTTCGTCGGGATCGCGCGGTTCATCGAGCGGCTCGGTTTTCTTGCTGGAGTAGTTGCGGACCACATTGCCCGCCGCGTCCAGGATCTCAATTTTCACTTCCTGCTTCGGCGCCTTCTTCACGTAGTAATAAATGACTGCGCCGTTTGGCGGATTTTTTCCTGCAAAGACCAATCGCGCGGGAGCCTCTCCGGTATGCACGCGATACGCCGTCGCGGGCTGGTAAAGATGCATGTCTTCCTTGGCAACCGAATCGGTGAACTGGCGCAGCGGCGAGACATCGTCCAGTATCCAGAACGCGCGCCCGTGCGTCGCCACTACCAGATCGTCGTTCTTAATGACGAGGTCGTGGATCGGCGTGATCGGCAGGTTGATTTGCAGCGGGCGCCAGTGTGCGCCGTCGTCGAAAGAAACAAAGACGCCGCGCTCTGTCCCGGCATAGAGCAAACCTTTCTTCTTCGGGTCTTCGCGAACAGCGCGCACAAAAATTCCGTCGGGAATTCCGGTGGTGATCCGGCTCCAGGTCGCTCCGTAATCGCTGGTCTTGTAGATGTAGGGCGCGAGGTCGTCATTCTGATGGCGGTCAATCGCGACGTAGGCAGTGCCGGCATCGTGCGGAGACGCTTCAATCAAACTGATGCGGCTCCATTCCGCAAGGCCCTTGGGGGTTACGTTGGTCCAATGCTTCCCTTCATCGCGTGTGATCTGGATCAATCCGTCGTCGGTGCCCGCCCAGATCAGGTCTTTCGCCAGGGGCGAGGGAGCAATTGAAAAAACGGTATCGTAATACTCTGTACCGGTATCGTCCACCGTGATCGGGCCGCCCGAAGCCTGCTGCTTCGATTTGTCGTTGCGAGTCAGGTCGCCACTAATCGCTTCCCAATGCGTACCACCGTCGGTGGTTTTAAAAATGCGCTCGCCTCCGTAATAAATCGTGTTCGGATCGTGCGGAGATGTCACGATTGGCGCCGTCCACTGAAAACGGTGATCAAGTGGGGCCGCACCGCGCGCATCCGTGAGTTCCGGCCAAACGGCGATGCTCTTGACCTGGTTCGTGCGCCGGTCAAAGCGCGTGATGTTGCCCTGATAGTCGCCGGCATACACAATGTTCGGGTCGGTGGGATTGGGGGCAATGTATCCGGCTTCCCCGCCCCCAACCGGATACCAATCGTCGCGGCCAATCGCCCCTTCGTCGCTGCGGCTGGCAATCGCCACGGTGGAATTATCCTGCTGCGCGCCGTAGACGTAGTAGGGCGTTCGCGTGTCGGTGATGACGTGGTAAAACTGAGCGGTCGGCTGGTTGTCTTCGCGTGTCCAGGACTTGCCGCCATCCAGGCTGACGGTGACGCCACCATCGTTCGACGCAATCATTCTTTTTGTATTCTTCGGATCGATCCACAGGCCGTGATTGTCGCCATGCGGAACTTTAATTTTGTTGAAGTTGCGGCCGCCGTCGGTGGACTTGAAGAACTCGACATCGGCTATGTAAACCGTATTGGCATCCTGTGGATCGGCGACCACGTGCATGTAGTACCACGCACGTTGAAACAGGCCGTGGCTGCCGTTTACGAGATCCCAAGTGTCGCCGCCGTCGTCGGAGCGATACAGTCCGCCGGATTCCTTGGCTTCGATAATGGCGTAGACTCGGTCGGAATTCGCTGCCACCGCCAGGCCGATGCGTCCGTAGGGTCCCTTCGGAAGGCCGTGCTCCTCTAGCTTTTTCCACGTTGTGCCGCTGTCCGTGGAACGATACACGCCACTGCCTGGCCCGCCGCTGGAGAGCGTCCACGGCGTTCGTCGAGCTTCCCACAGCGAGGCAAATAAAATGTTGGGATTCTGCTGATCGAAAGCCACATCGATCGCTCCCGTGTTTTCGTCTTTGTAGAGAACCTTGTCCCAGGTCTTGCCGCCATCGGTGGTGCGGAAAACGCCGCGTTCCTGGTTCGGGCCAAATGGATGGCCTAGCGCTGCCACAAAAACGATGTCGGGATTGCGCGGATTCACGATCACCTTGCCAATCGCGCGCGAATCCTTCAGGCCAACATTCTTCCAGGATTTTCCAGCGTCCACCGACTTCCAGATGCCGTCCCCGTGCGAGATGTTTCCGCGAATGCACGCTTCGCCGGTCCCCACATAAACGACGTTGGGATCGGACACGGCGACCGCGATGCTGCCGATTGAGGGAGCTCCATCCTTGTCAAAAATTGGGGACCATGTGTTCGCCGCGTCAGTCGATTTCCAGACGCCCCCACCGGTCGAACCGAAGTAGTAGATCGTCGGGTCGCCAGGAATTCCAGCGGCTGTGAGAGAGCGGCCGCCACGAAATGGTCCGATTGAACGGTACTTCATTCCCTTGAAGAGCGGATCACCTTCGTTCTTTTCGTCTTTGTCCTTGTCATCTTTCGCTGACGGCTCGGATGAGGTGGGCGCGGTTTTTTGCGCGGCGTCCACCGTGCGATTCCCTTCCTTTTGCTGGGAGAAGGTCAGGGTGACAGAGAATAGGACGAACAAGGCAAGCACTGCGGTGCGCACATCTGCACTTTGGATCATGAATTCAATGGCCCCGGAACAAGAATTTTGTATGGCTAATGTTAATGCCAAAGGCGCGAAAGGTACAAACGGACGGACTTCCGAATGGCGGCCCAATTTTGCGTCGAAGGGGAGTGAAGGCCTGTTGTTGAATTCCCTTAACACTGCCAGCTTCCGGCTACGTACCCGCGTAGTCAACACAAACACGACGAAACCTTGGTTGATTTCTACCGTTGCCGCCTAGAATGTGTCAAACATTTCTCGAATTTCTTGTTTGAAACAGAACGTGTTGAAAATGCAACGACAGTTCACATCCAACGACGTGATCGCCCTGACCGGAATCACCGCCCGCCAACTGCAATGGTGGGACGAACGGGGCATTGTGGTGCCTGGCCGCCAGGGGCATCGCCGCATCTACAGCTGGGACCAACTGGTCACCGTGGCGGTTATCTGCCAGCTTCGCCGACGGGGCTTCTCCCTCCAGCGCATGCGCAAGGTCATCGGTTTCTTGCGGCAGGAATTCCGCACCAGCCTTGCCGCTACGGTCAGCGCGTCTTCGGAGTATCACCTTCTTACCGACGGCACTCATCTTTATCTGCGAACCTCGGCGCGACAGGTCGTGGACCTGCTGAAGAACGCCCGGCAGCCGATGTTCGATATATGCCTGAGCGACGAAGTCCGGAGGGTTCGAGCGGAGATTCAGGCGCGCAAGAAGACTGTGGTTTCGGAACGAGTTCGGCCTTTGCGACGGGATCGAAGAGCGCAATTCGGAGAGCGTAACGCAGTGAGCGTAAGGCGAGCGTAAACGGAAAGCGGGGGAGGCATGATGATCGGTGAATTGAGCATTATCAACGAATGGATTCCCGAGCAGATGGAACCCGGTACCGTGTTCGTGCTGGAGAATGCGGGCGAAGTGGGGGAGAGAGAAGACCCCTATTGGGCGGTGCTCTCCTGCCCTTCCTGCGGCACGCTGGGCCTGATTACGCGCAAGCAGATGGCGGGACTTCTGCCGACGATCTGTGGCTCAGCGCAGTGCTCGGCGCAGTTTTTCATTAAGGATGAGGAGATCACGGCGCGGAAGCCGTTTTAGCTGTAGCAGAGCTGCGCTCGGCTTGGACAGGGCGAAGCTCCGTCACCACATGAGCATCTACGTTTTCGGGACGGAGAATCTTACCGGGACCTGCTCGACTATCTCGATATCAAATCCTTCCAGCGCTGCTACCCTTCTGGGGTGATTGGTTAAGAGTCGGATTCGCTTCAGATTCAGATCGGACAGGATCTGAGCTCCCAGGCCGATTTCGCGCTGAATCTTCCGCTCACTTTCGGGATGCGCCGGCAAACGCCGCTCGCGATGAAATGTGAGAACTGACTGGTCTCCGATTTTTTCAGTTGAAAACCCTTTCGAGGTTTGGTGCAGGTAGATCAACGCGCCTCGCTCTTCCTCAGCGATAATCCGTAGCGAAGCCTCGAGCGTCTGATTGCAATCGCACGCGGTCGCGCCGAACACGTCGCCCAGCAGGCAGTGCGCGTGCATGCGGACCAGGACCGGCTCGGACGAATCACTGATGTCGCTACGGCCGATATCGCCTCGAATGAGCGCCATGTGGGAATCACCACCGTCCACTTCGCTCTCGTAGGCGATCAGGCGGAATTCTCCGTACTTGGTTTCGACCATCGCCTCGCCTACACGATGCACGTAGCGCTCATGATTCATCCGGTAACGGATCAACTCCGCAACCGTGAGCATTTTCATTTCATGGGTGCGGCAGAACTCGATGAGGTCGGGCACGCGCGCCATGGTGCCGTCGTCTTTCATGATTTCGCAGATGATTCCGGCCGGGACCATGCCGGCTAGCCTTGCCAGATCGACGGAAGCTTCGGTCTGGCCGGCGCGCACGAGGACTCCGCCCTTGCGCGCTCGCAGCGGGAACAGGTGGCCTGGCCGCGCCAAATCCGATGGCCGCGTCGCTGGATCGATCGCAACTTTGATGGTATGCGATCGATCGTACGCGGAGATTCCTGTGGTTACGCCGTCGCGGGCGTCTATCGCTTCGCAAAAGGCAGTTCCGTATTGCGATGTGTTCTCGCTGGTCATCGGACCAATGCGCAGGTGGTCAAGCCGTTCTTCGGTCATAGCCAGGCAGACTAAGCCGCGTCCGTACTTGGCCATGAAGTTGATGGCTTCGGGAGTAACTTTTTCGGCGGCTAGGGTTAGATCGCCTTCATTCTCGCGATCCTCGTCGTCGATTACGACGATCATTCGTCCGGCGCGGATCTCTTCGATCGCGGTGGGAACATCGGTAAAGGGGAGATGAGGTGTCATAGTTCGCTACGCAGCGTTCAGATCGCGCCCCTTCGATGGCGCCAGTTCGTTCTGGTTCTCGGAACCGTGAAATAGGCTCTTCAGAGCCCGCGTCATAGCCCGGACGATCCATCGCATGACGACTACAATCACCGCCAGGAAGGCGGCAACGATCAAGGCCGCCGCGATTGGGTGCCGGGTAGCAAGCCAAGTCAGGAACACCGCGAGCGTATCTTCTCCCGCGCTGAGTGCGAAATTCGAAAACGGCTCGGGAGACGGTGTCACGGCTACGCGCGCCGCCGTCTTGCCGCCGTGGGCCGCCAAGGCTATCGCCCCGCCCGCCAGCGCCGCCAGCAACTGCTTTTCCGGCGACAGCTGGGAGGTCGCGCCGTAGGCAATCAGGGCCGCCACGGGGATTCGAACAAAGGTGTGCAGGGCATTCCAGAACAAATCGAAAGCCGGGATTTTGTCAGCAAACAGCTCAATGACAAAAAGCACACTGGATGCCGCAATCACCCACCAACTGGAAAGCAGATGCAGACCGGAAGGCAAATCGAGCAGGCCGGCATGGGTCAGAAGCCCGAGCGTAGCCACCGTGGCATACACGTTGAGGCCGGCCGCGAAGCTCACCGCCACGATTAAACCCGCGAGTTCGGAGCCGCCAAACTTCATGTCTGCCAGCATATCCAGACTCCGCTTTCTCCATCCAGCAAAAAAGGAAAGGGTCGCTTGCGGCGACCCTCCCTGTAGAACTAGTTCGAAAACGTGGTTCGAAAATTTGGATCGAAACCCGCTTCCCTGCAGTTACAGGGTGGATTCGATTTCAAAGCCCCAAGCTTCGAGCAAGGGCTCCGGGATGTACTTGGAATTCTTGTTCCGGCGCGCCCATTCCCGCAGCCGTGTAGAGCGCAAGTACTGGTCGGGGGAGAGCTTATACTCGTGCACAACCTGCTCAAATTCGGTGATTGTGGGAGTAACCGGTCCAATAGGCTCGGGCTTGCCCCAGTTAGGGTTTCCGCGTCGCTTAGCCATGAAAAATATACCCTCTTATGCGTGGAATAAGGACTTCTTCCTTAATTTAAGCCTCTATGTTCTTTGATTCCAAGAAGCGTCCAGGGGATTCACCCGCAAAAAAGGAAACCCAGACGCACAGATTTTAGCCCCTCGGCCTCTATGGAAGCTATTGATAATAATAGGTTTTTCACGGTTAGTCAATAGTAAAGTTGACTCCGTGGCGCCGGGTGGCATATCCCCTTTGTGCACAGCCACTTGCGGTTTGCACTGCGGGAACACGACCCAGGCCCGAAAGCGATGAATACAAGTAGAGCATCCCTATCTCCCAGCCCATAGGGACTGGTAGGGGACGCCGTCTGGGAAACGTGCCCGGAGCAAGAGGTGACCAGAGTAACTGGATTACCAGGCCATGGCGTTGACCGCGGAATCTCATACACTTAGAGTGCGAAGGGAGTCTTATCGTGACCGCCCGTCTGGGAGACCGGCGATCTACCCAATCGGGCGCCTGCTAAGGCGACGCACGAGAATATTCACCATCATCTGCATCCGCCTCGGCAAAGCCGAGGACGGCGCACCAAGGCCGATCTGAATCGTGATTTGAAACCGTGATTTGAAACATGGAACTGAAGTCTCTGTTACTGAGCTCTGACGAAAAGACGGTGCGCGTCTTGCGCCGGGTCCTCAGCGACCTGGAAATTGATGTCGAGTATTGCTCCAGCGCGGAGGATGCCATCCGCCGGATCACCCGTCAGCGTTTCGAAGCCATCATCGTAGACGGGGCGAATGCCGAGAAAGCCGGCAGCGTATTGCGGGGAGCCAAAGCCTCTCCCGTCAACAGCCGGGCTCTCGGGATCGTGCTGGTGGAACCCTCCGTTGGACTCAAAGGCGGCTTCGAAATAGGGGCCCATTTCGTCCTCCACAAACCGCTTGCGGTCGAGCGCGCCAAAGCCAGTTTTCGCGCAGTTCGCGCCTTGATGAAGCGTGAACGGCGTCTGCAGCTGCGCGTCTCTGTGCAAATTCCGGTCGAGTGTTACGGCTCCGGCCGGTACAAAGCCAAGACTATCGATCTCTGCCAAGGCGGCATGGCGATTCAGTTCTCGGGCCGCGTCGCGAAGGAAAATTCGCTCCGCTTCGCCCTTGAATTGCCGGGCATGGACCAGAAGCTCGAAATCTACGGAGAGCTGGCATGGGGAGGCAACGGCGATCAGGCCGGTGTCCGTTTCAAAGACACCACTGACGAGCAGCGCAACATCATTCGCCAGTGGTTGAACAGCCATCTTCCTGAACCCGACCAGGACGATCCGCCCGTGAGTTGCCGTCTCACCGACCTCAGCCTCGGCGGCTGCTATCTGACGACAGGCTCACCCTTTCCGAGGGGCACGCGTGTCGTCCTTTTGATCAAAACGGCCGACCTCGAAGTCCAAACCGGTGGCGTCGTGCTAGTCGCGCATCCGGAATTTGGGATGGGAGTGGAGTTCCAGACCACGCCCGAGCAACGGGATCACGTACACCGCGTGATCACGACTCTGCGCGCCAACGGAGATAAGTCTCCCGAGATTCAAGTCGAACCCAACGGACTGGAAACGCCATCGCCCGACGGTAGCTTGGCTACGTCCCCGGCTTCCCTAGGCAAGGTCTCCGTAACTGACGACACACTCGTCGATCTGTTCCGGCACCAGTTTCAAATGCCGGTCGAAAGCTTCCTGCAGCAAATGCGCGAGCAGCGCCAGGCTGTCGGGTCGCACTCGGGATAAGGGCGCTGCGAACAGAGACGGGGCGAGCCCCGTCTCTACAAGAAAAAGAGCCTAAACTTCGTCCTGCTCCTTCAGCTTCGCGATCACCCCGAAATCCTCCAGTGTGGTTGTATCGCCTTTCACTTCCCCGCTGCTGGCCAACTCCCTTAGCAAGCGGCGCATGATCTTCCCGCTGCGCGTTTTCGGAAGAGTGTCGGCAAACCGGATGTCATCGGGCTTAGCCAGCGATCCGATCTCTTTCGCCACCCATTTCTTCAGTTCTTCTTTCAGAGCGTTCGTCGGCTCGACACCGTGCTCCAAACTCACGAATGCGGAAATGGCCTGCCCCTTGATTTCGTCCGGCCGGCCGACGACCGCGGCTTCGGCAACCTTCTCGTGCGCCACCAGTGCCGATTCCACTTCCATCGTGCTCAGCCGATGACCAGACACGTTGAGAACGTCGTCGACGCGCCCCATGATCCAGAAATAGCCGTCTTTATCCTTGCGCGCACCGTCGCCTGTAAAGTATGTGCCACCGGGAATTTGAGACCAGTATTGCTGCACATAGCGATCCGGATCGCCGTAAATTGTCCGTAGCATGGCGGGCCACGGCTGCCGGATGACGAGATAGCCACCCGAACCCAAAGGCACCGCCTTGCCCTCCATGGTGACGATCTCCGGAACCACGCCGAAGAACGGGCGAGTGGCCGAACCTGGCTTCGTCGCAATCGCGCCCGGAATCGGTGTGATCATGATGGAGCCGGTTTCCGTCTGCCACCATGTATCCACGATCGGGCAGCGGTTATGGCCGATCACCTCGCGATACCACATCCAAGCCTCGGGATTAATCGGCTCACCGACTGTGCCGAGCAGACGCAGGCTTTCCATTTTGTGTTTCTTCGGCCACTCGTCGCCCCACTTTACGAATGTGCGGATAGCCGTCGGTGCCGTGTAAAACACGTTCACCTGGTGCCGGTCGATGATCGACCAGAAACGATCGGGCTCGGGACAATTCGGCGCGCCTTCATACATGAGACTGGTTGCGCCGCACTGCAACGGCCCATACACGATATAGCTGTGCCCGGTGACCCATCCAATGTCGGCGGTGCACCAGTAGGTGTCTTCTTCGCGCAGGTCAAAAACATATTTCGTCGAGAGATAAGTGCCGACGGAATAGCCACCAGTGGTATGCACCACACCCTTTGGCTTCCCCGTCGTGCCCGATGTGTAAAGGATGTACAGCGGATGTTCGGCATCGAGCGGTTCTGCCGGGCAATGATCGGAAGCCTTCGCCATCAACTCATGCCACCAGTGATCGCGTCCCGAAGTCGTGTTGATCGCGGTTCCGGTGCGTTTGTAGATCACGACATGCTTCACTGATGGACACGATTTCAGCGCCTCTTCTACTGCAGGAAATAATTTGACCTCGGCGCCGCGCCGGTACGATCCGTCCTGGGTGACGACCGCCACGGCTTGCGAATCGTGAATGCGATCGACCAGCGCGTTCGCAGAGAAGCCGCCAAACACAATCGAATGCGGCGCGCCAATGCGGGCGCAGGCCAGCATCGCAATCGGCAACTCCGGGGTCATGCCCATGTAGATGGCGACGCGGTCTCCTTTGCGGACGCCAAGATTCTTGAGAACGTTGGCGAACTTCTGCACCTCTTTCCAGAGTTGCTGGTAGGTATAGGTACGGACTTCACCGGGCTCACTCTCCCAGATCAGCGCCGCTTTGTTCTTGCGCGCCGTCTGGACGTGGCGATCGAGGCAGTTGTAGGAAAGATTGATCTCGCCACCGACGAACCACTTGGCCCACGGCGCTTTCCACTCCAGAACCTTGTCCCACTTCCTGAACCAATGCAGCTCTTGGGCGGCGCGGGCCCAGAATTTTTCCGGCTGCTCCACGGACTCTTTATAGAGAGTTTCATATTCGGCCAGGCTCTTAATCTGAGCCTTCTGAGAAAACTCCGCAGGGGGCTCGAAACTGCGCTGCTCGTCAAGAGTCGAATCGATGTTCACCTGCGTGGCGGTTGGCTCGGGCATGGATCGTCCTTGGGTATGTTGTTGGGTAGTGCTCTCTCCCGCCTTGGATTGGGGATCGAATAGATTCTACAACGCGGGATCGCTGACCTCTTTATGCACTCTCTTAAACTTCGGGAATAAACTCGCTCACCGTCCCTCGCTGCAGCAAATACGCTCCAGGTCCCTGCTGTCCGCGAATTGAGCGGCAGAACTCGGCCACAATGAATCCCGCTTTCACGGCTTCGCGGAAGGCCCACCGGGTCGCGTCGCGCCACTCTCGCGCCAATCCCATGTCGGTGCGTTCGACCTCCAGAATGTCGCCGGGGATCTCAATGCTCACGCGCTGCCGCGCCAGTGATTCCGCCAGATCGGCCCTTCCTGGTTTGCCGCTAGGATCGAAGCGCACCAGCGGAGCCAGCAGCCTCATGGCATCAAGCGTTTCCGCTCGCGCATTCTTGCCCGCCAGCCGATCCCGTACTCGCCGCGAATTCAATATCCACCGCACCCACAGCCGGTCCGTTCCGTTACGATGCAGCATGCTGGAAGTTACCGGCCCGTAGAAATCGACCTTATAGGTCTCGGAAACCACGCCGAGCTTGGAAAAGTTGAAGTGGGCGTTTCGACTTTGTAGCGGATCGTAGGTCCACGTCATCTCGCGGACGCCCATGGCCATGGCCCGTTCACGCTGCGCCTGCTTCAGTCGTGAGCCTAGATCCAGATGCCGGTAAGAATCGAGCACCGCCAGCATGTGCGAGTGAATCGTTGTCTGTCCATGTTCGCGGCCGAGGAATCCGAAGGCGAACCCGACTAGCTTGTCTTTATCAAATGCCCCGACGAAAATATTTCCCACCGCCTTGCAGGCGATGCCCAGCGTGAGGGGCAACGTGTCCTCGTCCGCCATGCCCCAGACTTCTTTCTCCACCACCTTCAGCTGGCTGAGGTCGTCGATGCTCTTGAGGTCGCGAATTGCAATCTGTGGCGCCGCACCGCGGGTCATCATGGCCGGCCCTTCTCGCGTTTCCATTTCTGTTCCCCGGGCTTGGCAATCTCCGCGCAGAAGTCCAGCGCCGAAGAGACACATCGTGTACAGCACCGATTGCATCCTTGTCAATATGAATCAAAGTTCGGGCGAGGGTCCCAAATTCATCCACCACCAAGGGCACGAAGGACCACGAAGGCTTAAAACCACAAATCTCCTTCTTCACGTCGGCCATCTCAGCCCGTGCGGCTCATTCCACGCATCTTAATCTGCATGCTACCCTCGAACCGGAGACGAACACGACCGTGAAACCCGTTACCAAGCTTCTGTGTTTGACCGCCCTGATCGTGCTGGGAAACTCTCTGCTGCTAGCCGCCGATCGCGGAACCCTGGTCCGCGAAGCCGTTATCTATCTGTCTCCCGACACAACTTCCAGCAAGCTTGGCCAGGCCGAACGCGGACGGGAGCTGATTCTGCTCGACAAAAGCCGCAACTGGCTGCACGTCGAGGCGCTGCTCGGTTCTGCGCTTGCGCCCGATCCCTCCTTTGTATTGGAGGATGAGGACGAAGGCAAGACCATCAGCGGCTGGGTTCTCGATACGGGCATCGTCTGGGCGTCCACTCCGAACGGCGACCGCATTCTGTTCGGCGCCGCCGTCGATTCTGAGGACGAGGCAGGCCGCCGCCATGGACGCCGCGGAGCTGCTCAGGATGCGCTGCGCCTTTATCACCGCGTTTATGACATCTTCCCGACCGCTCCCCTTGCCGGCGAAGCCCTCTACCGCGCTGCCGACATTAAATGGCAGGTCGACAAAGCGGATATGCAGTCGCGGCCCTCGGCCCGCGAGAAGGAATCGTACCTCCGCGAAGGCATCGAAGAGCAATCCATGAAGCAGGTGATGAAAAAGTTCCCGGGCACGAAGTGGGCTGAACTCGCCGCCTTCCACCTGATCGACAACAAACTCTGCGGAGACTGGCAAGGCTCCTCCAAGTGTCCCGACAAGGAAGCCGACATCTACGAAAAGTACGTGAAGGAACACCCCGAGTCTCCCGCCGCTCCCGAGGCACTTTACAACGCCGCTTCTCGCCGGGCCGCGCTGATCGAGATTTATAAAACAGAAGAACAACCAAAAAAGTCCGACCAATCGAAGAACCTGGCAGTGTCGCTCGCGCAGCAGTTAATTTCGAAATATCCACAAAGCGACTGGTCGTCGCGCGGACAAACACTGTTGTTCCTCGTGCAGCAAGCAGTACCGACTTACGGAAACGCGATGCAATAGGATTCATCTTCCACCTGACAGAGACGCGGCAAGCCGCGTCTCTACGGGAAATCAGATGCGCGTACGGGACCTCAGATGACCTCGCGCGCTCCCGATTGAGTAGGCGTACACTATTGCCGGTGGGGTTCGTGGTCGGATAATCCAGTCTTAATTCGTGCGTAAGTGTGGAGGCTCACCCACACCGGCAAGGAGATCTTTTGGGATGATCTCCGCAAACGCGGCGATGACCGGCTCCTACGACTACAGCGAGGTGGCTCGCTCGGTATCGATAGCCATCGCTGCGTCCTATGCCGCGCTCGACCTTGCGGGACGCGTAACCGCCGCCAGCGGCCGGATCCGCCTGGCATGGCTGGGCTGCGGCGCTGCTGCAATGGGCATCGGCATCTGGGCGATGCACTTTAAGGGGATGCTGGCCTTCCACCTGCCTGTACCCGTCGAGTACCAGTGGCCGACAGTTCTGGCATCACTCCTAGTGGCCATCCTCGCGTCCGCGGTCGCGCTGTATGTTACGAGCCGCCAGCACATGGGGCGGGTTGAGGCCTTGACTGGCAGCCTCATTATGGGTGGCGGCATTGCCGGCATGCACTACATCGGCATGGCCGCAATGAGATTACCTGCCATCACCCGATTTTCCCCTCTTCTGGTGACTTTTTCCATCTTGTTCGCAATCTTGTTTTCTCTGGTTGCGCTGCTGATGGCATTCGATCTGCGCGAGGAGACCAAATGGACTGTCCCGCGCAGGCTGGGCAGCGCCATCGTGATGGGAGGTGCTATCTCCGCGATGCATTACACCGGCATGGCTGCGGCAAGTTTCATCCCCGCCTCGCCTCCGGACCTTTCCCACGCAGTCAGCATCTCCCCCGTCGCCAACAATGGAATTGCCATTGTGACCTTGATCGTGATTGTGGCCGCCATGGTGACATCGTCCGTGGACAGGCGGGCGGCTGCGGGAGTCCAACGGCTCAACCAAGAGTTAGAGCGTCGCGTGGCCGAGCGGACGCTACAGCTTGAAGCGGTGAACCAAGCGCTGAGAAAGGAAATTGCCGAGCGTGAGCGGGCGGAAGACGCATTGCGGCGAAGCGAGGACCGCCTTCGGCTGGTGATCGACACAATCCCGCAACAGATCTGGAGCAGTCCACCCGATGGCTCTTTGGATTTCTTCAACGCGCAATGGCTCTCCTTCAAGGGTTTCAGTCAGGAAGAAGTTCAAGGCCAAGGTTGGCAGCGCATGCTTCATCCTGATGATCGGGAGCGGGTGGTGAGAGCGTGGCGGGAGTCGGTAGCGAATGGGACGCCCTACGAGCAGGAAGAGCGTCATCGAGGTGCCGACGGACAGTATCGCTGGTTTCTAGCCCGCGGCGTGCCGCTGAGGGACGCTGAAGGGCGCGTCATCAGGTGGTATGGCACGAACACCGATATCGACGATCGAAAAGAAGCCGAAGGCCGTCTCCGACTTGTAATCGACACACTTCCTGCGCTGGTGTGGAGCAAATTGCCCGACGGCTCTGCTGATTTCTTGAATCAACGTTTCCGGGAGTACACGGGTCTTTCCGTGGAAGAAGGACTGGGCTGGGGCTGGATGAATGCTTTTCATCCCGAAGACCGCGCAGAGGAAGAATGGCGGGCGGCCTTCGCGGCCGGAGAGCCTTTCGAGCAAGAGGCGCGCTTGCGGCGGGCGGACGGAGTATATCGCTGGTTCATGCTTCGCGCCGCGCCGCTGCGCGACGAGCGGGGAAACGTCGTTAAATGGTATGGAACGACTACCGACATCGAAGACCGAAGGCGCGCCGAGGAGGCTTTGCAGGAGGCGCAGGACAAACTTGCTCACGTCACCCGCGCGGTTGCCATGGGAGAACTGGCTGCGGCAATTGCCCATGAGGTCAACCAGCCCCTCACTGCCATCGTCACCAACGCGAACTTCTCCTTACGCGAGTTAAAAGGATCGACCGCGAATCTCGATGAATTGCGGACGGCGATTACGGAGATTGTAAACGACGCCACCCGCGCGAGTGCGGTCATTTCGCGGATTCGAGGCTTGCTGGCGAAGGGATCCCCCCGACGGATGGAGCTCGACATCAACAAGGTCATTCAAGAGGTAATCACTCTGCTGCGCAACGAGTTGACCCGCAACCGCGTCTCTTTACGCACCGACTTTGCATCTAATCTGCCGCCCGTGTCCGGTGACCCGGTGCAGTTGCAACAGGTCATGATCAACCTGGTCGTGAATGCCATTGAAGCAATGCGTTTGTACACAGACAGGACGCGGGAACTTCGGATCAGGGCAGCAAAGAACGCAGATGGCATTTTGGTTCAGGTTCAGGATTCCGGTCCGGGAATAAAGCCCGAGCTGGCAGACGGCATCTTCGAACCATTCTTCACCACGAAGGCGGAAGGCATCGGAATGGGGCTAGCCATCAGCCGTTCGATAATCGAGTCTCATGGTGGACAATTGTCCCTCGTGTCAGCTTCCCAGGGGACCCTGTTCCAGTTCATTTTACCGATCAATCTCAAAGATGCTTCATAACTCAGGTGATAGGCATGGCGACACAACCCGTTGACACGCAACTGCGAAAGACCGGAATTGGCGCGGTGGGCGATGTGCCGTGGGGCACTCACTTCTTTATGTTTTACGAGACTAAAGAAGACCTGCTCGATACACTCGCCCCTTATTTCAAGGCCGGGTTGGAAGCCGGCGAACTCTGCCTTTGGGCAGTGTCTGAACCGTTGACCCGGGAAGAAGCGAGGACTGCTATGCGCAAGGCCGTCCCCGAATTCGACCGTTATCTTGCGGACCGCAGCATCGAAATTGTTCGCGGCAAGCAATGCTATTACCCCGGCGGCGTTCTGGATCTGCAGAGGGCCCTCCGGACCTGGGCTGAGAAGGCAGATTCCGCCTTGACCCGCGGATATGCCGGGTTGCGGATCAGCGCCAGCACTGCGTGGCTGGAGCGCAAAGACTGGCAGGCATTTTGTGACTACGAAAACGAAGTGAACCATTCCATCAACAACTGGCGGATGACGGCTCTGTGCACCTATCCGCTGGCGGGAAGCACGGCTGCGGAAATTCTTGACGTGACCCGCACCCACCAATTTGCCATCGCCCGAAGAAATAACGGCTGGGAGATGGTGGAGACTTCCGAACTGAAGCACGCCAAATCGGAGATCCAGAGACTGAACGATGAACTCGAGCGGCGCGTCATCGAACGTACCGAGCAGCTTACAACCGTCAATGAAGAGATGAGAAAAGAAATGATCGAGCGCCAGCGCGCCGAAGAGGCCTTGCTGGAGGCGCAGGCGGAACTGGCTCGCGTCACACGCGCGCTGGGCATGGGAGAACTAGTTGCGACAATTGCTCACGAGGTCAACCAACCCCTCGCGGCAATCGTCACCAATGGCAACTTCTGCTCGCGGCGTCTCGAAGGTGCTACACCGAATCTTTATGAATTACGGGCGGCAATTACAGAAATTGTGAGCGATGGAGCCCGTGCCAGCGCCATCATTTCAAGAATTCGCGCCCTGCTCATGAAGGGCGTTCCCGATAGAACTAAACTGGACATCAATCAGGTCATTCAGGAGGTTGCACGGCTCCTACGCCATGAGCTGACCAGAAGCCGTGTTTCCTTGCGAACGGATCTTGCCCCTGATCTCCCGTATGTGCTCGGTGATCGCGTGCAGTTGCAGCAGGTAATGCTGAATTTGATCATGAACGGCATCGACGCCATGAGTATGATTACCGATCGGCCGCGGGAGCTTCTCATACAGTCGGCAAAGCATTCCGAAGCAGTGTTAATCCAAGTTCAAGATTCTGGAGCGGGAATTGACCCAGGGCAAGCAGACCGTATCTTCGAACCCTTTTTTACCGACAAGCCCGAGGGTATCGGGATGGGGTTGTCGATCAGCCGTTCCATTGTCGAGTCCCACGGTGGACGTTTGTGGGCTGTGCCCGGGGCCAGTGGCGCGCTCTTCGAATTTACTCTGCCCGCCCAAGATTAGCGGTGTTCTATGACTGAGGCACCACCCATCGTTTTTGTGGTCGATGATGATCCCCCGGTTCGTCGGGCGATCAAGCGTCTCGTTGGATCCGAAGGATTGCAAGTAGAGTTGTTCGGATCGGCACAAGAGTTCCTGCAGGGCTGGCGTCCGGATGCGCCAAGTTGCCTCGTGCTCGATATCAAGTTGCCGGGGATCAACGGGCTCGATTTCCAGCGCCAGTTGGCCGCAGCTGATATTCGCATTCCGATCATCTTTATCACCGCTTGCGGTGATATCCCAATGACGGTCCGGGCCATGAAGGCGGGCGCGGTCGAATTCCTGACCAAACCATTCCGCGGTCGGGATCTGTTGGACGCGATTCAGGTTGCCCTGGAACGCGACCGCACCAGACGTCAAGAAGAGTCGGAAATTGCAGTGCTGCGGGAGCGGTTTGAGTCGCTCACGCCCCGGGAACGAGAGATCTTCCCCCTGGTGGTCACAGGTCGACCGAATAAACAAATTGCCGCTGGCCTGGGCACCAGTGAGATCACCATAAAGGTCCATCGCGCCAGCGTCATGCGAAAGATGCAGGCAGAGTCTTTGGCGGACTTGGTGAGGATGGCAGGCCGCCTGGGTCTGCCTGCGGGCCAACTTTCTTCAAATCACACCCCGTCCGCTCAAACGGGTTAATGGTAGAGCGAGACCGGAGCCCTACTTCTTGTCTTTCTCCGCGGAGACGGCTTGGGCCTTCGCCTCGCGAACTTCCGCAAGGAACGGCTTGGCTGCGGCTGGTGGTGCCACTTTGCCCAACAGTATGGCCCGGGTTGTCGCATTGCGTCCGTAGATCGCGTGACGCGAATCATCGTCCTGGCGGAGCGACGCACCTTCCAATGTGAGCCCGGCGAACGCACCTTTGGCACGGGAGTAGGTCAGGATCTCTGTATCCATCTTCCAGTCCGTACCCGCCTCGGCATGCCGTCCAACTGGACCCGCTGCCGCAGAAGCGTCCGCTCCAATTTGGAAATTACTCGAGAGCAGCTTTTGCACCCCTTTGTCATTCTGGATGATCAGTACCACGTCGACAGCTTCCACCCCGATCTGCAGTCCCCAGCTTCCGCCAGAAATCGTGATGAACGCCGGCGCACTCCAGCCATTTGCCGTGCGGCAGGTGGCAACGCCTTTGCCTCCTTTACCCCCGAAGATAAAGCCGCCCTTGACCATGTGGGGCACAACCGCTATGCACTTTGCATGCTCCAACACTTCTTCCGGGATTCCCTTGTCCGGCATTGCCATAATTTCGTGTAACACGTTGCCGGCATTTTCCAGTCGTTCGGTGGCATCTTCCCGCGCCGACCCTGCCCAGCTCAGCGTGCCGAGACCGAACATCGCAAGCAAGAACATTACCTTTTTCATGGAACAACCTCATTTCTGCCACAGCCAGGGCGACAAGCCGTCTAGTGTGGCGGGCAAATTTTCCTTTTGAGACGCAAATAGATTCGCTCACTCGCTCCAGCAATACTGTACAAAATGGATCACTTCCCCGGCCATCAAATACAGTCTCTTCTCAAGCCGGGCTTTCCCGATTTGGAACCATCCAGCGGATCTGCGGATCTTCTCAAATATTTACTCCATTCAAGGAAATGAGTAAAATGAAATCGTCATTGTTCGGCAGAAGGAGGTGCCTATGTCTCCTAGCGGCCAACCGAACAGTGTTTCACGAAGAAGCAAGATCGTCCGCCAAACCTCCATCGTCCCGATAGTCCAAACAGAGCCTGGTGCTGTAGGTCTTGTAGCGGCCAAAAAGAGGCGCCGTTTCGATCCCCATGCATTCCTCGCAACCATCGCCGAAGGCAGGAAGTTCGTCCTTTTCCCAAGGAAACGAGAAATCTTTGCCCAAGGGGATCCCGCTGATGCGGTGTTTTATATACAGACGGGCAGGGTGAAACTCACCGTCGTCTCGAAGACCGGCAAGGAAGCAACCATCGGAATATTTAGGTGAGGACGATTTTTTCGGCGAAGCTTCTCTTGCCTGCCAGGAGCTCCGCATGGATTCTGCAACCGCAATAACGGATTGCGCTGTTCTGCGAATCGAGAAGAAAGCCATGATGGAGGCGCTTCATCGGAAACACGAATTTTCCGACATGTTCGTGGCCTATTTGTTGGCGCGGAATCCGCTATGAAGAAGATCTGGTTGACCAGCTTTTCAATTCGAGCGAAAAGAGACTGGCTCGGATCCTTCTGCTGCTCGCCCGCTTTGGCAAAGAAGGCGTGCCCGAGACCGTAGTTCCGAAGATCAGCCAGGAGATGCTGGCGGAAATGATTGGCACAACCCGTTCGCGGGTCAGCTTCTTCATGAACCGGTTCAGGAAATTGGGATTTGTTGACTACAACGGTGGTCTCCAGGTCCACAGCTCGCTGCTGAATGTCGTCCTGCACGACTAGAGTTCTCAACGCCGTCCCTCGTGGTTCGCGGTTGCCCCCCTTAGGCTCGGCCGCGACGACTTATCCGCTTTACCAGCGGGCATTGGTATACTTGTACGACTTCTGCCAGAGCGCCTACCCGCCCGGCAGCTCTGGATGCCGCGATGAAGCCTACATTCACGCTCGGAATCGAAGAGGAGTATCAGACAGTCGATCCTGAGACTCGGGATCTTCGGTCGCACATTCACGCCGAGATCATCGAGAAGGGCAAGTTGGTTCTGCAGGAGCGGGTCAAGACGGAAATGCACCAATCGGTGGTGGAGGTTGGGACGTCAGTTTGCTCCAATATTAAGGAAGCCCGGGAAGAACTGAAGAGTCTGCGCCGGCACATGATCCGGCTGTCGCGGGAGAATGGCCTGCGACTGGCTGCGGCGGCAACCCATCCGTTTGCGGATTGGCGCGTGCAGGAACTAACTCCGGGCGAGCGCTACAAGAATATTGTCGAAGATATGCAACTGGTGGCGCGGGCCAACCTGATTTTCGGGCTGCACGTGCACGTCGGCATCGAGGATCGCGAGACCCTGATCCAGATGATGAATCATGCGCGGTATTTCGTGCCGCATCTGCTGGCCCTGTCGACGAATTCGCCTTTCTGGCTGGGGATGGATACGGGGCTGAAATCGTATCGCTGCAAGGTGTTCGACAAATTTCCCCGGACGAACCTGCCAGACTATTTTCCAAGCTGGGGCGAGTACGAGAATTACGTCAAGCTGCTGGTGAAGACGAACTCGATCGATAACGCGAAGAAAATCTGGTGGGACATCCGGCCGCATCCATTCTTTGACACGCTGGAGTTCCGGGTATGCGATCTTCCGATGCGGCTTGACGAGACGATTGCTTTGGCGGCGCTGATCCAGGCGACGGTCGCCAAGTTGTACAAGCTGTACTCGCAGAATCAGGGATTCCGGATGTACCGCAGGTCGCTCGTGATGGAGAACAAGTGGCGAGCGGCGCGCTATGGGATCAACGGAAAACTGATCGACTTCGGCAAGCAGACGGAAGTTTCGGAGCGCGTGCTGATCGAAGAGTATCTGGAATTCGTCGATGACGTGCTGGACGAATTGGATTGCCGGCAAGAAGTGGAGTACATCCGCGAGATTATGAAGATGGGGACGGGCGCGGACCGGCAGTTGCAGGTGTATCGCGAAACCGGCGACATGAAAGCCGTGATGGACTACATCATTGAGGAGACTGAGGTGGGCGTGGACGAGGTGGAAAGATTGCCCACCGCCCGAACCGGCTGATGAGCTTGATGAAGACTTCGATAAATACTGCGGAACGATCCGACCGACACCTGGATCAGATGGCTTTCGATCCGCAACTGACCCCGGGGGCGCGGAATGCCGTGCGCGTGTGCCTGCGCGTGCAGGCTTCGGAAAAAGTCACCGTCATCACCGACGAAGTGAGCCTGGAGATTGGGGCGGCTCTGGTGCGCGAACTGGAAGAGGTGGGCTGCCGCTACCAGACGTGGGTGCTGGAGGATGTGGCGGTTCGTCCGTTGACGGACTTGCCGCTGGCGATCGCGGAAGATCTGGAGTCGAGCCAGGTCAGCATTTTTGCGGTGCAGGCGCAGACCAACGAACTGAAATCGCGCATGCAGATGACGGATGTGGTCAATCGGCGAAAGATCCGGCACGCGCACATGGTCAACATCAACAAGCGGATCATGCTTGAAGGCATGCGTGCGGACTTCCAGAAGGTAGACCGGCTGAGCGTGAAGGTACTGGAGACGGTGCGCAAGGCGAAACAAATCCGAGCGAAGACCCCGGCGGGGACGGACCTGGTGGCGGATTTGAGTCCGAATTACCGGTGGGTGAAGACGAGCGGAATTATCAGTCCAGAAAAGTGGGGGAACCTGCCGGGCGGTGAAGTGTTCACGACACCGGGCGAGGTGAATGGCACATTTGTCATTGATGGAGTAGTGGGCGATTATTTGTGCGCGAAGTTTGGCGACTTGAAGTCAAATCCGCTGACCATCCAGGTGAAGGGGAATCGCGTGATCGCGGCGCACTCGGCGAACAAGGAATTAAAAGATGATTTCTGGGCCTACACGCATACCGATGAAAACAGCAACCGGGTGGGCGAGTTTGCCATTGGGACGAACATCGAACTGAAAGATGTGATCGGGGAGATCTTGCAGGACGAGAAATACCCAGGCGTCCACATTGCGTTTGGCAATCCTTATGGCGCTCACACAGGAGCGGAGTGGTATTCGTCGACGCACATTGACGTGGTGGGACGGAGTTTCGATATCTGGGTGGACGACGACCAGATCATGCGGGGCGGACAGTTCTTGATTGAGACGTAGGATCGGCTCTTAGCTTTTAGCTTTTGGCTCTTGGCATCCGGCGATTGCTGAAAGACCTGCGTTTCGTGTCAGGGCATCGCTTTAGCGATGCCGTAGCGACTCAGTGATTACCGCCCCTTTACGGGCTGTCGTCAGCGTGGACGGGCGAGGGCGCCCGTCGCTCCACGAACTTCGATGATCCCCTCTTATCGGCACGCATTCAATTCGAACTTCACTCCCGACAAATACGAGCAGTTGCGGCGCGAGATGACGGAGCGATGCGGGATGGAAGTTCCATTCGCGCTTTGCGAGACGCCTTGCTTCTTTCCGCACGCGCTGGTCGAGAGCATGGGGGAGGACGGGAAGGCGCTGATCCGGCAATTAGTAGAGAATCCCGAGTATCGGGCGCGCTCGGAGGCTTCGCTCCCCGCGAAGTTTCGGGTGCCGGATGAATCGCCGCATCCCATGTTTATCCAAGTGGACTTCGGGCTGGTGCGGGATTCGGCGGGCGAGCTACAGCCAAAACTTGTCGAGTTACAGGCCTTCCCCTCACTCTACGCGTACCAGCCGGTGTTGGCGCAGTCTTACATCGATGTCTTCGGACTTGATGAGAAGCTTCGCTACTTTTTGAGCGGGCTGAATTCGGCTTCTTACCGGGGGCTCTTGCAGGACGCAATCGTGGCGGGGCACGATCCGGCGAACGTGGTGTTGATGGAGGTGCATCCGGAGGAGCAGAAGACGCGTCCGGATTTTCTGCTGACCGAGAAGCTGCTCGGAATTCGCACAGTGTGCATCACGAGGATCCACAAAGATGGGCGGCGCCTGTTTTATGAGGAAGGCGGCAAGCGGGTTCCGATCGAGCGGATTTATAACCGCACCATCGTGGATGAACTGGAGCGCAAGGGCGTGGCTTTGCCGTTTGATTTTCGGGATGAGCTGGATGTGGAGTGGGCGGGTCATCCGAACTGGTATTTCCGGATCAGCAAGTATTCGATCCCTTATTTGAAGCATCCGTCGGTGCCGCGGACGTGGTTTCTGGATCAACTGCCGGAAGTGCCAGCGGATCTGGAGAATTTTGTGCTCAAACCGCTGTATTCGTTCGCCGGACTGGGCGTGGTGATTGCGCCTTCGCGTGCCGCTATTGACGCCATTCCTGCGGCGAAACGCGGTGAATATATTCTGCAGGAGCGATTGAATTTCACGCCGGTGGTGGAGACGCCGCACGGGGCGACCAAGGTCGAACTGCGGATCATGTATGTGTGGCTCGATCAGTTAGTGCCGGTACTGACGATCGTGCGCATGGGGCGCGGTCTGATGATGGGTGTCGATCACAACAAGAATCTGAAATGGGTAGGATCGTCGGCGGCGCTGACTAGTGGATAGTAACTAGTGGATAGTGGCATAGCTACAGTTTGTCCGATGGCGGCAGTTCGCGGGCGGGGCGCCCGCGGCCACACGAGCGGAATATATTTGCTCCTTTATTTGAGGAAAATCCATCAGATGGTCATGTCTGCAATGCTAAAGAAGTTCGGGTCAGGATTTGTGCGCATCCGGCGCGCGACTGCGATGCTGCTGGTTCTGCCGGCGGCTTTAACCGCGATGCCTGCCGCTGCGCAGACGGCCGACAAGAGCGCGGTCGATCATTACTACGAACCCCTGCCGCAGGAAACGGGCGCAGCCGGGCTGAAGCTGATGTTGCGGCGCCTGCAAACCACGGGGCGGCTGATGCAGGTGGATGCGCATCCCGATGACGAAGACGGCGGGATGCTGACGCTGGAGGCGCGCGGAAAAGGCGTTTCGACGCTGCTGATGACGCTGACGCGAGGCGAAGGTGGGCAGAACGAACTGGGCAGCAATCTGTTCGACGTGCTGGGCGTGGTGCGGACGCTGGAGGTGCTGGCCGCGGACCGCTACTACGGGGTGGAGCAACGATTCTCGCGGGTAGCAGATTTCGGATATTCGAAGACGCCCGAGGAGACTTTTCAGAAGTGGCAGGGACACGACATTCCGCTGGGCGATATCGTGCAAGTGATCCGGACGTTTCGGCCCGACGTGCTGATCGCGCGATTTTCGGGCACGGAACGCGACGGGCACGGACATCACCAGGCATCAGCGATTTTGACGAAAGAGGCGTTTCGCGCGGCGGGCGATCCGAAGCGTTTTCCGGAGCAAATCGCAGAGGGCCTCCAGCCGTGGCAGCCGAAGAAGTTGTACATCGGGAATGTGTGCGGCTTCGGATCCTCGACCTGTGATGCTGCCAACTACACGATAAAGCTGAACACTGGAAAAGAAGATCCGCTGCTTGGCGAGTCGTACGTACAGTTTGCAATCGAGGGATTGCGGCATCAGCGATCACAGGCGCTGGGTGGCGTCTCGATTCCCAAGGGCGATCGATTTGCCCATTACAAGCTGGTCGATTCGGTCGTTGAATCTCCAAAGGACAATGAGGGTCACGAGCAGGATTTCTTCGATGGAATCGACACCACACTGCTAGGGCTGGCGTCGAGGCTTGGGAACGAAGAGAAAAAAGTGCCGTGGCTGCGTGATGAACTATCTCGGATCCACCAACGGATTGCCGAAGTTGAGCGCAACCCTGACAGCGACTCGGCAAAGAGCTCGATAGCTCTCCTGAGCGGACGAAAGGCAGCTGATGATCTGTTGCAGCGCGTTCGACAATCATCGCTGTCGGATGACGCGAAAAAGTTGCTTACACGTGAACTCGAGACGAAGCGCAATCAGTTCCAGCAGGCAGCGAACGTCGCGCTGGGAGTCAAGTTGACAGCAACTTACGATGCCCCACCCGCGTCTTCTCCCGAATCGGCAGCGATGGCCGTTCCAGGAGAAAGTGTTGCCGTGAAGTCGTTGGGCAATGCCACTGGAGGAACAGTGGTCTCGGCAAAGTTGATCTTGGACGCTCCGAGTTGCCAACAAAACACGCAAGGAGCAAAGTCGGCCGACAAACCTTCAGTAGCCGAGTTCGATTTCCGCATGACACCGTGCGCGAAGGCCGGCTACACACGGCCGTATTGGCATCGACACGATCCAGGGCGCGACGCGCTGAATACGATTGACGAGCCACCGTATCAGACGCTCCCCTTCCCGCCACCACCATTTCATGTGCGCATGGAATATCAATATCGAGGGCTCGCCGGATCGATCGAAGTTCCGGTCATGGTGCGGTTCAAACAGTCTGACGGAAGCGAGGGCGAGCATCCGCTGGCGATTGGCCCGAAGTTTTCAATTGCGTTGTCACCGTCGAACTCAGTCATCCCCTCAGACAAGCGTGGCAGCACGAGCGTAACGACCATGGCGCGCGATCAGAGTAGCGACTCCGAGGCGCAGATTGCTTTGAATGTGCCGAACGGATGGCGCGCGGAGCCGGCGCATGAATCCGTTGAGATTCCCAAAGATGAGTCGAAGGACGCCTCATTCCAGGTCTTCCCTTCCAAGTTAGAGGAAGGCCAAACTCATATTCGAGCGGAACTCACGAGCGGGAAAAAGGCCTACGGCGAGGGATATACAGTGGTCACGCGCGAAGATCTCGGCGCCTTTTATTACTACCAGCCTGCCGTGCAGCGCGTGTCGATCGTGGATGTGAAGGTCCCCAGAGACCTCAAAATTGGATACATCATGGGCGCGGGCGACGACATTCCGACGGTGCTCGATCAGATCGGGATGAATGTCACGATGATTCCGGCTGACAAGTTGGCCAGCGAGGACCTGAGCAAGTACCAGACGATCGTGCTGGGCATCCGCGCTTATGATACCCAGAAAGGCGTGATTGATAACAACAAGCGGCTGCTCGATTTTGTCGAAAATGGTGGGCGCTTGGTCGTGCAATACAACACGTTGGGATCTTTTGGGGTGC
>Ga0185299_10000222_pt1 | contig 169755 bp, 160 predicted proteins | sample PaiPotPPA55metaG_FD_128002 | JGI IMG/M metagenome (GOLD analysis project Ga0185299, IMG submission 128002) | Iron sulfur acid spring bacterial and archeal communities from Banff, Canada, to study Microbial Dark Matter (Phase II) - Paint Pots PPA... ...
TACTGCCGGCAGGCTTCCTCTGTGGCGAACTGCGTTTGGAACTCGCGGAGGTTCTTTGGGAACGGCGGCCTGGGCACGGCCCCACACTACCAGTTGGGGCTTGCTGAGACAACCGGATAAGCAGGAGCTGGCTAAAGCGCTGGCGCTCATTGCCGTCGGAATCGGAGCGCTTAAGTACCTGCATAAGGACCTGGCCGCGAGCGTCCTGCATTGGGTGGATGTGCTGCGGGTGGATCCCGACAACCGCTTCATTCACCCCATGCTCGCCAAAGTCTTTTCAGTAACGCCCAAGCAGCTCAAAGAATTGAGCGCGGGAACATTCTTTTACGCGGCCCTTCTGTTAATCGAAGGAACGGGACTGCTGCTGCGCAAGGACTGGGCCGAGTACTTCACCATCATCACCACTGGCGCGCTGCTGCCACTGGAAGTTTATGAGCTAGCCAAGCATGTGACCATGGCCAAGATAATTGTTCTGATGATCAACGCGGCTATCGTTTGGTATCTCATCGTCCGCGTTCGCTCGCGAAGTCGCCAGCGCTGAAAGTGCGTATTCATCAAAGCTAAAAGGCCATCAGGCCACCGCGGCGCGGCTGCCACTCGCCGGACGAGATTCTTGGACGCTGCGAGCCGCGGGTTTCCTAGCCGCTCGGGGCTCGGCCGCGAAATGCTTCAGGAAATCGATCCAGCTTTGCCGCTCTTCGGGGGGTGCAAAGGCTGTCGCCCAGTACTCGCGGAATTCCACTAATCGCTTCCGCTCTCGTTTCTTGAGCCAGGTAATTACCGTCTCGGCGCCTTCATATTGGCCAAGCATCTCTTGCACCGTCTCAAAATCATTGATGTCACCGAGCAGCGTCTGCACGCGCCGGATCGCTTCCAACTTAGGATTCAATAGCGTTCCGCACAAGGGCGTGAAGAGTTCTAGCGTATACCGGAATTTTTTGGAGGCGAGACGGAACCGGTGCAGCTCTCGAGCGTGAGTCTTGACTCCGGCTGCCTGGTTACCACGCTCAAAGAAATCTTGTGCCATACCCGGCAGCATTTGCCGAGCAGTCTGAGCCATTGGCGCCTTGGCAAAATCCTCGCTGGCCTCGGCGGCTGCGCGTTCCAACGCGCCTCTCCACTTCAATGACGATTTTCGTTCCAGCCAGCTCTTGAGCAGGGTTATCAGGGAGCGCTCTGTCTCCCGGCGGCGGCTTTGAATTTTGGGCTGGAGACCGGTCCGCTCGGGCCGCTTCGACTTGATAAGCAGCTTCAAGGCAATGTCGTGATTCCGGACCTCTCCGGCGACAGCCATAATTCCCTTCAACTCCCGTCGGATCTTGCGCACTTCCTTGCCGCGAAAACACGGCTTAAGGACACGCAACGCTTGTACGAACCTTCGAATGGAGACTCTTAAGTCGTGAACTGCCTCGGCGTTATGCGATTTGATCGCCCGGCCGATCTGGAATGCCAAGCGTCCTAACAGCCTATCGGCTTGCTCCCGGGCGAACCGTCGGGTCGCCGTGCCGGCTATCTTAGCAGAAGAGTCCAACTTGGCTATTGTCACACATTTGTAAAACAAAATTATGGACGCGCCAATGCTCCGCGGTCATGAGCAACCGCCCATTCATTCATTGCGGATCGCATCTAGTGGATCGACACGCGCCGCTCTTCTGGCCGGCAAGAACGCGGCAATGAACGAAACTGTCACCAGCAGGCCTACTGCTCCCGCCAGGGTCGATGGGTCGAGCGGGCTCACGCCAAACAATAGAGTCTTGAGCACCCGCTCCGCGACGACAGTCATTCCTGCGCCCAAACCGATCCCCGAGGCCAGCAGCCGGCTCGCGCCCGAAAGAACGAGCCGCATGATCTGACTGGAATCCGCGCCGAGCGTGATGCGCACTCCGATCTCGCGCCTGCGCGACATCACCATGAGCGTTATCAGGCTGTATAGACCGACCGACGCCAGCACCATAGCGGTGGTCGCAAAGAATCCGAGGAGGCTCGCGTTCAGGCGCGGCTGTTCGAGGGCGTCATTGAGAAGACTGTCGAGCATCTTCATCCCGAACACGGCGCGCTGCGGATCGATCCCGTGAACAATCTGCCGCACCTGCTCCACCAACGCGTGGGCGTTGCCGCGTGCGCGCACCACGTATTCCGGATCGGGCCACGAACCTGCAGTAGGGCAGTCGTACACATACGGCGACGGCCCCAGCGCGAGGCCGTCTTCTCTTATGTCGCCCACCACTCCCACGATTTCGTTCGCCGGAGTATTTGGGAGAACGGATTGAGGATAGCTGAAATGCCGCCCAACCACGTTCTTGCCCTTCTCGTACAGCTCGACGAACCGGCGATTCACCATCGACTTGTTCGCTCTATTGAACTTGAACGGCTCGAGCGGTGGGCACCAAGCGCCCGCTAGTAGCGGTACGTGCAATGTCTGCAAATATCCGGACGTGACCGTACGTTCGCCCACCATGAAAGGTCCATTCTCCGGCGTCTGACCGGCGCCTTCGAGCGCAACTGGAAAATTCAGTGTTGCGCCGGTTGCCGGCAGGAAACTTGTGAATCCCGCGGATTCGACGCTAGGAAGGCGCTGAAGTTCGGCGATGATCTGCTGCTGGAGCTGCCCGATGTGCGTGCGATCCTCATCCCATGCTGCACCAACGTGAAACGTGATCACATTGTCAGTACTAAATCCCGCGTCCACCTGGGTCAGGTTGCGATAACTGCGCAGCAGCAATCCCGCGCTCGCGAGCAAGAGAACGGTGACAGCCAGTTGTGCGACTACGAGGCCTCGCTGCAGCCTTCGGCGTTCTCCTGAAACGCTTCGGGACCATTCCGCGAGCACCGGCGCGAGGTCGGCCCGAGTCGCCTGAATGGCCGGAACAATGCCGAAGATCACGGCGGCGAAGAGGCTGGCCGTAGCGGCAAACAGCAGCGCACGCCAGTCAAATCCAAGTTCGGCGATTCTGGGTAGCTCCGCAAAATGACTAGTTACCACGCCTATGAGTGATGCAGCCAACGCAGCCCCCGCGGCCGCGCCCACAGCAGAGATCAGCATAACTTCCCGCATCACCGTCGCGATCACCTGCCCACGCGAGGCCCCCACCAAGCTGCGAATCGCCATCTCTCGTTCTCGCTGGTGAAGCTGCGCGAGAGTCAGACTTGCGATATTCGCTACAGCAATCAACAGCAGCAGCCCAACTGAGCCGAACATCAGCAGCAGAGCCCGGCAGTACTGGCCGACGCGTTGTTCCTTGAGATCGCGGGCTATCGCCGACCAATCTCTATCGGTCTGTGGAAATTGCTCACCCAGCTCGTGCTCGACCCTCGCAAGATCCGCCTGGGCCTGTTCGATCGTAACGCCCGGCTTCATTCTCCCGACGCCGGTCATGAAGCGATTCTCCCTCATGCGAGGAAAAGCCGGCACGAGTTGAGCGGGAAGCCACGCGTCGATTGCCCCGGCGGCGAACTCCTTGGGCATTACACCGACGATCGTGTATCCTCTGCCGCCCAACACGAGCGTTCTTCCGATTGCGCTCCTATCCTGGCCAAACGCTCGGGTCCACAGACCGTAACTAATCACCGCCGCGCCAGGGCCTCCATAGATTTCCTCCTGTTTCGAGAACGTCCGCCCGACCAGCGGCGCCGATCCTAAGACAGCGAAGAATCGGGGGGAAACGCGCCGGCTGGCGAGCCGCACGGGCTCAGACCCACTGGTGTCGGTTACGTTTTCCGAGTAGTAGCCCGCGATTGACTCGAAAGTCCGATTCATCCGGTTCCAATCCTCCAGACGCGCTGGTGCGATCAAGCTCTCTTTCTTGCTTTTGGAGGGGCTCGCCTCAAGCAGGCTGACTAATCGATCGGCGCTGGGATAAGGTAGCGGTTTCAAAAGGACCGTATTCACAACGGAAAACAGTGCGGTCGTCGCGCCGATACCGAGAACAAGAATTGAAACCGCCGTAAGAGAATATCCCGGCCGCCGCACCAGCGATCGCGACGCGATTTGCCATTGTTTCACCGCACACCTCCCATGGGATACCGGTAAGACTACCGCGAGGCTGCCTGGTTAGCTGCCATTACAAAAAAGTGAGGCCCGTCACCGTGGATGGCGGAGCGCCGCGCTTATCCCAGGTCTCACCGGAAGTGGAGCTGTCACTAGGCAACCTATGGCGGCAGAGATCGATTCCAGCAAAAAGGATGATCGCCGACACGGAGGTAACCGGCTTCGTAGAGTGCGTTTTGAGGACACTTTCCCGTGATGAGTCCTTGCGTTTGTCCTAGCTAGAGGAGTACCGGGTTATTGAGATCGCCCGTGTGAATTTCAGAGGCGACTACGAAAACGCCCTTCACCTGTGGGCGGCGTGCCGCGTTGATGAAAAGGGTCGCTGAAAGAGCGCACGACACTTCGCTGGGATCTCATCCGATTGGCGAATATACGATTTTCCCGGTCCACTCTTCCTTGGATGTTGCTGCGGCGATCAGTTCAAGATCTTCCACCATCTGGCCGATCGTAATACGCAATTGATGCGCGTAGATGATGCCGGAGAAATCCTTGCGCTCGCTCAACCATCTTGCTCCCTCGCGGAGGAGGTCCTCGTCTTGCGAGACGAGGACGCGACCGAGTTCCGTCGCCCGCTTCAATAACACATCATCAGCCAATTCCGCCGAACTGTCTTCTTGCGCGGTCAGCACATCGATCGAGCGCAAGCGCAAAGCAGTAGTGACGGCACGTCGCACGTGCACATCCATGTATAGCGATAAGCTCAAAGAGATCGCTTCAGATCAAGCAACTTGCGGCGGAATTCCGCGTCGGAAAGATGGACAGCAAGTTTGTCGGATTCTTCCAATCCGCACCTGATCTGCTCATCGACTTTATCCTGGTTCTCATAATAATAGGTCAGCGCACCGTGGATTTGAGCCAATGAAAGATTAGGGTGTTGAAAGTGGATTTCTTCCGGACTTGATCCGTAAGCGATCTTGTCCAGCACAACCTCTGTGACCTTGACTTTCGTTCCGGCAATCCAGGCCATGCCTCGATCGTCAAGCTCGATTTGTGTTGCGAAGGTAGCGGTCACGCGTCGTCTCTGGCTTTAGTATCCGCCAAGCACACGGCCGAACAATCGTTACGTACGTCGCCTGTCGTGGGCGCGAGAAAACACGCGGCGACAAAACACCTGGCGAGTCAAAGGCTTGAATGGAAACTGTAGCAGCAACTGTAGCACCTGCGAAAACAAGCCGAAAGCATTCCCGATTTGAAGTCTGGAAGTGATTGAGAAGAATTGGCGGGGACGACGGGGCTCGAACCCGCGACCTCCGACGTGACAGGCCGGCGTTCTAACCAACTGAACTACGTCCCCGAGGGCGTGGAAACACGTCGGTAATGTCATATTAACACATCGACTAAACTACAACTCAAAGAGCGAGGCTTGCTTGCGCAACACTACCGGCGCGGCCCACTCGCGCCACTCGCCGAGCAGTGGAAAATACAGACCGAGGCGGATCGGGCGGTCATCACGCTGTGCCATTAATCGCGCGTAGCGCTCCAATTGTTCGCGATAGCGTTCCTTTTCGGTATCGAGAAAAGTCTCCAGGTCGCCACCCTGGTGCACGCTGGTTTTGTAATCGATGATCCACCGTACGCCGGACTCGTCGACGAACGTGCGGTCGATCACGATCTCATACAATTTGCCGTCGATCAGACCGGTGATTTGCGACTCAGATTCTGCTTCAGCGTGCGCGTCTAGAATCCATCGCCCTCGTGGATCGCGCAGTGTTTTCAAAAGACCCGTTTCTAGTTGCTGCACCGCCTCGGCGAGGTCTGAGGGCGCCACTCCGAGATTGGCAAGCACCGCTTGGAAAGCCCCTCGATGAGATCGCACACGGTTGCCATCCCATGCATCCAATCCCTCGCGGGCGATTCTCTGCAGGAATCCGTGTAGGGCGGTGCCGGCATGACGCAAACGATCGCCCACCCACTCGAAAGTAATGGGCGCGGGCTTTATGGACTCGATTTCGCGACGGACCCAGGTCACGGCTGGCGGCGGGTCAGGAACCATCCAGCCTGCGGCGATGCGCCGGATCGTTTTTGCCATCCTCGCTTCAGTACTGCGCGGCGCCGCGGATAGATTCGCAAACGTCGCTGCCACCGTGGGCCAGAGCAATCGCAGGAACGACCCCGGGGCCGGTTCTGCGATCGAGCCGTCATCTTTCATCTTCACCACGCCGAGCAAATCGATACGTCGGCGCGCGCGGGTGGTCGCTACGTAAAGCAGTCGGGCAGTCTCGTGCTCGCTCTTGCGGCGATCGATGCGCGCGAGATACCTATAGATCGGGTCGGTCTCCAGGCCGGCTTGCGAAACTGGCGCCAGCAACAGCTCTCCCCGCTGCTCAAGCCACAGCACTAGGCGCTGGTCCTCCTGGCGTGTAGGCGCTTCGAGGCCGGGTAGAATCACGCTGTCGAACTCCAGGCCTTTGGCCTTGTGGATGGTCATGAGCTGCAAACGGTCGCCGGCCATCGCGTCGGGCTGAGCGAAAAGCGCATTCACCTGCTCGCGGAACCAACTGAAATCGGCGAGATCCGCTCCCTCTTGCAGCCCTTCGAGCAAATCGAAATATGCGGCGGCGTCCTCGAGAGCTGTTTCATCTTCAACGCAAGCCGGGCCTCCAAGACGTACCCATACACCCTCCACACAATCGCGCAACGGAAGCCGGCCGCGTTCGGCGATGGCTTGCTCGATCATCGGCAGAATACGACGGATTCTCCAGACGCCGTCCTCGCTAATCGACGAAGGCTTGCGATGCAGCAAATCCCAAATAGTGGCGTGATGATCGGGCGCGGCGAGCGAGTGCAAGTCTTCGAGCGTCAGCCCGCACCATGGCGCGCGCAGAATGGCGAGCCACGAGACGCGGTCCGCCGGATGAAGGAGGGCAAGCGTCAGCGCCATCAGATCTTCTATCACCGGTCGTTCGCCGAGCTGATCGATCTCGATGGCCTGAAATGGAATTTCGTGGCGCTTCAACAGGCCGACGATTGCGGATAAATGCGTGCGCGCTCGAACCAGGATGGCGACCTTACCGTCGCCGGCGCTTCGCACTAGATCGATCACTCGGGCAGCTTCGTCATTCTCGTCGAGGAAGGCGTGCACATCGATCGTAGCTTCGTTTCGGGCCGTTCCCGCGACGCTAGCGGAGTAAGTAACGGCGCCTGACTCGAGGTCTTCTTGCAGCGGAAGAATCCGCGCGAAGGTCTGATTCGTCCATTCTACGAGTGCCGTATCCGATCGAAAGTTGACACTGAGCGTGAGCGGCTCGAGCCGAATCGACCCGATCCCACCCTGCCGGGCCTTGAGAAACAGGCTGACATCGGCTTGCCGGAAGCGATAGATCGACTGCATCGGATCGCCGACCAGGAAAAGAGTGCGGCCATCGCCCGGCTCCCATCCAGCGGTCAGCTTTTCGAGCAGCTCGAATTGCGTGAAGGACGTGTCCTGAAATTCGTCGACCAGGATGTGTTGGATGCGGTAGCCGAGGGCGAGTCCAAGATCGGTGGGCGAGTCGAGTCTACCGAGCGCATCGGAAGCGCGAATAGACAGCTCGGCGAAATCCACGCGTCCGCGTTCGCGAAAGACCAATTGCAGCTCGGCGACCGCGAGCGTCAGCACGGAAACGGCAGCCTCCATCGCCTGCCACTGCGAGTCAGTGAAGTGGGGCGGAGGGAGGTCGCGAAATCGCTTTAACATTTTAAGGAGCTGATCTTCAGTCTGCAATTGCGCCAACAATTGCTCGACACGCGGCTTTAGCGAATCGCCGGGTGGAAAACCGATGGACGCGCTGACGCGTTTGCGCCAATCGCCGCCGGTAGTCAACAGCAGGTCCACGACCTTCTGCCAGAGCGGAAGATCGTCGAGGCTCGCTTCCGGAAATCGTTCCAGTTGGCGCAATACGACGATTTCGCGGGCGACATCTTGATCGAAGCCGGCGCGCAGCGATCGCAGCTCACCCAGGATAAGCCTTTGCAGCGATCGCTCCAGCTCAGTTCGCACGCGCGTGAAGTCCGGATTAGCTCCGGTGTGTCTTAGCCATTGATCACGCCGCTCGATCATCTGAGCGATCAGGCGTTCGGCCGCGGCGAAATCGTTGTCCAAATGGAGCAGCAGGAATGAGACGGACGCATGGTCGCGCTCGACGTGCCGTAGCGTGTTGCGGGCCGCTTCGCGATAGAGATCTTCGGCTTTTTCGGAAATCTCCGGCATAGCGCCGAAGCGCGCTAGCCACGGCATCCGCCGCGTGATGGATGCGCACAACGCGTCGATGGTCTCGATGCGCATCTGGGCGGGATTCCGCAGCAGTTTCCAGCCCAGGCGCTTATCGTGTTCGAGAGCTTGGCGGGCGATCTCAAAGGTCACACGCTCATGTTCGGTCTCGGGTTCGATGCCGGTTTCAGCGCTTCGCAAAGCGTCCAGAACGCGCGAGCGCATCTCGCCGGCAGCCTTGCGCGTAAACGTGATGGCGATAACCGCATCCGGCGTGTTCACCGTTTCGAGCAGCTTCAGGTAACGCTGGATCAACAGCTCCGTTTTGCCAGATCCGGCCGGGGCCTGCACAATGAAAGATGCCGAAGGTTCGAGCGCACGCCGGCGCCCGGCGCTATCCGCGATCATTTTCGAACTCCCGAATCCGGCAAAGGGCAGTAAGGCCGCAGTATTCGCAGGCGCCCGGCTTGGGATCGACGGCGGCTACGCCGTCGCGATAATCGGCGGCCAACCGCTCCAAGATTCGTCTCCACTCTGCGACCAATTCGACGAACGAGCCGGGCTGGCTGGACATCCTCTTTATTTCCGGCAGCACGGCATCGTTCTCTGTGATGCCGCGGAATGCAAGTTCGCCGGTCCGGATGATAGCGAAAGCCGCGCCACTGATCGGCCGCGCACTGGTGGCGCAGTAAAGCGGAAGCTGCGGCTCATCGGGACGGTCCGTGTCCCAGCCAGTCATCTTCACCGCGCCCGTCTTGTAATCGAGGATGATTTCTCCGCCGGTTCTCAACTCATCGATACGATCCACGCGCGTTCGAACTTGGAGTCCTCCGACAGTGGCCAACCGTTCTTCTTCCGGCTTCAGAACGGTGAAGGGCGCGCGCGACTTCTCGAGTTCGAGCCATTGCGTGAGCAGGTTTTGCAAGCGGCGCTGCTCCACTTTGCGACCGATTCCCACGCCAAGCTCGTTGAGAGCGGCTTCGACGTTGCGTGTGATCAGGTCGTGCACCTCGTCGTCTGCCAAATCCATCAGTCGCGCATGCGATCCGAGTTCCGTCCATATGAATTCGAGAGCTTTGTGCACCGTGCTTCCGCGATCTTTGTAGTTCAGCCCGAGATCGGTTTCTTCCAGTGGCCGGGCGCCTAAACGATGCTTGGCGAATGCCCGAAACGGGCAGGCGGCCATATCTTTGAAGAGCGACGCTCCGCCGGGTTGCATGACATCCGCGACCACCAGCGGTGCGTTTTCGTCGGTGAGTTGCTCGATCACAACGCTCGAGTGCATTCGCGTACTCCACTCGTTCGATCCATCGCCGTGAGCGCTTGCCTGCCACGAGCCGGCGGCCAGAACCGGGCTGGGAGCGAGCGCCCGGTCGCCTTCACTTTCGGGATAGCTGAGCACGATGTCTGGCGCGCTGGTTAGCAACCGTACAATCAACTTACTCGCGAATGCAAGTTCACGCTCGGCCGAAGCGTGCGGCAGACCGTAGTCACGCTGCAGCGAAATCGGAATAAACGGATTCGGACTAGCGGCGGCGGGCAGGGCTTCATCATGCAGGCCCATGATCCATAGGTGATCGAAGCGCAGGCCAGATGCTTCGAACAGGCCCATGATCTGGACGGGCGCGCCTTCGTTCCCCACTTGAAAGGGGGTGCCTGCGGCGATATCTTTCAAACGAGAGAATGCCTGCCAGAAGCTCATCGGCGGCGCAGACATGTCGAGCGCGGCGAAGCTTGAGAGCAAACCGAGCCATGCCTCCAGGACCTGATGCTCGCGACTGTTGAGGACTTGGTCGCCCGGCCAGCCGAGCGATTCAAGGAGCTTCGAAAAATCGCGGCTCCAGGCACTAGGGTCCTGTGCGGCGGGAAGTTTATTGATGTTTTTTTCGAACCGTTGGAGAATCCGGTGCAGTAGGGGGCAATTACTGGCGGCATCGTGTAGGAACCATACGCTTACGTCCCATACGCCCTTCTTTCGAAGCTTTGCATCCAGCAACGCGCGCTTGCTCCACTCGGTTTCTGCTCCCCCTAAGAATGGCGACCGCAGCAACATTCCAGCGCGTGGCAGGGTCACGGTTCCAACCGCGAATTCCAGCGCCAGTAGCGCAGCGTGCACTAGAGGATATTCATCCAACGCGGGACCAAGCGACAAGTGAAACGACAGCTCACCTCCGTGCAGTTCTCCGCCAGGGTGAAGCGTTTCCCGAAAGCTTCGCTCGACTTTTGATCGGAGGTTGCTCAGGTTTGGAACAATGACGCCGATCTGTACCTCTGGATCTCGTTCGAGCTGAAGCCGAGCCCACGAAGCTGCCGCTTGAATCTCTTCGGATGCGTCGCGAAACTTCCAGCGTTGGGGTTCCGGCGCGAAGCTGTCCATCTCGATCTCACGCCAATCGCCCGAAATCTCGAAGAACTCGGCCTGTTGCGGTGTCAACTGATCGAAGCCCGCTCGATAGAGCGCGGGCCTTGGCGGTATTTCGCGGGACAAGATCAATTCAGCAAGAAAGTCGCTCAAGCGTGCCCGTCCCATCCAGTGATTCGCCTGGCAGCGCTCCGCAAACGCCCGCGACCAAGCCGCGAAAGCCGACCAATCGTCGCTCGCCTCGAATCGCCCGTCCACCGGCAGGCGATACGCCTGCACTAATTGCCAAGCCTCCATTGCCTGGGCCGCAGTCTCGGGAATTCGAAGCAGCGAGTCGCCCTCGGGAGAATCGCGTATTACTTGCTCCCATACGAATTGCTCCTGCAGTGCAACGAGCAAGGCTGGTGCGGCCGGCTGCGTGCCGCTCAGCACCCAGTCACGCCAGGCGCGGCCGAGAAATGCATCGAGCGGAAGTATATCCGGCGTTTTCCAGACCGAGCGCGCCAGAGCTCTCTGACGGAAGTCGAATTCTTGTCTAAGCACGCGCGCGAGGCGCCGGCTAGCGGTAACAACGGCGGCCCCGGCTTCGATGGCGCGGAAACAATCCTCCTGCATGTGCTTTCATAATATTTGACCAAGCGGATCACTGTAGCGATCGACGGCCCGGCCGCTGCCGGAAAAAGCACGCTGGCGCGCCGGATCGCGTCGAAACTCGGCTACACGTACGTCGACACTGGAGCAATGTATCGCGCTGTGGCGCTGTGGGCACTGCGAACAAAAGTTGCTGTCTCGGACATGCATCGGCTGGAGCAGCTCGCCAAGGAGGCGCGCATCGAATTCAAGCCAGGAACGAACGCAGTGCTGCTGAATGGAGAAGATGTCTCGGAAGCCATCCGCGCGCCGGAGATCGCGGGGGCAGCGTCGGAGATATCGAGGATTCCGGCGGTCCGGCGTGAGCTGGTCCACAAACAGCGCGCCATGGGCGAGCAGGCCTCGGTAGTGATGGAGGGGCGCGATATCGGCTCGGTGGTGTTTCCCAACGCGACCGTGAAGATTTTCCTGGATGCCGAGCCTCAAGAGCGCAGCGACCGCCGAGCCAGGGAATCGGCACTGCCGGCCGAGGTGGTGGCCGAGCAGATCCATGAGCGCGACCGGCGCGATCGCACGCGTAACGAGTCGCCTCTCGTGCAGGCTCCGGACGCAGTTTACGTGGATACGACGGGCCTTTCCATCGACGAAGTGGAAGCGGCGCTGCTGAAGCTCATCCGCGACCGCACGTCGAACGGGAAGGAAAGAACCAATTGAGATGAACAATCTTCTGGTGATGAAATTCGGCGGCACCAGCATGGGCTCGGCCGAGCGCATCAAGGTTGCAGCCGGGATCTGCACCGAACAAAAGCGGCTCCGCCCGGTGGTAGCGGTGGTTTCAGCGATGTCCGGCGTCACCGATCTGCTGCTGAACACTTTGCGGCATGCCGAGGGCGGCGACGAATCCGGAATCGCGGCGAATATCGAGCGCCTGATGGCGCGGCATCTGGAAACATGCAAGGAACTGCTCGACACATCGCGGTGCGAGTCTACGATCTCCGGCATCCAGGGTCTGATTGGCGATTTCGAGCGCATCGCCAATGGCGTGCGGATGCTGGCGGAGCGGCCGCCGCGCTCGGTGGATGAAGCGATCGCGATCGGCGAGCGGCTGTCCGCTCTGATGATCTCCCAATATCTGGAAGCCAGCGGCGTTCCTGCCGAAGCGATCAATGGGGCGAGCGTGATCGTCACCGACGCGGTGTTCGGCAATGCGACTCCAATCATGCCCGAGACGCGTAAAAAGGCCGAACAGATCGTGCGGCCAGTGCTCGATCGCGGCGCTATTGCGGTGTTGACGGGATTCAACGGCGCCACTAAGGACGGGCGCCCTACTACGCTCGGCCGCGGCGGATCGGATTTCTCGGCGTCCATCCTTGCAGCGGCGCTGGATGCATCTGAACTTTGGATTTGGACAGACGTGGACGGCATCATGAGCGCTGACCCGCGTTCCGTATCAGACGCGCGCGTACTGGATTCGCTCACCTACAGCGAGGCGGCGGAGCTGGCCTACAACGGCGCGAAGGTTCTGCATCCGCGCACGCTCGCGCCCCTGATCGAGCGGCAAATTCCAGTGTGGAGCAAGAACAGTTTCAACCTGAAGCACCCGGGCACGCGCATCGTATCAGCAGTCGAAGCGCCGCCCGGCCCGCGCGCGGTGACGTCGATGGCCAACGTCGCGCTGATCTCGCTAGAACCGGCCAACGCAGCTCTCAGCGGTACGCGTCTGATGGCACGCGCGCTCGAAGCTCTGGCGGATGCCAACGCGGAGGTTTTGGCGCTCACCAGTTCCAGCTACCGGCAGAGCTTCTGCTTTCTGGTTCGGAAAGAGGAGCTGCCCGCCGCGATGAAATCACTCGAAGCGGACCTAGCTCTAGAACTCACACATGGCTATTTGAAACCCATCGCAGTGGATGAGAACGTCGGGCTATTGGCAGTCGTGGGTGAAGGGATGCGAGGAACACCCGGTTTAGCTGGTCGCATTTTTCAGGCGATCTCCCAGCAAGACGTCAATATCATCGCGATCGCGCAGGGGTCGAGCGAGTTGACGATTAGCGTGGTGGTGCACCGCGACGGATTGGAACGGGCGATCCAGGCGGTTCACAAAGAGTGCCGCTAGCTTCATTCCCCGCCAAACTGTTTTCGCAATTCGTCCTTGGCTCGAGCAAGCACGCGTTTCTGTTTTGCTGGCAGATGCGCCGGCGCGGTTTATATAGAAGTTCAGCATCGACATGGCCGATTCGAGAGGCGACCCCTTGCGCCTATGGCCGAATGCTTCAGCGATCGCGCGATGCGGTTCGGATCGTTCCATGTAAATACGGACACCCCGAGCCGGTCAGTTGTTTCCGCCAGGGCCGCGTATGTCACACTAAAGTCGTGCCTGAGTATTGCACGTGCGGCGCTCAGTTGCCGCCGGATGCCCGTTTCTGCCACAAGTGCGGGAAGCCACAATACGACTATCCGGGGCTTGAGGACCAGCCCGTCGAGCCTGCCCCGCCGCCAGCGGCCACCGCTCCGGTTGCGTCCGCCGTACAGCCCCCGCTCGAGATCAGCTTCCACAACCGGTTGGCGGTTCGCATCGGATTCCTAGCTGCCCTAATGGCGGTCTTGCCGTTCATGCTTTTGCTTCCGGTTCCGTTCCTGCCGTCGCTGGTTGCGTTTCTCACTGGATTCCTGGCGGTCTTTATCTACTCGCGGCTCACCGGGCAAGCACTCAGTATCCGCAGTGGAGCGCGCATGGGCTGGATCACCGGCGTGTTTTCGTTTACATTTGCCACCGCGTTTTTCACCATTACGATGGTGGCCATTTCCAGTCAGGGAAAAATCGCCGATTTCTTCCGCGAGCATCAGGACCAGTTGCATTTGCGAGGCGACCAGTTGAGCGCCATGACCAAACTCCTGGAAGACCCGGCCGGACTGGTGGGCTTGATCGTCGTCACGCTATTAATGCTCTTCATTCTTCTTACGGCGCTGCCGATGCTTGGTGGAGCGCTGGGCGCTAAGGTACTCGAGAAGGAATGAAGCAAGTTTCCTCGCTCGCCAAGGTTGGCGCCGCGATCATCGCCGCGGCTGTATGTGCCATCGCGCTCACTCCCGAACAGCGCCGCCTCAACATCGATTCTTTCGAGTATGTCTGGAAAACGGTGCGCGACAAGCATTGGCAAACCAAGCCAGGAGGGCTCGATTGGCAAGCGGTCCATGACGAGCTGCAACCGGCGATTGAGAAGGCCGACAGCATGGACGCAGCGCGGGCCGTCATGAATGATATGCTCGGACGGCTGCATCAGACCCATTTCGGCATCATTCCATCGGAGCTTTATACGGATCTCGACGGCGTGCGCGGCAAAGGCAGGGAAAGCACTACGGGATTGGACATCCGTATCGTCGGCACGCAGGCGCTAGTGACCTCGGTAGAGCCGGACTCTTCGGCTGCCGTGAACGGTATCCGGCCAGGCTGGCAGATTTTGAAGATCGGCGACCTGAATCTTGATCTAGTGATTACGAAGCTGGACGAGAGTTATGCGAAGTCGACATTGCGGGATCTGGTTTCACGCCGTGCCGTGCTCAGCCGCCTGGAAGGCGAGCCGGGAAAGTCGGCGGACGTCGAGTTTCTGGATGGGCGCGATCAGCGTGTCGCCAAAACGCTCCGGCGGCAAAAGCCGAAAGGAACGCTGGCACAGTTTGGCTATCTCTATCCCACACACGTGTGGTTCGATTCATCGAAGGTGGGCGGAGGCAAAATCGGATACGTAAGCTTCAACATGTTTCTGGATCCGGCGCGACTGATGAACCTTTTCGCGGAAGCGGTGCAGTCGTGCAGTAAATGCGACGGCTTCGTGATCGATCTGCGCGGAAATCCGGGCGGTATCGGATTGATGGCGATGGGTATGGCGGGATGGTTCATCGACACACCGGACCAATTGCTGGGCACGCTCTACATGCGGGAGACGACGCTGAAGTTTATTGTGAATCCGCGGGTAAACACCTTTGCCGGCCGGGTTGCGATTCTGGTGGACGGCACATCGGCTTCGACCTCGGAGATCCTGGCAGAGGGAATGAAGGATCTGGGCCGCGCGCGCATTTTCGGGACGCGCACGGCCGCGGCGGCGCTACCTTCAGTCTTTGAACTGCTACCGAACGGCGACGGGTTCCAGTATGCGATCGCGAATTATATTTCCGAAGGCGGCAAGCCGCTGGAAGGGCTCGGAGTAACGCCGGATGTAGAGGCGCCGGTTACCCGTAAGGCGCTACTCGAAGGCAAGGATCCAGCGTTGGATGCAGCCGTCGCCTGGATAAGAAATAATTAGGGACAGTGCACCTTCTTTGGCGCCGATGATCAGGGCTAGGGCTTCGGAAGTGGCTGGGACGCCAACTCGCTCAGGGCTTCCAGAGCAGGCTGATCGAAGTAGCGTCCTCCCAGCACGACGCCGGCGATTCGTTGCGTGTTCTCAATCGCCACTAGCGGATTGGCCTGGAGAATCACCAAATCGGCGCGATTGCCTATCTTAACCGTCCCGAGATCGTTCAGCGCCAACCACTGCGCGGGGTTGAGCGTGACCGCCTGCAGCGCCTGCAACGGGCTTAAGCCACAGGCCACCAACTGTTGCAGTTCCTCATGGACGTCGCCCGGATAACTAATCGACCAAAACGAATCCGTCCCCGCCATTACTAGACCGCCCTGCTGCGCGAAGCGTCCGACTGACCGGCACCAGTAGTCCCGCATGCGAGCAACAAAAGGGGTGGACAAATTACGGAGCGTCAGCATTTCGCGGGCACGTTTCTGCAACTGGGGCGGAAGCGCCTGAAAGGTTGCCTTCTCTTCGGCTCGGCCTCGAAAAGGAACCATGTGTGTAATCGTCGAAGTGAGCGCCGCGTGTTGAGAGTTCATAATCTGCAGCAACGATTGAACACGGGACTCCTCAGCCTCCCAAGAATACGAGCCAGGCGCTCCGGTCTTGAACGCGGTCGGTATGCCATGCTCTAGCCCGTCGATGCCCAGTGTTAATGCGACCTCCACCGCCAAGGACCAACCAAGAAGGTCACCTGTCGTTTTCAATCCCAACTGGTGGGCTTCGCTGATCGCCGCGGACATGGCTTCTCGCCCCAAACCTCCGTAGAGCTTGATATAGTTGGCGCCCGCTTCCTTATTAGAGCGGACCGCCAGGCGCGCCTCGGCTCCATTCCGCACGCGTAGGGGCACGTCAGGGTAGGCGCTCGGCCATTGCGGCGGATCGCCGTCTAAAGGCTGCCCGGCCATGAAGAGTCGAGGTCCTGTCTCCTGGCCGCTAATCACAGCGGAGCGAATGGCTAACAGCTTGTCCAGGGGTCCGCCTTTGTCAATCAAGCTGGTCATGCCGAACCGGAGATAGAGCGGTAGAAAGCGCCCTGTCTCTTCGGCGACATGTACGTGGGCGTCCCATAGGCCCGGGATGAGAAACTTGCCGCGGCCGTCGATCTCGATCGCTCCTTGGGACGAGGGGAAGCCCGAGCGGCCGTTTGTGTCGACGATTCGGCCGCGGTCGATGCTGACGTTTTGTGTGTGAACTTCGCCCGATGCCACGTCAATCACCGAAATACTTCTGATAATAAGCGGATGTTGTTGCAGCGGTAGTTCTGGCACCGTCGCGCTTTGTGCCGGCAGGTAGCAGGCTAGCGCAAACAGAGCAGTCACGAGCCCAACTTCCGTGTATGCGCGCTGCATACCTGTTCCCGCCTACGCCGCCCGACCCACCGCCGCCAGCTCCTTCACGATGCTCGACAGAAAGCTTTTGGCGTCGCCAAACAACATGATCGTGTTCGGCATGTAGTAAAGATCGTTGTCGATTCCGGCGAACCCCGGATTCATGCTGCGCTTGATCACCATCACCGTGCGAGCCTTATACGCCTGTATGATCGGCATGCCCGCAATCGGGCTCTTGGGATCGGTCTCCGCCCCAGGATTCACCACGTCGTTCGCGCCGATGACCAGCGCCACGTCGGCCATCGGCATCTCGGGATTGATGTCGTCCATCTCCCGCAGCTTGTCGTAAGGCACGTCCGCCTCCGCCAGCAGCACGTTCATGTGTCCCGGCATGCGACCCGCCACTGGATGGATCGCGAACTCCACGTCGACCCCGCGCTTGCTCAAGATTTCGAACATCTCCTTGAGCTTGTGCTGCGCTTGCGCCACGGCCATTCCATAACCCGGAATCACCACCACCTTGCGCGCCGAATCCAGGATCTGCGCCGCCTCGTCCGGGCTCGCGGAACGATACGGCCGCTCGCTAGTCGCGGCCGCGCTGGTCTGCAACTGTCCGAAGGCGCCGAACAACACGTTGCTGAATGACCGGTTCATCGCGCGGCACATGATGATCGCCAGAATGAATCCCGATGACCCGTCCAGCGCGCCCGCCACAATCAGCAGCCGGTTGTTGAGCACAAATCCCATCGCGCTGGCCGACAATCCTGCGTACGAATTGAGCAGTGCGATAACCGTCGGCATGTCCGCTCCACCAATGGGAATGATCAACAGGACACCGAAGAGCAGCGCCAGCGCGGTGAAGATTGGAAACAACACGGTCTGCTCCGGATTGGTGATCAGAAGGATGCCGGTTATTGCGGCCGCCGCGAAAACGCCCAGGTTGACGAAATTCTGACCCTTGTACGTGATGGGCCGCTGCGGCAACACCTCTTGCAGTTTTCCGAAAGCCATCATGCTGGCCGTGAAGGTTAGGAAGCCGAGCAGCGTTTCGATGATGAGAGCAATCATCTCCACGTTCGTCAGGGGCGGACCTTGCTGGACACCCTTGTAATATTCGGCAGTTCCGATCAACGCCGACGCCAGCGCGCCGCAAGCGTGCGAAAACGCGGTTCGTTGCGGGACCGCGGTCATCGGCATGATGTAGGCGATGGGAACTCCAATCGCCGATCCCAGGAAAAACGCGATCAAGATCCACTGATACTCAACCACCTCGAACCGCAACAACGTGCCCACCACCGCCAGCAGCATGCCGATCTCGCCAACGATTATTCCGCGACGCGCGGTGGCCGGCGAGTTCATCCACTTGATGGCCAGGATGAACGACATGGCCGCCAGCATGTACATGAACGGCAGAAGCGTGTCGTCCAATTTCATTTCTTTTCCGGCTCCCGTTTCTTGAACATCTTGAGCATTCGATCGGTGATCAGATACCCGCTCACGACGTTGAGCGACGCCAGCAGCACCGCTGAAAATCCCAGAATACGCGACAGCGTGCTCGCATCCTTCGCTCCCGTGATCAAAATCGCGCCCACCACCGTGATCGCCGAGATCGCATTGGTCAATGACATCAGAGGCGTATGCAGTAGCGGAGACACGCCTCGTATCAACTGAAATCCCAAAAATGCCGCCAACATGAAGACCCACAGGTCTAATTCATAAGCTCCCATGTGATTTACCTTCCTTCCCCGGCCGGAGCCACGGGGGTCAATCCCAGCGCTTCGGCGACCCGCGCATGCACGACTTCGTTCCCATACGTTACCAGCGTCTCGCGGATGATCTCATCCTCGCGATTCAATTTGAACTCACCCTTCTGCACCATCAGCTTCAGGAACGACACAATGTTCGATGCGTACATCTGACTGGCGTGGTACGGAATCGTGGACGGCACATTGAGCGGACCCAAAATCGTGATCCCTTGATGTACCACCGTTTCGCCTGGCCGCGTCAGCTCGCAGTTTCCGCCCCGCTCGGCCGCGATATCGACAATCACCGAACCCGGGGCCATCGCGCTCGCCATCTCTTTGGTGACCAGGATGGGAGCCTTCTTGCCCGGAACCGCGGCCGTCGTAATCACCACGTCCTGCTCACGCAACACCTCCGTCAGCAATTCGCGCTGCCGCTTATAGAAATCTTCGCCCATCGCTTTCGCGTAGCCACCAGTGCCTTCGGCAGCGGCGGCCTCTACATTGAGCACTACAAACTTTCCGCCCAGACTCTCGATCTGTTCCTTCACCGCGCTGCGCACATCGTAGGCGGAGACCACCGCGCCCAGCCTCCGCGCCGTAGCGATAGCTTGCAAGCCGGCCACCCCCGCGCCCAGAATGAAGGCTCTCGCCGCCGTCACCGTTCCCGCCGCCGTCATCAGCATCGGAAAGATCTTAGGCAGCGACATCGCCGCCATCAACACGGCTCTATATCCGGCGATCGTGGCCATGGAAGACAGAGCGTCCATGCTCTGCGCGCGCGTGATGCGCGGCATCAACTCCATGGAGAGGAACGAAACTCCCGCATGCGCCAGGTCGGCCATTTCTCGCGGCGAAGTGAGCGGCTCCCCGAATCCGATCACCGTCTGCCCTGGTCGAAAAAGCGCCAGGTCCGCACGCCCAGCTTCCGGATTCGCGCCCAGTGATCGTACCTGAACAATGATGTCCGCCTGCGCGAACACCTCGGCACGGCTCGCGATCTTAGCCCCGCGCGCGACATACTGATCGTCCGGAAATCCAGCCTCGACGCCCGCCGATTTCTCAACGATTATGCTCGCGCCCAATTTCCCCAACGCCTCGGATGTGCGAGGAATCAGCGCAACCCGGCGTTCGCCGGGAAAGGTCTCTCGCGGTACTCCTATAGTCACTGCCACGAACTACCTCCAAAAGGAAGGTTGTCAGAGACTCAGCGCATCCTTATGTTCCGCCGATGACAGCTCAGTGTCTGGCATCGAGCGGGGACTGATTCCCTACAGCCCAAATCAGATGATACCCTTTTTGCCAAAAGGAATAATAATATATGACCATGCGTCGCATCATCTTCCTGATCCTTGTTGTCCTCAATCTCGGCTTAGCTTCCGCCGGACTTGCCGCCGACCTCACCGTTGGAACGGCCACTGCGCGTTCCGGACAAAAAGCCACCGGCGTACTTCCTGTCCCGACCGGCGTCGACGCCGCCACTAACATTCCGGTCATCATCGTCAATGGCGCTAGGCCCGGGCCCACGCTCGCTCTGATCGCCGGCGCGCACGGAACCGAATACGCCTCCATCATCGCCTTGGAGAAACTCGCGCAAATCGCCGAGCCTTTCGGACTCTCGGGCGCGCTCATCATCGTTCCTCTCGTGAACGTGGCTTCCTTCGCGCAAAAAGTTCCGCATCTCAATCCCACCGATAACAAGAACATGAACCGCTTCTTCCCTGGAAAGGCCGACGGAACGCAAACCGAGCGAGCCTCCTGGGCGATCGCCAAGCAAGTGGTCGAAAAGTGCGATTATTTGATTGATTTCCACGGCGGTGACCTGGACGAAAATCTCCGCCGCTATTCCTATTGGGCGCAGACCGGCAAAGAGAAGCTCGACGCCACCTCGCGCTCCATGGTGCTGGCGTTCGGTCTGGATCACATCATCCTGCAAAACTTCCGGTCGTCTGTTCCCGCTGGCGGCGCCATCACGCTCACCCGTTTCGCTACCGACATCGGCAAGCCGGCCATCGCGGTCGAAGCAGGCCATGCAGGCACAACCAATTCCGAAGACGTCGACGTGCTGATAGACGGGGTCCACAACGTGATGCGGCATTTGAAGATGTTGCCAGGCGCCGTCGCGCCCGTGGAGCATCCGATTTGGCTGGCGCGATCCACCACGTTGACGAGCCAATACGACGGCATCTTCTATCCCCTCGCGCGGCCCGAAGCCTACGTGACCAAGGGAATGACAATTGGCTATGTCACGGATTATTTTGGCAACAAGCTCTGGGATGTTCCGTCGCCCGTGTCCGGCGTGATCATTTATATCGGCGCCGTTCCATCAATGAAGAAAGGCGACAACGTCGCCGTGATCGGCGAGCCGGCGGACAATCCCTAACGCGCTATATCCCCGAGCCGCTGCGCCACAGGCATCACTCTCTGCACAAACCCGCCATCCGCCGTCGGCGCCAACTCAATCTCTTGCGGCGCGCATTCCGCTTTTGGCTGCGTTCCATCTATGAAATACGACGGCACACCCTCGGGACAAAATGGCCCGGCCAGATCTCCTGTGTCCGGATCGAACGCGACCCGCACGACGCCGGGCGGAGGCGGAAACGGTTTGGCGTCGCCATATTGCATGTAGCGCGCCGCGCCCATCATGAATTCGGTCCAGATCGGCAGCGCCGAATGCGCACCCTCCAGTCCCAGTTCGCTGTAATCGTCGAAGCCCACCCACACCACGCACAAAAGCTGCGATGTGAATCCGGCAAACCAGCCGTCATGCGACGTTCCGGTCTTCCCAGCAGCCGGCAGCTTGAATCCTCGCGCCCTGACGCCGGCCGCTGTTCCGCTGCGCATCACTTCCTGCAGCATGTCCACCATCACGAAGGCTACCCGCGGGTCTAAAGCGCGCCGCATCTCGGGTTGATGCTCATACAGATCGGTGCCGCTCTGATCTCGAATTGTCGATATAAACGCTGGCTGCACGCGCACTCCGTTGTTGGCAAACATCGTATACGCACCCGCTATTTCAAGTGGTGACACTTGATAAGCTCCCAGCGCGACCGCGGGAGTGGGCTGGATGTCGTCGTTGAGACCCGCCTGGTGCGCCACCGCCACCACCTTGTCGAAGCCCGCGATCTCTCCCACCTTTACCGTCGCTACATTGAGCGAGTGGGCCAACGCGTAACGCAGCGTCACGCGCCCCATGAACTGGTGGTTGAAATTGCTGGGACTGTAGGTCTGGTTGCCGTATTCAAAGGTCGTCGGCGAATCGTCCACCGAGGATGCCGGCGTTAGTACGGGATCGCCGCCCGCAATTGCGGTATTCAGCGCCGCGGTATAGACAAACGGTTTGAAAACGGATCCTGGAGGGCGTTTAGACAGCACGCGGTCCAATTGGCTGGATGCGTAATCGCGGCCGCCGCACAACGCTTTTACTTCTCCAGTACGCGGATCGATCGCGATCAGGGCCACCTGCGGCCTCGGGCCGGCCGGCTTTCCGCGCTTGCGCCGGGCCGCCAGCTCTTTGTCAACCAGTTGCATGCCATCGGCGATCGCCTGTTCGGCCGCGCGCTGTAGCCGCAGATCGATCGTCGTATAAACCTCAACCGATCCCGAAGACTGATGGTCCTCTAATTTCTTGGACGCCCTCTCGCTCGCGATGTCCAGGAAATACTGCGACTCGGATAATTCGCTCGCACCGGGATGCAGCCCCAGCGGTGCGGCAACGGCACTATCATACTCGGCCCGCGTGATGTACTTGTTCTCGCGCATTAACGCCAGCACCACATTCCGTCGCTCTCGTACGCGCTCGGGATTACGGAAAGGATTCAAATAGCTGGGCCGCTGGATCAGCGCGGATGGCCGATTCGGTCAGATTGAGCTTTTGAATGTCTTTGTTGAAATACGCCCGCGCCGCTTGTCCGAATCCGCTAATGCTAAAGGTGCCCTGCCCGCCCAGGTACACCGCGTTGCAGTAATCTTCAAAGATCTGCTGCTTGCTAAGCGTGCGTTCCAGGTGAAACGTGATCAGAGCCTCGCGCATCTTCCGCTTCCAATTCTTGTCGCGAGCCAGCCAAAGATTCCGCGCCAGTTGCATGGATATCGTCGACGCGCCCTGCTCTTTGCGGCGCTGCCTCACATCTACGTACATCGCCTTCCCGATTCGGAAGACATCGAAGCCGGAGTGCGCGAAAAAGCGCTTGTCTTCAGCCGATACGATTGCGTGCACCAGCGCCGGCGGCATGTCGGAATAGTGCACCATCAAACGCTTCGACCGCCCTTGATTCGATAGGTTGGTGATCAACTGCGCTGGAATCTCGTAGCGGGCCACATGGCGCCCATTCACGTCGATGATGGAGGAAATCGCGCCCTTCGCGAATTGGATCTGCGCTTGTACCGCGGAATGTACAGCGACCTCGTTCTCACTGGCTGTGGACTTGACCCCCGCGCGCCTCAAAGCGTCGGTGAGCTCGGCCGGAGACATTGCGTCGCCCACCGACAGCACCTCGGGAGCCGCGTAGTAGGTGATGGCGTTTTGGAACGGTCCGGCCGCTAGGCGTTCATCGACCTGTGTCGAAACACGATGGTAGATGACGCCAAGCGTGACTCCCAAGGCAACCGTCGCTGCGATCGCGAACACGCCCGCCGTGATCAGGCCCCATCGTAGAACCTGCCGCGCCGAGACTGGTATTGTTTGGATTTCTTCGGAGTCCACGCGGTCGGCGGTGCATTCGGTCTTCCAAGCAAAAGTTCCAGCACCGTCAACGGTCTACGAACCAGATCGCACCGGGAGTGTGGTCGATTTTACATTGATCGTTTCGCGTCGTGCCGGATAGAACCGTTGTTACTCTCTATCACCTTTCGCATAGAACTCTTCGGTTACGCCGAAACTTTTCGTACTACGAGCCGATTTGAGGACCTTAACTAAGGCTACTGCCGAGGCTGTATTTTTCCGGCCCGATGCTATGATCGCACCGAGTCAATTTATGAAACCTAGCATTCTCACCCCCGCTTTGGCCTGTGCTCTTCTACTGGCCGGAGTTTCCTCGCTTACCGCCGGGCTTACTGGCGCGATATTTACGACCGACATCACTGGAACTGTCGTCAATGGCAATCAGTATGTTTCAACCTGCTCGGTTTACCTTGACGGCGGCCCCGGCCCTCATGCCCCGGCGCATGCCGCAGGCTTGCCGGACGGCGACTATTACTTTCAAGTTACGGACCCGAGTGGTAAAACACTACTCAGCACCGATCCAGTCTCAAACCGACGCTTCACAGCGAGTGGCGGCGTAATCACAGTCTTCGACGGCGTCGGAGGGCCGGCTCACATGACCTACCCAAATCAGAATGACCCCGGGGGTGTCACCATCGCGCTGGCGAATTCGTCGTGCCCGGCGGACTTTCTCGCCTCGCCCAATAACGGCGGCGCATACAAGGTTTGGGTTACACCGGTGACCAGCTTCGTCGGAGACCCAACTAAGGTTGACAACAGTTGCGGTACCGGCTGCTTCCATGGCTTTGTGCCATCCGCGACGAAGACCGACAATTTCAAGATCAACTTCGCGGCGGGCACCTTTTGCCTGACGGTAAAGAAGGTGGATGACACCTCCATGCCAGTCGCCGGCTGGCCATTTTCCGTGATTGATACAGTCGGAGTCACCAACGGTTATTTCACAGACCAGAACGGAATCTTCTCCCTCTGCGGTCAGGTGCCGGGGGCTTATACCGTATCGGAAGACCCGGGTTCCATAATCATCGGTCTCACCGTGAACGGCACTCCCCTTCCGCCAGCCGCCCTAACTACCGTCTATTCGTTTGCTTGGTCCGCCGGTCAACCAAACCCATTCATCATCGTGTTCCAAAACTGCCTGGTGTCGACAACCTGCCAGGTGGGCATGCCAAACTAACGTCCACCACAAGCTGTATGAGGCGGGCGCCTTCGCCCGCCCCAGTACCAGGCGTAACGGCTCTTGCCAGGAGCTCCTGAAAAAGTGTTCTATTAGGACATACGACTAGTCACGTCGCGCTCGTCCTGCTTGTCGCTGCAGTTCAGCTGCTTGCATAAGCCTGCCAGCCCGGTGAACTGCGCGTCTTCGTGAAAGACTCTCAGCAGGCCGCCATCTTCGATGCCCAGGTCCGAATCGGATCGGCTTCCTCGGAGATCGCCGCGCGCACCAGCGAAACCGGCGGCATCGTCGATTTCCAACAAAATTCCCTGCGGCTCCTGGACCGTTTAAGCCTCCAAAACCGGATTTGAGGATCGCGAAACCACCATCCAGATCGCCGGCGGAGCCAATGCCGAGCTCAATACCGTTCTCGAACCCACGATCCTCCGCACCACCACGGAGGTCAGCGATGTCGCCTCGCCCGTCGCGAAGGCTTCATCTCAAAACTACACAACTGCGCGCCACATATAGTTCGGTAGCCGGTCCACTGTCGCCAGCACTCTTTCGCGTAGTCGGGCAATGAGTAGCTTCGGATCTTGCCCTTGCAACAACACGCTTAGGCTCAATAGCGCAAACGGCCCGGCGGCGAACCTCCAAACTGAGGAGCGACTCCGTTTTACCCGCCGCATCTTCACCAATTTATCAGCTTTATTTCAGGAAAATTACCTTCTCCGAGTGGCACGGGCTTTCCAGCCTGTGAGCCTATCTTCTCTGCTCAAAGAACTTCTTCACTATTTCCAGACACTCGCTGGCCAGCACCCCCTCCACTACCTCCACTCGATGATTCAGCAGCTCCGAATCCGCCAGCCGAAACTTGCTTCGCACTCCGCCGAACCGCAGGTCGCGAGCTCCAAACACCAATCGCTTCACCCGCGCAGCCACTAGCGCCCCGGCGCACATCACGCACGGCTCCAGCGTCGCATACAGAGTCGCTGCTTCGAGACGATAATTGCTGAGCTCCCCCGCCGCCTCCCGCAGCGCGAGAATTTCCGCGTGCGCCGATGGATCGTTCAACCGGATGGGCGAATTGAACCCCCGGCCGTGTACCTTCCCATCCACCACCACCACCGCGCCCACCGGCACTTCGCCGTTCGCCTCCGCCTGACGCGCCAATTCCAGCGCTTCCCCAAGGAACAACTTATCTTCTCGGAAGAACAATTCATGAGGGGACATCGTCCCTGTAGAATAGAGGAATCGGGACATCATGCGCTATCTGTCGCTGATCTTCAAGAATAGTCTGCGCAATCGGCGGCGCAGCATTCTGACCATCGGTAGCATCGCCGTTTCACTCTGTATTCTGGGCGTACTAATGGCGATGTACCAAGCCCTGTTCCTGGGAGATCCGACGCCGAGCCAGGCGCTGCGTCTTATCACGCGGCACCGCGTTTCCCTCACGCAGTCGTTTCCGGTCTATTACCGTGACAAAATCCGGCGCGTTCCGGGCGTAAAAGACCTGACGATCTGGCAGTGGTTCGGCGGCACCTACAAAGACAACCGCGACCCCAAGAATATGTTTCCCCGCTTCGCGGCAGAGCCCGAACACCTCTTCAACGTTCGACCGGACTATCAACTTCCCGACGACGAAAAGCTGGCATTCCAGCGCGAACGCACCGGGTGCATTATCTCCCGCACTTTAGCCAACCAGTTGAACTTCAAGCTCGGCGATCGCATCACTTTGGTCGGCGACTACCTGCCTGTGACGCTCGATCTCAAAGTCGTCGGCATTTTCGACGAACCGGAGAAGACGCCGGTGCTGTATTTCAGCTACGACTACTTGAAGGAAAGCCTCAGTCCCAGCAGCTCTTTCCGCGATCAGGTCGGCGCGTTTCAGATTCAGGCCAACAATGCCGAGGATGTTCCGCGCATTGCAACCATCATCGATCACGAGTTCGAAAGCTCGCCGTTTCCCACCAAGACAGAGTCGGAAAAGGCCTTCGAGTTGAGCTTCGCTTCTTTCCTGGGGAACCTGAAGCTGTTCATCATGGCGATCTGCGGCGCCGTAACTTTCACCATCCTTCTGGTTTCCGGAAACACCATTTCGATGTCGGTGCGGGAACGGATTCGCGAAGTGGGCATTCTCAAGACGCTGGGCTTCAGTCCCGGTGCGATCCTAGGAATCATTCTGGGCGAGGCCGCCGTGATTTCTCTGATTGGAGGGCTACTCGGATATGTGCTCGCGTCGGGGATGTGCAGCATGATCAGCCACAGCCCGGCTGCGAACTTCATGTCGGGCCTCAGCACCCTCGGCATCACGCCTGTCGTTGGCTTAATCTCGCTCGGTGTGGCTTTACTGATTGGGCTGACTAGCTCATTCGTGCCCGCTTGGGGAGCGTCGCGCACCACCATTCTGGATGCGCTGCGGTACGCAGGTTAGCTCATGGCATTACCCATTTCCTACAATCTGCGCAACTTGGTGGTTCGAAAAACCACCACGATCATGACTGCGCTCGGCATTGCGCTGACGGTCGCCGTACTGTTGGCCGTCCTTGCACTGGTGCACGGTTTGGATACCGCATTCCAATCGACCGGCAATCCGCTGCAGGTACTGGTTATGCGCAAAGGCTCGACTGCCGAATTAAGCAGCGCCATGACGCGCGAAAACTTTCAGACGTTAAAATCCATGGCGGGCATCGCGCGCGAAGGGGACGAGCCCGTGGCCTCACTTGAGCTGGTGAGCGTGATTAATCTTCCGAGCGTCGATAGCCCCGATGGCATGAATGTCACGCTGCGTGGCCTTCTCCCGATCGGAATTAAAATGCGCGATGGTCTCAAGCTGGAAGATGGGCGCTGGTTCCAGGCTGGTCAACGCGAGGTGGTGGTAGGAAAATCCATCGCCAAGCGCTATCCTGGCGCGCATCTTGGAAAGAAACTTCGCTTCGGACGCGGCGACTGGGAAGTGGTCGGTGTGATGGACGCCGGTCAGTCTTCGTCGAATAGCGAAATCTTTGGCGACCTGAACCAGATCAGTTCCGATTTCAACCGCGCCGACGGCCTCAGCTCCGTCCTGCTGCGCGCTACCGATCAGGCCGCCGTTGCCGCTCTGATTAATTCGCTTAATGATGATCGGCGCCTGGGAGTCGAAGCACAAACCGAGAAATCGTATTGGGACGCGCAGACCAGTTCCGCCGCGCCCTTGCAATTCCTGGGACTGTTCATTTCCATCATTATGGCGGTGGGCAGCAGCTTCGCGGCCATGAACACCATGTATGCCGCCGTCGCGCGGCGTGCACGGGAAATCGGGACGCTCCGCGTGCTCGGCTTTTCGCGCGGCAGCATCCTCCTCAGTTTTCTGTTGGAATCGCTGCTGCTCGCGATCATCGGCGGTCTGATTGGCTGTCTGCTGGTGCTTCCTCTAAACAACATCACCACCGGAATCGGTAGCTTCGTGACATTCAGCGAGATCGCGTTCAACTTCCGCGTTAGCCCGGAAATCATGCTGATCGGAATCGCCTTTGCGATCTTCATGGGAGCGCTGGGTGGATTGTTTCCCGCCAGAATGGCGGCTCGGAAAGAGATCCTGACAGCTTTGAGAGAGATTTAGGACCGGATGGAATCGCAACTCAAAGATTTGCGGATCGATCGATCCAAACGGCGCTCAGAGGGCCCTTCGCCCTGGGCCGTGCGGTGGATCATTGCCGGTGTTACGCTCTTTGCGCTGCTTGGCTTGGCCCGTTTCATCTATGGAAAGATGAATGCCGCCACCGAAGTCGAAATCGTACGAGTGCGTGCCGCCGCTCCACTGGCAAATGGCGCCGGAGCTGTCATTCTCAACGCCACCGGCTATATCATCGCCGCGCATAAAATTGAGCTGGCTTCGAAAGTAGTCGGCAAGGTGGCTTCCATCGGTGTCGAAAAGGGCGACAGAGTGAAGGCCGCCCAAGTGCTGGTGCGGCTGGAAGACGACGAATATCGCGCGCGAATGCTGGAATCCCAGGGCCAGCTCGAAACCCTCAAGGCCAGGCTCGCCGAGGCCGAGCATGGCTCGCGGCCGGAAGAGATCGCCAAAGCCAGGGCCGATGTCGAGCAGGCCCGCGCCGATCAAGAGAACGCCCGCGTCACGCTAGAGCGTGCCCGTGGCCTGGTGCAAGACAAAGTCATGGCCAAACAGACGCTCGATGATGCCCAGGCGCGCTATGATGGCGCGGCAGCCAAGGTCGCTTCGCTCGAACGTGCTTATGAACTGGTTCGGCTTGGCCCGCGCCAGGAGCAGATCGACGCACTTCGCGCCCAGGTTAATCAGGCGCAGGGGACGCTCAATTACGCGCAGGTGCAGCTCGACAACACCGTGATCCGCGCTCCCATCGACGGGACCATCCTGGAGCGAAATGTCGAGCAAGGCGAGTTCGTCACCACCGGCTTCGTCGGCGACAAGGGCGCCAAAGGCTACGTCGTCTCCATTGCCGATCTGCATGATTTAGAAGTCGAGCTGGACATCAACCAGAACGATTTCGCAAAGCTCAGTGCGACTCAGCCCGGTATCGTCACCACTGACGCCTATCCAGATCGCAAATATCAAGGGATCATCCACGAAATCTCGCCCGAAGCCAATCGCCAGAAAGCAACCGTGCAGGTGAAGGTGAAAGTGACCAATCCCGACGCGTACCTGCGGCCGGAGATGAACGCCAGCGTCGCATTTTATTCGAACGAGAAGCCGAGCTCGGACAACCAGTCGGAGTCGAAACCCATGGTAACCGTGCCCGCTTCAGCGGTCCGGGACAATGGCGTATTTGTCGTCTTGGCCGGCAAAGCTGTTCGAAGAAGCGTGAAAGTGGCCGGGACCACCGCGCAGGGACTGCAAGTTACCGACGGCCTGATTGGCGGCGAGGACATCGTTTCGAATCCCCCCGCCGACTTGAAAGACGGCCAGAGGGTGCGCGCTAAGGCCTAATCATGAGCGAAATCGTAATCCAAACGCACGAGCTAACGAAAGAGTTTATTCGCGACGAGTTCCATGTCGTCGCCTTGAAAGATGTGGACATCACCATCAACCGTGGCGAGTTCATCGCGCTGATGGGGCCCTCCGGTTCGGGCAAATCAACGCTGCTGCATCTGATCGCTGCCATGGACCGCGCCTCGAGTGGCGAGATTCTTGTGCTCGGCGAAAATCTGCGCGCCTTGAGCGACCGTGCCATCGCGCACTGGCGCAACGAACACATCGGATTTATCTTCCAATCGTTCAACCTGATTCCTGTTCTGAGCGCGATCGAGAATGTGGAGCTGCCCTTGAAGCTCACCAGCCTCAAGAAGAAGGAACGGCTGGAGCACGCCGAAACCGCATTGAAGCTGGTCGGCCTGGGCGACCGGATGGATCACCTGCCGCGCCAGCTTTCCGGCGGCCAGGAGCAGCGCGTGGCCATCGCGCGCGCCATCGTGACGGATCCAGATCTGATTCTTGCCGACGAGCCTACTGGTAACCTGGATGCCGCCTCGGCACAGGATGTCCTTACGCTGCTGTCGCGCCTGAACAAAGAATTCGGCAAGACGATCGTGATGGTTACGCACGATCCGCACGCCGCGCACTTCGCCAGCAAAGCGCGTCATTTGGAAAAAGGCGAGCTGTTGCCCGAAGGTCAGGTTCCGCTCGACTGGACAATTCCCGCGCGTGCCTAGCGCTTTCCGGCAGCCTCTGCCCGCACGTCCATCTCGACCTTGTCGTCCACCTTCAGCAGGAAGTTGCTGGGATTTTTCATTCCCCACTGCACATAGGGAATCAGGAAGTGCGCGGTTGTTACGTATTGACTGTCGCTGGCCTGCACCTGAAAGTGTATCGTAATCTCGTGATCCGCCCCATGAATCCGGAAGTTTCCATGAACATCGATCTCCGATGTGCCTTCGGGAGCGATGTGTCCTTGCACGTGGTCTGGAGTGAACACCGCCTCCGGATACTTCTGGCTCTCCAGAATCTCCTTGTGCATGCGTTTGTCGCGTGATCCGTTGCCGCTGATCCCACTTGGCAAATCAATAACCATTTCACCGGACGCTTTGCCGGTCTGGGGGTCAAGCTGCATGCTTCCGCGCTTGAGGCCGAAAGTTCCATGGACCGTGTGTAGCGGATCGTGCAGCGTGAAATTGATCTCGGTCTTGGACGGATCCAGATCGAAAGTTGCCCCGCTCGCCGCTGCGCTGGCGCCTGCGGAAATCACGAACAGGAAAAGGCGTGCCTTCTTCTTCACGAAACAGCCAATACTGGAGACGCCCCGCCGACATGCACGGCCAGCAGCTTTGAAAAGATCGCTGGCTCAAAAGCCATCGCACGCAGCACTGGAGGGCGAAGCCAGGGAAAACGATCGAGCGACAGCATCAGGCCGGCCATAAATGCTGGACGCCACATTAGCCGCCGGTGCGCCGCTTGATAGGCCTCGAGATTCTGGCCAACAAGTGCGTCCGCGAGTGCCAGAGCTTGATAAAACGAGAGGCTCAAGCCCTCGCCTGTGATCGCGTCAACCGAGCCCGAGGCATCGCCAACCAGAATAGTTTGGCCTCGGAACACTCGACGCAACCGCCGCGATGCTGTCACCGAGCCGCGCGCCACAGTGGAACCGAAACCGCGCTCCAGCCGGCTTCTGAGTTCCGGGAACCGCGGCAAGGCCTCGTTGAACCGTAGGTGAGAATCGCGCGACATAACCACCAGACAAACTTCCTGCGGGCTGATAGGCGTCACATACATCTGACAGCCGGATCCCCAATAGATCTCCATGTGATCCGTCCAGGGCGCTACACGATAGTGGCGGCGGAATCCGTAGCGAGCCGATTCGTGTCGTGCGGCGTCGAGACCAGCCCAATGCCGGACTCGCGAGTTTTGCCCGTCGGCGCCAATAACCCAGCGGCACCGAACCGAGCCGCCATCCAGCGAAACCGTTTCTCCAGAGAGGCCGTTTACACGCGTGCCCCACAGCATCGATACGCCCGTCTCCCGCGCGCGATCAATGAGGATCTCATGCAGCCGGGTGCGACGAATACCCACGCCTTGCCCTTCGGGAAAGATGCCCGCAACGGACACACCGGCGCCGTGAAACCGAATGCCACAAAACGGGAATGACTGCTCGACGTTATCGAGCACGACACCCAGACCGCGCAGCGCTGCGAGTGAATCGGGCATCAGTCCTTCGCCGCAGGCCTTATCGATGGGCGGTCGCGCGGCATCGGCCACCACTACGTCGAAACCCTTCAGACGCGCTGCGATCGCCGCCGCCAAGCCGGCCGGTCCACCGCCTACCACGAAAACGTCGGTGCTTTTTGGAAATGCGGTCAAAGTAAAACTACCACCTTAATAAAACGAGTTCAGAGCAGAAGCCAGGCCCCATCGCGGCCAGCAAACTGTAGGTGCCCACCGCCGGACGTCGCTTCGTCATCACTTCTTCGAGAACTACCAGTACCGAAGCGGAGGACAAATTGCCAGTCCTGCGAAGACAATCCCACGACACCGCGAGGGCGCCCTCCGGCAGGTCCAAAGCCGCGGCCGTCGCTTCCAGCACGCGCGGCCCGCCAGTATGCAGAATCCAACTCCCGATGTCCGAACGCGAGAGGCCCTGTTCGTAGAGAAAAGCGTCGACGTCCGATGCAAGATGCTCATGCACCACCTCGGGCACCTCACGCGAAAGCACAATCCGAAAGCCTTTTTCCGAAATGTCCCACCCCATCACGTGCTCTGAATTCGGGTAGAACACCGATCGCGTCCCGAGGATCTCCGGACCATTTGCGGTGCGCTCGGCCCCAGATACCAATACCGCCGCCGCGCCATCTCCGAACAGGCCTGAGGAAATCAGATTGGCGACCGACAAATCTTCCTGCTGCAGAGTGAGGGAGCACAGTTCCACCGCTAGCACCGCCGCCACCTGCTTGGGATAGGCCAGCACATAATCCGCCGCCCGTGCGATTCCCGCCGCGCCCGCGACGCAGCCTAAGCCGAAGATGGGCACGCGCTTGATGTTTAGCGGCAGGCTCATGCGATTGATCAGCCGCGCGTCGATCGATGGACTCGAGATGCCGGTGATTGAGACAAAGAAGATCGCCCCCAGATCCGACGTCGCGAAACCGGCCCTGGCCAGCGCACCGCATAGCGCCTTTTGTCCCAGCTCCTCCGCCACCTCAATCCAGTGATTGTTGGCTTTGCCCCAACTCTTGAGGTCGTAATATTCTTCGATCGGCAACGCCAGATGCCGCGTCTCGACGCCCACGCGAGCTTGCAGCCGCTCCATGAACACCGGATTTTCAACCATCGGGCCAAAGTGCCGTTGCAGCGCCAACAACAGCACGCGCTGATCGTACTTATGCGGCGGGAACGCGCTTGCAACACCGGCGATCGTCATGGTAAGTGGGCTTCCGCTCCTATGCAGGATTCTACTGAATTCGGGCCAGCTCCTCGGAATAGAGCCGGTTGTGCGGAAACTCGCGCGCCAGCGCCGCCAGAAGATCTCTCGCCTGTCCCCGATCCTTATTCCGTAGCGCAGCCACCGCCAGCAGTAGACGCGCGTAAGGGCTCAGGTAGTGTCCTTTCTCAGCGGTTAAACGAAGGTCTTGCAGGCCGCGCTCGCGATCCACCTGTGCACCACCCAACTCCAGCAGCCATCGCACGGGCGCCGCCTTCAGGCTCAACATGTAGTTTTCGACACCGATGGCCAGATAGGCGTCGTAATAGTCAGGAGCAAGCGACAGCAGCTTCTCCGCTGTCGCGCGGCTGTTCTTAATCACCCGAAGCGAGTCCAGGTAGCGCTTCTCGATGAGCGCTGTATAGTCCGCGCGTAAGCCCATTGCGAGAATATTAGCGAACAGCGCGTCCGCGTCCTGGGGTGAGCGCGCCAGAATACCGTTGGCCAGTTGTTCGGTCTTCGCGAGTTCGCTATCGAAAGCCTGCCGCACAGCCGGGTCGGGTGTCAACTTCTTAGCGTGCCGAAATCGGTCATCATTCACGAAAAGTTCAGCCTGCAGAATGTCGAGGCGGTCGAACTCGGCAAACAGGTACGCCCCCGCGTTCGAAACGTGACCGAGCGGATCGTCCGGACGCTGCCGTTCCCATTCCGCAAAAGTCTTGTGCGCCCCATCGAATTCGAGATTGTACATCTGGTGGTATCCGGTCTGAATCATCGGAACCACGGAAGGGATCGAAGCGGCCATCGACGGGATCGCGAGCGCCAAAGCTGCCAGCAGCGTTGATAAAAAGAATCGGGTCATTATTAGAATTAGATGTCCATCACCCGGCGCGCCATACCCAGGGCTTCGGTCCAGAAGGTGCTCGAAGAGTGCATCGACTCAACCACCTCCGTCGCGGCGCGCACGAACTCGTCGGCTTCCAGCTCTCTTATCACCAGCGGCGGCGCCACCTTCAGCACCATGAAGTTGTTGCCGCAAACCTGCGTGAGGAAGCCGCTTCGAAAGAGCTGCATCACCAGCACCTGCCCGAACATCGCCGGATGGATTTTCATGAAGGCTTCAAACGGAACGCGCAGCGTCAACTTCCGCGGCGCAACGAACTCGATCCCATTCAGCAGCCCCTCGCCGCGGACCTCTTTCACCATCTCGTAACCGGCCAGCGCATCGCGCAGCCGATCGCGCAGATATTCGCCCATGACAATCGATCGATCGCCCAGGCCCTCGCGTTCCAATACGCCCAGAGTCGCCAGGCCAGCGCGCATCGCCAGGCCGTTTTCGCTAAATGTGGAAGTATGGATGAGCGCGCGTTTCAGCGATCCATAAACCGAATCGTAAACTTCATCGGTCGTCAACACGGCCGCGCAGGGAATCAGGCCGCCGCTCAGCGCCTTCGCCAGCACCACCATGTCCGGATCGGTGTGAAACAAATGCGACGCCAGAAAAGGTCCGGTTCGATACATCCCCGTCTGCACTTCGTCCAGAACAAACAGCGTTCCATATCGCTTGCACAATGATTGCGCGCTTCGAAGATATTCTCGATCCGGAACGCGGATGCCGGCTTCGCTCTGGATCGGCTCGACGATAAAAGCCGCCTGTTTTCGCGTGGTCAGTTTCTCTTCCAGCGCCTTAAGATTGCCGAACGGAATCTCTTCAGTGTGCGGCAACATCGGGCCGAAACCCTCGCGCCAAAACGAATCGCCCATCAACGAAAGCGCGCCGCAAGTGAGCCCGTGAAAAGCGCCGTCGGCGTACAAAAGGCCCGTGCGGCCGGTATGCGCGCGAGAAAACTTGATCGCCGCTTCGACGCCCTCGCTGCCTGAGCTGCAGAAGAATGCCTTCTTCATCCGGCCACCCGCGCGAGAACACAGCCGCTCGGCCAGCTCGCCCGCTAGCTCCGGAACATGGCTCTGCAGCATCGCTGGACCGCATTGGTCCAGTTCTTCCTTCAACGCTTCAATAATGTCTGGATGATTGTGGCCCGCGTTGTGGACGCAGTAGCCCGACAGAAAATCCAGAATCCGCCGGCCATCTTCGGTGTGGAGCTCCGTCCCCAAGCAGCGCGTATACCGGACGTTCAACTGAAGCACGTTCAACAGGCGTGCCCACTGAGGATTGACACAATCCTGGTAGCGCGTATTCGCAGTGGTAGAAAAAGTCACTTAGTTAACCAATGCTTACAAGACGCCCTCTGGCCGGGCTCGGTTTCCTGCTTCAGCCGGCCGTGGTCAGCTCCTGCCCTACGTCACTTGCGATCGGAAGCTCGGGAATCTCGATTCCGGTACGCGTCCCTTCCTCCAGCTTGCTGTCGATCCACATGCGGTAATCCTGGCCAAACAGCACTTTCAGGCGTTCATTCACGTTACTCACGCCGATTCCTAGCTCGAATAGCGTCGCCAGGCGGGTCTCCGGGATCCCCACGCCGTCATCCTCCACCACTAGTTGCAGCTTCCCCTCGGCCAGCCAGCTCCGCACCCGAATCAAACCGCCATCCACCTTGCTGCTCAAGCCATGCCGGATACTGTTCTCGATGATGGGCTGCAGCAGCATGCTCGGAACCAGCCGGTCCAGCGTCTGCGGCTCGATTTCCTTGATAAACCGGAGCTTCTCGCCGAAGCGCACCATCTCGATGGTCATGTAATTGTCGATGAACTCCAGCTCCTCATGCAGCGGGACCAGATTATCGGTCTTCCGCAGCAAGCGGCGCAAGATGCTGGACAGTCGATAAACCACGCTGCGGGCCTGATCCGGATTGCTTCGAATCAGCGAAGAAACCGAGTTAAGCGTATTGAAAAGGAAGTGCGGATTGATCTGACTGGTGAGCGCCGCCAGACGGGCCTCGTTCAGCCGCAATTGCTGAGCTTCGAGCTTCTTCTCGTTGCGCGTGTTATTCCAGATCTTGAGCGGAAGCATGACGGCAAATACCGAACTGGCGTAGAACGCGATCGCCGTTACCATATGGGTGTCGCCCCAGACCTGCCCCACAAATACTTGGCCTTTCGGAAATACCCTTGCTACCGAAACCCGCAGGAGTTCGGTAAAGATAATCGTGAACAGGCAGCCTAGCTGGAACATTAGCCGGAGCTGATATGGCCGTTGCCGCAAGCGCGCCGGAGCCAGGCTGAAAAGCGGCGAGAAACGCCACACGTCTTCCTTTTCGGGCGCGATGTCGCGCAACAATCCTCCCAATACGCCCACTCCGGCGAATAGCGGCATCGACATCAACTCGTGGTTGATAACCGCCGGGATTGAAATCAGTATTCCCGCCAGCAACCCGCTGACATATCCGCCGACCATTCCGGAAACGAGGCTGCCCTCAAGCCCTAAATCCACCGCGTGATAGTTGGGATTCAGGATCCGTGTTGCGACACTCGCCCCATACAGCGCCGCGCAGCTCAGAGCCAGCTTTACGCGCTGGACCAGCGTTCGTTCTTCGCGCATCAACATCCGCTGGAATGCCGTGAAGCGCGATAGTATACTGGCCAGCGATGCGGCTACCGCCACCCGCAACAGCAAGGTCACCAATTGTTGCTGATCCAGCATGTCTCGCCTGCGATCATTATAATGAAAGCACGATTTCCGGGATGTTAACCAAAGTAGCGGAAGCGAATTTTCCGAGCCGTTTCGGCCATTTTCGCATCTTCGGCTTCGAAGGCGCCTATGGGCCGGAGGTCGAGGAGTGTGTCGTGCTCACCATGGGCGATATTGCCTCCGACGCCGAGCCTCCCCTGGTTCGCATCCACTCGCAATGCCTCACCGGCGACGTCTTCCACAGCCTGCGCTGCGATTGCCGGTCGCAACTGGAGCTTTCGCTAAACTTGATCGCCGAAGAAGGACGCGGTCTGCTCATCTATGAGCACCAGGAGGGCCGCGGCATCGGCCTGCTCAACAAACTGCGCGCCTATGAACTGCAGGATGGCGGCGCCGACACCGTGGAAGCCAACGAGCGCCTCGGTTTTGAAGCGGATCTGCGCGACTACCAGATGCCTGCCGAGATCCTGCGCTACTTCAAGGTCCGTAGCGTGCGCCTGCTATCCAACAACCCCGACAAGATTGCCGCGCTCGAGCGCGCCGGGATTCAGGTGGCCGAGCGCATTCCCTGTATCGTCGCTCCGCATGAGTCCACCGAAGGCTACCTGCGGACCAAGAAACAAAAATTGGGTCACTTGTTGGATTAGTCGAACAACTTTCAAGAAGGGAGTCTCCATGTCTGCAAAAGTTACTGAGCGCGGGCTCAAAAGGCGGGAGTTTATGTCTTCCGCTCTGGCATTGTCCGGCATTACGGCCGCTGCGAGCGTCATAGGGCCATCCAAGGTGTGGGGCGCGGTTTCTCATCAGTCGCTCGACCCCGTCAATCCGGACATTCTTTACGGGACCACCAGTTCCATCTGGGGCAAGCAGCACGATACCGTCTGGGCGGTCAAGAGAATCGCCGCCTTGGGACTGCAGGGCATCGAGCCGTACGGCGACGGAATTGAGAAGTATCGGAAAAATCCGCTGGAGCTTAAAAAGATCTTCGATGACGCGGGCATCACTTTCATCGACGCGTCCAATGGCGAGGTCGGCCAGTCAACAAATTTCATCGACCCGGACCAGATCCCCAAAACCATTGCCGATCATGTGGCCTTCGCCCGTGATTTTCTCCAGCCGCTCGGCTGCGACCACTGGAAGGTCAACATGGGCCAGCGTCCGCCCGGAGGTCCGAGCGAAGAACAGCTCAAGAGACTCGCCGACACCCTGAACGTAATCGGCAGGCAAACGATTGAAATGGGAATCAGGCTGGCGCCGCACCCCCATATCTGGGGGCCCATGGAACGGGAAAAAGACATGCGTCGGGCCATGGAACTCACCGATCCGAAATATGTGTGGATGACGGCCGACACCGGACACCTGGTCTTAGGCGGCGGAGATGCGGCGCAAATCATCAGCGACTTTTTCCCGCGCGTGGCCGAAGTGCATCTCAAGGATACATACGCCAAATATCGCGGCAACACCTCCACGCCCACTCAGGAGGAACATCGCAGGGCGAGCGTATATCACAATCTGGGCGGTGGCGGCGTCGATTTTCCGGCCGTCTTCAAGGTGCTACGCGACAAACACTACAAGGGCTGGGCGATTTTCGACGTGGACGGCCCGAGGAAGGGCGACGACGGCTTCGACTCCATCGGCGGGAATATGGATGTCGCCGTCGATGACTATATCGCGCACAACATCAACTATCTGCGCGACGTTCTGGGCGTGAGGTTGCCACCCGCCGGTTAATCTAAGGGCTCCCGGTCACTTCTTAGGCTGCGGACGCGACGTGGGCGGCACCATCCCGTTCGCGCGATAGTAGGCGACCAACAATCCGTAGTGTTCGCCGGAATGTTCAATCACGCTCAGCCATGGATTCAGGTTCTTCGTGAAGCTCTCTTCCGGCACTGATTTCAAGGTAGTGTTAGCATCGGCGATCGATTTCTGAAGCAGTCCGACGATCTGGGCCTTGGTCGTGTAGGCCTTAGGATCGATCTCGTCCCAGTTGACGTTCTCCCCGCGGCCTTTCTTCGCGGCATAAACAATGCCGGACGTGACGTGCACGATCACTTCGCCGAATGAGCGCATCTCGGGCCGAAGACGGAAATCGTACTTCTCCGCCGGGAAGTCCTGCGCCATGTCCAGAATGTTCTTGTTGACGTACGCAAAAGTGTTGCTAATTTGCTTGGCCGGGGTGGGAGGCGCCTTCTGCTGCGCGGGGGCTGAAATCGCCGCCAGGACTAGCAGCGGCACAATCCGAGTGGTGGTCCTGTAACTTGCTAAGATCGACATAGGGGTTACAGAATATCATTCTCCACTGTAACCTGTCAATTCGATGATGCTGGTTACGATTCTATAATAATGGCTAAGATTCAAACAAATCCAAAGAACTGGAAGTTCGTCGGCGGTCGCCTCTGCCTGGACTTCATCAATACTGTTGGAGGCCGCGTCGGCCCAGCCACCGTATTGCGCGACAAACTCGCTGACTACAGCGATTTGCTCGAATGGAGCCGGCTCGCCAGCATTGCGAATCCAACCGAATCCCGCAACCTTGCCCGCCTCTCTGCTTCTCATCAACAGCACACGGAACCCATTCTGGCGAGAGCTGTCGTGCTGCGGGAAGCGCTGTATCGAATCTTCAAATCAGCGATAGAAGGCCGGCGGCCGCGCCCGGCCGATCTGGACACGTTGAGCCGGGAACTCAGAGTTGCCATGGCGCGCGAGCGTCTCACGCACACACGCGGTGTCTTCGGCTGGACCTTTGAAGACGAGCCTGCGCTTGATCGAATCCTCTGGCCCGTCTCACTATCAGCAGCGGATTTGTTGACCTCTAGCCATCTACCGCGGCTCCGCCAATGTGGAGGCGAAGAATGCGCGTGGATGTTCCTCGATACCAGCCGCAACCGCAGCCGCCACTGGTGCGACATGAAAGACTGCGGTAATCGGGCCAAAGTGAGACGATTTCGGAAGCGGCAACAACGCAGCCCCAGGCCACTGCGCGCCTCTAAGTAGCCCCCCGCCCGCCACCCGGTACAATGGTGGTTTCTACATGAAGATTGCCCTTGCACAGACGAATACTACCGTCGGCGACCTGTGCGGCAATACTCAGAAGATCCTTTCGTTCGCCCAGCGAGCCACCGCGTCCGGAGCCGAGGTCGTGGTGTTTCCCGAACTCACGCTCACCGGCTACCCGCCTCGAGATTTGCTCGAGAAGCAGAGTTTTCTCGATGGCGTCGAGCAGCACCTGGAACAATTAGCCGCCGCCGCCGCAAATCTCGGTGTGACGCTGATCGTCGGTACAGTCACGCGCCGGAGCGAGGCTTCTGGCCGCCCAATATACAACACGGCCGCGGTGGTTCAAGGCGGTCGCGTTGTTTTCAGGCAGCACAAAATGTTGCTGCCGAGCTATGACGTCTTCGACGAAACCCGTTACTTCGAGCCCGCGCCCAGACAGTTTCCACTCACCCTCGACGGCTCGCTAACCGCCCTCACCATCTGTGAGGATGCCTGGAACGACAAGCAGTTTTGGGAGCGGCGCCTTTACAGCCGCGATCCCGTCGCCGAACTCGCCCAGTCCGGCGCGCGCGTCCTCGTGAGCATCAATGCCTCGCCCTACCACATGGGCAAACGCGCACTGCGTCGCGAGGTTTTCTCGGCTGCTGCGCGTCACTCCCGGATTCCGATTGTTTATGTGAACCAGGTTGGCGGCAACGATCAGCTCATCTTCGATGGCAGCAGCTTCGCCATGAACGCCGAGGGTGATGTGATCGCGTCAGCGGCCTCGTTTGAAGAAGACCTGGTCCTGGTCGATACCGAAACCCTCACGGGCGACCATCACGAAAGTTATCCGGATGAGTGCGACGCGGCCTACCAGGCCCTCGTGGTCGGCACGCGCGATTACATTCGAAAGTGCGGCTTTGAGCGCGTCATCATCGGGCTGAGCGGCGGGATTGATTCCTCACTCACCGCGGCCATCGCCGTGGATGCCGTTGGCAAAGAGAACGTGCTGGGCGTCGGGATGCCCGGGCCCTATTCTTCCGAGCACAGTGTTAGCGACGCGCGCGATATGGCGCGTAACCTCGGCATCCGTTTTGAATTGATCCCCATTCGCGATCAGTACCAAGCATTCCTGGGCGTGCTCCAGCCCCTTTTCAACGATGGCGCGGTGGGAGTCACTGAAGAGAATCTGCAGTCCCGCCTGCGCGGCGTCACGCTGATGGCGCTGTCCAATAAATGGGGAGCGCTGGTGCTCACCACTGGCAATAAAAGCGAGCTCGCAGTCGGCTATTGCACGCTTTACGGCGACATGTGCGGTGGTCTCGCCGTGATCAGCGACGTTCCCAAAACGCTGGTCTATTCGCTGGCGCGCGTCGCCAACCAACGGCACGCCGATGCCATTCCCGAAAATGTCTTTGTCAAGCCGCCCTCGGCCGAGCTCCGGCCTGACCAGAAAGATACCGATTCCCTTCCCGAATACGATGTACTCGATCAAATCTTGCGCGGCTTCATCGAAAACAACGAATCGCCGCAGCAGATCGCGGATTCTCTCAATCTCCCTGTCACTTTAGTGCGCGATATTGTCAATAAAGTGGATCGCAACGAATACAAGCGCCAGCAGGCCGCTCCCGGCTTGAAGGTTACAACCAAAGCGTTCGGAATTGGCCGGCGCTTTCCGATCGCTCAAAGGTTTTCCGAATGAAAACATTTTTCAGACCCGCCCCGGTCCGTTTCAAGGCCGCCCAAGTCCGGATGCTGCTCGGACTCGTAGCCGTGATATTGATCGCGGTGCTTTCATCTTCCCAACCCGTGCCGCGAGAACAGGTCGGCTTGCTTCCTGACGGCGCGTTTCTACTGAACAGCGGCTGGCGCGTCAAACCGGCCGGTACGCAGATTCCGCTCGACACGTTGCCGATGTCCTCCGTGTTGTCCGCCGATGGTCGTTTCCTGATCGTACTGAACGGCGGTTATCGGCCGCCCTCCATCAGCGTGCTCGACACCAAGGATGGTCACGAAATCGGGCGCACGCTCGTGGACGATGCTTGGCTCGGACTCACGCTATCCCCTAATGGCAAAACGCTCTGGGTCGGCGGTGGCTCCAGAGCCGCGATCTACGAATTCTCGTTCGATGAGAACGGCCGCTTGCAGCCAACGCATACCTTCGACATGGTTCGACCCGCCGACAGGACCTATCACGATTTCATCGGCGACGTCGCCGTTTCGCCGGACGGCCGCCTGCTCTACGCCTGCGACCTGTATCACGACACGATCCTGGTGGTGAATCCGCAATCCGGCATGGTCATCGATCGCTTCAAGACCGGCCGCCGTCCCTATCGCATTCTCTTCCACCCTGACGGAAAATCATTCTTCGTCACCAGTTGGGCCGATGGCGCGATGTATCATCACCAGACCAACAATGGACAGCAACTCCAGATGGTGCGCATTGGCGCGCATCCCACCGATATGGTCTGGCGCGACGGCGGCGCCACTTCCGAAGATGGCGACGAAGCCAAGTGGAAATCGCGAATCTTTGTCTCGGCGGCGAACACCAATAATGTTTACGCCGTGGCGGTCTCCGAGAGCGGCGACCTAAGCGTGGTCGAGTCCATCAACATTGCGATGACTCCGCGCCATCCTCTCGGCATGACTCCTAGTGCGCTCGCCCTCAGCGCTGACAAAAACAGTTTGTATGTCGTTTGTTCGGACGCCAATGCGGCCGCCGTGGTCGACGTCAAAGAAGCACGCAGCGACGTGCTTGGCTTTATTCCTACCGGCTGGTATCCAACCGCGGCCAAAGCATTGGCAGACGGACGGCTGGTTGTCCTGAACGGGCGCGGCTCCCGGAGCTATCCCAATCCCAAGGGGCCGAATCCGACCGTTCGAGCCACACCGGCCTACCGTGGGGATGCAACGGTCGAGTATGTCGGCCGCATTCAGACCGGCTCCGCATCGATCATCCCGCCGGTCACGGACGAAGCGCTGAACAAATACACAGCGGACGTGCTGGCCAACTCGCCCTACAACGACGATATGCTGGACAGCCAGCCGGATTACCTTCCTCCGATCGAGCACATGCTTTACATTGTCAAAGAAAATCGCAGCTATGATCAGGTGCTGGGCGATCTCGGCAAGGGCGAGAGCGATCCCTCGCTATGCCTGTTTCGTGAAAACGTCGGGCCGAATCATCACAAGCTGGCGCGCGAGTTTGTGCTGTTCGACAATTTCTATGTCAACAGCGATGTGAGCGCGGACGGGCACAATTGGTCGACCTCCGCCATCGCGAACGACTATGTCCAGAAATTGTGGCCTAACAGCTACGCCAATCGCCGGCGTCATTATGACTACGAAGGCGGCGAACCGGCAGCTCTCCCTCCCGCCGGCTATCTTTGGACCAATGCGGCTGCCCACGGAACTTCGATGCGGAATTACGGTTATTGGGCGACTAATCTGCCCACGGCGGCCGAGGACGGCGCGGTGCAGATCGAGTCGGTGCGGGATCCCGTGCTGGCCAAAGTCACCGACATGAAGTATCGCGCCTTCGATCTGGATTACCCAGACGTCAAGCGGTCGCAGGCATTTCTCCAGGATCTCAAAGAATTCGAGAATGCCGACAAGATGCCGGCACTGATGTTTATGCGACTGGGAAACGATCACACCAATGGAACGGCTCCCGGCAAGCTCGCGCCATTTTCCTCATTTGCCGATAACGATTATGCGCTGGGCCAGATCGTCGAAGGCTTGTCGCACAGCAAATTCTGGAAGAGCACAGCGGTATTCGTCCTCGAAGACGACGCGCAGAACGGACCGGATCATATCGATTCACACCGCTCTCCGGCCTACATCATTTCGCCGTACACGCATACTGGCACGATTGACAGCAGAATGTACAACACCACTTCGATGCTTCGAACCATAGAGCTGATTTTGCATCTGCGGCCCATGACTCACTTCGATGCCGGAGCACGCCCGATGCTGGGCGCTTTCGCGAAAGAAGGCGTGTTCACGCCGTACCAGGTCGAGAAACCGCGCATTTCTCTCGACGAGCACAATCCCCAGAATTCGCCGACCGCTGCCCGATCCGCGCGGCTCGACTTCAGCGATGCCGATCTGAACGATGATGACGAATTGAACGATATCCTCTGGCTCGCTCTTAAGGGGACCGATCCACCGCCGCCCATGCGCAGTCTCTTTGGCAGATAGTGCAAAGAATTCATCTCTGCTTCGTCTGGCATCAGCACCAGCCCTTCTACAAGGATCTGGCCACCGGCGAATACCGTTTGCCTTGGACCCGTTTCCACGCCCTCAAAGATTACTACGGCATGGTCAAGATCCTGGAGGAATTTCCGAACGTGCACCAGACCTTCAACCTGGTGCCATCTATGATCGTGCAGGTAGAAGAATACGCTGCCGGCAAAGCTCGTGATCCGTTTCTCGATTGCGCCGTGAAGCCTGCCGAGAGCTTGAACGAAGCCGAACAGGAGTTCGTGCTGCGCTACTTTTTCCAGGCCAATGCCGGGCGCATGATCTATCGCTATCCTCGCTACGGCGAGCTGTATGACGCCTGGCAAAGATCGGGCCGCAATCCGCAGCGCGCGCGGCGGGTCTTCAGCACGCAGGATTTTCGCGACCTGCAGTTGCTTTCGCAACTCGCTTGGTTCGACGAAGAATTCCAGGCCCACGATCCCGAAGTAAAAGCTCTCATCGCAAAGGAGCGCAATTACACGTTGGACGATCAAGCCGTGATGGCTCGCAAGCAGCGCGAAATCATCGCGCAGGTCGTGCCCGTGCACAAGGAATTCGCGGCGCGCGGGCAAATCGAGATCTCGACCACGCCTTTCTACCATCCGATTCTGCCATTGATCTGCGACTCCAATATCGCCGCCGTTTCGCACCCCGGCGTTCCGCTGCCCAGCCGGTTTCGATATCCTGACGACGCGCGCTATCAACTGAAAGCCGCGCGCGAGTTCATCCAGCGCGAATTCGGCCGCGCTCCCATCGGTCTCTGGCCCTCGGAAGGCTCTGTCTCCGATGAAGCTCTGGCCATCGCCGCCGAAGTGGGCTTCGAGTGGGCCGCGACAGACAACGGCGTGCTCGCCCAAACGCTGCGCAAGACTGCGGGCCCGGATTTGACCTATCGTTCGTATCAGTGGCGGCAGGGAGATCACGGGCTGCGCATGATCTTTCGCGATCACTTCTTGAGCGATCTGATCGGGTTTGAATATTCCAAGATGGGCGCTGCCGAAGCGGCCGAACACTTCCTGGACCGCATCCGCGCCAACGCGAATCCTTTATCGGTCGGCGGCGCCGACGTACTGGTGCCGATCATTCTGGATGGGGAAAACGCTTGGGAATATTACTATCAGAACGGCCGCCCCTTTCTTCGTGAGTTATATCGCCGCATCAGCAACTCGCTCGACATGGTTGCGCTCACGGTGAGCGAGGCTCTGAAGTTGGATTCTCCCCGGCCGCTCGATCACATCTTCCCGGGATCGTGGATCAACGCCAACTTCGATGTCTGGATCGGCTCGCAGGAAGATAACAAGGCCTGGGAATACCTGCTGCGCGCGCGCCAGAAATACGACGAGGTGGCGTCCAGCGTGCCTGAAGATAACCGCCGCCTCGCCTACGAAGAACTGTTAATCGCCGAAGGCAGCGACTGGTGCTGGTGGTATGGCCCCGAGCATCAGTCCGAGAACCGGCGCGAATTCGACGAACTCTACCGGCAGCACCTCGCCAACGTCTATCGCGCGCTCAATCTGCCTCCGCCCGATGAATTGGCCCACCCGATTCTGACGACTCACGCGAGCGACCTCCACGAGCCGCCCGCCAACCCGATTCATCCCGTGATCGATGGCGAAGTTACGTCCTATTTCGAGTGGATGGGCGCCGGGCATTATCACGTCGACGCCCGTTCGGGAGCGATGCATAGCCAGCGAACGGGCGTTCGCGATATTTACTACGGCGCCGATGATGCAAACCTCTATCTGCGTTTCGACCTGGATGGCGCACCCGAGAACAGGATTGAATTACGGACAACTCAAGGAGGTTCGATCCCGCTGCTGGGCAATCCCCAAGTCGAATCTGCCCACCGCAAGATTCTCGAACTACGGGTTCCGTTCCAGCTTCTCGGACTCTCGAAAAATCAGCCGCTGCGTTTCCAACTGACGGTCGGCAACGACAACATCCCGGCCGACGGATGGATCGAGTTGAACTCGACTTCGTGACTACTTGCGGCTGGAATACTTATTGATAACCCCCAGCAACCTGGACGCGGAAGCCGGCGGCCTGGTGTTGCCCAGAACGATATCGCTATTCGATATTTCCTTGCCGTACAGCTCTTTATTCCAATCATCATCAGGCCGCAGTGTCGCGCCTTCCAGTGAAATACCCGCAAAAAGCCCGCGCGCGCGCGAATAGGTCAGGATCTCGGCGTGCATCTGGGCGTCAGTCGCGGCCGAAGAAGTGCGGCCCACCGGACCGGCCGCCGCGGAGGCATCGGCCCCGACGGTGAACTTGCTCTGAAGCAATTTCTTCGCGCCGCCCTGATTCATAACCAACAGGACGACGTCCGTCTCCGATCCGCCGATCTGGAAACCGAAGCTGCCGCCTTCCACGCGTATCGAGCCCGGCGCCGACCAGCCCACACCATTCGTCTTTCGGCACGACATGAAACCTTTGCCGTATTTGGCGCCGACGATGAACGCGCCTTTTTTCAGCCCGGGCACGATCACAATGCACTCCGATTTCGCGAGCAAGTCCTGTGGAATGCCTTTGTCGGGAGCGGACATTATCTCGCTGATCACGTCGGCGGCCGCGTCCAGCCGCTGGGGAGCATCGGCGGCATAGAGCGCGCTGCCAGTCATCGCAAGAATTGCAAGCTGCGTGAGTTTCATCAAGTTCCTCCTCAGGCCTGATTCTACCAGGGCGCTGGCCCGATATGATGGGAGTTGGGCGCCCGTATCCTTATAATCGCTTCGGCGATACCGCTGATCGTTGCGGCAGCGGTCGATCCGGTAGCCGCGAACGTTAGCCGGACGCTGGACATCCTCCAAAGTGGAAAGGCGAAGCCGGGCTCAGTATTTGTCTTCACGTCGGCCGAGCTGAATGCCTGGGTGCGAGTCAAGGCCCCCATGGTTGTGCCGGAGGGGCTGCGCGAGCCTCGGCTGGAACTGGGAAACGGAAGCGCGACCGGCTATGCGCTGGTGGACTTTCTGAAGCTGCAACACGGCGCGGGAATCGAGACCAACTGGCTGATTTCGAAATTAATCCAGGGCGAGAAGCGCGTGCTGGCGACAGCGAGCATTCAAGCGGCTAACGGGCGCGCCACGGTTCACCTGGTCCGCGTTGAGATCGGTGGATTGGCCGTGAGCGGCGCGACGCTCGATTTCCTGATCGATACTTTTTTCCGGCCGCTTTACCCGGATGCGAAGATTGACGAACCGTTTGAGTTGTCCGATCGCGTGGATCGGATCGTTGTGACGCCGGCCGAGGCGCGCGTTTATATCAAGAAGTGATGCGCCCTCGCCTTACTTCTTTTTCTTGGCAGGCTTCTTCGCGCGAGCGCCCATGGCCGGCACTGGTTCCGCGATCGAACCAATGCGGCCTGTCTTCAAGTTGACTGACACGGAATCTCGCACCGTGACTGGGCCGCCATCGGCCGTCTTGAAGGTGAGGGTAATTGTCCGAGCGTCGGTTTCAACTGTGATATAGCCAAAATCGACAATGGGGTTGATCTCGAGCGTGTGATCTCCGACCGTAATCGGCGCCGGGGGTAAATTCTTTGGAGTGGTCGCGGCAAATCCGCCGCTACCAGCGACGATGTAAGGCGTCTGTTGCCCGTTGGGCAGGGTCCGAGTGAAGCGCTGGTAAAGGTGAGCGTGCCCGGATAGCAAAACGTCGGGCCAAAGGCCGGCCGCCTTGCAACACGCATCCAGATCTTTCATGATGCCGGTGGACCCACCGTGTTTCGCGTCGGCCGACAATGGCGGGTGATGTACAGCCACAATAATCGCGCGCTTCTGGGCTACGCGATCGGGCTTCAGACGTGCCAGTTCGCTCTTCAGAAAATCCAGCTGATCGTCAACAATTGGGAAATGGCCGCCTTGCGATGAAATGATTCCCGGCCCGTCCAACACGTTGCTGTAAAGTCCAATGATCGAAACAAACGGGGCGTCGAGTGTGAAGTAGACGCCCGGCTGGGTCATGACGCTCCGAACGAGGCCGCCCGCGTCGGGCGATGGGCCGGGTTCAGCCGCGCAGAAATTCGTCAAGAAGGCATCCAGCGTCGGAACTTGAGGCGCGCTAGAGCCCTGACCGAAAACCATTCCATCGTGATTACCGGGGATGGCGAAAATCGGCCGGTCGTAAGCTCGAAAGGGCTCGTAAAACTGGTCGTAATAATATTGAGCTTCGCCGAAGTTATAGATCACATCGCCGAGGTGAAAGAAGAAGGCCGGACCACTCACCCCCTGATTCTGAATCTCCGACACCATGGCATCGGCCACCGCCGCCTCATGGCCCAGCGCTGTCGCGGCAGTCTGGGAGCGGTTTTACTTTGGCAGCTCCCAGTATCACCCACCGCGTGAAAGGAGATCTTTCCGGCGGCCTGGATCGCCTTCACGATTTCTTGCGGAATGTAGTCGGTCAGGTTCAGGGCAACGCCGCTTCGGCGGCGAGGTATCGGCTGCACTTGATTCTTGTGAGCCAGGAAATAAGGTGAGTTGTAATACGCCGAACTCGTATTATCTTCGCGAAATTTGATCTCATCGGGTCCGGGCTGGGGATCGGCGTAGAACTGGCCCTGCGGCCCAATCATATTCTTGGTCAAGGAACCACCCCCTCCGCGATGCGAGTCGCGGCGTCCTTGCCCATCTTCACGCAATCCGGAATACCGATGCCATGGTAGGCATTGCCGGCCAGATGCAAGCCCGGAATTGTTTGCAGGATGGCTTCGATTCGCTCGACCCGCTGCTGGTGCCCGACAGTGTATTGCGCCATCGCGTTGGGCCAGCGCGCGACGCTGTGGAAGACCGGCTGGGCTTGAAGTCCCATGAAGCCGCGAAGCTCATTGCGCGCGACCGCCACCAGCTCATCGTCGGTTAAAGCGAGGCCGTTGCCGCCGATGAAGCAGCGTAGCAGCACCATGTCATCCGGGACCCGGTGGTTGAACTTGTTGCCCACCCAGGTGCAACCCAAAAGGTATTGACGCTCGAGTTTCGGTACCAGGAACCCGTGCCCTTTGAGTGGATGATCAAAAGTGTCCTTGCGATAGCCCAGCGCCATTGTGATGGACGAAGTGTAGGGGATATTAGAGAGCAAGTCCGCTAATCCGGGATCGCACGATCCAAGAAGTTTCGCGCAATCCCCGGCGGGCGCAGCCAGCACGATGTTCTCCGCCTCCATCCAATCGCCATTTACGCGCGCGCGAAACCCGGACGTATTTCGCTGCAGCCCTTCCACTGTTCCAAGCACGACGTCCGCGCTGGGCCGCAGCTTTTCAATCAACTCGCCGAGGCCGTTCTTCAGAGTCCACAAAAACGACTTCGGGCCGGAGGCCTTGAGAGGCTTAGGGGCGGCCAGCACGCCGCGCGTCAAGCTTCCGTACCTGGACTCGATTTCGGCGAAGCGGCTGAGCACGCTGTTGACGCTCATCTGCTTGGGATCGCCGCCATACACTCCCGCAAGCAGCGGCTCGGCCAGATAGTCGATCGACTCCTGGCCGTAGTGATCCATCAGGAAATCGTAAACGGATCGGTCCGCGTGCTTTCCATTGGGTCGCCGAAAAAATTCGAGGCCCATCCGTATTTTCGTTCCCCAACCGAAGAGGCTGGTTCCCACTAGCGGCATGATCTTGGTGGGGACCATCATCATGAGGCCGTCGGGCAGAGGCACCAGCTTTCCGTGTTTGACGATGTAGGTGATACGGGAATGATCGTTGGAGCCGATGATCTGATCCGCCAAACCCAGCTCGCGGATGAGGTCCATGGCCCAAGGCTTGGCGGCCATGAACCCGTCAGGACCGGCTTCGAGCACGCAACCCTGTTGGACCGTGGTTCGAATGACACCGCCCAACTCTGGGGCTTTTTCCACCAGGGTGGGGCGGATTCCGGCCTTCGAGAGGTAGTATGCGGAGGACAGACCGGAGATCCCACCGCCGATAATCAATACTTTACGCGGCATGAAGCGTATAGAGCAGCACTCCAGATGCCACAGGCAAGAATGCCTGTGCTACAGCTTGAACTCGTGGACGATGTCAACTACGGCTTTTACGTGCTCCACTGGTGTCTCCGGCAGGATGCCGTGCCCGAGATTGAAAATGTGGCCGGGCCGGCTGCCAGTGCGCTTGAGTAGCTCCAGAACGCGCATCTTCAGTTCGGGCAGCGGCGCGAAAAGAACGGCCGGATCCAGATTGCCTTGGACGGCGGAGCGATAGCTAATGTCCATCCAGGCCTGGTCAATATTGACTCGCCAGTCGACGCCCATCACGTCACCGCCAGCCGCGTGTAGCTCACGAAAGAATCCAGCGGCGCCGGTACCGAAATGTATCACCGGAACGCTGGCCGTCCGGATGCGCTCGATGAGCGCGCGAGAATAGGGCGCAACGTAGCGAACGTAGTCGTCGGGACCTAGAGCGCCCACCCAACTATCGAACACTTGAATAGCGCGCGCGCCCGCGGTCACCTGCGCGATTGCGAACGGACCCAGCACGTCCACCAGCTTGCCCATCAGCCGCCGCCACAGCGTCTCATCGCGATACATCATCGCCTTAGTGCGAATGAAACTCTTGGACGGTCCGCCTTCGATCATATAGCTGGCCAGCGTGAAGGGCGCGCCGACAAAACCGATCACCGGTACGCGGCCGGCCAGTTGCCGGACAACCAGCTGAATAGCCTCACCGACATAGCCCAGTTCATCGGTGTTGGAAATGGAGAGCGAGTCGACATCGTCGGAGGTCCGCACCGGATTGCCGATAACGGGACCCTCGCCGGCGACGAACTTTAGCTTCAGCCCCATGGGCTCGACTGGAAGCAGGAGGTCGGCGAAAATGATCGCGGCATCGACATCCAGAATCTCGACCGGCTGTAGCGTCACCTGCGCGGCGAGGTCGGGCCGTTTGCAGATTTCCAGGATACTCGCTTTGGCACGGATCTCCCGGTATTGTTTCATGTAGCGTCCAGCCTGCCGCATAAACCAGACCGGCCGGACATCGGTCGGCCGGCGGCGGCACGCATCTAAGAATCTACTGTTCATTGAAGCCATTCGCATCGTGTACCCGGTTTGTCTTCGCAAAAGAACACGCGAAAGTCTTTCTGTTTGTGTTGGGCCGTCCAATGAGGCCCTAAGATATAGTAGGGCTTGGCCCAAGCCTCACTGTCAATAGTTTTGGGTGTAATAACTGAAGTCGAGAGTATTCCCTGGGCCGGAAAGCCGGTCCTGGGGTCCATGATGTGGCTATAAAGCCTCCCTTCGGCCCGGAAGAACTTCTCGTAACTGCCTGAAGTGGACATGGATTCGTCCTTCAGAAAAACGGACGCGATGGCCTTCGACGGGTCTCGGGGATTCTTGATTTCCACTCTCCAGCCCTTTTCGCCGGGCGGCGCACCGATCGCATAGATGCTGGAGCCGCCCCCCGATATGAGCGAGTGCTGGACTCCTTCGTTCTTTAGAATCTGCGCGATACGGTCTACCGCATAGCCCTTGCCAATGCCGCCGGGGTCCAGCTCTACCCCCCTCTTTGCAAAACGAACCCAATGATTAGAGCCGTCGAGCAGGATGTTCCGGTAGCCGATCAGTCGTAGGGCACCGCGGATCTCGGCGCGATGCGGCAGATGACCGGTGCCTTTATAGAAGCCCCACAGCTTCATCAGCGGTCCGACGGATATGTCGAAAGTCCCCTCGCTTGCGCGGCTGTATTCGAGGCAGACCGAGAGTAATTCAAATAACTCTGCGGATGCGCGGAAGGGCCGCTCGGCGGCCTGGCGATTCATCTGGCTCCACTCGCTGTCTGGTTTGTAGTTGGAGAGCATTTCGTCCAGGCGGCGCGCCTCCTCGAGGCCTTGGGCGACGGCCGATTGGAGGCGGGCGCGATCCTCTCCGTAAGCGATGATGGAAAAGCCGGTGCCCATGGCATCGACGCTGCCATCGACACGAACGAGGCTGGGAGAGGTGGCACCAAGACCAAGCGTTGGCATAAGTGCCAACGCGGCACGCAAGAGTGCGTGCGCAACGATAAATACTTTCATTCGCGCGGCCGGCCCTTCTTGATGCGCTTGAGCAACTGCGGGGCGCGTGGGCCGATGGCGCTAGATGCGTCGGCTTCAAAATGCAACTCCGGCACGCGGAAGAGCTCCAGCCGGCTGGCGATTTCCCGGCGCAGGAAGTTGGTCGCGCGATTGAGCACGGCCAGCGTATCTTTCGGATCCGACCCATCCCCCATGGCGATGCGGACAAAGGCATGGCGCTTGTCGGGCGAGATCTGAACCTCGGTCACCGTAGCCGATCCCATGCGCGGATCGGACAGCTCGAAGCCGATCAATTCGGTCAGTTCTTCGCGCAGGGCCTCTGAGATTCGTTCGACGCGGTGATCCATCACTCCATCCATTCGACCGCCGTTCCGACCAACATGCCGCCCAATAGGGAAGAAGCCTCGCGCTCAACCAACTGGAGGACTTGTTCGGCGCGTGTATGGTCGCTTGAAACGGTCACGGCGGCGATCAGCGCGCGCTGCCACAGATCCTGATAATCGATTTCGGCCACCGCCACATTGAACTTGCTGCGGAGACGGTCCTTCAGGCTCTTGACGGTATGGCGTTTGTCCTTGAGCGATTGCGCGCCTTCGATGTGCAATTCAAGGGTCAGTACTCCAACGGCTGGCATCTACGCAGAAAGCAGAACGCGGAAAGCAGAAAGCAGCGCGGGACCGCACGGAACATGGCTGCCTACTGCGTCCTGCCTATTGCCTTCTGGAACCGTCACGCCATGACCTCCGCGGCGACTCGCTCGGTGGCGAAGGCCTCGATGATGTCATTGGGCTTGATGTCGGCGAAGTTGCGAACAGTCAGACCACACTCGAACCCAGTCTTGACCTCGCTGGCATCATTCTTGAAGCGCCGCAGAGATTCCATCTTTCCGGTGAACACCACGACGTTATCGCGAAGAACGCGAACTTCGCTATCGCGCTTGATGAGGCCGTCGATCACCATGCAGCCGGCCACGTTGCCGACCTTGCTGATGCGGAAGACCTCACGCACCTGGGCGCGGCCCTGATATACCTCTTTGAAGACCGGCTCGAGCATGCCGGTCATGGCGCGCTTCAACTCGTCGGTCAGCTCGTAGATGATAGTGTGCAGCCGGATGTCGACTTTTTCCTGCTCGGCCAGCGCCGTAGCGCCGCGCTCCGGCCTGACGTTGAAGCCCACGATGATGGCGTTCGAAGTGGAGGCGAGCAGCACATCGCTTTCGTTGATTGCACCGACGCCGGCGCGCAGAACCCGCATCTGAACTTTATCGGTTGACAGCTTCTGCATCATGTCGGAGAGCACTTCGGCCGTGCCGCTCACGTCGGTCTTCAGGATGATGTTGAGTTCCTTGACTTCGCCTTCTTTCAACTGCGCGTGCAATTGCTCGAGCGTAATGCGGCCGCTCTTGGACATAGCGACGTCGCGGGCCTTGGATTCGCGATAGATCACGATCTGCTTAGCCTTGGCGGTGTCTGTCACCACCTGGAACGTGTCGCCGACTTCGGGCAGTGAATCGAGACCGATTACTTCCACCGGCATGGACGGCTCGGCCTCACGGACCGGCTGGCCGCGATCGTCGAACATGGCTCGGACTTTGCTGAAGACCGAGCCGCAGATGAAGGAATCGCCTACATGCAATGTGCCGTCGCGGACCAGCACTGTAGCCACCGGTCCACGGCCGCGATCGAGTTGCGCTTCGAGCACGGTGCCGACAGCGGGACGTTCCGGATTGGCCTTGAGATCCTGCATGTCAGCCACCAGCAGGATCATCTCGAGCAACAGATCGAGATTAGTCTTGGCGCGGGCCGAGACAGGAACCATGACGACATCGCCGCCCCAATCCTCGGCCAGCAGACCGCGATCGGCCAGTTGCTGCTTGATGCGCTCGGGCTGGGCATCGGGCTTGTCGATCTTATTGATGGCGACGACGATCGGAACCTTGGCCGCCTTGGCGTGATCGATGGCCTCCAGCGTTTGCGGCATGACGCCGTCATCGGCCCCAACCACCAGGACCACGATGTCGGTGACTTTGGCTCCGCGGGCGCGCATACGGGTAAACGCCTCATGGCCGGGCGTATCGATGAACACGATCTTGCGGCCGTTCTTCTCCACGCGGTAGGCGCCGATATGCTGCGTGATTCCACCGGCCTCGCCGCCGGCCACATCGGTGGCGCGAATGGCGTCGAGCAGCGAAGTTTTGCCGTGATCGACGTGTCCCATGACGGTGACCACGGGCGCTCGCTTCACGCGAGCGGTAGTCTCCTCTGTCAGCTCGATTTCCTGCGTCCTCTCCTCTTCGAAGCTAACTTTGTTGATGGAGGCGCCGAAATCGCGCGCAATCTCCTCGGCCATTTTCATGTCGAGATTCTGGTTGATGGTGGCGAATATTTTCTTCTCCACCAGCTTCTTGATCACCAGATTGGCTTTGATGCCGAGCTTCTCTGAAAGCTCCTTAACCGTGATTCCTTCCGCGACGGTGATTTCGCGATCGATGGGCGGCGGCGCGGCGGGCTGCTCGCGCCGGCTCACCGGCATCCGCAGTCTGCCCTCTTCCTGTTCCTGATCGCGATGACGGTCGCGCCCCGCGGGCTTGGCTTGATGGCGGCGTTGCTGCTCGGTGGGGAGCGGCGTAGCCGGCTCGATGCGCAAGGGCGAAGTGGGATGCAGCGTTCTTTGACGGCGAAGACCGCCGGGAGCCGCGCCGCCCGGTCCGCCTACACCCGGGCCTCGCATGACGGGCTGGCCGGGACGGATCGGGCCGCGGTAAATCGGCTGGCCGGGGACGGGCGTCGAGCTGCGCGTCGGCATTCCGGGACGAGGTGGTGGCGGCTGGGCTTGGCCTGGCGCGGGCCGGGTTTGCTGCTGCAGGCGCGCTACCAGATCCGGACGCGGAGGCACTATGGGACGGGCGGCCGGTTGGCCGGCCAAGTTCGGACGCGCGGGCGAAGACCGAAGTGGCATAGACGGCGCCGGTGCTCCAGCGGTGGGTCCGGGCGTTGCTGCTGGAGTTAGTTCGGCTGGCGGCGCCGCGGCGCGCGCGCTCGCTTGCGGAGCCACTGGACCGGGTGAAGGATGCGGAGGAGGCGGCGTCGACGCCGGCATGGGCTGCCGGGGTCCGGAGAGAATCTGGCCGGGGCGCGGCGCTGCTGGTACAGGTCTTGCCGGGACTGCGCCGGTTCGCAAGGGAGGATGGATAGGCGCGCTTCCTCCGCTGGACAAAGGCGGACGCAACGGCGAGGGCTTGCTGCGCGGTTCTTCCGTCGTGGTAGCGGAGGCGCCATCGCTCGGCGGCGCAACGGGCGCTTCCGCGGCGGGTGATGGAGCGCCTTTGGCGGCGATGGCCGGCGGCTCGGGTGCGTGGACGGGAGCGTGGTGTTGTTCCTCAACCGGCTCCGGTTCGGCAATGGCGATGGCCGGTGTTCCGTAATCGATCGGCGTGGATGATTCTCCCGAGCCCTGAACACGTTTCCGCACGAGTTCGGCGATCGGTTCATCGATGGAACTGGAGTGAGTTTTCTTCTCGGTGACGCCAAGCTCCGACAACATCTCGAGGATGCTATGCGAGGGAACCTCGAGTTGCCTGGCGAGCTCGTTGATTCGAATTTTGCTCATATTGACAGCAACGCCCTGGTAACGCGGCGCTTAACCGACTTCCTCCGAGTTCTTTATGGTATCAAATTCGCCCTTGTGATCTAAAGAATCGGTGTGGCCCACAGGGCTTGGCCCCCCCGATCCGCTGGTCTCCGGCGTGGCTTCGAGCGCCGGCGTAGCCTCCGCCACGGCTTCATTGGATTCCCCGGCAGCATCGTTGGCTTCGGCCGGCGTTTCGGCGGCTTCGGCTTCGACTTCCGGGACCGTTTCCTCCACTACCGGAGCCGGCGGCTCGAACTGGGCGTAGTAAGAGTTCACGGCGATCAGGATCTTCTCGACCACCGCGGGACCAATCTCCGGAATCACTTCCAGATCCTCAGGCGTCATGGAGCCGAGCTTCTCCACGGTGCTGATACCCGCTCCCAGCAGCTTTTCGACAATTTCTTCGGCGAGCCCATGATCGATCAGAATGGACACCGGCGCGCCCGCTGGAACCAGAGCTGCCATGGCCGATTCCACTTCCTGGCGCTTCTCTTCTTCGCTCTTGATGTCGATCTTCCAGCCTAGAAGCTTGGCAGCCAGCCGGACGTTCTGACCCTTTTTGCCGATGGCGAGGGAAAGCTGGGTATCGTCGACGATTACTTCCATGTGCTTCTCGTTGGCATCGATAACGGAAACGCGCGTGATCTTGGCGGGACTCAGCGCATGGGTGGCGAAGGACACCGGGTCGTCGGAAAACTCGATGATGTCGATCTTTTCGCCGCGCAGCTCGCGGATAATGGACTGAACTCGCATGCCCTTCATGCCGACACAGGCGCCCACGCTGTCGACATCCCGGTCACGGCTGACGACGGCGATCTTGGTGCGTTCCCCGGCTTCACGGGCACAACCCTTGATCACCACCGTGTTGTCGTAAATCTCGGGCACTTCCTGCTCGAACAGGCGGGCCACCAGCTCCGGCGCGGCGCGGGAGACGATCACTCCCGCGTTCTTGCCGGCCTTCTCGACGCTGCGGATGACGCAGCGAACGCGATCACCGGTGCTAAAGTTCTCCAGCTTGCTCTGCTCTTTCTTGGGCAGACGAGCCTCGGTCTTGCCGAGATCGACTACCAGATCCTGGGCTTCGATGCGCTTGATGGTGCAGTTGACCAGCTCGCCGACTCGGCCGGAGTACTCGGAAAAAATCGTCTCGCGCTCTGCCTCGCGCACTTTTTGCAGGATCACTTGCTTGGCCGTTTGAGCGGAGATGCGTCCCAGCGCATCGGTGGGCTTCGGGAAATGAACCTCGGTTTCGAGTTGCGCCGCCGGATCCATCTTCTGAGCTTCCTTGAGGGAAATTTCCTTGTCGGGATCCTGAACCGTTTCTACGACTTTTTTGACGCCGTAAATCTCCAGCGCTCCGGTTTGATCATTGAAGGCGGCCACCAGGTCTTCGGTGGTGCGGAAATGCTTGCGCGCGGCCACGAGCATGGCGTCTTTCACCGCGTCGATGACGATCTGCGGATCGATGCCCTTCTCTTTGCTCAAGATCTCAATGGACTGATAGATGCTACCCACTGTGTCCTCTCAATTCAATCAAACTGTCCGGGGGTGAATTACCACTCAAACTTCAGGTTGGCTTTTTCGACCTGCGTAAGCGCGAAGCGAACTGTCTTTCCGGCGCTGGGTTCCAGCGTGACGATTCCATCGGAAAAACCAGCCAGCTTGCCTATCCAGCTGCGTTGATTTTCGACCGGCTCCCGTAGCACGACTTTTGCTTTCTGTCCCAAAAATCTCTCAAAGTCTTTCGCTTTGTTAAATTTACGCTCCAGCCCTGGTGAGCTGACCTCTAACGTATAGCTATCGCCAGGTATGACGTCTTCCACGTCCAGAATGGTTCCGACGTGCTGCGAAATGAATTCGCAATCGGCATGGGAGACGCCTTGCGGCCGGTCGATGAAAATGCGCAAAACGCGGCCGCGGCCGGCGCCGAGTAGCTCGACATCGACGATTTCGAGGCCTTCCGAACCGGCTACCCGCTCGGCAATCTCAGTTATTTTAGCGATGGTCGCTTCCTTACCAATGACTGGCATTCGTTTATTGCAATAAAAAAGTGGGCTTTCGCCCACTGCTTCGTTCGACCCTTTCATTATACATGACGGGGCGGATAGAGTCACCCTCGGCCCGGAGCCTCCGTTTTCTGAGTAGGCCTTGGCTAGCGGCCGTGGGCCAACAATGTCGAACACATGCATGGGATGCCGACAAGTGGATTGACCGACGCAATGGTGTTTATCTGCGGCGGGCCCGACGGACGCAAAACGCACCGAGAAAACTAGTGGCCCCGGCAGCCGGCGGCATCCAGCTCGCACCAGCAAGCCAGGGCCGTCTTCCGAAGGTCTCTGCCTACCCAGCTCAGCTCGATGGGTTGGTCGGAAAGCGCGAGCTTCTTTACGAGGGACAAAAGGCTCGCCCGGTTGGGTAGGCCCTGCCAATAGATCGAGAGGAGCCACGCCTGTTGGTTGATTGTGAGATCGCCGGCAATCGAAACGATCTCTTGGCGCAAGGCCACCAGTGAGTCAGAGGGCGCACCCTGGGAGTGTAATTCCTGTTCTTTCCAAAGCGCAAAGATTGCGTCCGTCAGGGCCCGGCCGGATCTCTGCGGCAAGCTCGCCTTCAACTCGGCCGTGTATCTCGCCGAAACGGCTGAGTATCGATCGCGGCGCTCCTGCGCCGATCTCCGCAATGCGCTAAGCTCTTCCGGGATCGGCTGGTTTTGGTATTCATCCAGAAGAGTTAGCGTTGTCAACACATCGACGGCATTCCAGGAGACCAGAGTGGCCGGACCACGAAGGGTTTGCTGCAGCATCTTGATAGCGGTCTTTCGGAAAGACGACTCGATCAGCCCTTGATACAAAGCGTGGTGATACGGCTCGTCTGCCGAATCGGGAAGCTGACGGACCATCTCCGCTGTTGATGACTCCGTATTCAGATATCGCAAGCGCGAGGCCGCGGTGGTTTTCTGCTCTGCGCTGGATGCGGACGAATCAAGTATTTTTCTAATATCGCTTATCTCACCCGCAGTCCACGCCGGGTCGGCGGGCAGCACGTTGACTTCGATTTCGTTCGAGCTCAGCGCTACCGGTAAGGACTCATGGAACAGCCCGACTCGCGATGATCGCGCTAGCACCCGGTAAACACCTGGCCTGTCGAAGCGTAGCCATTCATTGAGATCGGTTTTGACAACATTCGGATCGGACGATAGCGTGGTGAAGCTCGAGAGACTGGATCCGTCAATTATGAACGCGAGTTGCCGGCTAACATCGACATGTGGATCTGACGTGCCGTCGGAGGGAGTAACGATGAAGGTCTCAAGCCCGGAGCCCCAACTGCCTCTCGACTGGCCGTTGTTGTATATCCCGTACTTCTCAGGTGTGGACGCCGAAAATGACAGCTCGCAGACGATCCGTTCACCTAAGTGGTAAACGGCGGGAGATTTCGTGACGGCGACCGTCAAATGCACGTCCGAAGGCGCTAGGGCGAAAGCACGGATGGAACAGCAAAGGAGGAAGGCCAGCGATCCGGGTATTCGCGTTAGAGAGTCCAAATAATGTTGACACCGCAGCAGACGAGAATGTGCCCGTGAACCCATCCTTGCCATTCCACCACTTTTGTCCGTTGCGGCGCTTAAGCTGCTGCTGGCGTACCAGCAACTGACACCAAACCGCATCTCGACAGAGCTGATGGATTATGAATGGGAAGTCGGCCAGCCGACCATACTTTTGCGCACGTTCACCGTTAACTTTTGGCTACCAGTCGGGGTCGGCGCGCAAGCGCCCGACAAATCGCGGCCGCTGGCCACGTCACTCGACAATTCCAGAACGTAACTCACTCCCGAATGCCTGTACAGTAGACAACAGGAGTGGACCCATGCAGAACTATCTCGACCTGACCGGCAAGGTGGCATTGGCCACCGGGGCGTCGTCCGGCATTGGCGCAGCAACAGCCGTCTTGCTGGCCGGCTTAGGCGCGCGGGTGGCGATTGGATATCACAGCAATCCGGAAGGGGCTGAGCAGGTGCGCTCGAAAATCGCCGCTGGCGGGGGGACCGCGATCGCGATTCGCGCGGATGTGACGCGCGCCGGCGAGATCTCCTCGCTCACCTCCGCGGTGACGGCGCAGCTCGGTCCAATCGATATTCTGATCAATAACGCCGGCTCCCTGATGCAGCGCATGCGAATCCTGGAGGTGAAGGAGGAGACCTGGGACGAGATCCAGGATCTCAATCTTAAAAGCGCGGTGCTGTGCTCGCAGGCGGTAGCGCCCTCGATGATCGAGCGCAAGCGCGGAGCGATTGTCAACGTGTCCTCCATCGCCGGCCGCAATGGTGGCGGGCCGGGAGCCAGCGCTTATGCCAGCGCCAAAGGCGGCCTGATCAGCTTCACCAAAGCGCTTGCCAAGGAGCTGGCGCGGCATGGCGTGCGAGTGAACGCGGTTTCGCCTGGCGTGATCGACACGCCGTTTCATGAGCGCTTCTCCACTCCCGAGATGATGCGCAATTTTGCAGCGGCCATTCCACTGGGCCGCGTGGGCACGCCGATGGAATGCGCCAACGTGATCGCGTTTCTTGCGTCGGACGCCGCCAGCTACGTGGTCGGAGAAACGATCGAAGTAAACGGCGGGCAGTTAATGCTGTGACGAATTGTCGCCATTAGAACGCTGGGGAGACAACGTGTCGTACAGTCAACGCCTGACGGACATACGGTAAGAGCCCTAATTCATTACATTTGCGGTGTCTATGCTCCCGGCACTCGGATTGCCCTTGTAAGTGCGGGCATCGGGAAGGGAGACCCACCATGGAAAAGGAACTGCAACAGTTGATAGAAGAGCTGGGGGATGCAATCAACTCATCTTTATCCGAGTCGGACCGCTTTGCCGCCGTCATGGCGGAGATGGAACAGGCCGGCTACAACGTCTACGTAATTTTAGAGGCCTCGATTGGCTTCCGGAAGAACGGCGAATCGGAACTCCAATCCGGCGAGGCGGAAATCCAGGTGTCGCCGCAACCCAAGCACGAATTTGCAGGGAAACCCGAGATGCTGACCGCTGGCGATCTGGATTTCTTACGAGACCTCAAGATTTCCGTCGCCTGATGTGGGGCAGGTCTCCCGACCTGCCAATCTGATCAAGCAATCGCGCTTACTGCTCGCATTTCATCGCGCGACCGGTAACAGTACGTCGCCAGCAGAATAGACGGAACAATCACGGCAGCCAGCACCTGTGCCACCGGATCAGTTGCGTCCGCGAGCAGCACTCCCACAACATAATAGGGCAAGCTTTCAACACACAGATTTCGCCACGTGGCAGAAAAGGAGCCATGTTCGGTGAGTGCGACTACAAAAGACACCACGCTGGTGTTCACTAAGTAGTAAGCCACGGCGCCCAGCATCAGGCACAGCAGCGCCGGTTGCTCAGTTAACCCGGGAATCAGGCGCTGAACGAATACATAGGCCGCTGCGGCAGCGAGACCCATGTTCGTCCCGTTGAAACCAACCTTGAGCAACGAGGGCTTAAATTTCGGTTTGTAGACAGTCCCGACCATTCCGGCCAACGTTGCAGCGATCCACACTTCCGATAGCGACAAGGTTGTGGAACCAAGCAGCGCAAAGAAGAATATGGGGGAATAGGTTCCGGCAACTCCGGGCACGCAACACTTCAACGTTGCTGCAGCCAGGAACAGCACCAGGAACACTGCAAACCGCGCGGGGTCGTCCGAATGCCAGTGGGCCAGGGCGAACGCCGTCGCCACTGCTCCAGTCGCGATCACAAAAGCGATATATGCCTTAGCAGTCTTGGTCATACGACTCTGCCGTTGAGCTGCTGATTTAATTTGTCCATTCGACATCCACTGAGGCATTTGTAGTGCCAAGGCAGTACGCCGGAAAACTCCAAGCGCCTGGATGTTTTACGAGTGGCGGCTCGCCTGCTAGCAAGTTTGCAAGCGACAAGATGGCCGTTTTGAAGGCCAGAATGTCGCGGTACTGCCCGCGATTTGGTTCTAATAACTCGGACTCGTTGTGGGCGGCTAACTGGCTGCCGCTCCCTCAGCCCCGTTATCTTCCGGGCGAGCCCATTTCTCAATAATTCCCAACACAGCCTTTTTGTAGGCTTCGAGGTTCATCGGCTTCTGAACGTATTCGCGTGCTCCTAAAGCGAGCGCGCGCTGCACGTCGCGCTGGTCATCGGACACGCTAAAGATCACCACCGGAATGTCCTTCCGCGGGTTGCGCTCCAGGACGGCGTGCCCGGAAATCATGGGAATATTCAGATCCAGGATGATCAGGGCCGGCTGAAAGTCGGGGTCGTCGAGCATGGTGAGCGCCTGGACGCCGTCCCGAGCGATAACGAGCTTGATCGGAACGGGAGACTCGGCCACAATCTGGCCCGTCAACAGCGCGTCTCCAGCGCTGTCTTCAATCAACAGAACTTGGACAGGCTTGGTCCGTACACTCATGGCCATTGCGGTGTGACTCCGATCGATGCTGCGACGTTACAAGATTTTTTTACCCTACCAATGATGCCCCATCATGGCTGGGCGGTGGTAAGATCTAAGATCGCCCGAATATGCTGGACATCTCCTCGACCGATGTTCTCTTAATCGGCGGTGGCGGAGCAGGGTTGAGAGCCGCTATCGCCGTTGCCGAAACCAATCCCAACCTCAGAGTCGCGGTTGTTTCGAAGGTCTACCCCATGCGGAGCCATACGGTATCCGCGGAGGGGGGAGCCGCAGGCGCCATCCGGCCAGACGACAGCTTCGACGAGCACGCTTACGACACCATCTCCGGCGGCGACTGGCTGCCGGATCAGGATGCCGTCGAAATGTTCGTCAAAGAAGCGCCGCTGGAACTGATGCGGCTGGAACATTGGGGCTGTCCGTGGAATCGCGAGCCGGACGGGCGTGTGGCCGTCCGTCCCTTCGGCGGAATGAAGAAAGAGCGAACGTGGTTCGCCGCAGACAAAACCGGCTTCCACATGCTGCACACGCTGTTTCAGACTTCGCTCAAATACAATGCGGTCCAGCGCTATGACGAATATTACGCCACCAAACTGCTGATCGAAGACGGGCAGGTACAGGGCTGTGTCGCTATCGAAATTTCGAGCGGCAAAATCCAGGCCATTGCAGCGCGAGCCGTGATCCTGTGTACGGGCGGCGCGGGGCGAGTCTTCCCGTTCACCACCAACGCCGCCATCAAGACCGGCGACGGCATGGCGCTGGCGTACCGTTCCGGCGCCCCCTTGAAGGACATGGAGTTCGTCCAGTACCATCCCACCGGGCTTCCGTTCACCGGCATTCTGATTACCGAGGCCGCTCGGGCCGAGGGCGGCTACATGCTGAACAAGGACGGCTATCGTTATCTGCAGGATTACAACCTGGGCAAGCCGCAGCCCGAGCCTGTACTGCGCAGCATGGAACTGGGGCCGCGCGATCGCCTTTCGCAGGCATTCGTGAAGGAATACGAGAAAGGCCGGACCATCGAGGGGCCGTACGGCGCGGTGGTGCACTTGGACCTCCGGCATCTGGGGGAGAAAAAGATCAATGCCAAGATTCCCTTCGTCCGCGAGCTGTGCCTCAAGTACGAAAATCTGGATCCGGTGAAGGAGTTGATCCCGGTGCGGCCGGTGATCCATTACGTAATGGGCGGCATTCACACCGATATGAACGGCGCGACCGCGCTCAAGGGTCTGTATGCAGCCGGTGAAGCAGCGTGCGTCAGCATCAACGGCGCAAATCGTCTGGGTTCGAACTCGCTGACGGAGTGTCTGGTGTTTGGAGCCAGGGCCGGAAGGGACGCGGCTGAGTTCGCGTCCGTGCAAAGAATGCCGGGGCGGCATCTGCTGGCGCAAGCGGCCGACGAGGAGTCGCGCCTGGACGACCAGTTCCTGAACAAGACCGGGGGGCGCGAGCGCATCGCCACCATTCGGGAAGAGATGCAAAAGACCATGGAGCAGAGCGCCGGTATCTACCGCTCCGGCGAATCGCTGGAGAAAGGCGCTCACAAGCTGCGGGAGCTGCAGGAGCGCTTCCTGGACGTCGGTCTGGACGATCATAGCCGCACCTTCAACACCGAGTTGGTGGCCGCGCTGGAATTGGGGTCAATGCTGGACGTGGCCGAGGCTATGATTCAGTGCGCGCTGCATCGGACCGAATCGCGCGGTGCGCATCAGCGCACGGATTTCCCGGCCCGCGACGACCAAAAGTTTCTCGCGCATTCCCTCGTAGCGCGCCGAGAGGATGGAGTTCCCGAGGTGAGTTATCAGCCCGTGACGATCACGCGCTGGCCGCCCGCGGAACGAGTTTACGGAAAATGATCGCTTATGGCTGAACAGATCGCTCTCGAAGTTACACGCTTCTCGCCGGAACGGGACAAGACGCCGTCGGTGCAGAGCTTCGACGTTCCGCTCCGCAAGGAGTGGGTGGTTTTGGACGCGCTGAACTATGTGAAGGACAAAGTAGACGGGTCTTTGTCGTTCCGCTGGTCGTGCCGCATGGGAGTTTGCGGCAGTTGCGGAATGATGGTGAACGGCGAGCCCAAGCTGACTTGCGCCACTTTCCTGACCGACTACGCGCCCGGCCCGGTGCGGGTGGAACCGCTTAAGAATTTCCCCGTGATGCGCGACCTTATCGTCGAGATCACGGACTTCCTGGAAAAGCTTTCGAAGGTGAAGCCGTGGCTGATCCGCGAGAAAGAGAAGGCGCCTTCCGAGGGCGAATATCTGCAGTCGCCCGAGCAACTGGAGACGTACCGGCAATTCAGCATGTGCATCAATTGCCTGCTGTGCTATGCGGCTTGTCCTGTCTACGGACTGGACCCGCTGTTCGCCGGTCCAGCAGCCTTGGCGCTGGCGCAGCGCTACAACATGGATTCGCGCGACGAAGGCAAGAGCGAGCGGCTCGACATTCTATCGCAGCACGATGGAATTTGGGGCTGCACCTTCGTGGGAGACTGCACCCAGGTCTGCCCCAAGCATGTCGATCCCGCCGGCGCAATTCAGCAATACAAACTGACCGCGACGCAAGAGTGGGTCAAATCGCTCCTGATGCCCTGGGGAGGTAAGTGATGGCGACTTACACCAGCTATCCGCCCAAAGGGTATCGCGTGCGCATGTCCACTTACTGGTGGCTGGGCCGCTGGCCCTATCTGAAGTTCATCCTGCGCGAGATCAGCAGCGTTTTCGTGGCTTGGTTTGTTATCGAGACGCTGCTGCAGATCAACGCGTTGATCGACGGGCCGGAGGCCTGGCTGGAAATGCAGGATTTCTTCACCAATCCGATTGTCATCGCGCTGAACGTGATCAGCCTTTTTTTCGTGGTCTTTCACGCCATCACCTGGTTCAATCTGGCGCCCAAGGCGATGGCCGTGCGCCTGGGTGGGAAGCGCGTACCGGGCATTTTCATCGCCGGGCCGCAGTATGTGGCGTGGGTGATTGTATCGGCGGCCGTGGCCTGGCTGCTTTTGCGGGGATAAATATGCACAAGCGATCCAATGAGCCTTTTGTCTGGCTGCTGTTCAGCGCCGGCGGAGTGGTTGCGGCGCTGTTGATCCCGATTCATCTGTTCTTGTTTGGCGTGGCGTTCCCGCTGGGATGGCTGAACGCTCCGAGCTACGATAGCGTCCTGGCCCTGGCCCGCAGTCCGATCGGGCGGGCATATCTGTTCGTGCTGTGCATGCTGCCGCTATTTCATTGGGCGCATCGCTTTCGCTATACGCTTTATGACGGCCTGCAGATCAAGCATCTGGATGAGCTGGTGAATACATTCTGCTACGGCGGCGCGATTGTTGGAACGATTATCGCGGGGTACCTGATCTGGAGAATTCCGTAACCGATAATGGCCGCGTCCGTACTACAATAGGTAAGCCTGCTACTGAAAAAGGAGAGAACCACGTGAATCGTTTTTCCAAGATGATGTTCTTCGCCGCGCTCGCGGGCGCCGCCGGCCTTTACGCGCAGAGCAATCCCTTTAGCACGGAGGTCAAGGCGAACTATAACAACACCAAGACTAATCTGATGAAGGCCGCTGAGAAGATGTCCGAAGCCGATTACGAGTTCAAGGCGACGCCGGACGTGCGCAACTACGGTCAACTAGTGGGACATGTCGCCGATACGCAAATGGCTTTATGCGGAGTGGCCAAGGGTGAACAGAAGCGAGGCGGGGCCGGTGAAATGACGTCCAAAGCCGATCTCGTTTCCGCGCTGAAAGCTTCATTTGATTATTGCGACAGCGCCTACGACGCTTTGAACGACGCCGATGGAGCCCAGACGGTGAAGATGTTCGGACGCGACCGCACCAAACTCGGCGTGCTCGATTTCAACATTATCCACGACAACGAAATGTACGGCACCATGGCCGTCTATATGCGATTGAAGGGCGTCGTGCCACCTTCCACTGCCGACCGGCCGACGGGACAGGGCAAGGGTGGGAAGAAGTAACGGTTATCACTGTGGCATCCAGGCGTCGTGGGCGGCCGCGTCTGTCCGAGGTCCAAAGGGCCGCTGTGCTAAAATGGCATTTGAAAAAAATCTCCGTTGAGCTCACGTTAGAAGAGCTTCAAGCCATCCTGACCTTGGCGGATAACCAATTATTCCGGGTGAAATACATCGATCCCAAAATGCCTGGTTACGTCAGCCGTCCCGACGAACTGCGGGCAGCCAACTCAGCCGTGCAGATACTTCAAGACGCGGTGAAGACCGCCAAGGGGATCAAGGCCAAAAATAGCGGATGAAGCAGATCGCGCCGGATGCTTCCGGCGGAGGATTTAACTGTTCTTCTAAGCGGTCGCTCTAGCGAGCTTGAGCTTAGGTCCGTAGTAGCGTTCCCACGTCAGCGAAGTCTTTGCTGCTTCGATGTCCCGCGACGTGGCACACGGGTTACTGGACAAGACGGCGGTGGTAATCGCGTCGGTCTTTGCAGCCTCTAGACCATCCACGCTGTTCTGATACGGCCAAGTCTTGGTCGCCAGGTGATGCACTCTCACCTGCCAGACTTCGTCGCCGACCTCAACAAAGAGGCGGTAGTCCTTGTAATCTGCGCGGTAACCTTGGCCGCGAATCAGCATGCGCTATCGTGCTCCAGAGTCGGGCGACTGGCTCACGTTTTCTGAAACGTTGCCGTCCGAGTCGATGGTGGAAAGGTCATCATCCGGCGAGTCAGGTCTATCGGGATCGCGTTTTTGAAGCTTTCGCTCCAAACGCCGAGCGAGCTTTTCCTTTGCCTTCTCTGCGCGTGCGACTTCCTTCTGTCGCTTCTTGAATGTATCTCCTGTCCGGCCGGCCATATGCTCCTTTCCCCATCATAAATCTTTAGGATCCAGTGCGGACGTTCGTGTCGAACCAGCGAGCTTAACTTACCAGCGCCGGTCGCGCCGGCCTCCGCCTCCGCCACGGTCCCCACCGCCCCCCATCCTGGGTCTCTCGGTCTTGGGTCTAGCTTCGTTGACATTGATCGCGCGGCCGCCCAAGTCGGTACCGTTCAATCCGGCGATCGCCTGATCGGCTTCGTGTGAATCTGTCATTTCCACAAAAGCAAAGCCCCGTGATCGCCCGGTATCCCGGTCTGTCATTAAACTGACTCTCTCCACGGCGCCATACGCCTCGAAAGCGATGCGAATCGATTCCTCTGTCGCACCGAAATCCAAATTGCCTACAAAGATCTTTTTCATTGGCTTCCTTCTGTCATTTGACTCCAAGCTGTGCGAGGCAAATTAGAGTTCGCGGCCAAGCCTGGCGGGACGATCAAACGCAATTTGAGTATACCAGTTTTTCGCGGGAAAGCAGTTCGATTTAATCTACCCGGCCTGCCCCGACCCCTTGTAAAGCTGTTATCCTAGAAATTCGGTCCAAGGGCCGAATTAGAAGGGATTCTTTTGGCTGAAATCCAGATTCAGGATGGCGAAACTTTAGAGAGCGCGCTCCGCCGCTTCAAGCGCAAGGTCTTGCAAGAGGACATCATCAAGGAGATCAAGCGACATTCCTTTTACTTGAAGCCGGGTGAGAAGAAACGCGTGAAGGAAGCATTGGCGCGTAAGCGTAACCGTAAGAAGCGTAGACGCGACGGCGGCATGGAACAAGCTCCATAGCGCTTGCTGACGCCCACGCCTCAGAAACGCCCTCATTTCCCCGCGAACGGCGCCATCAATTCCGTTGTCGAGTACAATCGCCCGTCCACCATCACCCGTTGTACGTTCGCCGCATCTTTGATGTCCCGCATAGGATCGCCGGAAACCATCACCAGATCGGCCAGCTTGCCCGCTTCGAGTGAGCCCAGATCCTTGCCGTAACCGTAGGCCTTGGCCGGCAGCAGCGTGGCCGTTTGCAGTGCTTCCCAAGGTTGCATCCCGAACTTCACTTCCGCGCGCAGCCCTAGATGATTTAGAATCGCAAGGCCAGGCAGCGGAGAATCCGTTCCCAGCAGCACCGTGCCTCCGCCGCGCATAATACCGATCAGGGTGTCCTCTTCCTTCTTGAGACTATCGAGCGTCAGGGATTGATCCGTCTTAATCGCGCGATCGCGCGCGGCGGTCATGGTCTTCTGCGACCACGGCGTATTCAAAGTCGCAATCCGTGGATCGTTGAGGATTTGTGGATCTTCCGCATATAAGGCCGAGGCCGCGAAAGGCGTGGAGATCATGAATTCGCCCGCGGCCGCGAACAATCCCCGAATATCCTGATAAGTCACGCCCCCGTACGATCGCGTATAGGAATAACCCCAGCGCGATGTCGCGCTCACATGAGTCATGCCGTCCATCCCGTAAGTCAAGCCCGGCAGCCCGTAGTGCGAAGCAGTCCAGGTTCCCAGTTTGTCGTGCGCAAATTTCATGGCGATAAGCTGCAACTCGTGCGGAAGCCGGACGTAAGTTTTCAGGTTGTCGTATTCGAGCGCTTGCGCTCGGTCAAGTTCCAACTGCAGTTCCTTTTCATTGGTGACGCCATGATCGCTGCCATAGTATCCACGCTCCCCATCAATGGGTTCGCCAGACGAGAAATAGCGTGGGCCGACGCGGCTGCCCGATCCGAACGACTCTTTGATCTCCATCTGACCGTACGCCTGGTCTCCTTGCGACTGCAGGTCGGTGAATCCGTATGCCAGCCAGATGCGGCCCGCGCGATCACCGTATGATGACAGGCCGCCGTAGCCATGATTGTGCGCCTCCCACAACCCTGGCATCACCGTCAGATTCGACGCGTCGACCACCTCAACGCCCCGCTGTAACTCGACTTGGTGTAATTCGTCGCGATGCGCCTCAATCCTCTGAATCCTTCTGCCCACGATGATCACGTCTACGTTCGATCGCACGTTGGGACCGAGCCCGTCCCAGAACCGCCCGGCGTGCACCAGAGTTTTTTTAGCGGCGCTTTCTCGATGCCAGCCCAAATCGAGCGGCACCGTGGTTGGCGGCGTCGCGCCGTCAGACGCGACGATTCGTAATTTCCCATTCGAGAGATAAAGCAAGCGCTTGCCGTCGCCGCTCCACGTAGGCGCGTCGGTCATCTCTTCGTTGATCGGACGGGCTTCGCTAGTAGGAATGCCGTTCGCATCCACCGGCCGCGTCCACAGATAACCGTCCATCACAAATGCCATCTGAGAACCATCCGGCGAGTAAATGGGGCCGTCGCCGCTACGCGTGCTGATGGATTTGTAGGGAGCCGGTTCCGTGAATGTCACCTTGCCGCTCGCTAACTCGACCGTTTCGATCAAGTTCGTGCCTTCGCGGAAACGTCGCGAATACGGCCGCAACGCCGCCACCGCAATGGTCTTTCCGTTGGCCGACCAGCTCGCTTTCCCCGGCTCGTACGTCTCCTTGATCGCTTCTTTGATTTCGCTGCTCGAAAGATCGACCGTGTAAGTGGTCCCATTCTTCTGAAATGCGATTCTCTTGCCATCTGGCGACCAAGCTGGTTCTATTTCAGCGGAGTCCGCCAAGTTAGTAACTCTCCGCTCTGACTTTGTGCCGAGATCAAGAATATATAGATCCGCCGTGCCTGCCTTGTCACAGCTATATGCGATCTGTTTACCATCCGGCGACCAAGCCGGCGACTGCTTGTAGTAACTGCCGCTCGTCAATTGTTGCGGCTTGCCGCCGATCTCCATAAGCCAAAGTTGATTGAGCGCCTCGAAGACGATCCGGTTGCCGTCGGGCGACAGAGCGGGCGTGAGAATGCCTTTGACCGCACGCGGCGTCGTGGAATCGAAGTCTACCTGCCGGCGCTTGTACGCGGGGCGATTCAATTGAAACTTGGCCTGGAACGGAATGGTCCTAGTTTCGCCGCCGCCGAGTGTGGTGACAAAGATCTTTCCGTTGCCTGTGTAAAGAATCTGGTTCGCCGAAAGCCAGGTGGCCGGAAACGGAAAGACGTCCTCGGCCGTCCCCACCTTCTCACCCGAGATCATGAGCCGGGTTGTGTTGCCGCTGATTTCGGAGTAGGCGATCCTTTTTCCGTCGGGCGCCCAGGAAGGCGAGTTCACGCGTGCACCTTCGGGCGCGGAAACGACGGGCTTGCCGTGACCCGAGGCATCGGTTGACTGAATGCTCGTTCCCACGGCGCCCGTGCCGCTCACGTACGCGATTTCAGCGCCATCCGGGGACCAGGCCGGTTCAAACTCGTCCGCCGGACTCGAGGTCCACTGCGCCAGCTTTCCACTCTCGACGTCGGCGACCCAGATATCGTAGTTGCCTTTGAACGAGCGGTCGGAAGAGAACGCGACTTTCTTTCCGTCCGGCGAGAAACGTGGTTCCCGATCGTCGGCGTGGCCGTCGGTCAGCTGGCGGACGCCCGTGCCGTCGGGCTTCATCAGCCAGATGTGAAACGTGCCGCCCTTGAAGGATTGGAAAGCGACCAGGTCTGCTTTAGGCGACCAGTCAGGCCGAGCCGGCTCCAGGAACGGATCGGTGAGACGTTTAGCCGTTCCACCCGCGATCGGTAGCGACCACAGCGACTCCTGCAGGTCCATGATGATGGTCTTGCGGTCCGGCGAAACTGTCACGTTGACGTTGGTACATTCAGTAACGGTGACTGTATGCGTCGAGCTGTTCTTCGCCGCGCTCAGATAAATCACCGCCAGCGCAGCAGCGCAGATCCAGAGGACAGGTTTTTTCATACGCATCTAAAAGGCTACCTTTTTCCGTATCGCGCCATCCATCGCGACTCCGCGGTGCAGCAGGTCCGCAATCGCGCGCTCGCTGTAGCCGAGCCCTTGGAGCACTTCGACGGTATGCTCGCCCACACCGGGCGCCATCCTCGGCTTCACCTTCTCCAAACCTTTCAAGGTCAACGGATTCATGACCGTCCTCAGCCCCGGCTCGATCTCGGCATAAACACCATTGGCCTCCATCTGCGGATCGGTGGCCACCTGCTGCGTGCTCGGCACCAGGGACCAGATCACGCCGTGTTGTCGAAAGATCGTCTTCCACTCCGCCATATCCTTGCCGGCGACAATGGCGTCGATAATCGCAACCAGTTCCGGGCCGTTCACGCGGCGCGGCTCGGGCGTGGCAAATCTGGCATCGTCGATCAATTCCGGATGGCCCAGTGCGTGGCAGAGATTGGGCCAGTCCTTCTTTGGGTCCAGGCAGCAGGTGAAAAAGCGCTGCTTGTCGCGCGTCACGTAATGGTTGACCACCGGATTGACGGTAGTGGAGCGCGTCGACTTCGGCCAGAACTGCGCGCCCACCATGGCCGCTTGAATCCCGCAGGCATGCGCCCAGGCGCCGTTGGCCATCAAAGATGTCGTGACGCTCATCCCTTTGCCCGTGATCTCCCGGCGATAAAGACCCAGCATGATCGCGCCGAACAGGGCCATGGACGTGGGATGATCGCCAAAGCCGGCCGGGGACACCGCTGGTTCCGCGTCGCCATTGTGCATGGTATACATCAGGCCTGATCGCGCCCAGTAAGCCGTGGCATCGTAACCCGGCTGCTCGCAGTCGTCGCCGGTTAAACCGTAGCCGGTAATCAGCGCGTAGATCAACCGCTCGTTCGCGGGCGTCAGATCCTCGTAAGAGACTCGGAACTTCTGGATCAGCGGCGCCTGGTAATTCGTGATGAACACATCGGCCGCAGCCACCAGCTTGAGCAAAACTTCCCTCGCCGCCGCATCGCGGAGGTCGAGCGCGACGCTTTTCTTATTGCGCCCATCCAGAATCCAGCAGTAGGGCACCTGCGACACCGGCATGCCCGGCACCAACCCGAGATAGCGATACGGATCGCCATAAGGAGGCCTCTCGATCTTGATCACGTCCGCGCCGAAGTCCGACATCACTACCGCGGCCGCCGGACCTGCGATGTAGGTTCCGCAGTCGATCACGCGCAGGCCGGAAAGAGGCCCTTTTTCATCAGCCATAGGCATCATCCACTGTGCTTGAAGGACGCATTGAAGTCAACGCAGAGAGCCTAAAATAGAATGAGACGGGATTTCGATGAAGTTTCTAGCGCCTTTGTTATTGACGACCGCCGTGTTATGCCTCGCCGCGCCGCCGGAAAAGAAGTTGGCCATCGTGCGGCCGCTGCTTTCGCAGACGGAGGATGGTGCGCCCGTTTCATCCGGTTTTGAATTTGTTCCCGGCGAAACCATCCACTTCAGGTGCCAGATCGAGGGCTATAAGAAGATGGAAGACAAGCCGGAAGTAGAGAAGCTTCTGGTGACATACCAGGTGGAGGCGCACGACTCGCATGGCGTCCTTTTACAGCCGGTGCAAGAAGGGAAAGAGGGCGGAACGGTAACGGCCGAAGACAAGAACTGGATGCCCAAGATCCTGGAAAGCATCGTGATCCCGCCGCTGGCCGAGTCGGGTGAATATCAAATCCTGGTCAAGGTGAAAGACGAGATCGGGCAGGTTACTGCGGAAGCTCGCACGATGTTCACCGTCAAGGGACGCGACGTCGCTCCCAGCGATACTCTGGTGGTCCGCAACTTCCGGTTTCTGCGCGCCGAGGAGGACGGGAAGGCGCTGCAAGTAGCCGCGTATCGTCCCGGCGATCCGGTCTGGGCGCGCTTCGAAATGACTGGTTACAAGTTAGGCGAAGCCAATCAGTTCGACATCGAATATGGTTTGCAAGTCCTACGCGCGGACGGATCCCTGGCTTATTCCGAGCCTCAAGCCGCCAACGGGAAGGAAAAGACCTTCTACCCGCAGCGCTATCAACCGGGCGTTCTAAATTTGAACTTGGCGAAGGACCAGACACCCGGCGAATACACGATTGTTGTGACAGTCCGCGACAATCTGGGGAAACAGACTTACGAGACGCGCGAGAAGTTTTCGGTCGAGTAATGACCCGCGTATTCCGCAGCAGCCCCGGATTCTCTCTGATCGTGATCGTCGTGCTGGCGCTGGGTATCGGCGCGAATACGGCGCTCTTCAGCATCATCGATCGCGTAGTGCTGCATCCCTTGCCGATTCGCGGCCTGGATCGCTTGGTTCGCATCGAAGGCGTCACGCGTTCTGGCCGGCATACCAATAATGCGGCGGCTGAGTCCGACTTTTTCGCCGCGCACGTCCGCGCTTTTGAACAAATTGCGTTTTGGAAATGGCAGAATCTGGCGCTCACCGGCGTCGACAACCCGGACTATCTGCCGGCTCTCGAAGTGAGCGAGCACCTGTTCGACGTATTAGGATTAGCTCCGCAATTTGGGCGCACGTTTTTAAGCAACGACTTCCGGTCTACAGCGCCTCCGGTGGTCGTAATTAGCGACCGGCTCTGGCGCTTGCACTTTCATGCTGACGCTGGAATTCTCGGCCACCAGATTCTGCTCGATGGCCGCGGCTACACGGTAGTGGGAATAATGGGCGCCGAATTTTTCTTCGATAGTCCGGCGTATCAGCTCTGGATTCCGTATCGTTCGGACTTGAGCCCGGCTGAAGAATTGAAACACTATTTCGGTTCCATGGCGCGGCTTCGCGAGGGAGGTTCAATTGAACAGGCGCAACACGAGGTGGATGCGATAACGTCCGCGCTGCCCCCCGATCCGGAGCGCGAAGCCGGCTGGCACGCGCGATTGGAGCCGTTCACCGAACAATACACGGGACCCTATGTTCAGATCCTGGCTGTGCTTTGGGGTGCTGTCGGACTGGTTCTCCTGATCGCTTGCGTGAACGCGGGCAATCTTTTGCTGGCGCGTGCCACTGAGCGGCGGCGTGAGTTTGCCATCCGGATTTCTCTCGGTGCGGGCCGGCTGTTGCTGGTACGACAAATCGTCGCAGAGACGCTGCTCCTTGGCATCACAGCCGGTCTAGCCGGCGCGGCACTCGCGTATTGGTTTCTGCGCTTGCTGATAGTGTTTTTCCCGGAGCGCCTCCCGATCCCGCAATTGGATCGCGTCAGTCTAAATGGCGCAGCGCTCGCCCTGACGGCCGGGTTAGTTTTGGTCACGACCCTGCTCTGCGCGATCCCGCCCTGTCTCAGCGCCTGCCGGTCAACCGTTACGGAGGCGCTCAACGGTCTCTCGCGCACTGCCTCAACTGGGCGAGGGATGAACCGAACCCGCGCCGCGATGGTCGCCGTAGAAGTGGCGCTATCCCTTTTGCTACTGGTGGGCGCCGGCCTGATGCTGCAAACGCTGCAGCGTTTGCTGCGAGTGCATCTTGGCTTCGAGCCGCAGAACATCTTAACAGCGCGCATCGGCGTTCCGCCTGGATTGCCGAAGCAGCAGCAGGCGACTTACTACGCCCGAATACTGGCGGAAGTTCGCGCATTGCCCCAGGTACGGAAGGCGGCGCTCACAACCATACTGCCTTTCGGCGGCATGGTAGCGACCATATCCTTCCACGCGGAAGGACACGAGCCCGAGTGGCGCACCTATCCGGTCTATTTGCGCGAGATCAGTCCGGGGTATTTCTCAACGCTGGGTGTGCACCTGTTGCGCGGGCGCGACTTCACTGAATCCGACATGGCACCCGCGCCATCGGTCGTGATCGTCAACGATGAGCTGGCGCGGCACTACTGGCCCGGTCAGGATCCGATTGGGATGCGCGTCTCGGGTAAGGACAATCCCGGCCTGGAAGACTGGTCGACTGTGGTCGGCGTGGTGGACAGCATCAAGCATCGTTCGCTCAAGACCGGCGCCGATGCGGAGTTGTACGCCCCATTTACGCAGAAGTTGCTCGGCGCCAACTTTACAAGTCTGGTGATCAGAGCTGATGGCGACCCGCTCGCGATCGCTGCAGGACTACAGATCCGGATTCACGAGATTGAGCCGGACCAGCCAGTTACCGAGATAAAGACCATGCAAACGCTGGTTGCGGCCTCGGCCGGAGAAGTGCGATTCCACACTCTGTTGCTCGAAATCTTCGCCGCTATAGCGCTCGGCTTGGCCGTCACAGGCATCTTCGCCGTGGTTTCGTATAGCGTAACTCAGCGGTCCCACGAGATCGGACTCCGCGGCGCATTAGGCGCCAGCCGCCGGGATATCGTGCGGTTCGTGTTGGGCATCGCGCTGCGTCCGGTGGTGATCGGAACAATTGCTGGAGTCGCCGCTGGATTGGGCGCGACGCGGGTGCTGCAGTCCGAGCTGTTTGAAACCGCGCCGGCCGATCCATTGGTATTCGCGAGTGTTGTCGTGATCTTGCTGATGGCGGCCGCAGCGGCAGCGTCGATACCTGCGCGGAGAGCAACGCGCATCGATCCGGCAGAGATGCTCCGTGGAGAATAACGCTCAGGCTACTGTGAACTATTTCCAGTCCGCGGTGAAAATATTGAACTCGTAGCGCGCCTTGGCATCCTTATCGGAGGCGAACACAATCTTCTTGCCTTCCGGCGAGAACTCCGGAAAGGCCGTGAATCCGCCGAAATCGGTTACTTGTTCGAGACCGCTGCCGTCTAGGTTGCACATGAACAGCTCAAACTTCCTGCCATCGCAGTTGTGTTTGTTGGATGCAAACAGAATCTTCTTGCCATCCGGCGTGAAGGTAGGCGCGAAGGCGGCGCAGCCAAAATCGGTGATTTGCTTTGCGTTCTTGCCATCAGAGTCGGCCACCAACAGCTCCATCTTCATCGGGGATGTCAGATTTTCACTGAGCAGTTCGCGGTATTTCTTTTCAGTTTCCGGCGTAGCGGGATGATTCCCGCGCCACACTAGCTTCTTGCCGTCGCGGGACAAGACCGGGCCGCCATCGTAGCCTTCGCTCTTGGTGAGCTGCTTCTTCCCGGAGCCGTCCGAGTTCATGGTCCACAGGTCCAGGTCGCCGGATTGCATCGACGTATACACGATCTTGCCGGTCTTCCAGTTAACCGTTCCCTCGGCATCGTAACCCTGCGCCGACGTGAGCTTTTTCTGAATCTTGCCGTCGTCGGTGGCAAGATAAATATCGTAGCCGGGGTAGACCGCCCACACGTAGCCTTTGCTCCGGTCCGCGTCCGGAGGACAGGCATCGCCCGCTTCATGCGTCGACGCGTACAGGATGTGCTTGTTGTCAGCCAGGAAATAGCCGCAGGTGGTCCGGCCCTTGCCGGTCGAGACCATGTGCTGATCCGATCCATCGGCGTTCATTATGAAAATCTGGTCGCATTGCAGCTTATCACGCGTCGACTGGAAGATCAGCCGCTTCCCGTCCGGGGACCAATAGGCTTCGGCGTTCTGGCCTCCAAAGGTCAGTTGCTTGATATTGTCCAGATGCGGCGCGATTTGCGCAAACAAACCGCCCGACATCAGAATGTATAGTAAGTGCCGATGCAAACCACTATCCTAGCGCATATATGGCCCCGCGCCCAAAACCGGAAATGCACCCCCCTTTCTCCAGCGAAATTCCGCCAACAGTGACGGTGATTGTACCGACGCTCGCGGCTGATGAAACACTGGCGGAATGCCTCGCTTCGCTCGACCGTCAGACATTTTCGGATTTTGAGGTAATCGTGGTGGACAACAGCGGGCGATACGCAGTGCAGCCGCAAGACCGGGTTCGTGTCATTGCGAATAAAACCAATATAGGTTTTGGCGCGGCCGTCAATCAGGCTTTCCGGGAATCAAGGTCCTCTTTCATGGCTGTCTTGAACGACGACGCTATGGCGGACCCGCGCTGGCTCGAAGCCTTGCTCGCCGCCGTCGAAGCCCGGCCTGACGTCGGTATGTGTGCATCGCAAGTGCGTTTGGCCGGTGATGGCCGGCTCGATTCCGCCGGAATGCTCTTATGCCTGGACGGCAGCAGCAAGCAGCGCGGTCACCTAGAATCGCCGGAATCTTTTTCCCGCCGGCAAGAAGCGCTTCTGCCGAGCGGATCGGCGGCCTTCTATCGCCGTGAAATGCTGGAAGAGATCGGTCTCTTCGATGAAGCGTTCTTTCTATACTGTGAAGATACCGATCTCGGGTTGCGCGCGCGTTGGTCGGCCTGGGAGTGCCTGTATGTTCCCGACGCGGTGGTCGAACATCGGTACTCGCATTCCGCCGGCCAAGCCTCGGCTTTGAAAGCATATTATGTGGAGCGCAATCGGTTGTTTCTTGCTGTGAAAAATCTGCCTGTGCCTGAACTGTTGCTCGCCCCTTTTTATTCAGTGGCTCGCTATTTCTGGCACTTTGCCTTCGCGATCCAGGGCCGCGGAAAGGCGGCCGAATTCCGCCGCGCCGGAAATAGCCCGAAACAATTGCCGATATTCGTGTTGCGGGCGTACTTGGAACTTTTTCGGCATCTTCCGACCCTGTGGAAACAACGCCGTAATATTAAGCGGCGATTCACTCCCAAGCAGTTTCGGAGGCTGATCCGCCGCTTCTCCATCTCTCCACGCCAGGTGGCGGCGCTGTGAGACCCGCCACTGGTCCGAATCAGCTATTGATCCTGATTCCAGCTTTCAACGAAGCGGGCGCCATCAGCGACGTGATTCGCGAAGTGCGCCAAGTGATGCCGAAGACGCCGGTTCTGGTGGTCGATGACGCGTCCAAGGATAGCACCTACGACCGCGCAAGAGCCGCCGGCGCCGACGTGCTGCGGCTGCCTCACCATCTCGGCTTAGGCGGTTGCGTTCAGGCCGGCTACAAGCTGGCGTTCGAGCTCGACTACGAGTACGTGATCCGCGTGGATGGCGACGGCCAGCATGATCCCAAGTACATCCCGGATCTGTTGAAAGCCCTGCGCCAGACTGGCTGCCACATGGTGATCGGATCGCGCTTTTATCAAAATAACGGCGCTCACACCAGCACTGTGCGCGCGATCGGCATCTGGATTTTCCGCCTGGTGCTGCGGCCGATTCTGGGCCAGCCGGTTCACGACCCAACCTCCGGTTTCGTGGGCGTGAATCGCGAAGCTTTGCAGACCTTCACCGGCAGTTTTCCGCTGGAATATCCGGAAATCGAAGCGCTGGTAGTGCTACAGCGCAGACGATTCCGCTTCCAGGAGGTGCCTGTTCGTATGCGCCGCCGCAAGGCCGGCCGCAGCACCATCACCGCGGTAAAATCGGTGTACTACGTTATTCACGTTTTGCTGGGCGTGTTTGTCAACGTTCTGAAGTTTGAAGGCCGCCGGAGAAAGGAATAAATGGAACGCCTGTTAGATGCCATGACCATCCTCAGTATCGTCCTGATGCTAGTGATCCTGTATTCTGTGAGGCGCTCCCATATTCGCGTTGAATATTCGGTGAGCTGGCTGGCCGCCGCCATCATTCTGCTGGTGCTGTCACGCTCGCCAGGCGCGCTCAACTGGATTGCCGCGCAACTGGGACTCACTTACCCGCCGCTGGCCTTGATGATGCTGGTCTTCTGTGTGTTCCTGGTGGTGATCTACCGTTTCTCGGTAGTTATCTCTGATCTGAAAGACGGGAACATCGCCATGGCCCAGCGGCTCGCGATCGTCGAGTTCCATTTGCAGAGTCGCAATGAAGAGCAGTAAACCTGTTAGACAAAAACGTCCGATAGCCACCATGGTCGCGGTCGCGCCGGCGCCACAACCCAGGCGCTGGCCTTATGCGGTCGGTCTACTGGTAGCGCTCTTCGTAGTCTTCGACGTGTATTGGCCCGCCATTAATGGCCAGTTCCTGCTCGACGACACCTATCTGCCGTACATGCTTCCGGAGTACGCCCGCGTTTCACTGATCGGCTGGCTCAAAGGCTTGCGGCCGCTGCTGATGTTCAGCTATTGGCTCAACTTTCAGTATGCGGAACCCGCGAGAGCCGGCATGCAAGACACTTTCAGTTATCATTTCGTGAATGTTGTCCTGCACTTCTTCAATGGCATCTTGGTGTTTCTTGCGACTCGCAAGGTGATGAGCTGGGCCGCCGTCGAGAAATGGCTCTCTGTTGTGCTGGCGATCTTCGCCGCCGGGCTCTTTCTGCTGCATCCCTTGCAGACCGAATCGGTGAGTTATGTCGCTAGCCGTTCGGAAACTCTCAGTGTGTTCTTTGTATTGGCGACGTTGGTCGTGTTCCTGTATCGCAATAGCGATGCCGTGGGCTTCGGCAGAACTGTCGCCATACTCGCGCTATTTGGCGCTGCTGTCTTGACCAAAGAGCACACCGCTGTGATTCCGGTCCTGCTGCTCCTTACCGACTACTATTGGAATCCCGGATTCTCGATCGCCGGCATTCGCCGCAACTGGCGTTTATACATTCCGATCGTGGTTCTCGGTGCATTGGCTTTCGCACTCGTCGCGCGAGTTCTGAGCGGGGCCCCCACGGCCGGATTTGGAGTGAAAGAGTTCACCTGGTATCAGTACTTCTTCACCGAGTGCCGCGTCATTTGGGATTACCTGTGGATGTTTCTGCTGCCCATCGGACAGAATCTGGACCCTGACTTCCCGATCTCACGCAGCATTACCGATCACGGCGCCATCATCGCTATCCTCGGGCTCTTGGTGGTGACCATCGCCGCATGGGTCTACCGCCGCCGATTCCCGCTCGCATCTTACGGCTGGTTCGTCTTCCTTATTTTGATCGCCCCCACATCTTCGTTCGTCCCGATTAGAGACCCCTTTGCCGAGCGCCGCTTGTATCTTCCGTTCATCGGGCTCTTGTTCATCACGGTGGAGTTTTTGCGTCGTTGGAAGATAAGCCGGAATGCGTTGGTCGGGGTGCTCTCGCTGGTCTTGGTGGCGGAAGCAGCGGCCACTTACCAAAGGAACCAGGTGTGGGGCACGGCCATCGACATGTGGAGCGACACCGTCGCGAAATCTCCCAATAAACGCCGGCCGCGATTCCAGCTTGCGTTGGCCTACTATCAAGCCGGTCATTATCCGGAAGCAATCGAGCATTTCGAAAAAACCGCGCAGCTAGAGCCGCCGAATTTCGACCTGTTGGTGGATTTGGGTTTAGCGTACGATGGCGTCGGAAAGCCGGCGGATGCGATCGCCAAACTTCGGCAGGCAGCGGCGCTCGAGAAGAGCGCGCACGTCTATTCACAGATCGGCATGGTGTATGGCAAGATGGGCCAATACCCACAGGCTCTGGATGCGCTGGCCACGGCAATCCAACTGGATCCCAACTTCATGGGCGGCGTATCGTATGTGTATCGCGGCGACGTTTTCAGCGTGCAAGGCAACAAGCTGCAGGCCGCCGAGGAGTACCGGCACGCGCTGGCGATCGATCCGAACAACAGTGTGGCGCGTGAAAAACTGGCCCGCCTCGGCCAATAGATGCTGCGCATCGGCGTCAACGCGCTGTACCTGATTCCAGGCGGTGTGGGCGGCACCGAGATTTATTTGCGTAACCTGCTCGCTGCTCTGGGCGAGATCGATTCTGTGAACCAATACGTTGTGTTCACCAATCGCGAAACCGGCCCGGATCTGGTTCCCGATCAGCCCAATTTCGTCTATGCTCAACAACCCTTGCGCGCTTCGTTCCGTCCGGCGCGAATCCTTTGGGAACAGGTCGCTCTCCCGTTTGCGGTTCGAAAGCACCGCCTCGACATTCTGTTCAATCCCGGCTTCACCGCGCCCATCGCCTGTGATTGCCCGATGGTCACGGTCTTTCACGATCTCCAGCACAAACGGCATCCGGAGTATTTTCGATGGTTCGATTTGCCGTTCTGGACCTTTTTCCTGTGGGCTTCGGCCAAGCAGTCGCGTGGCTTAATCGCCGTTTCGGCCGCTACGCGTGACGACTTGCAGCGCTACTACGGCGTCGGCGCCGCGGTGATCCATCACGGAGTCGAATGGCAGTTCTTCGAGATTGCGAAACGCCGCCAGCCGCGCGACTATCTGCTATGTGTATCGACTTCGCATCCGCACAAGAATCTCCTACGTTTGCTACGGGTGGCAAAGCCGATGAAAGAGCTGCCCGGCTTGGTCATCACTGGCGTGCGCGGATTTGCGGCCAAGGAAGTGGAGAAGCTGGCGGCCGGATCCGTGCGGCTGACCGGCTGGATTCCGCGCGATCAACTCTACGAGCTATTTCGTGGCGCGCGCGGATTCATTTATCCATCCACCTTCGAAGGCTTCGGCATGCCGGTGCTCGAAGCCATGGCCGCCGGAATTCCTGTAGCTTGCTCCGATATTCCGCCGTTGCACGAGGTCGCCGGCTCGACCGTGCATTATTTCGATCCATCGAGCGAGGCCGCGATTCAAGATGCACTGCGGCGACTGGTTGCCGGCTCGATTCCCACCGAAGCAGCGGCGTGGCGGGCGGCCCAGTTCACTTGGAAGAAGGCCGCACAAGCCACGCTCGACTATCTCAGCAAGTGCTCGAGCTGAATCCGTGTGTCGGTCTTCGAGTCGCGATATTTTGCGATCACGGGCGCGGCCAACGAGAGGCCCCAATCCAGGCCTGGCCCGGAAGTGATGGCGCGCGTGCCGGGAACCACAACGGCGTTTTCGGGAATCACCAACGGCTCGTCATCCGTGGCTCGGTAGATTTCACCGCGCACTACATCATAAACCGGCGTGGACCGATTGAGAATCGTCCCCGAGCCAAGCACCGCGCGGCGTTTCACCACCGTGCCTTCGTACACACCGCAGTTTCCGCCCACCAGAACTTCGTCTTCGATGATCACCGGCAGCGCACCCACCGGCTCCAGCACTCCGCCAATCTGCGCGGCCGCGGAAATGTGGCAATTGGCGCCGACCTGCGCGCAGCTTCCCACCAGCGCGTGCGAGTCGACCATCGTGCCGTCGCCCACCCAGCTCCCCGTGTTGATGAACATTGGCGGCATGCAGGTGACGCCCTTGCCGATGAAGCAGCCGTCGCGAATGCTGGATCCCCCAGGCACGATCCGGATGCCGCGATCGACCGTAATGCGCTGCACCGGAAAAGTGGCTTTATCGAACCACGGCTGGCGCGCGGTGTTGATCGACATGTCTACGGTAACGCCCATTCGGAAGCCGACCAGAATGCCTTTTTTCACCCAAGCATTCACGCGCCATCCGGTCTTGGTGGACGAATCGGGTTCGGCGGCGCGAACCTCGCCGGCATTTAGAGCCTGTTTGAATTTCTGAAAGAGACCAAAGTGTTCGTATGTGTAAGCTTGTGGTTTTTCGTCGAACAGTTTCTCGATCTCAGACTGCATGCACTCTCCGGCCGGCGAGGAGACCAAGCGCTTCGAGCACCTTTTCAATTTTGGCAAGACTCGCGGGATTGGGCGGGCACAACGGCAGCCGATAAACGGGCTCCAGCAGACCCATGAGAGCCATCGCAGCCTTCACCGGAATAGGATTCGATTCGATAAAGTTGACCTCCATGAGCGCCATGTATTTGCGCTGCACTTCCCTGGCGCCAGCGAAGTCATTGGCCAGCGAGCGCTGGACGAGATCCGTCATTTCGCCCGGAATCTCGTTAGCCACTACAGAAACCAGTCCGTGCCCGCCGAGCGCGATCAGCGGAATGGTGATGGCATCATCGCCTGAGAGCACCGCGAAGTCGGACGGCACTTGGTGAACCACGTTGGCCTGTTGGCCGATATTGCCGGACGCTTCCTTCACTCCGACGATGTAATCGACTTCCGAGAGCCGCTTCAACGTGGCCGGCTCGATATTCACTCCGGTGCGTCCTTGCACGCTATACACGATCATGGGTAGCTTTACCGCCGCGATCGCCTTGTAGTGCTGATAGAGCCCTTCCTGGGTCGGCTTGTTGTAGTACGGCGTGACGGAGAGAATGCCGTCCGCACCCATGGCCTTGATCTCTTTGGCAAGCTCGATGACTTCGACCGTGTTGTAGCCGCCCGCGCCGGCCAGTACCGGGACACGGCCCTTGGCTTCTTCGAGCGTAATCTCGACCACGCGCAGATGTTCCTGGCGCGTGAGCGTGGGATTCTCGCCGGTGGTTCCGCACGGAACCAGGAAGTTGATGCCTTCGTCGATCTGACGCTTCACCAGCGATCGAAGCGTGATTTCGTCCAAAGAGCCGTCCTTGCGGAACGGTGTGACCATCGCGGTGCCGCAGCCTTGAAATAACATTTCAACCTCCAAACAGAACGTCGCTAAATTCGAAAAATCCTTTGCGCCCTATAATCCATTGTGCCGCTTTCAAAGCGCCTCGGGCGAAGCCTTCGCGGCTGCGCGCGGTGTGGCGCAGGGTGATCGTGTCGGCGGCGGAGTCGAAGCCGATCTCGTGCGTACCGGGATGCGCGCCGGCGCGGCTGGAACTGGTGTCGATCGGCCGCTCGAATCCCGACGCTTTCATCTGTTCGACTAACTTGAGCAGTGTACCCGAAGGCGCATCTTTCTTGGTGATGTGATGGATCTCCCACGCCCACGCCCCGTATTCCTTTTCGTTCTTGAGCAAGCGGGCGGCTTCAGAAACCAGGCGCGTGAAAACGTTGACGCCGATCGAGAAGTTCGGGCTCCAGACCAGAGCCGAATCGTACTTCGCGACCATCGCCTTCACCTCCGCGATATGCTCGGCCCAGCCGGTTGTTCCGACGACCATCGGGATGCGAAGAGCGGCTACCTTCGCGACATTGCCTGCAACTGAAGACGGCACCGAGAACTCCACCGCCACGTCGGCGCCATCGAGCGGCTCCTCGCGGCCGATATCGACGCGCGCACTGACCGTGAAACCGTATTCGGGCGCCAGTTGGTCGATCAAGCGCCCCATTTTGCCGTACCCGACGATGGCGAGGTTAGGCATCGAATACCGCCGGATCCAGTTCGCTGAAAAACTCGCTGTGTAGCGCCGGAACCGCCGCCGCCAAATCTTTGCCCGCCACCACGAAGCCCAGGTTCAGCGCCGATGCTCCCTGCGACACCATCCGGACATTGATGCTTCCCAGGGCCTTGAACACTCGCGCCGCAACGCCCGGGCTATGCCGGATATTTTCGCCCACCATGCAGATGATAGCCTGATTTTCGTCCACGGAAACGTCCGCGAACTCGCGCAAAGCGCCTGTGATCGCCTCCACGCGATCGGGCTGATCGATGGTGAGCGAGACGCTGACCTCGGAAGTGGCCACCATGTCCACCGAGGTTTCGTAGCGATCGAAAATTTCGAAAATCCGCCGCATGAACCCGTGCGCCATGAACATGCGCGTGGATCGGATGTTCATTACCACCACCTTGCTCTTGCAGGCGATCGATTTCACGATGTTTTTGCTGGCGACTGCCTCAGAAACGATGCGCGTGCCGTCCACCTGGGGCCGCCGTGAGTTCAAAATCAGAACTGGAATGTTGCGGTCGATCGCGGGCACGACCGTCGCCGGGTGCAAGACTTTGGCGCCGAAATACGCCATCTCTGCCGCTTCGGTAAACGAAATGACCTTCACGCGATGAGCGTCCGGCACGATCGTCGGATCGGCCGTCAGCATGCCGTCGACATCGGTCCAGATCTGAATCTCCTCAGCCCCAATCCCCGCTCCCACGATGGATGCAGTGAAATCGGAGCCGCCGCGACCGAGCGTGGTGGTGACGCCATCTTCGGTGGCGGCGATGAAACCGGCCATGACCACCACATGATCTTTGGTCAAAGGCGGAATCGTCGCGGCCAACTTGGCGTAAGTCTGCTCGAACAAAGGAACGGCCTGCGTGTGCCGCCGGTCGGTCACGATGACCTTGCGCGAATCGACATGGACCGCGCTCAACCCGCGATGCTTGAAAATATTAGTGACGATCAGGCTCGACAGTCGTTCTCCGAAACTCGAAATCGCGTCGATGGATCGCGGCGTCAACTCGCCCAGCACAGCCAAGCCCTTCACCAACTCCGCGATCTCCTGGAAATGCTCGTCCACTGTGCGCTCCATGCCCGACTCGCGCAAGTGGTAATCGCGCAGCGCCACTAATTCGCGCAAAGCCTCGTCCCGCTGGCCGGTGATCGCCAGGTTGGCGATCCTCAACAGACGGTTTGTGGTCTTGCCCATCGCGGAGACCACCACTACCGGCCTACGATTCAGCCTGGACCTCACGATTCCAATGACGCGCTCGATAGCTTCGGCGGATTCGACCGAGGTCCCGCCGAATTTCATGACGATCATCAGTCCACTCCGAAGCGGTCACACGAGTGTTGACGGCGGGCATCCAGGACGGGCGGCCTTGTCCCCCGATAAGCAGGGCCGTGGGCGGAAGCCCCTGGCCGACGCGGCACGCACGAGTGCGTGCGCCACAGGTTAGTCAAGCAACCCCTCCGAATACATAAGCTCGGCGTTAAGCACCGCCGCGCCCGCCGCGCCCCGAATGGTGTTGTGTCCCAGTGCCATGAATTTGTAATCGAGCACCGGACATTCCCGCAGGCGCCCTACGAACACCGCCATCCCACGCTCGCGCTCGGCGTCACGGCGGGGTTGCGGCCGGTCTTGCTGCTCCATGTAGATCACCGGCCGCGGCGGCGCGCTCGGCAATTTGCGGTCCTGCGGTACACTGCGATATTTTCCGATCGCTTCAATCAGCTCAGCCACCCCCGGCTTGCGCTCCAACTCGATGCTGGTGGCCACCATGTGTCCGTCCACCACTGGCACTCGATTGCAGTGTGCGCTCACCTTCGCCGCCAGCGGCCGGATCGCATCGCCGGTGAACTCGCCCAGGATCTTCTGCGTCTCCTGCTGCATCTTTTCTTCTTCGTTTCCGATGAACGGAATCACATTGGCATTGATGTCCATGGAGGCTACGCCCGGATAACCGGCGCCTGAAATTGCTTGCATCGTGGTGGCCATGATCCGCCGAATGCCGTACGGCTTCAGCGGCGCGAGCGCCAACGCCAGCGCCATCGTGGAGCAATTCGGGTTAGTCGCGATCTGCCCCTTCCAACCACGCCGGCGCTGTTGTAGCGGGATGATCTTCAAATGATCCGAATTGATCTCCGGAATCAGCAAAGGCACATCCGGCTCCATGCGATGATTACGCGAGTTGGAAACAATAACGTGCCCGGCCTGCGCGAAAGCTTGCTCGATCTCGGTTGCGACCGAAGCGTCCATGGACGAAAACACCAGGCGCGGAGCATTGCCAGGCTTGCAATCTTCCACCTTAATGTTCTGGACATTAGCCGGCATCTCTCCGTCCAGCCGCCAGCTCGTCGCCTCACGGTAGGTCTTGCCCGCCGAGCGATCGCTCGCACCCAGCCACGTGATCTCAAACCACGGGTGGTTCTGCAGGAACTTCACAAACTGCTGGCCGACCATCCCGGTCGCGCCTAAAATGCCTACTTCGATTCTTGGTCCCATAAAGGTTTCTCGTCTCTGGTTTCTAGTTTCTCGTTAATTGCTTGACCATTCGCTTGTAAATCTGAATTGCTTCCAGCAGCTCGTTCTTCCGAATACGCTCTTCGTCCGTGTGCGCTACGTGGATCGATCCGGGCCCCAGCAGATACGGCTTGCCCCAGCTACCGCCGAACGCAGGAATGTCGGTGGTGAAGGCGACCACCGTTGTCTCGAGACCCGGCAATGAGCCCATGTGAACCGCCGGTACGAACAGGACTTCGCGGACCTTGATTCCTTTCACCGCTTGCTGGACGGCTTGACGCGTCGCTGCGCCGTCGTCCACCAAGCGAATGAAAATCTCGGCTTTCGCGTGATCGGCGATCACGTTCGGAGCGCGGCCCCCTGAAATGGTCCCGATGTTGATCGTGCTCGCTCCCAGGATTTTGTCTACCGGCAGCGGCATGCGGCGAATTTGGTCCAGCGCGTCCAACAGTTTTTCGATCGCCGATTCGCCCAACTCCGGATAGGCCGAGTGCGCCATCCGGCCGCTCGCAATGAATTCCAGCCGCAGCGCACCTTTCGATCCAATGACCAGCTTGTTTTCGGTGGGCTCGCCGTTGATCAGAAACTTCGACCCGCGAGGATCCCTGGCAGCTGCGAAAGCGCCGGTGCTGTTTCGTTCTTCCCCGATGACGAACAGCAGCGCGACGTCTCGCGTCCCTTCTTCCAGCAGCTCGCGCACGGCAAATATCATCGCGGCGATGATGCCTTTCGTGTCGCACGCCCCCCGGCCCCAGATATGCGTCTCGTCCTCTCGCGCGGGAAAGAACGGCGGGACCGTATCCATGTGAGTGGAAAGCGTCACAACCGGATTGCCCCAGCGCGCGAACACATTAAAGCGCTTGGGCTCCACTTCAATTCGCTCGGCGTGGCCGCCGAACTTCGAGGCTAGTTCCGAAACTTGCTCGAACAGCACATTGCCCATGCGCTCTTCATTCCCGGTGATCGACTCAACGTCCACCAGCGCGCGCGTTAGTTCGAAAACATTCATATGCAAATGGAAGGGATGGAGGAGGGGGACGCGACGACAGCGTGCGCGTACTTCCCGGTAGCGCTCCATCCGATCCGCGGTAAACCAGATCCGGATGACAGTGGGCAGGTCTTATCCTTACCCCCCAACCGCGCCGGGCGAGAGCTGCCGCGGCCGATTTCGGCGGAGATGAAACTGGCCCCTTTCGACCGGCTGCTCCGAAACTCCCGGAACCGCGCAACCGGCTACTGATGGCCTCCGCGCCTCTACGAGGACAAATCTAAGTATACCTGTTTCTGGTTTCTAGTTTCTAGTTGCTGGTTGGACATACTGTCCTGCGCTCCTGGGACATTTCGTCCCGTGGCCATACCTTGCCGTTGATGAGATGAGAACAAGCTATTCATATCACGTCGTTTATTGGCTTCACCGTCTTGGCATGACGAGTGCATCGTAAGTGGATCATGGGACCCATGATCGCAGTTTGGGGGTAGAACCCAGCAATAGCATTCCGGACGGCGCGTGCCGTTCAATGGTAGTTCCACCAGCCCGTCTCACAGCGGTTGCAGCGACTTTGATCCTCGGAGGAGAGGGGCACTACCCGCGAAGAGTTCGGCCGGTCCAGCTCCACTGGCCGGACTCAGCGCGGACTCCACGTCACTGCCCGGCCGGCCCCGCGTTCACGTACGGAACCCCCGCGTCCGCCATCATTTTGTTCAACCGAGGAACATCCTCGTTGGCCAGCTTGTTGACCGACGCCAAAGCCGGCCCAAGGTCGGCCGACGCCAGATCGATATCGGACAATTGACGCTCCGTGGGTGCGGCTGCATAGCCATCGATCGAGCCCATCAACCGTCCGATCTTCTGGTTCAGCGGGGGCGGCGTATAAGTCAACGGAGGACCTGCGAATCCGAGCGCGCCTTGCCGGTCGACTTCGAACAAACCGGCCACTTCCTTCACGCGCGCCAGCAGTTCTTCGGCTGCCTTCTTGACCGGCTCGGGCGGTTGTGAAGCGCCGGGACGCTTCCACGAGTCGGTCAAAGTGGTGAGAGAAGTTCGTATCGCGACGATTTTCCTGCGACCGGCTTCAGCATCGCGCGCCATTCCATAAAGCCTGGTCAGAGCCTGGCGTCGCTTTGCCCGGTCCCCGGCAGCCAATGTGATTCGTGGATCCTCTTCCACGGCCACTGTCTTCGATTCGTTCTTGCCCGCCGCAGCGATCGCGACATTATACTCGCCGGGATCGACCAGAGGACCACGATTCGCGAATCCGAACGGCCCGCCGCCTCCTCCGCCCCCGCCGCCGCGCCCACCACCCCCGGCCGCTTCAGCTTCGGGATTTTCGCCCGGCTGCGCGCCGGCAGCGATCGGCTCACTCGGCGCGGCACCTCCGCCCCCGCCGCCGCGCCCACCACCCCCGGCCGCTTCAGCTTCGGGATTTTCGCCCGGCTGCGCGCCGGCAGCGATCGGCTCACTCGGCGCGGCACCTCCGCCCCCTCGGCCTCCTCGACCACCACCGCCCGGCTGGTTAGCTGGCGGCGGCTGTGCTGGCGCGTCGTAGCGCAAATCCCAATTCACGCGATTAATGCCGGCTTCACCGGGCCCAGTCAATCCACGAATCTTGTTGCCCGCTTTGTCGGTGACAGTGATCTTCACCGGATTCCTGCCTTCCAGTTTGGTTTTCAAGTAGTAATCGACCACCACGCCATAAGGCGGATTGGCCGCGATGAACTCGCGCGTGCCCGTGAATCCTTTGAAATTGGCGATGTGGAACGACGTGCCGGAGCGCATGTCAAATAAATGCAGATCGGCGGAGAGCACATTGTCGCTCATCTGCTCTAGCGCCGTGATGTCGTCCATGATCCAGATGGATCGCCCGTGCGTGCCCAGGATCAGATCGTGATCGCGAGGATGAATTGCGATGTCGAACACCGGAACGGTCGGGAGTCCGTTGCGCATCTTCTCCCACTTCGCGCCGCGGTCGAAGGAAACAAAGAGTCCGAACTCGGTTCCGGCGAATAAGAGATTCGGATTGCGAGGATCTTCGCGAACTACGTGCAGCGTGCCGGCTTCTTCCGGAATGCCATCGGTAATGCGTTTCCAGGTTTGGCCGTAGTCAGTGGTCATGTAGAGGTAGATGGAGAAGTCGTCGGCGCGATGGTTATCGAAGGCCACGTACGCAGTGCCTTCCTCGCGGTGCGATGCTTCCACCTTGGCGACGTACGCGCCCTTCTTGAGACCCGGCACCTTCTCCACTACGTTGGTCCAAGTCTTCCCGTCGTCCCGCGTCACTTGCAGATTGCCGTCGTCAGTTCCCACCCACAGCACATCGGCGCGCACCGGCGACTCAGCCACGGTGGAGGCGCACGGATAATTCTGCACGCCATCATGACGAGACAGTGTATCCTTGTCGGGAACCTTGCCCAGGATGGGCAGCTTGTCGCGTTCGACGCCAGTGGTGAGATCGGGACCGAGCCGCACCCAGGAATCGCCGCGGTTGGTCGATTTAAACAGATAGTTGCCGCCGTAATACAGCGTCTTCGAATCATGCGACGACAGCACCAGCGGTGAATTCCATTGGAAACGATAACGTGGAGCTTTGTCGTTGTCTTCGAGCGGCCTCAACGAGCGCGACTCACCGGTGCGCAGATCGCGGCGCAGCAGGTTGCCGTCCTGCGATTCTGTGTAGACGACGTTGGCATCTTTCGGATCAAGCTTGGTGTCGAATCCATCGCCGCCGCCCACGTTGATCCACTCGTCGTTGGCGATGCCTTGCGTTTGCAGGCTTCCGCTCGGCCCGCACCAAGAATAATTGTCCTGCAGGCCGCCGCATACTCGATACGGCTTTTCCATGTTGTACGCGATCTCGTAAAACTGCGCGAGCGGAAGGTTGTTGAGATAATCCCACGAGCGCCCGCTGTCGTAGGTGACGGTGATGCCGCCGTCCGAGCCGAGGACGATGTGATCGGAGTCTGCAGGGTCGATCCACATGCCGTGAAAATCGCTATGGATCTTCGGCCAGCGATCCTCGCGAAAAGTCTTGCCGCCATCTTCGGAAAGATACAGCGGCGCGCCCAGCACCCAGACCTTCTGGTCGCTGTTGGGATCGATGCGCACCTGGCTGTAATAGGAGGGCCGCGGATTGGTGCCGCTCATGCGCGTCCAGTTGAAGCCCTTGTCCTCGGATCGGTAAATGCCACCCATCGCATTGTTCTCGACCAGCACATAGACGATATTCGGATTCTTGCGGTACACCTCGACGGCGCAGCGTCCGATGTCACCGATGGTTGGCAGTCCCTTGGTCAGCTTGGTCCAGTGAGCGCCTCCGTCGACGGTCTTGTAGATGCCTCCATTCGGGCCACCGCCGTTGAAGCCGAAGGCGGTCCGACGCCGTTGGTAAGCGGCAGAGTAGAGAGTGTTCGGGCTCTGCGGATCCATGGCGATATCGGAGACGCCGGTGTCGTCGTTGATATACAGCGATTGCGTCCAGGTTGCGCCTCCGTCAGACGTCTTGAACACGCCGCGTTCTTTGTTCGGCCCCCACAGATGGCCCAACGCCGCGACATAAACGATGTTGGGATTCGTGGGATGTATCACGACGCGGCCGATGCTCTGCGTATCTTTGAGCCCCATGTGCGTCCAGCTTCTGCCGGCGTCCATGGACTTGTAGATCCCATTCCCCCACGACGAACTCTGGCGATTGTTCGGCTCGCCGGTGCCCACCCAGACGATGGAGGGATCGGATGGCGCCAGCGCGATATCGCCGATGGTCGAGTTGGGCTGGTCGTCGAAGATCGGTGTCCAGGACGCGCCGCCATTGACGGTCTTGAAAACTCCGCCGGCCGCTGATCCTACATAAATGATGCGCGGGTCCGATTCGACCACCGCGAAGTCGTCCACACGCCCGCCCATGATCGCTGGGCCGATTTCTCGGAATTTCAGATTCTTCAAAGCGGCTTCGTGCGCCGGCTGCGCTAGAACGCTGGTGGCCAGCAAAAAGGAAAGCGGGAGTCCGGTTACCAACTTAGTCATCAGATTCTCCAAACGGAAGTTGATTTTAGCTTAACGGAAGCCCGCTCCGTTAGGCTTCCATCAGCGCTTGGACATGCGAGCAAACGGCCGAAGCGAGGCCCGTCAGGTTGTAGCCGCCCTCCAGCACCGAAACGACGCGGCCGCCGGCGGATTGGTTCGCGATCCCCAGCATGCTGCGCGTGAGGTCGGCAAAATCGGCATCGGTTAACAAAAAATTGCCCAGCGGATCGCCGATACGCGAATCGAATCCCGCGGAAATGAGCACCAACTCGGGCCTTACTGTTTTTGCGGCCGGCGCCAGCATCTGCTCAAACGCGCCTAGAATCTCTCTTCGCCCGGAACCCGCCGGAAACGGACAGTTCATTGTCATTCCCGCGCCTGCGCCTGCTCCCGTTTCTTCCGCCGCGCCTGTACCCGGATACCAGGGATACTGATGCGTACTGAAAAAGAACACCGTGCCATCGGTATAGAAAATGTCCTGCGTGCCGTTGCCGTGATGGACGTCCCAATCGGCAATCAAAACTCGCTCGACTCCGTACTTGCGCTGCGCGTAGCGAGCCGCGATGGCGATGTTGTTGAAGATGCAAAATCCCATGCCCTTAGTGGGCGTGGCGTGATGGCCGGGCGGCCGCACAATGCAAAATGCGTTTTGGACCTTCTTGTCGAACACTGCATCCACGGCGTTGAGCGCTGCTCCAGTGGCTCGCAATGCGGCGTCCAGCGATCGGGCAGAGATGGTGGTATCGCCAGTGCTCAGCTCGTGGAAGCCGGTCATGACTTCGCGTTCGACAAGCCGGATATATTGCAGCCCGTGACAAAGGCTGATTTCGTCTTCCGTTGCCACGCGCGGCTCGATCGGGAGCAAATCCAAACCTTCGAGCGCATCCAGCGCGGCGTCAAATCGCTCGGGCCGCTCGGGATGACTCGATCCGGTTTTATGTTCTTTGCACAACGCATCGGCTGCTAAACCGGTCATCTATCTGCATTGTAGTGCGGGGAGTCCTGCGCTATCGGCCGGCCGCCACCAACCGATGACTGGCCTGAACTCCGGACGTATCCACGCCGAACTGGATCGGCCCCTCACCACCACGCACCGCCTGCACCGAAATCCGCCACACGCCGGGCTCGGGCTTAGGCACGCGGAACTGTTGCGGATTGGTGTGCGGGCCGGAATAGCCGGTCGTGTCGCCGTAGTATCCGTAGTGCCGGCCGCTGGGACTCACCAGGTGCAGATCCAGATCGTTGCCGGCGCCGGACCACTCTACGGACACCTCGAATGTCCCCGATCCCTTCGGCACGGAAACCAGCTCGCTCCACCACTGTTCCACCGAGAGTTGTCCTGAGAACTGCCGATCCGGCGAAGTTCCGGCCGAGGCCGCAGCGAAGCGCCGCCGGCAATCGCACAACGGAGAAACATTGCTGGAGACTACCATCCGATTCAGGTCGCCACGCGGCGCGTCGGGCAGTTCCTCGAAGCGAAAAGGGATGCTATTGGACGATATCGCGAGCGCTCGCGTCACGCTTACGTGTACGTGATAGCCACCGCCTTCACCCAGCGTATAGCCGCTATTGCCTGCGACCGCGAGGGCTTGGCCCTGCTCCACTCGCTGGCCGTTCCGGACTACAAACGAGCGGCTCGCCAGATGCGCGTAATGACTGTACTCGCCGTTGCCGTGGTCGATCGTAATGTAATTGCCGAAGGAATGATGGCGATGGTCCTGCCTCAGACCGAGATCGTGGGTATAAGCGACGCCGCCTTTCATTGCGACCACACAGCGGCCTGCGCGAGGCGCGATGTCGAAGGCATGCAGACTGTTTCCCCAGTGCGAAAAGGCGCCATACGGCCCTTGCGTCATCACCCACGCTTCGCCGGCCGGCATCGGCAGTTTGTAGCCAGAGGTCGAGATCACAAACGGCATCGGACGGCTCAATCTCTGGTCCATATTCTCGACGATTACCAGATACTCGTTGGCGGGCAATCCGCTGTAGTGCACATCTAAACGCTGCGCCGTCGCTGCGCGGGGCTGAAGGCTCGCGAGATATCGCCAGCCGCCCGAGGGCGTATACTCAGCGATGTTGACCAATGAATTCTGCTGGAAGTTTTTGCCTTGCACCGTGAAGTCGATCTCCTGGGCTTTCACGCCTGACCACGTCACGCTGGTCACCACCGGGCCACCTGTGTCGACTTCGCCTGCGATCTGAAATTGTCGTGTGAAAAGCAGTTTGCCGCTCGAGATCGCGCGCGCGGTCCACAGGCCGGGTTGGGAGGCAGGACCAAAGCCGGCGATGGGGAGCTGTGTGGTGAAACAGAGCTGCGGAGCATTGGGAAGTTCACCGTACTCCACCGCCGTTGAGATGGCGCCGGCCGGATCCACCCACTCAACACGCAACTGGTCGCTCGCTTTCACCATAAGGGCGGAGAACCATAGAAAGGCTTGTCGTTGGGTCGGCTGAAACACGGCCGCGGATCTTGGTACGACGCAGGATTGCTCGCTCACAGATGTAGCTATCCGGCTGTCGCGGACGATCATCGCAGTCGCGAAGGGAGGGAGAGCGGCAAGCCAGAGTACGAGTAGGGTCCGAAGGCGCACCACTAATCTCTTCGGCTATTTTGCGCGCGAACTTCAGCCGTTCACCGGAAACCGAACGCGAAACGTAGACCCTTGCCCTAGTACGCTCTCGGCCTCCAGGCTAGCGTGGTGGCGCTCGGCAATCCACTTGGCGATCGAGAGTCCCAGGCCCGCGCCTCCGGCGTCCCGGTTTCTCGATTCATCGGCGCGATAAAACCGCTCGAAGACATGGGGCAATGCGGAATCGGGAATGCCGATACCGGTGTCGCGGACGGCCAGTGTGGCGCCCTGAGGATCGTGGCCGACCGATACCGTGATACGGCCGCCGGCGGGCGTGTACTTGACGGCGTTGTCGACCAGCAGCAGCAGCAGCCGCCGAAGCGCGGGATCGTTGGCCTTCACGAAAACCGGCTCTTCCGGCAGGTCGGTGGAGATATGCAACTGGCGCGCTTCGGCCAGCACTTGCCCCTGCTCGCAGATGTCGCGGACTAGTGGAGTCAGCTCCAGGTTCTCCAGCGGCAGCGCCGGAAGACCGGCATCGGCGCGAGCCAGAAGCAAGAGATCCTCCACCAGTCGGCTGGTCCTTTCCGATTCCCCGACGATTTCGGTCAGGGCCTCGCGATATGTCTCAGGCGACCGTTCACGCCGCAGCGTAAGCTCGGCCGTTGTGCGAATCAGAGCGATCGGAGTGCGCAGTTCGTGGGAAGCGTCGGCAGTGAATTGCGAGAGCCGCTTGACCGCGGATTCCAGCCGCGCAAGCATGTCGTTCCACGTTTCGGAAAGCCGCTGTAGCTCATCGCCGGTGGCGGGCACCTTTAACCGCCGCGATAGATTCTGGATGCCGATGGAGCACGCGGCCTGCGTGATTTCGTCTACTGGAGCGAGTGCGCGGCGGCTGATCCAGTATCCGCCCAGCGATGCTATGAGCAGGACGGCCGGAGCGGTCCAGAGCAGTAGGATGTGCAGGTCACGCAGAATACTTCTCGTTTCGCGAAGCGGTGTAGCAACCAGGACTTGGAAGCGCGCTCCCTTCACCTGGGCCGTAGTTACGTAGGTGCGGTAATGGGCACGTCCGGTCTTCTGATTTCCGAACGTTGCGTGAGTCGTCCCCGCGGTGGCGGGCGCGAGTGCGACCACTTTGCTCGTGAGAATCGGCTGGCCCTTTGGATCTCGAACCTCGATCAGGTTGCCGTCAGGTGTGGCTTGCGCATATTCGGTCAATTCCTCCTGAAGCTGCTCCGGGTGAACCGGATCGAGTTCATTTCGGATGACGGTAATCACGCCCTTGGATTGTTCAACCAGCGCTGCATCCACCGACGCCATCAGACGATGGTTGGCCGCCAACCAGATTCCCCACACGAACAATGACAGGGCCGCCAACAGCACCAGGGAGTACCAAAGGGTGAGCCGGACGCGGATGGGGATCGTCGCCATCACACCTTCTCCTCGCGCAGGCAGTAGCCGACGCCGCGAACCGTGTGGATGAGCTTCGATTCTCCAACAGCGTCCACCTTGTCGCGTAGCAGGCGGATGAATGCGTCGAGCGTGTTATTGCGGACCTCGGAATCAAATCCCCACACCGCTTCAATCAAGTTGTCGCGCGGAACTACTCTACCGGCACGGCGCATCAGCAGCTCGAGCAGGCTGTACTCGGTGCGCGTGAGCGAGATCCGGCGTGCGCCCCGCATCACTTCACGGCTCGACGGATTCAAAAAAAGATCCGCCATCTGCAAAGACACCGGCTGCGGAATCGGCCCGCGCCTCGAGACCGCACGCAAACGAGCCAGCAAGACATCGAAAGAAAAAGGCTTGATCAGGTAGTCGTCGGCGCCGAGGTTCAGCCCTTCGATCTGGTCCTCAGCAGCATCGCGCGCCGTGAGCATCAGGATGGGCGTCTGATTTCGCGTGCCCCGCAGCTTCTTGGCCACCGTGAAGCCATCCATTCCAGGCAGCATTACGTCCAGCAGGATGACATCGAACGGATAGGATTCAGCCATTTCCAGGCCTTGTCGGCCGTCGGGCGCGAGAACCACTTTATGGCCCTCTTCTTCAAGGCCCTGGCGCAGCAACTCCGCCATGCGACGCTCGTCTTCGACAACCAGGACCTGCATATTCCGATACTTCCATGCTAGCGGTTCAACCTGAAGGTTTGCTGTAACGGCGAGTTAAAGCGACGGACGGACGGCGCCGCCGGTGGTCATTAGCACCAGCATGGCCAGCAGAACAATCAAACCGACGTATTGGGTGAGGACGCCGTTGTCGTCTTCTGCGGGATAGTCTTTGCTGAAGAGCCGATAGAGGGCGCCGGCGGCGATCAACAGCAGCATCATTTCCTCGGTGATGGCCCACATCACCAGCGTGACGCCAAGCGCCATGCCGCGCTGCTTGCGGGTCAACGCCCGGAATCCACGGCCGCCATCGAGCTGCCAGATCGGAATCAGATTGAACAGGTTAATCCACGCGCTGGTGTGCGCGATGGCGTACCAGATGGGATGTCCGGTGACGAGCGCGCTGAGCCAGGCGACGATGGTCGCGCCCAATCCCCAGATGGGCCCGGCGAGGCCCACGCGGGCGTCTTCGGCGACGTTGGCCGGATATTGTTTCAGACGAACCATCGCTCCGACGAAGGGAATGAACATCGGCGCGCTGGCTGCGATGCCGTACTTGCGGAGGGCGATCACATGACCCATTTCGTGAATGTAGATGGAGAGCACAAAGCCCAGCGCGAACCTCCAGCCGTAGAGCCCCCAATAGACCGCGAAGAAAGCCAGCATGCTGGCGAAGGTGCTCAGCTTGGTCAAGCCCAAAAGCAGAAGCTTACCTTTGGTCAGTGCGAGGAGCGCGAAGGTTTTGAACTTCCAAAGCAGGACGCCGACCGGACCGAGTTTCGCGAAACGCTTCGCCCAGACGCTTTTGCCGGAGAGCTGGAGGTCGATGTTCTGGATGCGCGCTTTAGCGGTCCGGTATTGCTCGGAACCGGGCGGCGCCAGTGCGAGCGCGCGTTCCCAGGCGATTTTCGCGCCGTGCCAATCGCGGGCCGAGCCGGCCAGCTTGGCCTGCTGCGAAAGTGCCTCGAACTCCATGGCGTACGTGAGCAGCTTACACGACGGGCAGGCCAGCGCCCGCGAGTCAAGCGCCGTGCCGCAGTTCGAGCACAGGGTGGAGGTTGCTGGAAGCACTACTTCTTATTGTACCGATCAGAGGCGGTCGAGCAGATCGCCGATGCGGATGGAGAAGCCGGGGATTACGTCGGAGCGAAACTGCTGGTTCTCGTCCAAGATGACGCGCTGGTTTTCAGTGAGTAGAAATGCTACCCGATTATCGATGGAAAAAACCCACACTTCTTTCGTGCCAGATCGGCGATAACGCACGGCCTTTTTCATAAGGGCCTCGAATCTGTCGTTCTCAGACACGATCTCGATGGCCAAATCCGGAACGCAGCGCTGCACGCGCCGTTTTGGATTTAGAAGAGGGAGTTTAGCTGCGCTGACGAAGCATACATCGGGCCCGTGTGCATTGCCACTAAAATCGAATTCTTGTTCAGAAATGACCTCGCCTAGCTTGCTTTGCTCGACAAGATCGCTCAGCAACCTATTCAATTGGTCCCGCAAGCGGTTATGGATCAATGTGTTTCCAGACACTTCTACCAACTCCCCGTCGACCAGTTCATGGTTCAGCGCGAGGGCGTCCGGAAGCTTCTCAAAGTCGTCGATGGTGAGGCCGGTCACCGATGCCACAGATTCATTCTACCTCCACTAGCGAGATTTCGTAGCGATCAGAGGCGGTCGAGCAGATCGCCAATACGGATGGAGAAGCCGGGGATGAGGTCGGAGCGAAAATCGCTGTCCGCACCGAGGATAGTGCGCTGCCGGTCGGAGAAGGCGTAAGCCTCTCGCATTTCGATCGAAAATATCCAGGCCTCTTTGACGCCGCACTCGCGGTAGCGCTGCGCCTTTTTCATAAGGGCCTCGAACTTATCATTCTGAGAGACAATCTCGATTGCCAGATCAGGCACGAAGCGCTGAACGCGTAGCTTGCCGTCGTATAGACTCGTCTTCTCACGGCCAAAGAAGCTCACATCGGGGCCATGCGCGTTACCCTGAAAATCGTATTCCTGCTCCGCTAGGACTCTGCCGAGCTTGTTCTTGTCTACGTGCAGTAGCAGCAATGCCGTCAACCACTCCCGCAGCGTGTTATGGTTTCCTGTGTTGCCAGACACGTCTACCAGCTCTCCGTCGATCAGCTCGCGATTCACGGCGATCGCTTCGGGCAGCTTTTCGAAGTCTTCGATTGTCAGGCGGGTCAACGACGCCATGGCTTCATTTTAACTCCACTACCGTCGCGCCCGTACCGCCCTCATTCTGCGAGGCCGGGTAAAACTTCTCCACATGCGGATTGGTGGTGAGCAGCTCGGCGATCACCTTACGCAGGATCCCCATCCCGTGTCCGTGCACGATTCGTACCCGGTCCACCGAGGCCATCGCCGCGCTGTCGAGGAACTTGTCCACCTGATCGCGGGCTTCTTCGGCGCGCTGTCCGATGACGTTGATCTCGCGATAGGAAACATCCCAGCGCGGCCCGGCTTCGTACGAAACATTCTTGGGAAGCCGTGCGGCTTCGGGCGTGACCGGCAGCACTTCCTCGACGTCGTCGGTGGACACCTGCATCCTCATCAGACCCGCTTCCACTTCGAGCAGCCCACCCGAGAGTTTGCGCCTCACTCTGGCCGGCTCGCGCACCCCCTTCAACCGGACTCGCGAGCCTTCGTCGATTTTGGCAACGGGGGCGGCCGGCGATCGTTCCCCGTGGACTGTTTCCCGGGCCCGCTCCTCGAACTCCCGGCGGGTTTTCGCTACACGCCGCTCGGCCTGTTCGGCGGCCTTGCGCTGCTCGGCGCTCGAAAGAATCTTGTCGATGGTTTCGCGGCCTTCGGCTTCAAACTGGGCGATGGTGGATTGCAGGCGCTGGTCCATTTCCTTGAACTTTGCGCTTTCACGCTGCTGCCACTCTTTGGCCAGCGACTGTTCACGCGCCGCCAGCGCTTCCCGCTGATCCTGCAATTCAGCTTCGGCCTTCGACAGGCGGTCTAGACGCTCGTGCAATTCGGCCAGAAACCGTTCCATGTCGCGCTCGTGCGTGGACATCCGGCTGCGGGCATCGTCGATCAAATTCTCGCGGATCCCGAGGCGGCTGGCAATTTCAAGCCCGGCGGACTTGCCCGGCGCTCCCAACCTCAAGACGTAAGTGGGTTGCAGCGTCTCTTCGTCAAAACCCATGGAGGCATTTAGCACGCCAGCAGTGGTTGACCCGTAAATCTTGAGCGCCACCAAGTGAGTTGAGGCTAGAGTGAATGCGCCGTTCGAGCGGAAGGTCTCGAGGATTGACACGCCCAGCGCTCCGCCTTCGTCGGGATCGGTAGCGCGACCCAACTCGTCGAGTAGCACCAGGGATTGCGGAGTCACGGCCTCCAGCATCTCGCGTATGTGCGCGATGTGCGCCGAAAAGCTGCTGAGGCTTTGCTCGATGGATTGCTGATCGCCGATGTCGGCTAGCACCTGGTCGAAAAGTGGAAACTCGGCTTCAGCGGCGGGCACGGGCAGGCCGGCCTGGGCCATTAGGACTAGCAATCCAACGGTCTTCATTGAGACTGTCTTGCCGCCGGTGTTTGGTCCGCTAATCAGCAGCGTGCGCTGGCTTTCGTCAAGTTGCAGGCTAATGGGGACGACCTGCTTCTTCTGCCGGCGCAGCACATCTTCGAGCAACGGATGCCGCGCTTCGGTGAGCAGCAGCTTGCGATCGGAATCCGGACTGAAACGCGGGATGGTACAGCCGAAATCGACCGCGAATCCTGCTTTGGCAAACAGCAGCTCCAGAGAGCCGATGGCATCCACTGAGGCTTGAATCTCGCTGGCGTGCGCGCGCAACAGCTCCGTCAATTCGCGCAGTATGCGAAGCACCTCGTTCTGCTCTTCTTCGCGCAGGCGAACCAGCTCGTTGTTCAGATCGATGGTCTCGAGCGGCTCAACGAAGAGCGTGTGCCCGCTGCCGCTGGCGCCGTGAATGACGCCGTAAACCTTGCGCTGCTGGCCCGCGACAACCGGGACCACGAAGCGATCGTTGCGAAGCGTGATGAACTCTTCCTGCAGTGTTCCGTCGTCGTGATGAGCGCGCAGGAATCGTTCCAGCGAGATTTGGATCTGGCGCTGCTGCTTGTCGATATCGCGGCGCAGGCGCTGCAGCGCCACGCTGGCATCGTCGGCCAAAGACGCATCGGGAAGGATTTTGCCGCTGAGGTCTCGGAGGATGGAGCGAGGATCGAAGATGGCGGCGGCTCGCGTACCCAGGCGCGGATACTTTTCGGCGGCGATGTTGAGCAGCGAGCGGATTTCACCGGCCTGTTCCAGCAGCCGAGTGAGATCCAGAAGCTGCTTGGCTTCAAGGGCGGCGCCCTCGATGCGGAGCATGGGAAGGCTGGTGGATACATCGGGAAGCGAATCGAAGCGGACCCGGATGGCCGCACCGCGGGAGGCCGATTGGGGCTGAAGCGTGGCACGCAGGTAAGCAATCGCCTCGGCGACGTCGGCGAGAGTGCTTTCAAGAGCAGCACGGTTGGAATAGGGCTCCAGTTGATCGAGCTCGTCTTGCCCAAGCCGGCTGCGCACAAATCGGCCGAGCAACTGGCGCAGGGATTCGAACTCGAGAAGATCAGCGCTGAAGTTTTGCAAAGGCTCTCTCGACCACGCTTAGCGTGCCGTCTGTAAGACGATAATCGCGGAGGTTCTGTTCCGTCACCCACGCGACTCGGCTCACATCACTCGAGGCCGCCAATCGACCGCCCATGGGCCGGCACCAATAATCGATGACCACATAGTGATACTCTGCCTTGCCTTCGGCGTCGCGAATGATGCGCTCGAAGATTTCGAAAACAGAAAGGGGCTCCACTTCGAGCCCGGTCTCTTCCAGGACTTCGCGGCGGACGCCTTGGTCCAGTTTCTCGCCGCATTCGAGGATCCCGCCGGGCAGCGACCAGTAGCCTTTGAACGGCTCGCCGGCGCGTTCGACAATCAGAAGTTTGCCGTTGTCGAAGATCAAGGCGCCGACTCCCAAGAACGGACGCGAGGGATAGCGGCGGCTGTCTTCCTTAATACTGCACACTCCCTTTTACATTCAAGCGTAAGCGATACACCGAAGTGCGCGCGGTGACGTAAAGCGATTCGAAGTCGGCGTCGCCGAAGGCGCAATTGGAGGGAGTTTCGGCCAGCGGCACGGATCCGAGCGGTTTGCCTTCGGGCGTGTACGCTTGGAGTTTGCTGGCGGCCACGTAGAGATTGCCTTTTTCGTCGACGCGCATGCCGTCTGGAACTCCTTCGATGTTGGAGACGAGGATCCGTTCGTTGGATGCGGCGCCGTTGTGATCGAGATCGTAAGCCCGGACGTTGCGCTCGTCAGAGTTCGTCACATAAAGAATGTTGCCGTTGGGCGACATGGCGATGCCATTGGGTCGTCCCTTAGGTTTGGCGATGGGCTCTAGTTCGCCGCGCCGCGAGAGGTGATAAACGCCGAAGAAGTCGAGCTCGCGCGAGTCCTCCTGGTTACCGAAGGCGGGATCGGTGAAGTAGATCTGGCCGTCTTTTCGCACCACGATATCGTTGGGGGCGTTGAGGCGCTTGCCCTGATATTTTTCGGCGATAACCTCGACTTTGCCTTTCTTGTCGGTGCGCGTGACGCGGCGCAAGTGGCTCTCGCAGGTGTAGAGGCGGCCCTGCGCGTCGAAGGTGTTTCCGTTCGCGCCGTTGGAATTCGACCGGAAGATGCCAACCGGCATGCCCGGTTCGAACCGGAGGATCTTGTTGTTGGGGATATCGCTGAAAACCAGGTAGCCGTCGCGCGACCAGGCCGGACCCTCAGTGAAGATGTTGCCGGCGGAGACTTTGTCAACCTGGACCTCGGTGAAATCCTGCGGGGCGGCGGTGAGTGCGAGGAGCAGGAAGGGGAAGATGGGTCTCACGTTATCGATCAGGGTAGCAGACGGGGGCCTTTTCGAAAAAACGAACCCAAGGTCGCGTCTGTGACTCTGGGACACGCATGATCCTCTCAATCCTGAAATAGCACGCGGCTACAACAAGCAAACAAATGATCGTGAGGAAGTCATTGAAACCAGAACGAAAGAGGCTCGACGTCGGGCCGTGACCTACGCTGTTCCACCAGACCGCCGCGTGGTATTCACGAATCCTGCCGCGACCGCTGTGGGTTCAGGGATAGGGTCGCCGTCCTCGCGCATTCCGCGCAGGTAAAGTTCGATTGCGCCCTCGATAAGTTCGCGAACCTCTTCCTGGGTTTCCCCAGCGGCAACGCATCCGGGCAGATCGGGTACGTATGCGCCCCAAGATGTCGGTCCCTTTTCGTAGATGACGAGATACTCCATCGCTGCTATTACTAGACCACACAAGAGGCGTTCGCACGAATGTGAACGCTGCACGCAAGAGTGCGGGCGGGCCCTAGCGGCGGTAAGCTAGAGTCATGACTAGGCGCGAATTGATGGCAATGCTAGCAGCGGCTCCGCTGGCGAGGGCGAAGGAAGCTCCCACGGCTCCCGTTGCGATTGCGCGGGCGCGAACCTATGACGGCGATCTGGCGGGTACACTATCGACCATGTTCGATCAGATCGGCGGCCTGGGACGCATCGTCAACAACAAGACCGTCACCATCAAGGTGAATCTGACTGGTAGCCCCAGCCAGCGATTTCAGGGCAAGCCGCTAGGGCTGACTCACTACACGCATCCGAATATGGCAGGGGCGCTGGCATATCTTCTGGAACGTTCGGGCGCCCGGCGCGTGCGCTTTGTAGAAAGCTGCTGGGCCACCAGCGGATCGATGGAAAACTATCTGCTCCAGTCGGGCTGGAATCTCAAGATGCTGTTCGGCGCGGCGAAGAACATCGAGTTCGTCAACACCAACGGTTTGGGGACAGCGAAACGCTACGCGCGATTCAAAGTTCCGGGCGGTGGGTCGATCTTTCCGGCCTTCGATCTGCACCCTGCCTATGAGGAGACCGACGTTTTCGTATCGTTGGCCAAGCTGAAGAATCACGCGACCTGCGGAGTGACGCTCGCGATGAAGAACTGCTTCGGCATTACGCCGGCTTCGATCTATGGCGAGGACGCGGGCGAGCAGGAGCCGAACGAGCATCCGACGTCGAGCCGAGGCGCCGTTTGCCATTCCGGAAGCCGCGGGCCATCGAAGAGCTCGCCGCAGGAGATCGATCCACGCTCAAGCCGCGATCCGGGCTATCGGATGCCGCGCATTGTGGCCGACCTGGCGTCGACCCGGCCGATCGACCTGGCGATTATTGACGGCATCGAGACCGTGGCCGGCGGGGAAGGTCCATGGATTCGGGATTTGCGGCTGGTGCAGCCGGGCGTGATCCTGGCGGGGACTAATGCGACGACGACCGACTCAGTAGCGACGGCCGTGATGGGCTACGATCCGCGGGCCAGGAAAGGAACACTGCCATTCGTCAATTGCGACAACTCGCTGCTCCTGGCCGAAGCGCGGGGAGTTGGGACCACGGACCTGAAGAACATCGAAGTGCACGGGCTGTCGATTCCGGAAGCGCGGTTTCCGTTTGGGGCCGCGGATCAACGTGGATGAACCGCCTGCCAGCATAATCTCGCCGAGCCCACCACCCACTCCAGCTTCATTTGTGATAAATTTCAGCGTTGGGAGATTTTATGAAACGTTACTTGCTAACCCTGGTTTTACTGGTTCTGCCCAGCGTTGCGCAGCAGCGGCAAAACTTCACGATTAATGTGGGTTCGCCGGAAGGCCAGCTGCTCCAAAATATCGGCCAGGAGGCGGACGAGGCTAAGAAGGTAGCCATGATGCAGGAGTTTTTGGATAAGTATCCAATGCATGAAGGCGCCGGATGGGTATGCGTACAACTGCAGGCTGTGTATCTGAACCAAAAACAGTACGATAAGGCGCTGGATGCGGGCACGAAGGTGCTCGACAGCAGCCCGGACGCGATCGACGTCGGGCTCAACACCATCAAGGCGGCCGAGGGCAAGGACGATCCGGAGGCGGTGAAAAAAGCGGCGGTGAAGACTGCTCAAATCGCGCGGAAACTGGAGGCCGTTAAGCCGGCCGATGACGATGCAAAGGCGATGCTCGAACATGACAAGGAAGTTGGTAATTATGCCGAATACGCTCTTTATGCGGCGTCGCTAAAGGCAAAGGACCCCAAAGCGGTAGTCGAACTCGGCGACGCGTTAGAAGAGGCCAACCCTAAGAGCCAGTATCTTTGGTTGGCGACTCCGAATTATCTTCGGGCGTTGGGAGCCAAGGCGTGTGTGACGGCCAGCAAGATGGCTGCGGCGGATTCCAAAAACGGTGAGGCGTTGCTCTATGCGGCGGATTGCAGTTGGCGTGCATCGCGGGCCGATGCAGTGGTCAGCAGTGGAACGAGAGCATTAGAGGCGTTCAACTCCAGACCGAAAGTCGAAGGCGGGAACGAGGGCGGTAAGATTGGCATGGCGAACTTTTACATCGGCGTCGGCAACAGCATGCAAATGAAGTACGGACCTGCCAACCGGGCGTTACGCGCCGCGCTCCCCGCTATCAAGGGCGATTCCGCAATCTATGCCAACGCTCTTTTCAATCTTGGCCTGGCCAATTACACCCTGGGCAAAGCCATCGGCGACCGGGGGCAGATGCGCGAGGGCTTGAAATATTTCGAAGAGTCGGCGGGTATCACGAGCAATGTGCAACAGCAGGCGTCGCGGAATGCGACGTTGATCAAGCAAGAAATAGGCGGGAAATAGCGCTTACGCCTATTGCGTGGGCTGCAGCTTCGATTTCGTCTTAGCGATAGTGGCTTGATATTCGGCGCCGCCGGCATCCAGCAACCACAGCTTCTTCTTTTCGACGGCGAACTTCACCGGCATATTCGCGGATGCCGGGTAAGGCTTGTTGGTCTTGAGCCGCATGATCTGCACCAGGTAAACGTAGGTTTCCGATTCGACAACGTACTGATCGAGAACGAAGTTGTCGGCCGTGGAGCGGGTGCCGACCTGCAATGCAGATCCAGCCCTCGCGTCGCCAAAGGACATGGTCGTGTCCATGGGGCGGCTGTATACGCGTCCGAAGTATATATTATCGGCGGTGTCGAGCAAGGTTCCAGTTTGCCAGTCTCGATCTTTCGGCGCGGCGAGAACGAGTGCGGCGGCCAGGGCGATGAGAGAAGTGATTCTCAGCAGCATACGAATTACCTCCCGGCAGAATCATCGAAAACTGCCGCTGGATCGAAAAGTAGCATTCGAGGCGGAGGAAGAGAATCAGGTCAATGCCTATTAAGGAATAGCGCAGAAACCTTAGAATCCGTATAGGGCGATGCACTGAGAAAGCCCGTGCGTCACTTGTTTACCCTTCGGCGTCGGACTGATCGGAATCGGGACGATCGGACGCAAGTTGAAGCGCGGGAACTCGAAACCCAGAATGCTAGTCTAAACCTCAGGGATGTTCGTTACGCCATGAATGACGATGGCCGCCCACCAGCGTTGCAGGGGCTGGCGCTCACGAAACGATACGGCGCCTTCACGGCCGTGCGCGACGTGAACTTCGTAATTTGTCCCGGGCGGATCCTCGGCGTGCTGGGGCCCAATGGCGCGGGGAAAAGTACGATCGTGAAAATGATCACGGGTCTACTGGAGCCGAGTGAGGGCGCCATTTTGTTCAAAGGGCAGCGCGTACGGGATGACTTGAGCGAATATAAACGCGCTCTCGGTTATGTTCCCGAGCAGCCCGAGCTGTACGGGTTCCTGGCCGGCTGGGAGTATCTCGAGATGGTCGCCACGCTCCGTCGTTTGGATCGGCGTTTGTTTCGAGAGAAGGCGTCGGCGATGTTGGAAGCGTTTACGCTTTACCCGAGCCGCGACCTGCCCATCAGTTCGTATTCCAAGGGCATGCGCCAGCGGATCGTTGTGATATCCGCGCTTTTGCATGACCCGGAGCTGCTGATTCTGGATGAGCCATTTTCGGGCCTGGATGTAACCAGCGCACTGGTTCTCCGCCGCGCCATCGGACTTCTGGCGGAACGGAACAAGGCAGTTTTCTTTTCGTCGCCGGTCCTGGAACAGGCAGACAGGCTGTGCACGCACCTGGTGGTGCTCAAACGCGGATCGGTGGTGGCCTCCGGGTCGATGGACGAGATGCACGCGGGCTTCGCCGGTTTGGATCTGGAAGCGGGGTTCCTGCAACTCACGGAACAAGTGGATGTCGAACACGCTGCAAAAAATATTGTGGACGCCACCGCTGCGACGAATCGCTAGACGCATCCGCCGCCGCACTTCTGTCCAGGCTGAGAGGATCGCGAGAAGGCCGTTCCCGCGGCTGGTTCAACATTTTCTTGCACGAATAGTCCGGGGGAGCGATTCCGCTACCGGGTTCGAGTTGGGTATCGGCCCGCTGTTAGGCCTGCTCGCGGCGCCGGGCGCTTTCCAGTGCTTCGTCATGCTCGACAAGTATTCCTCGCTATTGAACTATCTTCGGGGACGCTTACGCGAGGATCTTTTCAGTAGCTCGGCGCCGGATAAATACATGTTTCTTTCGATTGCCATGGCGATCACCGGCATCGTGACTGTTGTCAAATGGGACCAGATTCTTCCGGACACGCAGGACTATCTGAATCTGGCGCCGCTGCCGATCCGGCCCCGGAACATTCTGCTTGCCAATGCCACCGCCATTGCGATCGCGGTGCTGGTCTTGGCTGTGGCAGTGAATTGCGTGTCGGTGCTGCTGTTTCCGATGTTTGTCAGCGGCGCGGCGCAACCGGCGTCAATCGGAGTTCTAGACTTCATGGCGGCCCATGCGCTGTGCGTGATTCTGGCGAGCCTGTTTGCTTTCTGCGCGGTGTTCGCAATCCTCGGCACGCTGGCCGCGCTGCTTCCACCGGAGACTTTCCGGGCGTCTTCCGCATGGTTGCGAGGAGTGATCCTGGTTGCATTTATTGGACTGTTGTTGACGGGGTTTGCCGGGCCGGCGCTAATCCGCCGTTTGGAACTAACGCCCCATTCTGCGGTGCGCCTGCTTCCGCCAATGTGGTATCTGGGCCTGTACCAAAGCATCCAACATCGCGCAACACCACAATTGGCAAGTTTGACTCCGCTGGCCGGCATTGCTCTCGCTGCGGCATTCGGCCTGATGCTTCTCTCGTACGGATTCAGTTACCGGCGCAGGTTTGCCGGAGTGCTGGAGGGGGGACGTCGCCCAGGTAGCCAGTACGGACTGGGCTTCGCGTTGGCGTTCCTGGACTGGTTTTCGTCTCGCGAGTCGGGATTCCAGCGAGCCAGCTACCGATTCGTTAATCGTGCGCTGTTGCGGAATGAGGCGCAGCGATTTTGCATTTCGGTATCGGTTGCACTTGGATTGCTTCTCGCGTTTCAGTCTGCGTCTTCTGGGCTACCTCTACGGCCACATCCGCCAGGATGGCCACCGGAAGTGTCGCTGCTAGCCGCGCCGCTGATGACCGCCTATCTGCTGATGCTGGGCTTGCGGCTGGCATTTGAGCTTCCTGCCGCGCTGCCGGCCATTTGGATTTTTCGAAGCACGCTCCCCTGCCTGGAGCACGAAACGGTCGGGATCGGCCGGCGCGTGATGCTGGCCTTCCTCACGCCGCTGGTATTGCTCCCCAATCTAGTTCTCTTTTCATGGCGGGCAGGCTTTCGAGTGGCCACACTTCACACTCTTTATGTGCTGGCGGTTTCTCTTGGCCTGATCGAAATTCTGTTATCCGGATACCGCAAGATTCCCTTCACCTGCCTGATGCCCGGTTTCCGGGAAAACCTGCTGCTCCGATGTCTCCTTCAGTTGCTCGGCTTTATTACATTCACTCGCGGTGGCGCAGGACTGGAGCACTGGATGCTGCTTGAACCAGTGCGCTTCTTGCTGGTACCAGTCGCGATGGCGGCTGCTTATTTCTGGAACCAGAAACGGCTCAGGGACGCGCGGGATGCGGGAGAGCTTGAGATCGGATTGTCCTTCGACAGCCGGCTGACGCCGGCAATTCAGCGGCTGAGACTTTTTGATAGCGACTGACTAAGACCCACCTCAGACTCGGGCCGTGAGGGCGGCCTTAACACGCTCGGGCGTAAACGGGACTTGGCGGATGCGCGCACCGGTGGCATCAAAGATAGCATTGCCGATCGCCGCAGCGACCAGCGTGATCGAAAGCTCGCCCGCGCCAGTTGCCTCTTCGTCGGGACGATTGAGCAGCACACTCTCGATCTTTGGTAGTTCGAAACCCAGAGGCAAGCTGCGATAGGTGCTCCAATCAAACGACGTCACCTTTTGATCATCCCAGGTGACCTCTTCCCCGAGCGCGCGACTGGCGCCTTGCAGCGCGCCACCTTCAATCTGATTGCGGAGCCCGTCCGGATTTGAGATCGGCCCGCAGTCGGTGGCGGCGACGATGTGTTTGACCGCAACCTTTCCCGTATCTTGGTTAACTTCAACTTCGAGGACCATCGCCGAATAGCCATTGTCGCCCTCATATAGCACGCAGGCCATGCCCCGGCCGGTGACGATGCCGGTTTTGCGAGCGCTGCTTTTGGGCGATGGACGAGAGTCCCAATTCGCGGCTTTTGCGGCTGCCTTGACGACGTCGGTCAAGCGGGGATCGCTCAAGTGGCGCAAGCGATATTCTAGTGGATCAGCTTTCACGCGGCAGGCCAGTTCATCCATGAAACATTCGTTCGCGAAGGTGTTTTGGAGGCGCGCGGGCGACCGCAGCGGACCGGTCCAGAACGGCGATTGAACGCTGTGCAGAAGTACGCGCTCGCTCTTAACCGTCCCCGTCCCGCGATTTGCGCCGTCGATGCGGCCGGCAACATAAGACGGCACGCCGTTGCTCCCGTTGTTGTAATTTCTCGGATCGGGCGCGGGAGATCGGGGCGCAAGCGGCTCCGGCTGGAAGCCGACCAGCAAGCCGGTAATGACATTGCCCGGAGTGCGTGGCCCGGGCCGATTACCCAGCGTCGGAGACCAGGATTCGTGATGCCAGGCGATGATGTTGCCCTGTGCATCCAGGCCGGCGCGCTCATCGATGACGTACGCGTTGCCGTAATTCTCCCACGCCATTTCATCCTTGCGCGAAAGCTGCACGCGAACTGGTTTGGCGACAGCCTGCGAGAGTAGCGCGGCATCGTACGTCACTGTGTCGGCGCCATTCAGCCCATAGCATCCGGAGCCGGGCCGATAGATCACGTGCAGATTCTCGGGCTTCAGGCCGAGAATCATCGCCGCGGTGCTGCGCTGGTACCAGACGGCCTGCGTGGACGAATAGATGATGGCCTTGTCGCCCTGAACGTCGGCGACCGCGCAGGAACTGCCGACGGATCCGTGCATTTGATAAGGGTGATGATAGGTGGCGTTCATCACGGTGGCGGATTCGGCGAGCTTTTGTTCGACATCTTTGGAATCCACCAGCAGGGTGTCGCGCGTGGGCTTCTGATTGCGCAGATGCTCGTAAAAATCGGCGTGACTCGGAAGTCCCGAGCCGGGAGTCCAGTCGACCTTGAGTTTTGCCGCGGCTTGAATCGCCTGCCAGGGCTTCTCGGCGACCACGCCGACGAAGTTTTTCTTGACGACGACTTTTACGAGGCCCGGCATGTCTTTTACGGAGTCTTCGTCGACGCGGATGACGGTGGCGCCAACTGCTGGAGGCCGGACAACTTTGCCGTGCAGCATGCCGGGGAGACGAACATTGTGGACGAACTCAAATTGTCCGCTCACCAGGGCGGGCAAATCGGGGCGCATTACAGGCTGGCCGAGTACGGTCCACTGGCTGGTAGGTTTGCGCTTGGCGTTTTTGTCGAGCGGTAGGTTGAATTTCTTTCCCCCGACTAACTCGCCATAACTTACTTTTTTCGAAGGATTGTTCTTGACGTTGATCGCGCCATCGGCAGCGACTAGTTGATCCACCGGCACTGAGAGATGTTCGGATGCGAGCTTGAGCAGCGCTTCGCGCGCTGTCGCGCCGGCTTGGGCCAGATTACTTTGATTGAAATTAGCGGGGTGCGACTGGCTGCCGGAGGTGTGCGCCTGATCAGGAGTCATGGCTGTATCGCAATAGATGAGCTTGACGCGCTGGATGGGCACGCACAGCTCTTCGGCCACCAACTGAGTTTGCGCGGTCGAGATTCCCTGGCCAAGTTCTTCCTTACCGCTATATGCGGTGACGCTGCCGTCGGCGGCGATGGCGATCCAGGAGTCGACTTGATTGAGAGACGGCGAACCGGGCGACGGCCCTCCGCCTTGAGCGTGAAGCAAAGTGCTGGATGCTCTGAAGCCGACGATGAGCGCGCCCGAGGTCTTCAAGAAATCGCGCCGGGAGAACCCGGCATGTTTTAGGGCTGCACGTGCGTCGCGGGTCACCGGGGCATCTCCTGCTCGTAGCGGCGGATGGCCGCGAGCATCCGGACATTGGCGAAGCAGCGGCACAGAACGTTCGACATGGCCTGCTGGATTTCCTGCTCGGAGGCTTTGGGATTCTTGTCCAGAAAGGCCTTCGCGGTCAGGATGATTCCGTTGAGACAGAAGCCGCACTGCGCGGCGCGTTCGTCGAGAAACGCTTTCTGAATCGGGTGGAGCTTGTCGATGGTCCCAAGGCCTTCCAAGGTGGTGATTTCCGATCCGGCGACGGCTTTCACGGGCGTGACGCAGGAACGGACCGCTTGGCCTTTGACGATGACGGTGCAAGCGCCGCATTGGCCGAGTCCGCAGCCGAACTTGGGACCGCGAAGAGCGAGGTCGTCGCTTAGGGCGTACAGTAGCGGAGTGGCGGGGTCGAGGTCCAAGGTATGGGATTGGCCGTTTACCTTGAGGGTGATTGCGCTCATACCGCAAGGGTACGGGGGAAAACGGGTTGGGTCAAGCCGGGGTGCTCCTAAAACTAGACGATCTGCTCTGAAAACTTCGCGATAAACTTGTTCATGGACGTTCCCTCTCGGCTTCGTTGCCTGTCTTCGAATAACAACCACGATCTTACGGGATCAGGAACGCCTTCTTTTTTTGTTGTGGCTACGCCGCGCCGTGAACGCTTGGGGTCTTGGTAGTGAACCTCATCTTCCTTGGCACGCCTTCTTTCGCTGTGCCCACGCTCGAAGCTATCGTCGCAGCGGGCCATCAAGTGCTGGCGGTATTCACGCAGCCCGATCGCCCCAAGGGTCGCGGCGGACAAGTCGCCGCCTCACCGGTGAAGGAAACCGCGCTACGCCTCAGTTTGCCAGTGCATCAACCGGAGCGCATCCGGCGGCCGGAAGTGGTCGAGCAGTTGAAGCAGTTGAATCCGGACGCGATGGTGGTGGTCGGATACGGGCAGATCATTCCGCAGTCGATCATCGATATTCCGAGACACGGAATTATCAACGTACACGCATCCTTGCTGCCGAAGTATCGAGGCGCAGCGCCAATTCAGTGGGCCATCGCGAACGGTGAAAAGCGCACTGGCATCACGACCATGCGCATCGACGCCGGTCTCGACACTGGCGACATGCTGCTCAAGCGGGAGACTGAAATCGGGCCGGAGGAAAATGCCCTGGAACTGGGCCAGCGGCTGGCGATCGCGGGCGCTGAGCTTCTGGTTCGAACACTCCGCGAAAATCCCACACCAGTGAAACAAGATTCCTCCGAAGCCACGCTCGCACCGATTTTGAAGAAGGAAGACGGCCTCATCGATTGGAACTGGGCCGCAGAGAAAATCTTTAACCGGGTGCGCGGCTTCCTGCCTTGGCCGGGCGCGTACACCTTTTTCCGCGATCAAGGGTTCCACATTTGGAAGGCACGAGTGGCGGCAGAGCGGGGCTCCGGTCGTCCCGGCCGTCTGCGACCGTTTAAGAAGCGGCTCCTGATTGACTGCGGCGCGGAGACAGCGCTCGAAGCGATAGAGGTCCAGATCGAAGGACGAAAGCGAATGCCGGCGGAAGCGTTCCTCAACGGCCATCACTTGAATGAGAATGAAGTCTTGGGAGTGCGCCCCAACTAATGAAGCTGCCGTCAGGCTATCGATACGCGGCGACCTATGCCGGAATCCGCAAAGACAAAAAGGATGACCTCGGTCTCATTGTTTCGGACCAGGCGGCATCCGCGGCCGCCGTCTTCACACAGAACCGCGTGCAGGCCGCTCCCGTCCTGATCGCTCGCTTTCATCTGGCTCAATCGCGCGGGCTGGTCAGCGCCGTGCTCATCAATGCGGGCAATGCCAACTGCGCCACACGCACGGGCGATCGGGTGGCGCTGGCGTGCTGCGACGCCATCGGAAAACAGCTTCGCGTGCCGGCGGAGCAGGTTTTCCCCGCGTCCACGGGTGTGATCGGCGTCGAGCTCGAAACACGGCTGATCGTGAACGCACTGCCTACGTTGATCCAAGGGCTTGCGCCCAATCGCTTCCAGGATGTCGCCTGCGCGATGCTGACCACCGATACGGTAAAGAAGACTTCTCAACAACAGGTCCGCTTGAAAAAAGGTATTGTGCACATCGCGGGCATGACCAAGGGCTCCGGTATGATTCAGCCCAATATGGCGACGACCCTTGGTTTCGTGATGACGGACGCGGCTATCCCACCCGCCACACTAGCTTCGATGCTCACCGAAGCCATAGCTCGAAGCTACAACCGCATCAGCGTCGACGGCGATACGTCGACCAACGACACCATGCTGCTGCTTGCCAACGGCGCGTCCGGTATTCAGCCTGTCGAGAAGGAGCGCGCGAAGATCCAAGAAGCTTTGTCGGAGGTGATGGAGAACCTGGCGCGGCAGATCGTGCGCGACGGCGAAGGGGCGCGGAAACTGATCACCATCGAGGTCAGTGGCGCGTCCGGCGACGATGCGGCCGAGCGCATCGCGCGCAGCATTGCAAATTCGCTGCTGGTCAAGACTGCTATCGCCGGCTCGGACCCCAACTGGGGCCGGATCCTTTCGGCGGCGGGTAACGCCGGAGTAGCACTCGATCCATCCAAAGTAGACATCGATCTGCAAGATGTCGCCGTTTGCCGCGGTGGGTTGGCCGCCGATTTCTCCGAACCGGATTTGAAGAAAAAGCTGAATGCGCCGGAGTGCTTGATCCGCCTTGTTCTGCAAGGCCGCGGCAAAGGCAGCGCCCGCTTCTGGACCTGCGACCTCACGGAAAAGTACATTGAAATTAATGCGAGCTACCGCACTTAGGCATGTGGCGCCGGCACTCTCGCGCGTAGCGCACGCACTCTTGCGTGCCGCGTTGGCACTCGTGCCAACGCTCGGTCTTCTTGTCTGTCTTCACGCCGACACCCACGACGACGTCATCGATTTGTTCACGTCCATGGCCGCCGCCTTAAGCGAGATCAACGTCCCGCAATTCATGGATGCGGTCGATAAAGATATGCCGGATTACGACAAGCTGAAAATCGGCGTAACAGCGCTCGTGCGTCAAGCCGACGTGTCGTCATCCGTCGAACCGCTCTCAGACGAAGGCGACGACACCAAACGAACTGTGGATCTCGATTGGTATCTCGAAGTCCTCCTTCCCGACAACCAATTAGTGCGCCGCCGGGAAGTGGTCCATTGCGAATTGCGAAAGGAAAAGAAGCACTGGAAGATCGTCGCTCTTAAGCCGATCGAATTCTTCGGTGCAGCAAAACTGGATCAGTGAACTCCGCTAAGCGCCCTTGGCTGTCTTGCCCGGCAGCGCGCCCAACAAAGCCGTTCCGTTTGGCACGCCCAAACCGGTGCAAGCGTCCCAATTCGGAGTGGCGGAAAAATCGCCGTTGTTGCCTTCCGTGATGTCCCGGCAAACGATCTTTCCACTTTTCTGCAGACTGTACAAAGTAGGATTCAGCGGCCCGACGGGCTTGCTAAGTTTCTGGTTCAGGAGCGCGACCAGTCCAGCCATCAAAGGTGCCACAGCGCTGGTTCCACCGATCGGGAAAGTCTGGCCATCCACCAGCACGCTGTATCCGGTATCGGGATCCGCATTGCCCGCGATATCAGGAACTCCGTGGCCTGTGAGCGCGGCCTTGGTTCCATCCGTTTTAGTGGACTGCAGCCCTTGCTGATAAGCCGGGACTTGGATCACCTTGCTAACTCCGCCGCCCGTCGCGCCGCCGCTGCTGCCATCGTTCCACACGGTTTCGGAATTGATGGTCTTTTTGTCGTTGGAGACCAGGCGGGTGCCGCCACAGCCGGTCACCAAATCGTCGGAGGCCGGAAAGTCGACGTGGTCGCCCGTCAGGCCGTCGGACGATCCGTTATCGCCCGCCGCCGCAAGCACAGTTACGCCCATGAGGGCTGCCGCCTGAAAGCTCTGATGAAAAGACTGGAGCGCAGTGGTTGTAAATCCGCCGCCGTCTTCCGGACCGCCCCAACTGATGGAGATCACGGAAGGCTTATGAACTTTGTCGTGGACCGCGGCGTTGATCGCGTCGATGAAGCCCTTATTGGTGTTGGGGGTGAAATAGACCGCGATCTGTGACTTAGGAGCGATTGATCCAGCCACTTCGATGTCGAGCATCACTTCCCCGTCGGGACCATTGGGGTCGCCAGTGGGTGCATTGTGTCCGTTGTTGACGGCGACGGCCGTAACCACCGGCCCATTCGCGCCGAAGTATTGATTCAAATCGCTTTGGCGAAACCCACCCCCCAACTCGATGATCGCAATGCACTGGCCAGCGCCATCGGTGTTCGGACCCGTGGGAAAGCTGTAGAGTTGAGCGATCTGTTGAGGTGTGTAGGTGATATTAGGAGAGGCATGCGGCGACACTGCCGGGGCGTGCCGGAACTTGGGCTTGGCCACCGGGCGCTCGTCCAACCCATCGACGCTCAGGATGATATTGCTGAGCTCCTCGGGAATTTGAATGGTCCCAGTTCGTCCGCGGAAGGTAACACCCTCGTGTGTGTAACGTTCCAGAAACACACCGAAGGCCTGACTCATGTCTCGGACCGTACCCATGAGTTTGACCGTGTGTTCCTCGGGATTTTTGTTCTTGACGGTCAAATTGTGATCGCGCGCGAATTTCTCCACCAGCGCCATATTGGCTTCGCTTTGACCGTAAGCTTTTTGAAAATCTTCGCGTGAAAGATACTTTCGGTCAGCAAGCGGCTGATCGCTGATTTCTTTTGCTTTAGTCGCCAGATCACCCGGAGCTTTCAATGTAATCGTCACTTCGATAGGCTCGTCTCCAGAGACCGGGCCTGTTTTTATTGCGCCGGGCATGGGTCGTCGCCCGCTGCCCTGCAATGCTACAGTTCGTTTTACAGACATCTTCCGAACCTCCTTGATGACTGTGCTGATTACGCCGCACAGTCTGTGCGAATGATACCATGGCGGGCAAAAAAGAAAACGTAATTAATGTGTGCTTTACAAACTATTCGCATTTCTTTCCCCGAACCGAATGGATTATGCCGGTGTTATTAGCAACGGCCTTAGCGATTGATTAACAACGCCCTTGCTGGATCGAGACGCATTGCGCCGCGAGCAGGAATAACGCAGACGGCCAGTGCGATGAAGCCGAACAGAATGGGTACAACGAGGAACGTGACTGGGTCGGCGGGAGCCACTTGGAAGAGGAGACTGCCCAACACTCGTGCGAGTGGAAAGGTCGCGGCTAAGCCGAGCACCAAGCCAAGTAACGCGGGCGCATGCCTTCACTGACGATTAACCGCAGCACGTCAGCCGGTTGTGCACCCAGCGCCACGCGTAGTCCGATCTCGGGGATGCGCTGGCTGACAGAGTGATCCAGCACGCCGTAAATTCCGATGACCGCAAGCGACAAGGCGGCTAGCGCAAAGATGCCGAGCAGTAAAGTTTCAAAGCGGTCGCGCTGGATGGATCCGGAAAGCCGCTCTTCCATCGTTCCCACATCGGAAGCAGCCTGGCCTCGATCCACGACGCTGATCTGGCGTCGGGCCGCAAGTGCAAGGCTCATCGGATCCGTCGATGCTCGCAGCACCGCGAACCATGGAGCCGCTCGGATCCTGTACAAAGGGCGTGTAGATTTGTGGCAACGCTTCCGCACGCAAGCTCGTGCCTCGGACGTCAGGGACCACACCGACAATGGTCAGCCACGGAACACCGGGTCTGGGCGCGCCCATCATAATGTGTTGGCCAATCGGGTTGTTGGTGGCGAAAAAGCCGTGCGCCAGGGTCTGATTGATGACCGCGACAGGAGGGGCTCCTGGACCATCGCGCTGGTCGAGGAGGCGTCCGGCCAGCAAAGGAATTCGCATGGTGCGGAAGTAGTCCGGGCTCATTCGATAGCGCGTGGCCACTTGAGGCACTCGACCGGAAGAATCGTAAGGTCGCCCTTCGATGCTGAACGGATTTCCTCCGGGGCCGCCCCCAGCCAGCGGCAGCTCACTCACCAGCGCGGCCGACTCGACGCCCGCGATCTGGTGCAGCCGGTCCGCCAATTGGCCAAAGAAAGCGATTCTCGACCGTGGGTCCGAATATCGGACGGACGGCAACGTCACTTGCATGGTCAAGAGATTGTGTGGGTCGAAGCCGGGCTCGACATCTCGCAAATGCACGAGACTCTTGAGTAGTAGCCCGGCGCCAATCAGGAGCACAACACTCAGAGCCACTTCCGCCGCGATCAATCCACTGCGCAGGCGATTGCGGCTCTCACCAAGCACCGTTCGGCCGCCCGTGAGATCCAAGCCGGCGCGCGCGCTGTGAACGGCAGGCGCCAAGCCGAAAAGCAAACCAGTCGCCAGCGACAGGAGCAGCGTGAAGATCAGCACGCGAAGGTCGATTGCGATACGCACGTGCTCGGGCATGCCGCTAAGCGCGGGCAGCGCGGCCACCGCCCAGTTGGCCAGCAATAGGCCGAGGCTCGCGCCGGACAGCGATAGCACCAGGCTTTCGGCGCCTTGTTCGGCGAGAAGTTGTTGAGGTGTCGCGCCCAGAGCAGCCTGTATAGCGAGTTCCCGGCGACGCCGCGTCCCGCGCGCGAGCAGAAGATTGGCGACATTTGCGCAAGCGATCAGCAGCACGAATACCACCGCTCCGGCGAGAATCAACACTCCAGCGCGAAACCTGTCAAAGAGTTGGTCGCGCAATGGAACCAACGAGACGTGATAGCCCGCGTCCTCGCCGTGCGGCCCGGTATAGGGATGATTTTCTGCTTCGACTCCCGCCGCGATGGTGGTCAGGTTCGCCTGTGATTGCTGGACGGATGTTCCGGCTTTCAGGCGCGCGATCAGCCGCAGAAAACCTTCACTGCGCGGAGGGTCATGCGGAAACGTCAACGGAATCCAAATATCGGGAGCGCCGGCGCCCCCAATCGTAAAAGCGAAGCCAGGCGGCATCACGGCTTGGACGCGCCGGCTCTGGCCGTCGAAACGTATCGATTGTCCGACGATGCCGGGGTCGGAAACGAAGCGCCGCCGCCAAAGCCCGTCGCTCAAGATTACTGCATCGCCCCGGCCGGGCTCATTTTGATCCGGCCCGAAAGCTGGGCCGAACGCCGGGCTCACCCCCAGCAGCGGAAACAGATTGGCCGAGACGGCCATGGCCTGCAGCCGCTCCGGAGCTGCATCGGCCGAGCCTTCCAGGTTCGCATCACTGTAATTGAACGCCGCAATATCCGCGAAGACGCGATTCTCGCGGCGATATTCGGCTTAGTTGGCGAAGGTCACTGGAAACTGATCGAGGCCAAGCCTGAGTAACTGATCCCAGATGACTACCAGTCGGCCCGCGCCCCGATAAGGAAGCGGTCGCAGGACCACGGCGGCGAGCGTGAAGCTGGGAGACTTGCCGAGAGAACGGGCGCTGTATTGGACATTTCGGAAAAAAGTCCACACAGACGTTTAGACACCGCCATCGGCTCCCGTGTTCCTACAGCAGACTGTCGGCCAACTCCTGAAAATTCGACGGCGTCACCAGGTGAAACCGCAGCGCGAGGCGGGTGAACCCACTGACGGTCCGGCTCAGTTCGTCGGTCGGTATCTCGGGGCTCGCCAGAAACATACTTCCAGCCGCGATCCGGAACGGAAGCACCCGCCAGTCGCGAACCACGTGCCGGGGCAAGGCGCGCGCGATTCTGGTGCTGATATCCAGCGGATCCAAGCGCCCAACGGGCAGGCTCTGCTGCAAACTCAAGGCTTCATAAAGATCGTCGTGAGAGATCTTTCCCAGCTTCACCAGATACTCGCCGATGCGCAGGCCGGCGGGTTGCGCCGCCAATGCCTTTTTCAAATCGTCTTCGTCCAAGTATGCGGAGCCGACCAGGATTTCGCCGAGCTTGCGTTTGTGTTCCATCAGGGCGTTGCGCGACGGATAGGCATGCTCGGTCTTGAGCCACACCAAAGGTTCGTGGCGAATGCGGACGCGCAGATATCCGGAGATGGCCCGCAGCGTCGCAATAGTATTGATCCAGTTGGCGCAGAGCGCTCGCAAAGGAACGCCGAGCGCGAAGACGACGCCATAAATCCGGCCGGTACAAACCATTCGAATGCTGCTTTGAATGACCTGCATGACCAGTGTGATTAGAAGAAAATTCGTGTGGAGCGCATGTTGCGCCACGCCCCATGGCAAGCCCGCGACTCTGGCGCCAAGCCAAGAGAGCAGGCCGTAAACAAACAGAAAATTGGTGAACAGGCTGATCGGATTGCCGAACAGCCCCTTGCGGTCGCGCCAAAACCAGTAGACCTCCGCGAAACTGCCGCGCCATCCGTGCCGCTCCCAGCTTTGCAGCCCGATCCCCATCATCCAGCGAGTGCGCTGGCGAATGGCCGATCGCATGGTGTGCGGAAAAAACTCACGAGTGGCGACGATGTCCCCGTTGGTTCGCGATAAGGGAACGAAGACCTGCGTACAACCGAGCTTATGCAGCCGCAAGCCGTTCTCGTAGTCTTCGGTGAGGCAAGCCGGCTCGAAGATCAGGTTGTGTTCGGCAGTTGCGAGTTTCTTGAGCGCCTGCCGCGTGAAGCCAGTTCCAACGCCGTTGGACGGAACGAAACTGCCCATGATCTGACGGGCCGGCATATCTTTCGTCTGCCACTCGGCAAACTCGTCGCAGTAGATCCCGTGGATGAATTTCAGGAAGGGCATCGGCAGGGGCAGCACTGGGATCTGAATCATCTCGAAACGATCGGCGTAGGAATTAATCTGTTCGAAAGCGCCGGGATGAATCAGGTCTTCAGCGTCATGCGTGACGACGATATCGAATTGAATGCCATTGTGCTCCTCAAAAAGCAGCATGCGCTGGTATATCCAGTTGAGGCAATCCGCTTTGGACGTTGGGCCGTCGTGCGGGCATACCGCCAGATGAACGTGGGGAAAACGCGTCTCCAAGTCGCGAACGGCGTCGAGCGTAGCTTCGTCGTTGGGATACGCCCCGATGAAAAAGTCGTAGTTGTCGTAGTCGATGGCGGCCACGTTGTGCTCCACCATCCCGCGGATGACCGAGTTTTCGTTCCACAAGGGCACAAAGACGGCGATCGTTTTTTCGTTCTGCGCGACCTGAACCTTCTGGTGCCCTCGCGCGCGAAAGCCTCTCCGGCGGAACCAGGCCCGCAAGCAGATGGCGTTGAGGACCAGATCATCCAGTCCGCTGGCCAGGATCGCGAGTGCGGCCGGTAACAGGCAGGCAGCCACAAAGGTGTCGAAAGCAGACCACACCGATGCGAAGACGGACGCCACTTATGGAAGTAGTGCGCGTCAGCGAAAAATCTCCGATTGCTTCAGGCGCGTTCCAAGTCGGGAGTATACTAGACGCCTATGCGATGTATTTGGTTGTCCCTTCTGTTTTTCGTCGCCTCTCAAGGCGCCAGCATCGACACTCGCGTCAAACATGGCTATGCCGATTCGAATGGTGTCAAGATTCACTACGCGACTCTCGGGACCGGCCCGCTGATCGTCATGATCCACGGCTTTCCGGACTTTTGGTACACCTGGCGCGATCAGATGGAGGCTTTATCGGATACCTACCAGTGCGTGGCCATCGACCAGCGCGGCTACAACCTGAGCGACAAGCCGAAGGGTGTCGAGAACTATGACATACACTTCCTGGTGGGGGACGTGGCGGCGGTGATCAAGTCGCTGGGGCGCGACAAGGCCATCGTGGTCGGGCACGACTGGGGCGGGATGGTCGCGTGGAATTTCGCGCTGGCGAATCCCCAGATGACCGACAAGCTGATCATCCTGAATCTTCCGCATCCTCGCGGATTAATGCGCGAGTTGGCACACAATCCGCAGCAAGAAAAGAACAGCCAGTATGCGCGGAATTTTCAGCAGCCGGATGCGGCCTCCAAACTGACCGCCGAGGGACTGGCGCGCCGCATTACCGATCCGGAAGTGAGGGCCAAGTATGTCGAGGCGTTCCAGCGCTCCGATTTCGAAGCGATGCTGAATTATTACAAAGCTAACTATCCCCGTGAGCCATATACCGAAGATACCTCTCCGGTGGTAAAGGTCCAAGCGCCCGTGCTGATGTTCCACGGCTTGAAGGACACGGCGTTACTTTCTGGTGCGCTCAACAATACCTGGGACTGGCTGGATAAGGACCTGACGCTGGTAACCATTCCAAGCGCGGGGCATTGGGTGCAGCAAGACGCGTCTGATCTAGTCTCGCGAACGATGAAAGCTTGGCTTAGCATACATTGACCACTACAAGTTTGGGCGGATTCTGTCGATGGTTAGGGCGATATGGAGATTCAACGACCTGCCTCGTCCGTCGGCTTCGTTCTGGTGATCTGCTGCGCATCGTGGGGGCAGAGTCCCGACAAACCACAGGGGGCTATCTCCTTGAAAGAAAAGACCCTCCTGGCTGCCGTCACTGATTCGTCGCAGTGGAAGGCGACCGATCCACGGGTGGCCCAGGCTTATCGGGAGCTAGGCGATTTTTACTCTTCCCAAGGGCGGTACACGGAGGCAGAGAAGACTTATACCAAGCGGCTCGAACTGGCAGAGGATGCCCTGGGGCGCGCGAATCCGGAAATCATCACGGCCGTCAACGACCTGGCACGTGTTAATTTCGCGCAGATGAAATACGCCCGCACGGCCGAACTGTTCGATCGGTCGCTCCGGATCATGGAACGCGAATATGGAGACGAGGACGCGAAACTCGTCCCCCAGATCGATGACGTGGCGCAGGTCCTGCAGGCGGATTCGAAATATCCGGAGGCTGAAAAATATCTGAAGCGGGCGCTGGCGATTCGCGAGCGCATAGCCGGCACCGATACTGCCGAGATGGTTCCCGATCTAAGCCAACTGGCGCGCCTGAACATGCTGAAACAGAGCCTTCCCGAGGCCCAAGCGCTCTATCAGCGGGTCTTGAAGATCCAGGAGAAGACCGCTTCGGCGAACAGTCCGGAGTTGCTGCCCACCCTGGACGCCCTCGCTACGCTATCGCTCGAGCAAAAGCAGGTTGCCGAGGCCGAGCCTTTGCTGCGACAGACGCTGTCGATCCGGGAGGGCAGCCTGGGTCCGATGCACACCGAAGTCGCCAAGAACCTGGACCGCCTAGGATCGTTTTACGCCGACCAGAAACGGTTTGAAGACGCCGCCCGGGTCTACGAGCGGTCGCTATTCATCTGGATGAAGGGCCTGGGGTCGGAGAATGCGGGGTTAACCGATCATTACCAGAAGCTGGCCGAAGTTTACGCCGCGCTCGATCGTACCGTGGATGCCGAGCCGCTGGTGAAACAGGTCCTCACCACGCGCGAAAGCGAGACGGTGACCAGTCTGAATACGCTCGCGTCAATTTACACGGCCCGCGATAATTTCTTTGAAGCCGAACCGCTCTATCGCCTGTCACTCGCGATTTTGGACAAGCGCGGCGTCCTTACTGCGCGCCGTCCCATCTCGGGCGGGGCCGAGAATCTCGACCTGTTGGCCGACACGGCCATGGATTATGCCGACCTGCTGAAGAAGATGAAGCGCAAGGCCGAGGCAATTCGGCTGGAGGCCCGCGTCCGCGCACTGGTGGGCAAGAATTACGTCGTTAAGAAGCGGCAAACCTAGCCCCCGGACTTACGACCCCGCGAAACTACGACGCCGGATCGCGAGTCACACGTTTGGCTATGATTCGCAAATTGAAATCCGGAGAGTATCGGTTATATTCCCGCAAGAAGGATGCGCGCACGGGCCGGCGAAGGAACCTGGGTACCTTTCGATCCAGGGATGCAGCCGAGAAGCACGAGCGGGCGGTGCAGTTCTTCAAGAGACAGGGATGAGGCTAATGTAGCTGAGCTTCGTCCTTGTGATGTTGGAAGAACTTGCGCTTCAGGTCCGGCCAGAATTCCTTCAAGACTTGCGAGGCTGCGTCGATGCTGATTTGTTCGCCCAGCTTTAGAACGTTGGACCCCACCGTGTGACCGTCCGGATAGTAGGAATTCGAAATCGCGACTGCGGTGGCGTTGCCCAGCACTTCCGAGTAGTTGAAGCGCAAGTTGCCGGCATCGGTGTGCGTCACGAAGACTCGGCTCGCGGCATAGAACGTGCGCGACCATTTGCTGCCAGTGCCACGCCGAAAATAGCGCGGATCTTCGTGTAGAAGGGTTGGGAACAGCCCTTCGGTCATTATGTTGCCGATGGCCTGGTCGGCATAGCTGGTGCCGAAGCGTCTGGCGAAACCCGCCGCGCCCTGGCCGAACGCGGGGGTGCTGTTGCTCCACTGACCAAGGCCGGCGATGGCGCCGCCCAGCAGAATCAGCGGATAGTCGAACGAATCCTTGCTCGCGATGATGAATTTCTGCTTGGGAGTAATCGGCGTGTAGACGGCGGTTTCGTTGGCGGTGCGATAGTTTGGCAGCACGCCCAAGATGCGTTTATCGGGTGGTGGCTGCTGGTCCAGAACAGGTTTTGGTTCCGGGGACGCCGACGCGCCGCTTTCCGAACTCGCCCCTTGTGCCCGAAGTTGAGGCAGTAGAAATGCGAACAGCGCTAGCGTCGCCAATAGGCGTTTGAAAAAAATCATTCTTTACTTTCAGAGACTTGCGGGGAAACGAGGCCGTCTAGTCACTTATTATACCAAGTTAGATTAACTAGTGAAGTGACGAGCCCGGTGAGACCTCAGGATGTAAAGATTTGTCAGACCTAACCGTCCCGCACTAACTCCAGGAATGCCTTGGCGGCGTGACTCAAGCTCCGCTTGGCCGGACATACCAGCCGGATCTTACGGTCGACGCTTAACTCCTTCACTTTGATTTCCCGCAAGACATCCTGCTCCACGTCCTGTTCCACGCACATGTGCGGCAGGAACGCGACGCCCTCGTTACGCTGCACCATCTTGCGGATCGTTTCCACGGTTGGCATCTCGACATCCATATTCAGCGGGACCTTATACCGTTGGAACTCCTTCAGCACCACGGCGCGATACGGCGACAGAACATTATGGGCGACGAATGTCTCCATGCCCAGTTCGTTGATCGAAATCTCATCACGGTTGGCGAAGCGATGCTGCGGCGAAACGACGAACGCCAAGTGATCGGTGTAAATCACTCTGGAGAGCAAGCGATCGTCTTCTGGATCGTAGCTGATTACGCCGAGCTCCAGGTCGCCGTCGATCAACTGCGATGGAATCTTGCTTGACAACGACCGCCGCACCTGCACCTTCACCTTCGGATAAAGCCGCCGGTAGCGTTCGATGTGGCCCAGCAAGTATAGCGAAGTCGACTCGTTCGCTCCCACCACCAGCCGCCCGGCCGAGTTGTCGCGCAGTTCCGCCAGCGCGTTTTCCAAATCCGCTTCCAGGTTCTCGAACCGGCGAGCATAGTCATGGACGATGTACCCCGCATCAGTCAGGAGCAGGTCTTTGCCGGACCGATCAATCAGCTTTTCCTGCAAATCCGACTCCAGCTTCTGGATCGCAAGCGATACCGCCGGCTGCGTCCGCAACAGCTTTTCGGCCGCGCGAGAGAAGCTTTTCTCGCTCGCGACCATCAGGAAGACCTTTAGGGGATACAGCTCCATAAGCGAAGTTTATAACATCATTACAATTTATTCTACTACCCAGCATTATAAATTTGCCAAATCGCACTGCGCCCCCGATAATGAATGCAAAGGCAGGAGGACTCATGCCGAATCGCGTGTACATCTTCGACACCACCCTCCGCGACGGCGAACAATCGCCGGGCTGCAGCATGACCGTACCCGAGAAGCTGCGGTTGGCGCGGAAATTGGTTGAACTGGGCGTCGATATCCTCGAAGCCGGGTTCCCGATCGCCTCCGACGGTGACTACGAGGCGGTGGACGCGGTGAGTCGTGAGTTCTCCTGGGTTCAAGTTGCGGCCCTGGCCAGGGCCAATACGCTCGATGTCGAGCGGGCCGCAGCTTCGCTCAAACGTGCCCGGCGTCCGCGCATTCACACCTTCATCGCTACCAGCGAGATCCACCTCAAGTACAAACTGAAGAAGTCGCAACAGCAGGTGCTCGATGAAGCCGTGGCCGCGGTTGAGCTGGCGCGACAATACACCGACGACGTGGAGTTTTCCGCCGAAGACGCCACCCGCACCGAGCTGGGTTACCTGGAGCAGATCTCGAGGGCCGTGGTCGCGGCCGGTGCCCGCACGGTGAACCTGCCGGACACGGTGGGCTACTCTGTTCCGGAGGAATATGCTGCGCTGATCGGACACATGGTGCGCGTACTCGGCGACAGCGCTATCGTGAGCGTTCACTGCCACGACGATTTAGGACTGGCGACCGCCAATTCCATCGCCGCCGTCCAGGCCGGCGCGCGGCAGATCGAATGCACCATTAACGGAATCGGCGAGCGGGCCGGCAACGCGTCGCTCGAAGAGATCGTGATGGCTTTCAAGACCCGCCGCGACAAACTGCCGTATGAGACCAAGATCGTGACCGAGCACATCTACTCGGCCAGCCAGCTTCTGGCGCAGACCATCACTTTTGGTCCGCAACCCAACAAGGCCATCGTGGGGGACAATGCCTTCGCACACGAAGCCGGCATTCACCAGGACGGCTATCTGAAAGAGCGCACCACTTACGAGATCATCGAGCCTCATACGGTTGGGGTTCCGGAGACCAAGCTGGTGCTTGGCAAGCACAGTGGACGCCACGCTCTGCACAAGCGCGCCGAGGATCTCGGCTTCCAGTTGAGCAAAGAAGAGCTGGATGCCTTGTACCTTCGCTTCAACGCGCTTGCGGATCGCAAGAAAGGCCTGCGCAACGAAGAGATCATGATTTTGATACGCGAGGTGGTGGGAGAGACGGCGGCCGCGGCGAATGATTAAAACTTACACAGGCAAGAATGCCCGTGCCACATGCAGCTAAACCTGTTGATCCTTCCCGGCGACGGAATCGGCGCCGAAGTGACCCACGAAGCAGTCAAAGTTCTTGAAAAGGTCGCCGCAAAATTTCACCATCAACTTTCGGTAAGTGAAGGCCTGCTGGGCGGCATCGCCATCCACAAAACCGGCGGCCCGCTTCCCCAAGCCACCATCGATCTCGCACTGAAGGCCGACGCTACGCTGATGGGCGCAGTCGGCCTGCCGGAATTTGACAATGTCCCGCCCGAGAGGCGCCCCGAAAAAGGATTGCTGGGGCTCCGCAAGGTTCTGGGCGTTTACGCGAACTTGCGTCCGGTGCGCTCCTACGCCGCGCTCCTCGATTCCTCGCCGCTCAAGAACCAGCTAGTCGACGGAACCGACATGATCATCGTCCGCGAGCTGACCGGCGGACTTTATTATGGAACGCCGCGCGGAATACTCGAAGACGGCCAGAACACGCGCGCCGTCAATACCATGACCTACACCCGCGCTGAGATCGAGCGCGTCTCGCGCATCGCGTTTCACCTGGCGCGCAATCGCCGCAAGAAAGTCACCAGCGTCGACAAATCCAATGTGCTCGAAAACTCGCAGCTCTGGCGCAGGGTAGTGATCGAAGTGGCTCCCGAGTTTCCCGACGTAACTCTCGACCACATCCTGGTGGACAATTGCGCCATGCAGTTAATCCTGAATCCTCGCCGCTTCGATGTCCTTCTCACGGAAAACTTGTTTGGCGATATCCTCAGTGATGAAGGGGCAGTTTTGGCCGGATCGATTGGCATGTTGCCCTCGGCCTCCATCGGCGACCGGAAACCGTCCGGCGCGTGGGTAGGACTGTACGAACCAGTGCATGGCTCGGCGCCCGACATCGCGGGGCAGAACAAAGCCAATCCCTTTGGAGCAATCGGCTCGGTGGCCGCGATGCTCGAATATAGTTTCGGCCTCAAAGAAGAAGCCGCCGCAGTGAACCGAGCCATTGAGACGGTGCTCAACTCAGGGAAAGTCACCGCCGACCTAAAGCGCGCCGGCGCCGCTTCGGCCAGTACCACAGAAGTCGGAGATGCAGTAGTAAAGGCAATATGAAACCTCGCACCATCATCGAAAAGATTTGGGACAACCACATCGTTAGCGAGCGCTCCGGCGCACCTACGTTGCTCTATATCGATCTGCACCTGGTGCATGAGGTCACCTCTCCCCAAGCCTTCGATGGTCTGCGCGCTCGCGGGCTCAAGGTTCGGCGTCCCGATCTCACCATTGCCACCACCGATCACAGTACACCCACCACGCCCCGCTCGTTTCCGATCGTCGACAAAGTCGCCGCCGCGCAGGTCGCACGGCTAGAGGCAAGTTGCAAGGAATTCGGGATTCGCTGCTTCGGACTATCGAGCGAGCAGCAGGGCATCGTGCATGTCATCGGACCCGAGCTGGGCCTGACGCAGCCGGGCATGACCGTAGTTTGCGGCGATAGCCATACCGCGACACACGGAGCATTCGGCGCGCTGGCGTTCGGCATTGGAACCACCGAGGTTGAGCACGTGCTCGCTACCCAATGCCTGCTTCAGAACCGATCGAAGACCTACGAAGTGCGAGTGGACGGCGCACTGAAACCGGGCATCACGGCGAAAGACATCATCCTCTCGCTGATCGCGCGCATCGGGATCGGCGGTGGCACCGGCTGTGTATTCGAATACTGCGGTTCGGCCATCCGCGCGCTGTCGATGGAAGAGCGCATGACCGTGTGCAACATGTCCATCGAAGCGGGCGCGCGCGCCGGCTTGATCGCTCCCGACGATACGACCTATGAGTATGTAGGCGGCCGGCCGTATGCTCCGAGGGGCGCAGCTTGGGACGCAGCCTTGGCCGGATGGCGCAAGCTTCCCACCGATGACGGCGCTCAGTTTGACAGAAGCATCAAGATCGACGCCGCCGCACTCGAGCCCATGATCACCTTCGGCACCAACCCGGGCATGGGAATTCCGATCACCGCCATGGTGCCGAATCCGGGCGACATCACCGATCCGCTAGAGCGCGACTCGCTGGCCAAAGCGCTCCGCTACATGGATCTCGCGCCTGGCAAGCCGCTGCTAGGCCATCCAGTGGACGTCGTTTTCATCGGAAGCTGTACCAACTCGCGCATCTCCGATCTTCGCAATGCCGCCAAAATTCTGAAGGGGCGCAAGGTGCATGCCGGCGTGCGAGTGATGGTGGTGCCCGGCTCCATGCAGGTCAAGGCGCAGGCGCAAGCTGAGGGTCTCGATCAGATCTTTCGCGACGCGGGAGCGGATTGGCGCGAGGCCGGCTGTTCCATGTGCATCGCCATGAACGGCGATCAGTTGCAGCCCGGAGAATACAGCGTGTCGACTAGTAATCGTAATTTCGAAGGGCGGCAGGGCAAAGGCGGGCGTACGTTTCTTGCCAGCCCGTTGACAGCGGCCGCGTCCGCAATCACCGGTGTCGTCACCGATGTGAGGACCATGTTGCAATGACAAAATTCACTGCATTCGAAAGCCGTCTGATTCCGTTCCCCATCGACAATCTCGATACCGACCAGATCATCCCCGCACGGTTTCTGAAAACCATTTCCAAGGATGGCCTGGGCGATCAGTTGTTCTACGACTGGCGCTATGACGCCGAAGGCGAACCGAAACCTGACTTCATCCTGAACACGCCCGAGGCCAAAGCGGCGAAGATTTTGCTGGCCGGCGATAACTTCGGTTGTGGCAGCTCGCGCGAGCACGCGCCCTGGGCGCTCCTGCAATATGGTTTTCGCGCGGTCATCAGCACCTCGTTCGCCGATATCTTTCGCGGCAATTCGCTCAAGAACTCGCTGCTGCCCATTGTTGTGCCGCGCGATGTCCACGCAGAGCTATTCCGAAATCCGAACGCCACGGTGAAAGTGGATCTCGCCGCACAGACTTTGACGCTTCCCTCGGGACGCGCCGTCGAATTTCCTGTTGACGGCTTCTCCAAGCATTGTCTGCTCGAAGGCATCGACGAATTGGGATACATCTTGCACCAATCGCCCGCCATCGCTAGCTTCGAAGCCGCGCATCCAGCACCGATCAACACGGCGGCGTAGAAGCCCGGTCCATCGCCCTCCGCAATCCACCCCCTTGACACCGCATTGCGGCTGATATTTAATCCATGGGTCACATCCAGGAGGACACCATGAACTATCGTGCTATTTCGGCCTTGAAAGCTTCGATCCCAACCAGGGTTCACCCGCCTAATTCCACGCCTCCCGTCAGCGAAGTCCGGCCCGGGCTATCGCGGCGGCAGTTCACCCGTACCGCGGCCGGAACTGCGGTCGTTGGTGCTACACTCGGCTCCGCTCTATGGACACCGGCACTCGCGGCTCCGAAAGGGGCATTCGCTCCGGTCCCCATACCCGGCGGACGTCCGGTCCTCGCGGATCTTATCACGTGTTTGGTCCCGCGGCGTTCGACCCCGTCGATGCCGAGCCGGTCACCATTACCAACCTCAACGGCTTCGTCGGCTTGGCATACATCAGTGGGATGGTGACGCAAACCAACGTCAAGACCGGCGAGAAAGCGCGGTACCCGTTCGTCGATTCGGATATGCGGTTCATGCAGGGCAACTTCCGTGGAACTGACGGGCGCATTCATCAGGCCACGTTCGGATTCATATGAGTGGATGTCTATTTGCCCGGTCCGGCGCACAGATCCATGACTTGAATCCGTCTACTTTCCCTCCGGTCGGCCTGTTCTGGACAATACAAATCAGTGACGATCGCCATGGCGATGATGGAAATGGTGTCGATGTCAACCTTGGCACGGGCAGTGCTTCGCTGCAGGTGTCCAACGCGCCGATCCTCGACTACGGCAGCTTATGGAATGCGTTGTTCGGCGGCGGACCGCCGCCTGTCCCGGGAACGGTGTCGGTCAGGGTGGATTGGCAGGGCGTGAACCAGCGGCTCAATATCCGAAATACCGATCCGGTGTACGGCGGCTTCGCCGGTGAATTTGTTCGCAACGCCGCGCAAATGCAATGGACCGCCACAGTTGGCGATCTCCTGTTTGAATCCGACGCATTAGGAACATCATCCAGTGCGTTTGCCGAAATCGGCCACGAACGGAACGGGGTCTTCTTCTCATAGGGTGGCGATAACTCCGGCGAGCCGGAGACTCGCTCCCATCCAGCACCCGCCCACTCAAGGGTGTGGCTCGGGGCTGTCCCAATCAACACAGCGGGCCTGAGCCGTGACCGTGAGGGAGTGGTTGCCCGACAGCAGCCCACTCCGCTTTAGCTTTGCTACTTGCTCAAGAATGCTCGTCGCTGGCCGCGCTTGCCATCCCATCCGGAACTTCCGCACCTCCCGAGATGCGAAGTCCGGCATGGCGACCCCCGCCGCCGGGGTCGAGGCAAGGGAAGAAAACGTTTCGTAAAACTTCCAAAAGAACGCTTCCGCGGTGTCGATACCCGCGCGTTCTGCAATGTAGTCCCATACGCCGTCCAGATCGGCGCGAGCTTCTGGCGACATTACATAGCGCTTCACCTTCGGACAGCAATCTTTTTGCTGCGAAGCGTTTCGTAACGGCCTCTGGCTTGCGGGGCCAGACCCGGAATGCTTTCAGTCCCCACCAAATACTTTGGAGTGCTCTCTTGCCGCGAGGAAGCGGTATTTGAATTTCCCCATGGCCTGCCGGCTTTTGATACAGAAAAGCGTTTCGTGCTGGTCGAATTGCCGGAGAATGCCCCGCTGGTTTTCCTGCAGAGCTTGACGCAGCCGATGCTTTGTTTTCTTGCCTTTCCCATTTTAGTGGCGGATCGGGATTACCAGATGGCCGTGTCGGCGGAAGACTTGGCGGCACTCGAGCTCGATCGCGGACGGCAGCCGGAGCTGGGTCGCGAGGTGCTGGTGCTGGCGCTCGTTTCGCTCCAAGATGGATTTTCGGCCACTGCCAATTTAATGGCGCCAGTGGTGCTCAATCTCAAGACCCGGCGCGGCTTGCAGGCCATCCGCCAAGATCGCGTTTATTCACATCAACATCCCTTCGAGTCTCGCAGTCCGGAAGCCACATGCTAGTGTTGCGGCGGCGGGCCGGCGAGTCGTTGCTGATTGGCAACGATGTGGAGATCGAAGTCCTGGCAATCACGGCGCAAGGGGCCAAGATAGGCATCCGGGCTCCCAGGGAAACGGTAGTATTGCGCAAAGAGCTGAAGATTACGCAGCAACAAAATGAAGCGGCCGCTCAGGGACTTACAGGGGCGGATTTCAAACAAGCTCTAGAGAAACTTCGCAACAACTCAAGAATCGATCCTTCTCTCCGATGAGCTATGTGAGAGCTAAGAGAGCCGGTTCCTGATCAACATACCGGGAATCGGTCTCTCGAGTCTGCCAAAGGCGTTCCGAAACCGTGAAGGTTCATGGTCTCGAGCTCTCAATCTAGGGAGAAATCATGTCTTTTAGTATCAATACCAACGTTGCTTCGTTGCAAGCGCAGAATTATCTGCGGATTAACAGCAATTTTCAAGGCAAAACCATTGAGCAGGTCACCTCGGGCCTGAAAATCGTAAACAGCGGCGACGACGCCGCCGGCTTGGCCATTGCGAACAGCTATCGATCGACGGAAGCCGTGTTGACCCAGGGCGTTCAGAACGCCAATGACGGCTTAAGCCAGCTCCAAATCATGGATGGCGGCATAAGTAATATTTCACAGCTTCTGGACCGCGCCCGCACTTTGGCGACGCAATCGGCATCCGGCACCTTCGCCGGCGGTACGGTTGGACGGCAGGAGCTAAACGGTGAGTTCCAGAGCGTGTTAAGTGAAATTGACCGGCAGGCGCAATCGATTGGTCTCAATCAAGGTGGACAATACGCCAAGACCCTGGGCGTGTTCATTGGCGGCGGCCAAGGCACCAACAGTGCGTCCGTCATCGCCAACGGCACCGTTTCGGTAAATCTCAGCCAGTCCACTGTGGATACGCAGGGCCTGGGTTTGAAGGGCTTCACGGCTGGATGGCAGGCTACTCCTGGCACCACGGACAGGGGTTTGTACAACCTGAGTGCTGGAGCCAAGAGTTCCGGCGGAGTAGACACCAGTGTATCGGGCATCCTTACGAATGCCACCAACGCTGGCATCGTAACTGGGAATGGCGGGAACATCAGCTTCACTATCATGGGACCGGGATTTTCTGCCGGCGCGGGCGGGGCCATCACGATAACCGCCAGCATGAAAGGCGTGGCGGATACGGCCACACTCACCGCTGCCATCAATGCCGGCATCGCGAGCGCCGGACTACAGGGCAACGCTCAAGCTCAGGCATTCGCAGCGGCCAACGTCAGCGCCCAGATTCACACCGGAGCCGACGGCGCCCAGCAACTCCAGTTTGTGTCGCCCAGCTCTGCTTTTGAAGTGACCGCCGGGGACAGCGTCGCCAACGCGTTAATGGGCAACTTTCTTGCAGGCAGCGCCAACGGCAACAACGGCGCCACCACCAACGCACAGGGCGCTGCCATTACCGGACATCTCGCCTCGTTTGTATCGCAGGGAACGCAGCAGATTTCGGGAACCATCAATACCACGAACTTACAAGAGGGACCTGGGTTGGCTTTTGCATCCTTGGTTTACAGCTCTTCGGCGACCGTCAACGAGACTCAGACACTCACGTTCGCCATCAACGATTCCACCGGCACACCACAGACCGCTAGCGTCACTCTGAATGGCACGGCCGGGGCGGCCAATGTGACCGCGGCAGGAGCGATCCAACAGATCAATGCCGCGCTACAAGCAAGCAACAGTGCCGCGGTTCGGGGCATCGTTGCCGTAGTTGATAACCAAGCAGCGGGCAGCGAACATATTTCCTTCGCCAGCAGCACGGGATCGGCGTTTAACGTGACCATTGGCCAAGCAGCCACCAGCACGACCAGCGTCGCCGATGGCTTGGCAGGCTACAACACAATTGTCCAGTCGACCGACGTGGGCAGCGGTGCTTCGGCCGATATCAGCACGGCGGCAGGTGCTCAGGCCGCTGTTACGGCGCTCGCCAATTCAGTCTCGAACCTGGGCAACGCCCAGGCCGTCGTTGGAAGAGGCGAAAACCAATTTAACTACGCCATAAACTTGGCGCAGTCCCAACTAACCAACCTGGCGACAGCAGAATCCGGCATCCGTGACGCCAATCTCGCCACCGCCGCGGCCAATCTGACCAAAGCTCAGATTCTAATGCAAGCCGGCGTAGCCGCTCTCGCGCAGGCGAATTCGGCGCCGCAAGCGATTCTTTCACTCCTGAAGGGCTAATCTCCAGGGAGCTCAAACTAAAAACGAGCGGAGGCGTCCTACAGGGCGTCTTCGCTCTCTTTTTTTTCTCACCGAGAATTATTCACGCGCGACGCACACTTACCTAAAACACCGTGTCAAAGCATATAACTCGTTTGCGCCGGCGTCCTTCCGCGCTCGACCTGGTGCGCCAAGGAGACGGCTTCCGCAAATCGGGGGACTTCCCGCACGCCGAAGAAGCTTATCGTAAGGCAGTCCGCATTGATCCGCGCTTTGACGACGCCTGGGCGGAATTGGGCTGTCTGATGATGGATTGTCGCAGCTTCGCAGAGAGTGCCGCTTGTTTTCGGCAGCTCCTGGGGCGCGGCGGAGAAGCTGAAGCGGACGAACCCGCTCAGGCAGCAGTCAAGCTGCTGCTGGGGGTGGTGTCTTTAAGACCTGATTGGGCAAGAGGGCAGTTCAGTCTCGGTTGCGCATACGAGCATCTGGGCGACCGTGAACGAGCGCGGGGCCACCTGCGCCACGCTTTGCGGCTTGACCCGTCGCGTCAGGCCGCCGTTCAGGCCTTGTTTGCCCGCATGTATTGGTTTGAGGGGAAGTGGAAGGATCGCAGCCGCCGACCGCGCTTTGGAAGCGAATCCCAAATTCTTCCTGGCGCACATTGTCCGCAGCAAGTGTTGCTCGGAGCTGGGGGACATTCAGGAAAGCGTCCCAAGCATGCTTCGGGCCCTCGAAATTGTGCCGCATCGTGAATTGCACAGCGGCCTGTTGTTCGAGATGAACTATCTGCCGGAGACGACGCCGGAGAGCTTCTATGCCGAAGCTTGCCGCTGGAATGCTTGGTATGCCGCGCCCTTGGCGAACCAAATCCGTCCACACTCTAACACGCCCGATCCGGAGCGGCGTCTCAAATTGGGCTACGTGTCGCCGGATCTTTATGGGCATCCGATCTCGAAGTTTCTGATACCCGTCCTCGAATACCACCATCGCGCGCGTTTTGAGGTGTTTGTCTACTCAGTCGGCTGCAAAGCGGACTCCGTCACTGACTTTATGCGCAACAGCACCGAAAACTTCGTATCCACTGAGGTCCCGGATGTTAGACTCGCGGAACGCATCCGCGCGGATGGAATCGATATCCTGGTCGACCTGGCGGGGCATACGACGGGCCCGGCTCACCTCCTTTTCGCGGTGAAGCCGGCCCCAGTTCAGGTGTCCTGGCTGGGCGTTCTCAGTATGACCGGTATGCCGACCATGGACTACTTTCTGGGCGATGCGCAGGTGCCGTGTCCCGGCACGGAGTACCTGTTCAGCGAAACTATATATCGGCTGCCACGCAGCCTTGGTTGTTATCGGCCCACGGACAACGTTCCGGTTGCGCCGGTGCCGTCTTTGAAGAATGGCTATGTTACTTTCGGATGCTGCAATAATCCGAGTAAAATCACTCGCGACGTGGTAAGACTCTGGTCGGCCATCTTGCATCTGGTCCCCGAAAGCCGAATGCTATTGAAATGGAACGATATGGAAACGGAATCGAAACGGCGCCGGCTGCGGCACTGGTTCGTGGAAGACGGCATCGGGCCCGAACGCCTAACCTTCGCCGGCGCCAGCAAGGCAACGCAATATCTACGCGAATACGGCGCTATTGACATAACGCTCGACCCGTTCCAGTACAACGGCGGCAGCACGACGCTGGACGCACTCTGGATGGGAGTGCCCGTGGTGACCCTAGCCGGGCGGATGCCGGTGCAGCGGATCGGCGCCAGCGTGTTGACCGCGGTCGGACTTCCCGATCTCGTTGCCCAGACTTCCGAGCAGTACCTCAAGATTGCTTTTGTACCTGGCCGCGGTTGTTCCGAAAATGCCAAATCTGCGCCAGGAAATCCGTCGGGCTCTGGTCGCGTCGCCGTGGATGGACGAGATCGGGATTGTCAGAGACGTGGAAAACGCATATCGGGAAATGTGGCGCACTTGGTGCCGGTCCCAAAGGAATCTAGGCGATTTGGCGTCGCACGCTCGCCCGGCTACTCAACGCTTCTGACAAAGAGTTGACCACAGTGTCCACATCCTGCTTCCGCATGTCTGGAAAATGCGGCAAACCTAAAACCCGTCCGCCCAGCTCTTCGGTAACTGGCAGAGCGCCGCGGGGACAATCCAAGAAAGCCGGTTGGGTATGGCACCCCGTTCCCCACCATAGTCTGGTTTCGATACCCGACTGCAGCAGATCTTGAGAAACTCGATCCCTGGTGTGGGGCGGCAACAGTACGCTGGTTGTCGCAGAGACCCAACCGTGTCCATACTTCGGTTGAAGCGAGACCCGGTCCAAGCGTGCGAGGGCGCGCCGGTACCATTCCATAATGCGGACGTGCCGCTGGCGCGTTTCGGACCACGATGCCAGGCTGGCCAGCGCGACGGCCGCGTGATATTCGCTCATTTTTGCGTTCAATGCGGGCAGCATGGCGTTACGCGAGCCTTGGAATCCGAAGTTGCAACAGGCCCTGACACGCTCTAGAAATCGGGAGTCGGTGCTCGCGATGAAGCCTCCCTCTCCAGCGCCTAGAATCTTGGTGGCATGCATGCTGACGACGAATGGTAGGAGGCTCGGATGTGTAGTATCGAATGCGGCGGCTGCATCGACCACGACTAAGACGCCCGTGCGATCTTCGACCCAGGCCTTGACGTCGATCGGCGCGCCAAACGGCGAAACGACGATCAGGGCGCTCACCGGGCCTGGCATGCGCTTCAACATTTCGGTCACGTGTTCGGGATTCAGGGCCCAAGTCCGGCGATCCACATCAATGAACCATGGAATCAATCCCGCAGCGCGCGCGGCATGGGGAGTGGCTGCGAAGGTCCACGATGGTACCAGACAGATGGAACCTGGCTGGGCCCTTCGGGCCATGAGCGCGACGGTAAGCCCTAGTGTGGCATTCGCCGTGGTAATCACGCTGTGGCTCGAGAAGCCCAGATGCCGGCTGAGTTGCTCCTCCAGCCGTACTGCGAGCGGGCCGGAATTCGAATACCAGCGGCGCTGGTCGATCTCTTCGAGATAGGGCAGAAGATCCGCTGCGGACGGAAGACTGGGTCTGAGCACCTGCATGACAACTGGGGCGCTCGACCGCGGCGCGGATGGACGAGGCACCGGCCGGGGTGGAACTGGATACGGTAATCGCCGCGTGGCCATCACTGGTATCTCATCGACCAGATCCTTCTCGTGGACGCGACAAACCTCTACGGCGCAGAGAGGTACATCCAAAGGGAATAGAGGCGTTCAGCGCAGGCGGCGCGCTCTTTGTCGAGATCACCGAAGATAACGGTCGCCCTTGCTCCGCGATCTGACTATACGGGCTGGCGTTCCGTAGGCTACCACTCCGTCGGGCAGATCGCCGAGCACAACACTTCCAGCTCCCACCACGGTATGAGAGCCGATGGCGACTTTTTCCGCCACGCAGGCTTGCAGACAGATGGCTGAGTATGCGCCCACGCGGACGTTGCCGGCCAGCGTGGCACCGGGGCCGATGCTAGCAAAATCATCAAGATGCGAGTCATGGTCGACTGAAGCGCGCGTGTTGACGATGCAAAACGAACCCACCGACGCGTTGCTATTGACCACCGCGCCCGCCATGACGGCTGTCCCTGGACCGAGGCAGGCGGAACGGGCCACTTGAGCGCCAGGATGAAGGGCGGCAAATGCAGGGAGCACGGGCGTCAGTTGCATCATTTTAGCGGCGACAATGCCTCGATTCCAGTTGTCGCCAATGGCTATAAAGAAGCCTTGAGGATTGTGCTCGCGGACTATTTCAGGAAGATCGGCTAAACTGCCCAGGATCGGGTAACCGATTTCGATCATCCCAGGTTCCTTGGTGTCGTCCAGGAATCCAAGAATGCTATGAGCGCTGCTTCGTTCGATGATGTCGACTATCACCCGTGCATGACCGGATGAACCGACGATCAACACGCCGTTCATCAAGGTTTAAAATTATCAGACAAGTACTTCAGGATCGCCTCGCGATCTTGGGGCTTAATCTGCGCGCCCCAGCCAGTCATTTTTTGGACCTCGCGGTCCCACTGCGCGGGGGTGAGGCGCTGCTGGATCATCATGGCTTCGTCGTGGCATCCGAAGCAAGCGGCCTTGTAGCTTGCAGGCTGCTCGGCCGGATGAACGCCCGTCGCGGCCGGCGGCACCTCATTGCCCGAGACCTCGACCTCCACCGGCTGTGCGACGTTCCACAAGTATCCGGACGGGTTCCACTCCTCGCGGAGCGGTTGCGCCTGGCCGGCGACGTTGGTGGCGCGCGCGATCAGAGTGTGCCTGCCGGCTGGGGCTTGCCAATCCAACTCCCACAGACGCCAGGCATAACGGCTTTGATCTTTGCCCAGCTTGGCCGGCTTCCATGTGTTCCCACCATCTACTGAAACGTCGACCTTAGCCACCGGCGAGCTATTCGACCAAGCCGTCCCACTGATGCGAACCCGTCCGGGCTTGACCCAGTTGCCGGGCGTTGCGATTACGGACTTCACATTGAGATCGGTGACTGGCACCAACTCGGAGGCATCTACTGCCGCCCCTGGCTCGACGTGGTGCGCGGGATGCCGGTACGCGGTCTTCATCCAGAAACCTTCGAATTCATGGTCCAGAACTTCAATGTGCCGCAGCCATTTCACCCACGAATCGCCGGCCCAGCCGGATGCGATCAGGCGCAGCGGGAAGCCGTGCTCGTCAGGCAAGGGCTGGCCATTCATCTCGTAGGCCAGCAGGGTATCGGGATCGAGCGCCTTTTGCACGGTGAGAGTCCGCTGGAACTTCGGCATGGTTCCGAGTGGAGAATCCGTCCCGTCCAGGAGAATCTGTGTGGCGGACTCTTTCAGGCCGGCTTTCTGAAGCACGTCGCGGAACCTGACACCGGCCCACCTTCCATTGCCGACGCTTCCAAACGCCCACTGCGTACCGGCGACGCGTGGCTGATAAAAGCTGCGTCCGTTACCGGCGCACTCGAGCACGCCCACCAGCTCGACACGCGGCAGCTTCTTCAGATCATCCATTGTTAAGTTCAGCGGCTGGTTGACAACCCCGTCGATCTTCAACCGCCACTCGCTCAGGCTGACTCGTTCCGGGAAATAGGTGTGGCATCGAACGAAGAAGCGGTCGGCGGGGGTTATCCACTCATGGAAGCCATCGAGCGGCATCTCCAGATCCGCCGGGCGAGAAGACCGCGCGATCATTTTAGAGAGATCGGCGGCGGATGCGAACCGGGGCAGCACGCCAGCGGCGGCAGCGAGAAAAAGTTTGCGTCGAGTCAGTTTCATCAGAAGCTCACATTTCTACTAATGAATTCACCATCTTTGAGCTGAACGTCAAAGTCGAGGAAAGCTCCGTTCCTGGCCACGCGAAGGTGGTACGTGCCTGGCGGCAAGCTAAAGAGCGCGTTGGTGCGCTTCGATTGCATTTCGCCGTTAATCTCGATAGTAGCGCCGGGCGGAGTGGAGGTGACGCTCAACGAGGCAGCAATCTTGTTCAACTGCAGAAAGATGTCGCCGTCCTGCGGAACATTGAACACGCGAGGATAAGCCCGGTAGCCCGCGAGCTGAACGTTCAACACATGCCGGCCAGGGGGAACCGACAATAGGCAAGGCGTCTTGCAGGCCAGCGACGAGTTGTTATCGATGCTCACCTGTGCGCCGGGTGGGTCGGTCAGAAACTGCACGGTCTGGTCGGCCGCAGGCCGGGCCACGACGGGGGCAGGAATGGAGGAGACTTCGCGGCGCGGGGCTTCGCGGGGTGTATCGCGCGAGGTATCACGCGGAGGTGAGATGGGCGGAGTCGCGTTGGCCTTCTCCGGAGGCGAATTTTCGGGTTTGGTGTTTTCGGGAGCCGTCGTCTGTGGCGGGGGCTCGGGCTTCGACGCTTTCTTGGAGGTGTCATCGGTAGCGCGCGGTTCGCCAACCGGACTAGGTTTTGACTCGGAAGTGTCGGGCGCTGGGTTGGACGGAGCCGGGTTCGAAGGAGGTGGTTGCGCTTGAGTTTCCGCAGACGGGGCCGCCGCAGATTCGGAATTACGGTTGAATAAGAATTTTTGAGCCCCGAATAACACCAGGCCAACCAATCCGATGCCGACCAGCATCCACAGCAGACTTCGGAGCAACGGATTGCCGGATTCCGCCTCGTCTCGCCGGAGCGGGCGTGGCGGAGGCATCTCGATGGGAACCGCGGGTGGGGGCGCCGGTTTTCGCGGCGGAAGAGCAGGCGGACGGGCAGCGGTATGGTCGATGGCCGCGCCGGCTCCGAGGGTCGGCATAGTGTGGGCGGTGCTTCGGGGTAGGGGACGCCAATTTGAATTCGCGTTGCAGGCTACGGTCAACGCTTCGATGAACTCCATGCAACCGGCGTATCGTTCGGTGGCGTTTTTTGAAAGCGCTTTTCGCAGCACCACCTCGACTTGAGGCCCCAAAGTTGGATTGAGCCGCTGCGGCGGCACGGGATCCTCGCGCACGATGCGATAGAGCAGGGAAGGCAGATGGTCGGCCACGAAGGGCTTCTCGCCGGTGAGCACTTCGTAGGCGATCACGGCCAGCGAGAACTGGTCCGCCCGGCCGTCGACGGCATGCCCTTGCACCTGTTCGGGGGACATGTAGTTGGGCGTCCCCATCATGACGCCGCTCTGGGTCATCTGCTGGGAAAGAATCTTGGCGACGCCGAAATCGGTGATCTTCGCAAGCGCGCCCTCGTGGATCAGAATATTGGCTGGCTTGATGTCACGGTGCACGATGCCTTTTCTGTGGGCGTAGTCGAGTGCGGTTGCTGTTTGCCGGAATATCGACAGCGCTACATCCTTGCCCAGCACCTCCTGGCTGTTGAGAATTTTTTCGAGCGGAGGGCCGTCAACATACTCCATGAAAATGTAGGCCAGGCCATTCTCTTCGGCGATGTCGTAGATGGTGACGATGTTGGGGTGGGACAATATACCGGCCGATTGCGCCTCGCGAAAGAGCCGTTCACGCAGCCGGTCGCGTTCGGTTTCATCGGTGAAATCCGACAACCGGATGGTTTTGATCGCGATGACCCGTCCGATGGCGGGATCCTGGGCCCGATAAACGATTCCCGTGGCCCCCCGTCCGAGTTCATCTAAGATTCGGTATCGGCCGATCTGCTCCACACTTCTCCAGAGGGGCAAGAACCCCTCGCGCACGGACACTCTCTACGCGCTTCGAGCTTTGGCTCGCGTGTGCGCTCGTGTGGTTATTTTAACAAGGTCAGGTCGGCATTAAGCCGATGCGCCGCCGCAGGGCTTGGAAATGCGCCTCATTTCGCAAGGTATCGAACTCGGGATTGAGCAGTTGGATCGGTAAAGACGGGTCGTGAGCTTCGAGCGCCTGTTCGAGATAATTCTGCGCTTTCTCTTTATCTTGCAGGCCGCAATAAATGCTCGCGAAACTCACCGGCGAAACGTAATGCGATTCGGATCGCAGGTTCAGATTAGCGATTTCGCGCAGGGCCTCTTCCCGCCGATTGGCCATGGCGTAGCAGTAGCCGAGCTGGCCGCCCAGAAGCGAGCGGCATTTGAGTTGCGTTGCGTTGGTAAAGTGCGCGATTGCATCCTGGAACATCCCCTTGCCGGCATAAGCCAGTCCGAGACCGAAGTGAGGCAGCGCGTAATCCGGCGCCAGCTTGGAGACTAGAAGGTGCTGCGAAATGGCCTCGTCCAAACGACGGCACACGCCAAACAGCCATCCCAAGACGAAATTCGGAAACAGGGACGCGGGGTCCATTTCGAGGGCCCGCTCCACTTCGACTACCGCGGGATCAAACATTCCGCGACAAGCGAGTTGAACTCCGTATGCGATGTGACCGATTGGATCGTGGCTATCCAACTGAATTGATTTTTGCAGCTCGCGTTCGCCGGCTTCCCAATCCCAATCGAGAATGGATAGCACCGATCCGAGCGCGATGTGAGTCTCGGGCAGGATGGTATTCAGCGAAAGAGCCTTCAGCGCCGCTTCTTTCATGCGTCCGCCCGTTTCGTTCGGGGCGAGGAAACCGAACATGGAGCTGACCGTCAGGGCTTCGGCGAGCGCAGCCCAGGCCGCGGCGTAATTGACATCGCTTTCGACAGCCCGCGTGAAACACGAAACGCTGTTGCGAATCGTATCGGGTGTCGCGAGCTTCCAGTAATACCGGCCCTGCAGGTAGGCATCGCGGCCGTCCTGGTGGGAGGCTTGTCTCCTGGCCAAGGCCTCGTTGGGGAACGCGGCCAGTTCGCGCAATAAGAGCTGAGCCATCTGTTCCACGGGAGCCAGGTCGTCTAACCGGTAGTCGGCCGCTTCCGACCAGACGTAAGACCGGTCGGGCGATTGTATCAATTGCAGGATCAGATGAAATCCACCTGGCCGAAAATCAATGCTGCCTTCCACCGCGTAGTCTGGCGTCGACGCGGGGGCAGAGTGCCCATTTCCATTGGTCCCGTTCGAAGGAGTCTCCTCGCCCATCTTATCGCTGGTATTCGGCCGCGAATTTGCGACCACCTGAAAGCAGCCTTCCTTGATCAACACGTGCGAAAGCCTGCGCTGGATTTCCTCAGCAATGGCTTCCGCTCCGGCCGGCGGCTGCATCAAGGCGAATGGACCGATTTCCACCACCCTTCTTTGCGACGGTGCGGCTGATGTGGCGCCGGCGTGCCGGTACTCGAAGATCGGGACGTAGCTGCCCTTCCGCAGAAGGACGCGAACGGGATCTTCCTGTCCTTCGGTGCGATAGTATTCTTCCAGCTTGTTGCGTAAGCGGCGCGCTTCGACCCGAACGATAGAGTCCACGCGCGGATCGAACGCTTCCCGGCGGTCGAATACTTCCAGGCCGATCAGGTACTCTTTTAGCCGATGCGGCTGGCCGAGTAGGCTTTCTTCCACTACGAATTGCAAGAAACGGCGGATCCTATGAGATTGAATAAATGCCCGGCTGCGCAGAATGCGATCCAGTTCCGACTTGATCTCAACGGCGGGAACGCCGTTCAGAGTAGTTGTGACTTCGTCGATAGCTGTAGTGACGGCTGAATCATACATTTCACCTAGTTCGACACTCTCCACTGGTAACTAGTTACAGGTGAATATGCATTCATGTGGGTCCAACTGCGTGGACCAGCTTACGGTGGAGGGGCGAAGGCTGGCATGGAACGTGCCTATTGAGTGAGGCGACGGAGGGCTGAAATCGGGATCATCTTCTTCGGATCGACGACTGCGTTGCGCGTGCAGCACTCGGCGTACAGAAAAGACAGGAGTTCCTCCAACGCCGCGGTATTGGCGCTGTACCAGAGATAGGTACCCTCGCGCCGCACGCTGACCAGATCCTCGTTCTTCAGCTTGTCGAGGTGGTGGGACAGCGTGGACGCGGGGATCCCGAGCTCTTCCTGGATCTGGCTGACCACCAGGCCCGTGGGGTGGGCCGTGAGAAGCAGTTGCATGATCCGCAGCCGCGGCTCGGTTCCCATGGCGGAAAACATGTCGGCGTAGCGTGCAACGTCTCCGGAAGACGGCTTCTTAGCTGGCGGGGCGGGCATAACTCTATTATGAACGGCGCCTACAGGTTCATCGCGGAAATATCGACTGGCGAGCGGTGGCCTTCCACGACGACGATGCCGCTTTCGGTGACGTGGTACAGTTGGCGATCCCGCTCGAGATCATAGCCGATGGTGGCATCTTCCGGCACGCGGACGTTCTTATCCAGAATCGCGCGGCGGACGCGCGCACGGCGACCGATGTCGCAGTTGTCAAAAATAATCGAATCTTCAACATAGGCGTTGGAGTGGATGCGCACACCCCGGCCAATGATGGAGCCACGGACCAAGCCGCCAGAGAGAATTGCGCCACCAGACACGATGGAATCCAGGGCTTGGCCGCGGCGACCATCGTAATCGAAGATGAATTTGGCCGGGGCGTCGAAGTAGCCGGCGGTTCTAAGAGGCCATTGGCGATTGTACAGATTCAACTCCGGTGAAACCGACCGCAGGTCCATATTGGCGTCGAAATAGGCATCCAGGGTTCCGACATCCCGCCAGTAAATCGGGGCTCCGGCCGGATCGCCAGGGATACGGTTGGTCTGAAAATCATAGGCGAACATGTCGGCGCGGCCGATCAAGCCGGGCAGGATGTCGCGGCCAAAATCGTGAGAACTGCGCTCATTTTCGCCGTCGGCGCGCAACTCCTCCAGCAGCAATTTGGTCGAGAACAGGTAGTTCCCCATGGACGCGTAGACACGATTGGGGTCGCCCGGCATGGTGGGAGCATCCGGCCGCTTCTCATGGAAACCACGGATGGAACCGTCCTCGCGGGTTTCGATCACACCGAACTCGACCGCCTGTTCCTTTTCGACGGGGATAGCCGAGACAGTTACCTGCGCTCCGCGGTCGACGTGGAATTCGACCATTTCGCGGATATTCATGCGATAGATGTGATCGGCGCCGAAGATGGCTACCACGTGCGGCTCGGCCTGTTCGATCAGATTGATGTTTTGATAAATGGCGTCGGCGGTTCCGCGATACCAGTCTTCACCCAAGGATCGCATCTGGGCGGGAACGGGGATGATGAAATGATTTCGCAACAGGCTGGAGGCTTCCCATCCCTCGCGCAGGTGCTGCAGCAACGATTGGCTCTTGAACTGAACCAGGACGTAGACGGAATAGATGCCCGAGTTGACCAGATTGCTCAGGACGAAGTCGACAATGCGATAACGGCCGCCAAACGGGACGGCGGGCTTGGCACGTTCTTTGGTAAGCGGATAGAGGCGCGTTCCTTTGCCCCCGGCCAGCACAAACGCAAGCACTCGCAATTGCATTTTTAAGAGAGTCTTGGGCAGTGCCGACAACCAAGCTGCCCATGTTTATTTTGGCAGAAGGCAGGCGAAACGGGGAAGTGCAAAAGGGCTAGGGCGATTTCCAGGGGCGGGATCGAAGAGCAACGATGGTAGGACTCACTATCGATTTATCGATTGAAGCGCGACCGCGGCATTATCGATTAAACATTATCGATTAAACAAGGATCGCAGCCATGCGCCGATATGCAGATGCCGGCCAGGGCATTCGGCCCAGGGGGCGAAGCTGATAACGTTGGTGCTGCGTTCAATGTCCAAAGTGACTGGCTCCTCGGAGCCCTTGTAATCCAGCCGGATCACTACGCCGGAGCCACACGACTGCGACAGGCCGATCTTGGCCGACGACTGATCGGCGTGAGGGCTCTTGGGCCCCCAGTCCTCGAGAAACTTGTCGAACGGATAGTCCGGGCAGGGATGCGTGTCCGAGCACCCCCATAAGCGATAGGCGCCCTGATAATCATGCGCCTGCAAGAGGCTCACAAACGTCCTGGCTTGCTGTTCTTCGGAGTGATTCTTGAAGATCCCGTAGGCGATGAGAGCAACGACAATTACCGAACCCGCCACGATGGAGACGTTCTTGATCAGGTGGATTCGTTTGGCGCGGTGCTCTTCCGCAGCTCCGTACGTTTCCAGATAGCTGGCCATCTGCCTACAACTATTTTACCGGATAGGCTTTGTTGTAGCCGGTGACAGCGTCGGCGGTGAGATCGAGATTGGTTTTAAAGAACAGAGTATTGGCGGTGTCGACCACTAGATCCAGGCCTTTTTCGTCGGCCAACTTCTTGACTACCTCCTGCATGCGCGTCCCGGCGCGTTGCAGGATTTCGTTGCGGTCCTTATCGGCGTCTTCCTGAAGGTCCTGCTGCAGGCGCGTCAACTCGCGCTGCTTCCTCTGTCCCTGGGCGGTGAGTTCCTGCTCGCCCAACTGATTCAGCTTTCCACCTTGCAACTGGTTCTGTATATCCGTCAGGTCTTTTTGCAGTTTTTCGAGCTGGTCCTGACGAGGTTTGTATTTGGCCGTTAGGTCGAGCTGGGCCTTTTTGATCTCGTCGGTCTCGAGGATGGCCTTTTGCGAATTGATCACGGCCACCTTGATCTGTGCGTTGGAGATGCCGAGAGAGCCAATGCAGACCAGCAGCGTGAGAGCGAGCTTACTCATTTCGCGAGTACTCCCAGGATTTCGTCTTCGCGCAGAATGAGGTATTCCTGTCCATCGATTCTTACGTCGGCTCCGGAATACTTGCCGAACAGGATGCGATCACCGGCTTTGACATCGGGAGCCGCTCGCTGGCCATCCTCGAGCAGTTTGCCTTTGCCCACAGCCATTACTTCGGCCTGCTGCGGTTTTTCTTTGGCCGAATCGGGAATGATGATGCCGCCCCGCATCGTTTCCTGTTCTTCCAGTCGCCTGACGAGTATACGATCGTGAAGCGGACGAAGGTTCATAACCTATCTCCTGTCACTAACCTCAGAGGGATTGAAAAGCGGAATACAAAGACCCGCAGATAGTCAATATAACACAAATCAGGTCTGACCAACCCAATCCGGCGCGGCCACGGCTTTCCAGCGCGATCGGATGGCGTTGAAGCGTTCGCGATCGAGCCGACCGGCTTGCAAGAGCTCGGCATTTTGCTTCCAGCGTTCAGGTTTGGTGGTCCCGACGATGGCGGTGTGGACACCTTCGCCCGAGAGCGTAAAGCGGAGCGCGGTAGCGACATCCTGGACGGAATTGGTGCGGAGAAAATCATAATCCAACTGATGCAGGCGCTCCCAATAAGGCTGATAATACTCGGCCGGCTTGGACGATTCCTTCCAGATGGCATTCGCGATGGGGCGTTTAGCGATGACGCCGATACCCTCGGCTTGTGCCGATGGCAGCACCAGATCGAGCGCCTCCTGATCGGCGATGCTCACCGAAATCTGCAGAGTGTCGAAGATGCCCGATTTCACCGCATAGAGTGCCGCCGGCCCATCGCCGCTGTAGCCGATGAACCGGGTCTTGCCGGCATCGCGCGCCCGCTGGATGACTTTGATGACGTCACCCTGCCGAAGCTGCTCTTCGGCGCAACTATGCAGTTGCAACAAATCCACGCGATCGGTCTGGAGACGCTTGAGGCTGCGATCGATCTGTTCCGCCATCTTTTTTGGATTCCAGTGATCGCCATCCTTATCGTGCCCGCACTTGGTGAACAGGAAATATTCGTTGCGGCGCCGGGATGCAACCTTGCCGATCTTCTCTTCGCTGTCGACGTAGCACTCGGCCGTATCGATCACGTTCAGACCGGCATCGAGCGCGCCGTTGATCAACTGCTCGACAGTTTCCTCAGGCACGCCCCGATAGCCGATCTCGGCGCCGCCGTAGCCGAGCACGGTCACGTTCATCCCTGTTTTGCCAAGAATGCGCTTTTCCATTGGCTCAGTTGATTCTTATAGCGTAAGGCTAACGACCGCTCCCCGACCGGGCGCGGCTCAGCGGAGCCGTGCGTGTCAGGAAGCCGTTAGTACGCGTGCGCGACCCGGTAGCCGTACGGATCGGCGCCGGCCTCGATGACGCCATCGGGCAACACCCTAACCATGACGGGCGCCGCGCCGCTGGCCCAGCGGGAACGGATGCCGACGCGATCACCACGGCCTGCCAGATCCTGCATGATATTTTGCGGAATGCGCTCATCGAGCAGCAAGTCGCCTCGTACCCAGGCGTGATTATCGAAGCTAGACACCAGGTGGCGGGTTTGCAGACGCGGCGCTTCCACGGCAGCCTGCGCGTTCATTCCGAACTCCACGACGTCTAAGAAAAGCTGGATCAGGCTCTGGTCCTGATTGTCGCCGCCCGGTGTTGAGAACGCCAGATAGGGACGGCCTTGCTGAGTGACGAGTGTCGGGCTCAGGGTCACGCGCGGGCGCTTGCCTCCGGCCAACTCGTTGGGAGAACCCGGAACCAGCAGGAAACTCTGGGCGCGCTCGGTAAGCGGAATGCCGGTGTCGCCGGCGATCACCGACGGCAGCCAGGCGCCGGACGGTGTGGCCGAGAACACGATGCCATCCTTGTCGATAGCATCCACGCAGGTGGTGTCGCTGGACATCAGCTCAGGATCGATCTTGGTGCGCGCGATCTCCATGTCGATGGGATGCCGCCCCTTCTTGTCATTGATGGTGCCGGGAATGAAGTCCAGCGAGGCCTTCGGTCCAATGAGCTTGCGCCGCTCGGCCGCGTAATCCTTCGACAGCAGCGTATCGGTGGGAATGTGGTTGAATTTCGGATCGCCGTAATACGTATCGCGGTCGGCGTAGGCGAGCTTGAGAGCCTCGTTGACTTTATGAATGTATTCGGCCGAGTTGAAACCCATTGATCGCAGATCGAAGCCTTCCAGAATGTTCAGAGCTTCGAGCATGGCTGGTCCCTGGCTCCAGAATCCGGGCTTGTAGACTTTATACCCGCGATAATCGACCGAGACCGGTTCTTCAGGCTGCAGCTTGAATGCAGCCATGTCCTCATATCGCAGCAGGCCGTCGTTCTCCTTCATGAAGGTGTCGATGCGATGCGCGATGTCGCCGCGATAGAAGAAATCCCTCACCGCGTCGATTCCGGCGGTGCGGTTGCCTCCTGAGACCAGCGCTTTCTTTTCGGCGGCCACCATGGAGCGCAGGGTTCGCGCCAGGTTGGGCTGGCGGAAGACTTCGCCGGGCATCGGAACCTGGCCATCCGGCATAAAAGTTTTCTTGGAATCTGGCCACAGATCTAAAAATCGCCGCGAGCGCGCGATGGATCCGGCGCGCATCTCGTCTATGGCCATTCCGTCGGCCAGATCGATGGCGGGCTGCGCGACCTCGGCGAACGACTTGCTCCCGAAATCCCGGAGCGCGATCAGTCCGGACTCCACCATGCCGGGAACCAGGGCGGGCATGATGCCGGCCACTGGAATGATCCCCTTCATGCCGCCGGGTTCCAGCGTCAGGATTTCACCGGCCTTGGGTTTGCGTTCACGGAACAATTCGGCGGTGGCGAGCTTCGGCATGGTCCCGACGCCCGCGATGGAAAAGACTTTGCCCGCTTTAGTGCGAATCAGGATGGGCGCTTCGCCGCCCATGCCGAAGTGCGAGAACTCGGAGACCGATGCCGCAAACATGGTGGCCACGCCCGCATCGACCGCGTTTCCGCCCTGGAAGTACAGGCGCATGCCGGCCTCGGCGGCATATTCGCTGCCGCAAGCGATGGCGCCGCGAGTGCCGCGCGCCGCGTGCATGGCCGGCTGTTCGTACTCCTTGTGCTGTGCGGCGCAGATAGAAATGAGACCAAAAAAGAGGACGCCAATTTTGCGGTACATAAGCTATCGACATTATAGCTCCGCACGGAACCGGAGCCCTCATTTCCAGGAGATGACTTCACCGCCGCTTACGATCAAATTGAAGATTGCAGGGTTGGCGTGATCGAACTCAACCGCGACTGGCTTGCCGTTGTAGCTTTTGTAAACTGCGAGCTTCGGCAATATGAGATTCCCCTGACGTTCTCCGGCCGCCCGAATCGCGCCTCCTATGTTCGTTCCCCAAGTGACAAAAGTATGGCTTCCGTTGACCGTTACGGGGACCAGCCCGTTTATGGCGACTTGTTTGGGCACTGCGACGCACAGTTCATTATTCAGCTTGTCGCAGGACGCCATTCCTGTCCCAAGTATTTTGGTGCGCCGCTCCAACTCGGCGCGGGTGCGGGCGGCAATGATGATCGCGGCGTATTCGGTCTGCTGCGCTTCGTAGAAAATCCGATAGAATGCGGCGTCGGACGGGAATTGAAAATAGTTAGTCGCCGGTTCGGGGCGGCGCTCGGTTTCGTCGCCTATGTGACGATCGGCATAGAGAGGAACGATGCTGAGGCCAATTCCATTGGGCTTGGTTTGGACTGCGTACGATGCCGTTTCGTAACCGAGTAGGTTCGCCGTGGATTTTATGTTTACAGTAATGCTGTTGCCTCTCCCCGAGGTTTCGACGGACTCCAGTATCGGGCTGTCGGGCGCCGCCCCTTCACGCAGGATTGGACTAACCACCTGAATTCTCATTTGTGAAGTGATGTCGATCTGGTTCGAGTGAAGAAGGTGAAAGGCCTGGTCTATGTCGAGTGGAAGCGCTTCGGCAATCTGCTCGGCTAACTTCGGACTGGTACCGGGTGCGATGCAGCCTTGTGATTCGAGATTGGCCGTCCACTCATTCAGCCATCCGATAGGTTGCTGAAGGAGCATCTCGCGCGTAACCGTCACTCGAATGCGCTTACCTTTCGTCTGGATTGTAATCGGCCCAGGGGTTGACGGACATTGACCGCGTCCGGCGGCGACATTCGCGTTAAAAGTCCGCTGAGCCACATCGGGTTTGGCAACGCCTGGAGGAATTAAAACAGGATTGACGCCCGCCGGGACCAGCCGATAGGTACGGATTGGAGATTTATGGATCGCGCATCCGCTAGCGATCACAAGCACGAAGAGCGCCGGACTGAGTGAGGTCGAGGTCAATGCCGCGTCTCCCGGGCCATGTCAACTACTTGGCGGATCGCGTTAACCACGACCCCAGGCTGATCAATTTCGACCGAATGAAAACTTCTTTCTGCCATGACCTGCTGACTGCGATTCGAGAGCGACAACAGCTCAGTCTGCAATTTCTTGTAATTGGGAAGATCGTTCCCAGTGCTGACAACCACCAGAGGCGCGTTGCCGAGCGGGTGAGGGACTTGGCCCGTTCCTTTCAATCGAGCCAGGCAATCCTCGGCCGTCTCGACGGTAGGCAGCGCGGGCGTGAGGGATTCGGCCCAGCGATGAAGCTTCTGAATCGATTCAGGAAGTTTACGAAAATCCGAGGTATCTTCGACGGTCAGGGTGATGGGCGTTTGGTGGATGAGGACGGGCGGGCTATCCAGGCCGGCAAAAGACGGACTTGCGATGGCCGGAGGAGAATCGCTTCCAACGTCAATGAAGGCGTGATCAACGATCACCATTCCGGCAACTTCGCTGGGGTACAAACCGGCGTACAACCGAGCCACTAACGCTCCTACTGAAAGCCCGACCAACACATAGGGGCCCTCTATTTTTGCGTTCGTGAGGAGCTTATGAACCTCGTTGACCCGCACTTGGCACGACAAAACCGGACCGGGATCGCTCCACGCAGTACCGGAGACATCGTAGGTGCAGATCTTGGTGAACTTCGCCACATCAGGCTGAACCAGACCCCAATCGAAGGAAAATCCGCCACCCACAACCACCACCGCGGGACTTCCTTGGCCTTCTCCAGTGCAATAGATGTGGACGCGATATCCGCCAACGTCGATCAATTGACCGAGCGGCGGCGGAGTCATCTGGGATTGCGCCGCGACCGACAACGCCAGCAACGAAATTAGGGACAGTGCACGCAAACACCGATTTTCTCACGCTCCGACTTGGAAGGGCGCGGTCCTTTATAATGGTCACTCGGATGAGCGATATCTCTGAACTACTGGAGCGATTCCGCCGTGGCGCTGAAGTGGTGGCGGTTTCGATCACCGGTGCAGCGGGCGCGGAGCTGGACTGGGCGCCGGAGCCTGGCAAATGGAGCATCCGGAAGATCGTCGCGCATCTGGCCGATTCCGAGATCGTGGCCACCACGCGGTTCCGGCACGTGATTGCCGAAGAGAATCCCAAGCTCGAAGCGTACGATCAGAATGCCTGGGCGGAAAAGCTGGATTACGATCGCCGCAAGACCTCTCAGACGCTCGAAAGTTTTCGCCGGATTCGGGCGGAGAATTACGAGTTGCTGAAAGATCTGCCGGCCGAGGCGTTCGATCGAGTGGGAATCCATGCCGAGCGCGGGCAGGAAACGCTGAAGCAGATGCTCCAAAGAAACGCTGATCACGCCGAGAGCCATGCTGCGCAACTGCGTGCGCGCCGCGCCGAATACAAAACCTTCAAAGCTGGTGTCAAATGAAAAACTTCGTGACCCGATTACTTCTTGCTACGGCCGCTGTAGTGCTCTATGCGGCGACCGATTTCAACGCCGAAGGCAACCGCTGGTGGTCGCATATCCAATATCTGGCGAACGACGAGATGAAGGGCCGCAACACGGGCAGCCCGGAACATCTCAAGGCCGCGCATTATGTGGCGGGCGAATTCGAACGCTCCGGTTTGAAGCCGGCCGGCACGTCGGATTATTTGCAGCCGGTGAAGTTCGATGTGAAGCAGATCGTGGAGGATCAATCCAGCCTCGCGCTGGTCCGCAACGGTAAAAAGCAGCCGTTGGTTTTAGGCGACGATGCCACGCTGGCCCTTCGCGGCGACATCCAGGAGAACACGGAAGCTGGCGCGGTCTTCATCGGATACGGTCTGCAGGTCCCCGAGAAGAAATACGACGATCTAGCCGGACTAGATCTTAAAGGCAAGATCGCCGTTTATCTGGCCGGCGGTCCTGCATCGATTCCGGGACCGCTCAAGTCGCACTACCAATCGGCTGGCGAGCGCTGGAAATATCTGAAAGCCGCGGGCGTCGTTGGCGTCGCGACTATCCAGAATCCGAAGTCCATGGATATTCCATGGTCGCGTGCCCGGCTGGCACGATTCATGCCCGCCATGAGCCTGGCCGATCCGGCGCTGGATGAGACGCAAGGCCTGCGCCTTTCGATCGCCATCAATGCCGAACATGCCGACAAATTTTTCGCGGGTAGCGGCCACACCATCGCCGAGATCCTGGCCGATGCGGATAGCGAGAAGCCACTGCCTCACTTTCCGCTGGCGGCGAGCATCGCGGCGCACGTGCAGTTGAAGAAATCGCAAGTGGAATCGCAAAATGTGGCGGGCATGCTGCCGGGCTCCGATCCAAAATTGAAGAACGAGTACGTGGTGCTGAGCGCGCATCTGGACCACATCGGCGTGGGCGAGCCGATCAACGGCGATTCCATTTATAACGGCGCGATGGACGACGCTTCCGGGATCGCGTCCATTCTCGAAATCTCACGGATGCTGCACGAATCGAACGCGAAGCTGAAACGCTCGGTTATTTTTCTGGCGGTGACGGGCGAAGAGAAGGGGCTGCTGGGCTCGCGGTATTTCGCCGCCCATCCCACGGTCAATGAAAAAAACATCGTGGCGGATATTAATTTAGACATGTTCCTGCCGCTGCATGCGCTGCATTACCTGGAGGTACAGGGTCTCGCGGAATCGAGCTTGGGCGATAACATACGCGCCGTGGCCGGCCAGGCGGGCGTGGAAGTGCAGGCCGACAAGGAGCCGCAGCGCAATCTTTTTATCCGCAGCGACCAGTACAACTTCATCCGCCAGGGTATTCCGGCGCTGGCGTTCAAGTTCGGATATCTGCCGGGATCGCCAGAGGAAAAGCTCCACAAAGACTGGTTGAAGAACCGCTATCATGCTCCGTCCGACGACTTGAATCAGCCTGTGGACAAGGCAGCCGCGGCACAGTTTAATCAGATCATTCTGCATTTGATTGAACGCGTGGCAGACGCGAACGCTCGCCCGCAATGGAAGCCGGACAGCTTCTTCCGACGCTTCGCCGGCGGGGTCTAGAATGCCGGGCAAGGCTGAGATCTTGCGCAAGTTGCATCAAGGGCCGCGTATCCTGGTGCTCCCGAATGCGTGGGATGTCGCAAGCGCGCGCATCTTTGAAGTAGCTGGTTTTCCCGCCATCGCCACCACCAGCGCCGGCGTGGCGAATTCATTGGGCTATCCGGATGTCGAGCGGATTCCGCGGAATGAAATGCTATGGATGGTGAAACGTATCGCGCAGGCGGTTTCGGTTCCCGTGACCGCGGACGTGGAGGCTGGTTATGGCGATCCGGTTGGAACGGCGCGCGCGGTGCTGGATGCGGGCGCGGTTGGAATGAATTTGGAAGACTCTTCTCTGGATGGTTCCCTTGCAGATTTGGCGGCGCAGGTCCGCCTTATCGAGCAGGTTCGCGCGGCCAGCGACATCGTAATTAACGCGCGTACGGATGTCTATCTTTTCGCCGTCGGTGACGAAGCCACGCGCTTCGATCGCACCGTGGAGCGGCTGAATGCCTATCGTAAAGCGGGCGCGGATTCTCTCTTCGCGCCGGGGGTTCGAGACCCCGAAACGATCGGACGGCTGGCAAAAGCGGTGAACGGCCCGCTCAATATCCTGGCGACGGCCGGTGTTCCGAAAATTGTGGAGCTCGATCGGCTGGGCGTGCGGCGCGTAAGCGTCGGGTCCGGGCCGATGCGTGCGGCGATGGGGCTGACGCAACGTATCGCGAAAGAGTTGAAGGAGCACGGCACCTTCGCATCCATGACCGAGGGCGCCATGCCGTACCTGGAAGCCAACCAACTCTTCATGAAATAGCGTCGAGCTCTGATGCAATCGCCGAACCAAGATCGGAAGTGGATCTGGATCGCGCGCGGCGCCCTGATTGTCTATTCCCTTTTGGCCAGCATTCTGATTCTACAAAGGCCCGGGCTGTACTACGACGAGGCGCTGACGGCCGTAGGATCCGTCCACATGCGTCATTCCTCGGCTGAGCTTACGCTGCCACATGATCCCGATACTTGGTTGTGCGCCCGTGGACATTGCTTTCCGCTGATGACCATGCGCTATATCGGAGCGATCAAAGAATACGTTTATTTGCCTGCCTTCGCTCTCTTCGGTACGCGCACCGAAGTCATCCGTGTTGTGTCGGTCTTGTTCAGCCTGCTTTGCATTTGGGGCGTCGCCAAGCTTATCGGAGAGCAGATCAGCCGGCCGGTGGCGGCCTGCGCGGTACTCGCGATTGCGATTAATCCGGCCTTTTTGACTACCACGGTTTTCGACAATGGAGCGGTGACCGTCATGATGGCCGCGTTCGGACTGGTGTGCGCAGCGCTTTCCAGCTATGTTCTACGGTCGAGCGCTCGCGCTGCGTTTTGGGTGGGCGCTGCAATGGGATTTGGCATTTGGGCGCGAGCCAATTTCCTGTGGCTGGAAATCTCGGTCTTGATTGCAGCGCTGGTTGTTTTGCGGAAACAGGTTCTTTTCCCGCTGCGCCATTGGATCGCGTGGGTGGCGGGTGGAGTCGTCGGCGGGCTTCCGTTCCTGGCTTATCAAGTCCACTCGAAATTCGGGACCTGGGAAGCGACCAATATGTTCGTGGCGCCGGAGCCTCTGGGTCATCGCCTGTTTGTTAGAGCCGTCATGCTGGCGGAAACTTTCCTGACCGATCGCGAGCATCGCGCCATGTGGGACGGGCCGCCGATGCCTGAGTGGCAACGATGGCTGTTTCCGGCTGTGGTTGTGGCGAGCTTAGTGATCTGCGCGGCGATGAGCGTTCCCTGGGGCCGGGTGGGCTCGTTGTGGGCGCGGGGTGTGGCTCTCACATTTGTCGTGCTGGGTCTATTTCTTTTTTTGACCCGAACGCGCGTGGCGGAGCATCATTTGGTCGCGTTGGTGCCGTTGGCTGCGATCGTCGTGGTGCTGGCTTGCGCTATTCTTCAGGCACGATTCCGCTGGGGCCGGGGTGTTTCGGGCGGGCTAGCCGCTGTCTATCTAAGCTCCGTCTTTTACTGGCACGTCCAAACGATTGAGGGCTTGAACCGCACGCGCGGCGTGGGGCCGTGGTCGGATGGCGTCAATACTTTAGCCCGCCAGCTTCCGCAGAAATACGGCGCGCAAGAGATCAAGATCCTCGATTGGGGACTCGAAAACAATTTATATGTCCTGACCGATGCCAGGCTGCACACGCGCGAGATCTATAGCGACGAGGCGCATAAGCCGTGGCTCGACGAGATCCGCCGCGGCGGCGTTTTTCTGCTGAATGGTCCTGAGAACCGGCAGTTCCGCGAGGCGTCCGAAGCGTTTCTCAATGCGCTGGCCGAGGCGCGACCCGCTATGCAACGCTTCACTGCTCCCCAGCTCAGCGGCGTTGCGTTCGCGGAGGTGATCGATATTCAGCCCAATACGATCGGGCAGGGCAGCAGCCGGGAATTGACACGGGAATTGCCGCACGCGTCGCGTCCTCCAGAAAAGCTCGACGGATTTTATCCGATGGAGGCCGGCGGTTTCCGCTGGACCAAGCGCCAGTTTGCGCTGACTTTTGCCGGCCCGGGCCTCGCTCGTCTGGTTTTGCAGCTTTATATTCCAGATGCGAGCATCCAGAAGCTCGGGGCCGTTACAATGACTGCGCGCCTGGGCGATCACTTGCTCGCGCCGGAGACTTTTCGGAAGTCCGGCCAGTACACATTCGATCGGGATATTCCGGCAGCCTGGATGAAGAGGGAAGGAAATCGTTTCGACTTCGCGCTCGACAAATCGATGGCGCCGACGGCGCAGGATGGGCGGGAGCTGGGAATCGTGGTGGTGAGCGCTGCGTTGGAAGCCCGATAAACTCGCGTGGATTACCTTTCGCCGGGGATCTGATCGCGATACAACTTCCAGTTCTCCACAAGCTTCGTCACCACCGTATTGCCGACGCGCCAGGCGGCTTCCAGCGCCGGCAGGTAGGCCGTGTATCTTCCGATTTTGGTCTGCGCCAGGCTTTCGGCCGCGGTCATGCCGGGACGTTGCTGATCAAAGTCGCTGGCTGTTCGCAAAACCAGTACGCGCGCCAGATCCACGCGCCCGGCCTTGGCCAGGAATGTGAGCGACTGCAGAGTGCCGGTGTCTTCCATCGCGGTAGTTACGTAGTTGCCTTTGCCATCGGTGTGATAGCGGACCCAATCGTTGGCCCAGTCGTTCAGCAGCCGGCCGTGCCAAAACGTGGAAGATGAAATCTCGTCGCCTTTCAGTACAAACGGTGGCCGGCGCGCGTTCGGGATATCGAATTGATTGCGCTCGTTCCGCATCGCTTCATTGTCGGGGAGTACCACATTGCGCGTCAGATTAAATGCCCAGTCCCTTAGAGCGGCGTTCAAATGATAGACCTCGCCTTGATCGGTCGTCTGGCGCGGCTGTTCGTATGGCACCGACCTTCGCAGCGGTACGTAGCCGGTCTTCCAATCCGATGGAATTTCGCGGGCGTCGATTTCATGCGCGAGATCACCATCCACCACCCACTCCGCCCACGCTGCCGACCCGAGCGAGCCGTCGGCCGGATCGATCCCCGCAATACCGGCCACCAGCCAGTAAGCCTTTCGCAGGTCGAAACGCGGGTCGAGGCCGAGCGCCATGATGCTGGCGGCAGCCTTCGCGGTTCCGACTCCGGTAACGATGCCGAGCACGCCGTCGTGATTCATGCGCAAGTCATGATAGCCCGGCGGAAACGGGATGACGCGATCGAGCTTGCTTCTTTCCACCCAATATTGAAATTCGCCCGGCTCGTCGCCAGTATCGGCGCCGCGCTCGAACATGGTGACCACCACGACTTTGACCAGGATCGGCTTCTCTGCGGCGGCGCAGACGATCGCCAATGAAACTAAGATCGAGAGGGATGCGGTCCGGGGCATTCAGGTATCGTAGCGGACTCTCGCATATAATCAAAGGCGATGTCGTGGAGGACGGTTCTGCTAACCATCGTCGCCATCACACTGGGCGCGATTGCAGCCGGCGCTCAACCATCCTCTTATAACGCGCCACCGACTGCTTACAAAGCGCCTCGGACCGCGGATGGCCATCCCGACTTGAACGGAATCTGGCAAGCGGTCAACACGGCGAATTGGGATATCCAGGATCATTCGGCGGCGGCGGGAACGGTTGTCTCACTCGGCGCTGCTGGCGCGATTCCTCCCGGCCAAGGCGTGGTGGAAGGCGGCGAGATCCCGTATCAGCCGTGGGCACTGGCTAAGAAGAAGGAAAACTTCGCGAAGCGGCTAACCGCCGATCCGGAGATCAAATGCTACCTTCCTGGCGTCCCTCGCGCCACCTACATGCCGTTTCCGTTTCAAATTATCCAGGGTGCGAAGTCGATCATGATCGCCTATGAATATGCGGACGCCGTCCGTAATATCCCGCTCAATAATCCCGGCGAAAGCCCCGCGCCGGCTTGGATGGGGTGGTCGGTGGGCCATTGGGAGGGGGATACGCTGGTGGTGGACGTATCGAGTTTCAATGAGGAGACGTGGTTCGACCGGGCTGGCGACTTCCACAGCGATGCCCTGCACGTGGTGGAACGCTATACGCCGCGCAGTCCTGATACTCTAATTTACGAGGCGACCATCGAGGACCCGAAGATCTTTACGCGACCCTGGAAGATGAGCATGCCGCTGTATCGCCATGTCGAGAAAAATGCGCAGTTGCTGGAGTTCAAGTGCGTCGAGTACGCCGAGGAGGTGATCTATGGACATCTTCGAAAAAAGCCGAGCAAGTGAATTATTCACGAGCGTGATCGCCCTCACGTTGCTCTACGCTATCGCAGCGCCGGGCCAGGTCGCCACAAAGACTTGGAGCCTTCAGCACACTCCGGACGGCCAGCCGGATCTGGAAGGCTACTGGTCGAACGTGACCATTACGCCGCTGGAGCGCCCTGCCGAGCTGGCCGGGAAGGAGTTCTACACCGAGCAGGAACTGGCAGCGAAGGAAAAACAAGCGGAGCAACCAAGAAGTGCCGAGGAAATCGCCGGAACGATTGCGCACTATGATTTCCATCAGTACGGGCTCGACCGGACGCAGACTAAGCATGGACTGAACCTGCGGACTTCGCTAATCGTGGATCCGCCGGATGGAAAGATTCCTCCCCTGACGGCAGAAGCGAAGAAGCGGGCGGCAGAACGTGCCGAGGAGAGGAAAAAAATAGGCCCTTACGACGGTCCGGAGAGCCGTGGTCTGGGTGAGCGGTGCATCGTGATGGCGCATGAGGGACCGCCGATGCTACCCCCGGCGTACAACGCCAATCTGCAGATCCAGCAAGGGCCCGGATATGTCGCGATTCTTCACGAGGAGATCCACGACACCCGCATCATCCCTCTGGATGGGAGGCCGCATCTAGGGCCGAACATCCGCCAGTATCTGGGAGATTCGCGCGGTCACTGGGCGGGCAATACCTTGGTGGTGGATACGACCAATTTCAACGACAAGACGAACTTCCACGGGTCAGGTGAAAACCTGCATGTGGTCGAGCGCTTCACACGCGTCGACGCGGACACGATCCTCTATGAATTCAGCGTGGAAGATCCGACGACGTGGGCCAGACCCTGGAAGGCAGAGCTTCCCATGACCAAGATTAAGGGCCCGATATACGAGTTTGCGTGTCACGAAGGGAATTTTGATATGGTGAACAATCTCACCCAAGCTCGGGAACAGGAAAAGGCGGCCGAGGAAGCGAAGAAGAATCAGAAGTAAAGATAATAGAACAGGAGATGAGGCGGATGCGAACAACGTTATCAATAGTTGCTGTCGGAGTTGGTCTGATTTTCGCGGCGCAGCCGGCCCAGCCGCATCATGCCTTCGGCTCCGAGTTCGACGTGAACAAGCCGTTGAAGTTGCGGGGTACGGTGACCAAGTGGGAATTGGTCAATCCGCACTCTTGGATCCGCATGGACGTGAAAGGTTCGGATGGGACGGTCGTGAACTGGATGATTGAAGGCGGCAGCCCGAACTCTCTGTTCCGGCTGGGCTTCAACAAGGGCTCGCTGCCACCGGGAACCGAGATCATCGTAGAAGGCTATCAATCCAAAGACGGCTCGAATCGGGGCGTGGGGGCGAAGCTCACCTTCACCGATGGGCGGCAGCTGTTTCTAGGCGGCTCGGCGCCGGGCGCGAATCCCGACTCAGGAGACGGGGCGGACAAGAAGTAAGCTGTGCAGCTCACCTTCGCCGACTGGTTGGTCGTCGCTCTCTACTTCCTGTTTAATCTCGCGATCGGCTTTTACTACAAAAGCCGGGCCGGAAAGAGCGTGAACGAGTTCTTCCTCTCCGGGCGAAACGTGCCGTGGTGGCTAGCCGGGACCTCCATGGTGGCGACCACGTTTGCCGCCGATACGCCGCTGGCCGTCACCGGGATGGTCGCCCGCGGCGGCATCGCGGGCAATTGGCTGTGGTGGAACTTCGTCGCCAGCGGAATGCTCACCGTGTTTTTTTACGCGCGGCTGTGGCGCCGATCGGGCGTCATGACCGATATCGAATTTTCCGAAATCCGTTATTCCGGAAAGCCAGCCGCCTTTTTGCGCGGCTTCCGCGCCTTGTACCTCGGCATTCCGATCAACTGCATCATCCTCGGCTGGGTGAATCTGGCGATGGTCAAGATTCTGGGTCTGGTGCTGGGTGTCGACAAGTTCACCGCGCTGCTCATCGTCCTGGGAATGATCGGCCTGACATCGTTTATCTCCACGCTTTCCGGGCTCTGGGGCGTGCTGGTGACGGATGTGTTCCAGTTCGTCATCAAGATGGGGATGGTAACCGCGTTGGCAGTGTTTGCCGTCCAGGCGGTGGGCGGCATAGACGGGATGAAAGCCAAGCTGATTGCCATCGATCAACTCCGAATCGCACAGGGCGGGCATGGTTCGGCGCTGGACTTCGTACCCGATCTCAGCTCGGCCTGGATGCCCATGATCACTTTCCTGGTCTATATCGGAATGAACTGGTGGGCCACCTGGTATCCGGGCGCCGAGCCGGGCGGCGGCGGTTACGTGGCGCAGCGCATGTTCAGCGCCAAGGACGAGAAGAACTCGCTGCTCGCGACGCTGTGGTTCAACATCGCCCACTATGCCATTCGACCCTGGCCGTGGGTCCTGGTGGCGCTGGCTTCGCTCATTCTTTTCCCAGGCCTCGCCGATCCCGAGACCGGCTACATCCGCGTGATGATCGCGTATCTGCCGCCCTCACTGCGCGGGCTGATGGTGGCGGCATTCGCGGCGGCCTATATGTCCACCATCGCGACGCAATTGAACTGGGGCGCGAGTTATCTGGTTAACGATTTTTATCGGCGCTTCTTGAAGAAGGACGCCGGCGAGAAGCATTACGTCACGGCGTCCCAATGGGCCACCGTTTTCTTAACAGTTGTCTCCGCCGTCGTGACCTTCTACCTGGAGTCGATCGCGGGCGCGTGGAAGTTGCTGCTGGTCACCGGCGCGGGAACGGGCGGCGTTTTGCTGCTGCGCTGGTATTGGTGGCGCATCAACGCCTGGAGCGAAGTGTCGGCCATGATTTCAGGCTTCGTGGTTTCGGTTCTAATGCAGACCGTTGCCGGCCTCGACACTGACAAGCCCGTCGATTTCGCATGGATCATGATCGTCACCGTGTCCGTCACCACCGTCGTCTGGCTGGCCGTGACATTCCTTACCGAGCCCGAATCTAAGGACACGCTGGTCACTTTCTATCGCCGAACGCATCCGTCGGCGGCCGGATGGGGGCCGATCGCCAGACTCGCTCCCGACGTTCGCCCGTCCACCGGTGGTGCTTCCAACCTGCTCGACTGGATCTGCGGCTGCGCGCTAATCTACGGGATTCTTTTCGGCGGCGGCAAACTCCTACTGAAGGACTTCGTGACGGGATCAATCCTGATGGCGGTGGGTCTGGCGGCAGGCGGGGTCATCTATTGGGATCTTTCGCGGCGCGGATGGAGCGCGGTCGTAGATTAATCAGCGGCGTCCAAACAGCCACAGAACCACCGACAAGATCACGCTGATCAACAGGGACGTAACGATCGGGAAATAGAAGACGGTGTTCTTGCCGCGGATGACGATGTCGCCTGGAAGGCGTCCTAAACGGATTGGAAGCCTTTCGCCGAGGGACACGATCAGACCCAGGGCCAGGACGAAGAGTCCGATGATGATCAGCATCCGGCCGAATCTCATGCTTTCATTTTCTCACCCAGCCGGCACAAAACTTCGGCTTCTCATATAATTGAGACGGGCAAAGTTGCCGATCAGGTCCCTGTAGGACCAAGTGGATATCATGCGCTGTGTCGCCGCATGGGTGATTAGTCTCGCACTAGGTTGTGCTTCCGGTGCCTCCGTCGCGCCGCATGCGACACCTGCATCTCTCACGGTCGTCTACCAATTCGACAGCCCTCATTCCAAGAAAGCCTTTGAGGAAATGAAGCAGGAGTTGGGCTCGATCCTCAAGGATTCCGCGATTAAGGTGGAGTGGCGGGATCGCGACCATGTCAGCTCTTCCGAATCGTTCGCCAACTTGGTGGTGGTGAAGTTCCGCGGCGTATGCAAAATGGATCCGGCCCCGAATCGCGATGCCGAGACAGGGCCCCTGGCGTTCACCTATAGGTCCGACGGCGCCATCCTTCCCTTCAGCGAGGTAGAGTGCGATCGAGTCCGGTCTTCCCTACGCAGCGCTATGTCAGTTGGAGATTACGTGCGCTCCGATGTGGTGTTTGGACGCGCTATGGCTCGCGTGCTTGCGCACGAGATCTACCATATCCTGGCGGGCACCGAATCCCATACCGCTAAGGGCGTGGCGCAAAGAGCACTCTCGGGATCCGAGCTCATCGGGGATCAGTTAGAGCTAAGCCAAGACGAACTCAATAGTATGCACCGCTAATGCCGGTCGGCGCAGTTCTCTGGGACATGGACGGCACACTGGTCGACTCGGAAGAGTTCCATTGGCTCTCCTGGCGGGACACCATGGCGGCGGAGGGTCTCCCCATCACGCGCGATCAGTTTGTGGCGACATTCGGCCAGCGCAACGACTCAATCCTTCCCCACTGGCTCGGCGCCGACGCCACGCCCGATCGCATCCGACATGTAGGCGATGCCAAAGAAGCGCTATACCGTAAATTGGTTCGCGATAGTGGGATCGCTGCGCTGCCTGGCGCGGCCGAGTGGGTCCGGCGATTGCATCAGGAAAAGTGGCGCCAAGCCGTTGCTTCTTCCGCGCCCCGGGCGAACATCGAGGTCGTGCTGGAGGTGATTGGCTTGGCTGGATGCTTTCAAGCCGTCGTCTCGGCGGAAGACGTAACCGCGGGCAAGCCGGATCCGCAGGTATTTCTGACCGCAGCATCGCGCCTGGCCGCACCGCCTCGGCAATGCATCGTTGTGGAAGACGCCGCCGCTGGCGTGGAGGCTGCCCGGCGCGCCGGGATGCGCAGCATCGGCGTTAGCCGTAAGGCTGTGCTTTCGGCGGACGTTGCGGTCAGATCGCTCGCCGATCTTGTACCAGATACATTCGCAAAAATGCTGGCGGGCTAAACTCTTCCCGTAGCAATGGCGCGCGCCCAATCGTTCCGCCCTAACGACGCGGCGCACTGAGATGCCGGTTCATACTCGTACGCCACTTTCTCAAAAGAAACATCCCAACCGGCTCCTGTTTTCGTCAAGATTGCGTAAGACGCGTGCGGCGCATATGTCTCCATGGAGTGCGGGACCGGCGCATCGTCGCTATAGGCCGGCAGCCCCACGCTTCCAGGATTCACGATCATCTGCCCATTCGCCATCGAAACCAGGCGTGGAATATGACTGTGGCCACAGACGATCACCGGATGCCGGACGCTTTTCACCTGCCGCAGAATTTCCGACTCCGGCCTGAGCAGCGGCATCCCGGAAGCCACGTCCTCAAGCAGATAGGTCTCATCGCTCCCGGGTGTTCCGTGACACAGAAAAATCTCTTCTTCGAAAATCGCCGTGGGCGGCACCGTCTGTAGCCACTGGATCGGCTCTTCGCCCAGGTCCTCGATTACATAGTCCAGTGTGGGATTCGCGCGGCGGTCTTGCTCAGTAGCATCGTAGATCTGGCGATCCTGGTTGCCGCGAATCGTAAGCAGATCACCCAGGGCCTGAAGGCGATCGAAGGTCGCGCGCGGCTTTAAAGGGCCATAGAGGATGTCTCCCAGATTGAACACCGTGTCCACGCGCTGCTTTTCAATATCAGCCAGGACGGCGTCCAGAGCCCAAGCATTGGCATGAATATCCGCGACGAGAGCGATCCGAAGGGGGTTAGAAGCCATATACAATTGAGAAAGAGGAGCCGATCAGTACCTAGTGTCACCAAAAGCCTTGCACGTTTTCAAGGTTTTCACGTCAGCCTGTTATAGGCATGGCGTCCGTAGTGCAGACATTTGAGGATTTCATGAGCGAGCGGGGCATACCCTCTCAACTCGACGCCACGCTTCAAGCCGCCCAGGAGCTGCAGAACCGCTTTATTTCCGACAACTTACGGCGGATCTTCCTGCTCATCTACCGAATTGTCGGCAACGTCGCCGATGCCCAGGACCTGACCCAGGAGGCCTTTATCAAGGCGCTCCAGCGGCAGGATCAATTAAAGGACATCGAGAAGGCGGCGCACTGGCTGTCCCGGATCGCCAGCAATACGGCCATCGATTTCCTCCGGCGTAACGGCAAGGTCAATTTTTGCGAGATCGACAACCTGATGGAGCCGTTGAGCGAGCCGTCCGAAAGCCCCGAGCAGGCTGTACTTCGCTCTGAGCATCGGGCTTATCTCGAGGAGGGGCTGACCGTACTGACCGAGCGTGAGCGGACCGCTTTGTTGCTGCGGGACGTGGAGGGCCTGCCGGCCGAAGAAGTCGCGAGCCAGATGAACTGCTCGAAGGCGACCGTGCGATCACATATAGCCAACGCTCGCATCAAGTTTCGCCGGTACATTGAACGCAGCCGCCGCGCGCAAGGAAGGAAGCCGTCATGAGGCACGTCAACCTCATGAGACACCCCCAGGAAGTTCAACTGGCGCTATTTGCCGGCGGGGATTTGGGCCTTTGGGACCGATGGCAGGTGAGGCGGCACGTTTCCCGATGTTCGCACTGCGAAGGCGAAGTGGCGGCCTTACGAACCGCGAGCGAACAGGTTCGGGAAGCTTTGCCGGACTTGCCGAAAGACATCAACTGGAACCGGCTGGCAGAAGAGATGACGGGCAACATTCGCGTCGGGCTGGCAGCAGGCGAAGCGATCGCGCGCTTTGATCGGCCCATCGCCCGAGTCCGTCCCGCGCGGCTAGGATGGAACGCCGCTCTGGTGCTGGCGTGCGCGACGGTGGTGTTTGTCACCGCATTTTGGACCAGCCTTCCGCGCGAACAGGCCCAGCATCTGACTTCGGCATTACAGAAGATTTTCACCGGGCAGACCGGCCGGCATGCCGTAGCGTCGCAGGACGATGTGATGCTGGAAGCATCCTCTTCCGCCATCGAGGTGAAAGAGAACGGCAGTACCATGATGCTGACGCACCCGCGCTCGGATGGAGGCACGGTTTCCATCAGCATGAAAGGCTCGGCAGGCGTGCGTTATGTGGATGCCGACACAGGCCAGGTGACGATCAACAAGGTGTACTATGCGGAGCAGTAGAGTGGCACAGGCATTCCTGCCTGTGTGCGTCGGAGTACTAGCATTCCTGCCTACGTTATCCGCCGCCGTATTACCCAAAATCGACCTGCCCAAGGATTCGCCCGTCACCGTGGTTTCGGCCGATTTCGGAGACTCCAACGAAACGGCGCGCGGAGGGGCGATGCTGCTCGATTTACATGCCGCTCTTTCGCTGCGCAACTCGAGTGCGCGACGCATTCGCGGGATCACGCTGCTGGTAATGGCTCAAGAGGCGACGCCGGGTGGCAAAGGCTCCGTCACTTACCCCAGCCTGGATGTGGGTCCGCAGGAGACCTTTCCGGTGCGCGTCGATCTGCGGCTACTTCGGCCGCTGCAGGCCTCCACCGCTGCGCCGGTTGAGATCGGTCTGGATGGCATCCTGTTCGACGATCTTAGCTTTTACGGTCCTGATAAGCTCAACTCGCGGCGAACGCTGGTCGTAAGTGAATTTGAAGCGCGCCGCGATCGGAAGTATTTCAAATCGCTTCTGGCCGAGGGCGGACAGCAAAAACTCCAGCAGGCCATTGTCGAGAGCCTGGCGCATCAGGCCGATCGCCCAGCGTTCGATGTCCAGGTGGTGCGCGGCGGGCGTGCCACCAATTTCGAGCCGGAAAAACAGGTCCAGTTCGCGTTTTTGAAGCTGCCGGACTCGCCCATCGAACCCACGGATGGCATGGCCAGGATCGCAGGCAACGAGGCGCGGGCGCCCCGCCTGGAAGTGAAGAACCGATCTGACCGCCCGATCCGTTATCTGGAAATCGGATGGATTTTGCAGGACCACAACGGGCGCGAGTTTCTGGCTGGATCGGTGCCGGCGGAGCTGCAGCTCGGGCCCGGTCAGAAGAGCCAGATTCTCGAAAATTCGACCTTGAAGTTTCCCCAGCGCGGCGGCCGCCCGCTGACGATCGACGGCATGACCGGTTTTGTCAGCAGCGTCGAGTATGCAGATGGCAGCGTCTGGATCCCGAGCCGCGCGGATCTGGGCACGCCGCAATTGCAGCGCGTCGCCTCGCCGTCCGATGAAGAGCAGCGGCTGGTGCAAATCTACCGCAAACGGGGCATGCAGGGCCTGATCGCGGAACTGAATAAGTTTTAGCCTCTGCGCCACTAGCTCAACATTCTTAGCTCATTAACCCGGTCAAGGTCCAGAATCAGGTCGCCTTGTGGGTCCACGCTGAACGCCGGCAAGAACTTGGCGCCCCACAAAATCTCGGTGTCTCGATACGAGTAGATCGAGTGAACAACCTGGCTGAAGCTGTCATCGAACGCCTGGATGAGGATCAGAATCTCCGCGGACATGCTCGCCAGATCCTCGGCGGTTTTGCCGTTCAACGGGCTGGTGGAATCGATCGGGTGCACGATCGTCCAGGTTAGCGGCAGGAAATAAACTTTTCGCCGCTCGAGTTCGAGATCGGCAAAATCCCGCTTGAGCTGGCCGTCCTTATTCGCCACGGTCATCAGCAGCACCCGCGCTTCGAGATTCATGAGTGTATTGCTTCGGGCATTGGTAATGCGGAACTGCAGGCTGCTGCCGTCCTGATAGGGTGTGATTAGCGCATTACTGCTAAATAAAATGCGCGCGGAAGGCCGGGAGAATCGCCCATATAAGAGGCCTGTCATTATCGCGAATACCATCAAACCTGACGCGGCTTCGAGGGCTGCTATGGCGTTTGCGGACGGCCCGCGCGGAAAGACATTCCCGTAACCGACCGTAGTGAGAGTATGCACACTGAAAAAGAACGCATTCACAAATGCGGTCATCTCAGACTCGGTTCCCTGAAGGTGCTCGATTCCGATTGCCAGGTATAGCCAAGCAAACGCGACATTCACCGCCAGGAAGACGATTGTCACCACCAGGAAAAACCGTGGCCAGGTGGTATCGATCATCTTCAGATAGAGATTCGTATCCCTCAGCCGCGTGCCCTTGCGATGCACGTTGAAGGTGCCATCGGGATTAATAGCCCGGCGCAATTCGCCGCTGAACTGAGTTGTCAAGCCTGGATCGAACGATTCCTGTTTCATAAGAATGAACTCAGAATAACTTACTCGCCCGATAGCCGACGCCAGCTAGTGATGGCCGTAATTCAATTCGCCCGCTTCGATCCGAACCGGCAGGCGATTCTGTTTCGGTGGGAGCGGGCACGTCGCATATGCTGTAAACGCGCAAGGAGGATTTTGGGCCTGGTTGAAGTCCATCACAACCTCGCCGTTCTTCGGAAGATCGGTGTAAAGAAATCGCCCGGGCGGGTACGTCTCTTTTCCGCTGGTGAGATCGTGAAAGATGAAGAAGAGCTGGTCGTCTTCCACCACGGGATCGAGGCGGAGCGACTGACCATCCAGCGTGAAAAGCACGTATCCGGGACTCGGGTCTTGCTCGGTCTCGCCCAGAATGTTCGGAATGGTGATCATCTTCGGCGGTTGATACGCCACGAACTTCGCGACCACGCGATAGCTTTCCTTCACCGGAAACCAGTGCAGTCCCGTGAACTCCTTACGAGACTCGCTCTGAGGGTCCTTCAATCGAATGCCGTAACGGTCGCCGCGATGAATCACGAACATGGTAAGCGCGTCGAGCTGAATACGATCCGGCTTGCCTTCTGCGTCGGACTTCAGCGGCGTCACTTCGCCCGCAGACTCCCCATTCACCTTCACGGCCACACCCGGCGCTGCGCGGAAGCTCGTCTTGCCGTCGTGGAGTTCGAACGTGCCAACCTCAGCCGGACCGCGCGGCAGCACGACATCGACGTTCGCCTTCGTGCCCGCTCGATTTATACCTTCCTTGAGCCAGAACAGCCCGGACACGGTCAACCAACCGTCGTCAGCTTTAAGCTCGGTTTCTTGCTGCGCGCGCCACTGCTCGATAGTTGTGCGGTACGAGGTATCGCCCGCAAGAATCGCAGCACAACACCCGATCGCGAAAGCCGTCACGATCAATCTCAGCAGATTCATGGTTTTGATTGTAACGTGGTAGGTGAGTTTGTCGGACTTAGATCAAAAGCAGAAGGACGCGGCCCGCCGCGAGCGTATCATCCGGCGCGCCGCCGAGGAGTTGCAGGACGGCTTCTATGTGAATCTGGGTATCGGCCTCCCGACGCTAGTAGCCAATCAAGTTCCACCGGGAATCGAGGTCGTTCTGCAATCGGAAAATGGAATGCTCGGCGCAGGACCGTATCCGATTGCAGGAGCCGAAGACCCCGACCTGATCAACGCCGGCAAGGAAACGGTCACAGAGCTGCCCGGCACTTCTTACTGTTCGAGCGCCGACTCCTTCGCCATGATTCGCGGCGGCCACATGGACCTCAGCATTCTGGGTGCGATGGAGGTGGATCAGACGGGAAGCCTCGCCAACTGGATGATCCCCGGGAAAATGGTGAAAGGCATGGGCGGCGCAATGGATCTCGTGGTCGGCGCGCGTCGCGTGATCGTCGCCATGGAGCACACCACCAAGCAAGGCGCTCCCAAGATTCTGAAGAAGTGCACCTTGCCGATCACCGGTTTGGGCGTGGTGGATCTGATCATCACGGAGATGGGTGTCATCCGGGTGACGCCGCGAGGCTTGGTGCTCGAAGAAATAGCCCCCGACCTAACCGTCGACGACGTCCAAAAGGCCACAGAACCGACCCTCATCGTCAGCCAGCCGAAACGCATGCATGAATAAAGTAATCGCAACATCAGATGACGCCGTAGCCGACATTCCCGATGGCGCCACTGTGATGATCGGAGGCTTCGGGCTCTGCGGCATTCCGGAGAACTTGATCGCTGCGGTGGTGCGAAAGGGCGTGAAGGGTCTGCACACCATCAGCAACAACATGGGGGTTGATGGCTTCGGAATGGGCCTGATGCTCGAAGCGGGAATGATCGCGTCGCATATCGGCAGCTACGTCGGCGAGAACAAGCTGCTCGAAACACGAGTGTTGGCTGGCCAACTCGATCTGACTCTGGTGCCGCAAGGGACGCTGGCGGAGCGCATTCGGGCCGGCGGTGCTGGAATTCCGGCCTTCTATACTCCTACCGGCGTTGGAACTGTGGTGGCGAATGGCAAAGACGTGCGGGAGTTCAACGGACGTAGCTACTTGCTCGAGACGGCTCTTGTGGCCGATTACGCATTGATCAAAGCCTGGCGCGGCGACCGCTTGGGCAACCTTGTCTACCGAAAGACGGCGCGTAATTTCAATCCCATGATGGCTACCGCCGCCAAAATCACAATCGCCGAGGTAGAGGAACTGGTGAAACCGGGTGAGATCGATCCCGACCACGTCATCACGCCCGGCATCTACGTCACTCGCATCGTCCAGGGCGAGAAATACGAAAAGCGAATCGAGCGGCGAACCGTTCGCAAGCTTAATCAGTAATCTCGCCTACTTACGCGTTTGTCCAGACCGAGAAACAAACGAACCGTCGATGCGTCCAACGAACGGGCAGCAGCATCAGGCCCTCGCGAATGCCCTGTTTACTCTTGCTGGTAATCCTGCTGTTCCCGCGCGTCGCCTTGGCGCTGCTCTTTTTCTTCTCGACCTACCTGGATCGCCCTTATCACAACGCTCTCCTTCTTCTGATCCTGGGCTTTGTCTTTTTGCCGTTGACAACTCTCGTTTACGCCTGGATGTTCAATAGCGGCATCCCGGTCGTCGGAATAAACATACTGTACCTGTTAGTCGCGGCCATCTTGGACCTCGGGCTAATGGGAGGCGGTTACCGATCCCATCGTGGGCGGCTTAACTAGGTTCCCATTCCCTTAGGATCGCTGTGGTAGACTAGGGCGTATTCGTTCGAGACTGCCTTAGTATAAATTGCTGATTCTAAACAAGATAATCAAATAAAACGTAGTACGCCGTTAGTTTTCAATAACTTCCACTAGAAAAGACCCAACAGCAAAAACCGAGCAGGAGGATATCAATTATGACCAAAAGCTTTTTGGTGGCCGGGCTATTGGCGATGCCCATCGTCGTCAATATTCAGCAACCATCAGTAATGGCGCGTACAGAACCAGACGACCCCCGGCTAAAGCTTATTTGGCAGTATTTCGCAGATCGCGATTGCCCGCTCCGAGATTCAGCGGCTGATTTCGTGGCCGCCGCGGACCAGAATGAACTGGACTGGCGACTGCTCCCCAGCATCTCAATGATCGAATCGAGCGGGGGCAAGGACTACAGAAACAATAATGTGTTCGGCTGGGACTCCTGCCGGGAATCCTTTCCGTCAGTCCGGGCGGGAATTCGCTTCGTGGCATCGAAACTGGCCAAATCGAAGCTCTACAAGGACAAGAATCTGGACCAGAAACTATCGACCTACAACCCACAGCCCGAGTATCTGGGCCGCGTCAAAGCGGTCATGCGAGCCTTGGGGCCGACAGATCAATCGCCCGGGGCGACTAACTAGTGCGCCGACGGCCGAAACCGATTCGTCAGGGCGTTCCTTAAGTTCCCTGCATTAAGTGAACGCCCAGATACAGTCCGCCAAAGACGATCACTGAAAGCAACACAATTAACACCCAGCGAATGAGCCGTTCGGTATTGGATGTCGCCTTGTGTTCGTCAAGTTTAATTTGCTCGTCGAGGCTCTCAAACATGGAATACCCCCTATGATGCCGTTAACTCTTATGACGCTGTTAACTCACGAGCTTGGGTTTATTATATGCCCGAACTTCGGAAAAAGCAGCCCCCTCTTGTAGGGGTCGATCTATAGGCCCATTCGTTCGAGCTTGCGGTATAGCGTCTTTCGCTCGATTCCCAGAATCTTAGCGGCCCGGCTCTTGTTGCCGCCCGTCGCGGAAAGCACGCGCCGGATCTGATCGGCCTCGGTATCGGCCAGGGTCTCGCTGGAGCTGTCACGGGGCTCGGTCAGCTCGATGGCTTCGCGCACCGCAACCTCGTCAATCCGGTTCTGCGGCGCAAGAATGGTCAGCCGCTCCATCATATGCTGGAGTTGTCGCACATTGCCGGGCCAACTGTAGTTTTCCAGCACTTGGAGCCCGGATTGGGTCAGCTTGGTCTTCTGACCGTAGCGGTCGTTATACCTATTCAGAAAGTAATGGGCCAGCAGCGGCACATCACCGCGGCGCTCTACCAACGGCGGTAACAGAATACGGACGACGTTGAGCCGGTACCAGAGGTCTTCGCGGAATTTGGCGTTGTCCACCATCTTCTGCAGATCGCGGTTAGTGGCGGCAATCACACGCACATCCACTTTCTTGCCACGCGCCGAACCCAGCGGCCGGATCTCCTTCTCTTGCAGGAAACGCAGCAGGTTGAGTTGAAAGCCAAGTTCCAGGTCGCCGATCTCGTCCAAAAACGTAGTGCCGTTATTGGCGGCCTCGAAAACGCCCATGCGATCGCGGTCCGCGCCCGTGTAGGCGCCCTTCATGGCGCCGAAGAGCTCGCTCTCGATCAGCGAGGGCGCGATGGATCCGCAGTCCACCGGCACAAAGGGCTGTTGCGCGCGAGGGCTGTTGTTGTGGATCATCCGCGCGATCATCTCTTTGCCCGTTCCGGTCTCGCCTTCGATCAAGACGGTGGCGTTGGTCGGGGCAACGAGGGAAATCGTCTTATAAATCTCGATCATTCTCGAAGAGCTGCCGATCATTTCGCTGGCCGGCAGATCGTCGATTTCAGATTCCTTTTCCTCCACTTGCTCGCCGAGCGTGGCTTCGGCGCGCTTCACCGTATCGAGCATACGATCCAACTCGAACGGTTTTGCAATGTAATCGAATGCGCCGCCCTGGGTCGCCTGCATCACAGTTTCCATAGTGCCTCGTCCGGTCATCAGAATAACGGCACACTTTGGATTGTTCTGGCGCGCGGTCTCCAAAATATCGAGACCGGTTCGTTCATCCAGATAAATATCGGAGATAACGATCGGATAGGCGTCGTTACGCAGGCGC